>Ga0068861_100000828_pt1 | contig 18694 bp, 17 predicted proteins | sample KBSSwiS42_FD_66593 | JGI IMG/M metagenome (GOLD analysis project Ga0068861, IMG submission 66593) | Switchgrass rhizosphere microbial communities from Kellogg Biological Station, Michigan, USA - KBS Switchgrass S4-2 | ecosystem: Host-associated > Plants > Roots > Rhizosphere > Soil ...
TTCGTTCTGGCGAGCGCGACGCTCTCGGCAGCGCTGCTGATCGCTCGTGAGGGGTGTACCCCCGCGGGCGGCGTGGCTGCACACACGAGGGTGGCGACGACGGCAGCGCCCGCCACGGAGCCTGCCGTGCTCACGGCCGCACTCCTGCCGGCCCTGGGCACCGCTGCCGGCACCGCGCGCCGTCAGCGGCGCGACGGCACGGGCCGCAGCGACGCCGAGGCGGCAGCCAACGCCGCACACCGCACCAGGGCAGCCCGACGTCCCCCGGACAACCCGCAGCGCATCGCCGCGCTGCTCGCGGCGCGTCCCGAGCGGCCAACGCTCGCGCTGCTTTCCCGTATCGAGCGCGAGTTGAAGCGCGACCCGCCAGCTGAGCTGCACGCGCTGATCACGGCGCAGCGCCGCGGCGCCCGCCGCGCAGAGTTGCTCGAGCGAGTGCGGCGCGACCTGCCCCAGGATCTGCTGCTGCGCGCACTGGTCGTGCGCTGGATCAACGAGGTCGCGCCCGACCCCCATGCAAAGGCTACCGCCACTCCTGCAGCTGCACTCTCCGGCGCCGGGGGTGGTCGCTGGTTGGCGCCGATCCAGCGGCTGTAGCGCAGCGCGAGCGTCAAGCGCCGAGGGTCGCGCCCGTCTCGAGCAAGGACTTGAGGTCGCTCAAGATCCAGCTCCAGCCACCGGTGCCCAGCTCGGAGAACTTGCTCGTCACCATACCGGCCATGATCGGCGCGCCCTCGACGCCGTGGCTGACCGTCAGTCTCGCAAAGCCCTGCGCCGCCTGCGCGATCTCCCACGTGAGGTGCGTGAAGCCCTCGGCCTTCATCTCGGCGCTGAACAGAAAGCGGTACGTCTGCACCAGCTCGTGCGGCGGATTGCACTCCAGCACCTCGCCGTCGATCACCACCGAGGGCACACCCAGCGCCGCCATTTGCGGTGTCGCAAACGTACGGAACGTGCCTCCGGGGCGTAGCTCATACTCGACCCGCCCCTGGTAGCCGTACCTCGCCGTCCACTCGGGCTTGGTGATGGCACCCCAGATCGCCTCCGGCGCGGCCTTGATGTAGATCTCGTGAACCAGCGTCGTGATTTTCGTCATGCCGACTTCTCCCGCTGGGCGCAGACCTGGCGACTCACGGGATGAAACGCCCGCGCCAGGGAAGCTTCGGCTCGCGCTCTCCGCTCGCCCACTTGTAACGGAGACCCGCGGTTCCGTACGTTCCCAGGACAATGCCCAGTGCATCCGGGCTGGACACGGCGAAGGTGACACCGCCGACGGCCTCCAGGTGATCGGTGAGCTGGAAGGACCCCACCGGGCCGATGCGCAGCACGGTCTGGCCGCGGCCTGTGCCGAAGACCAGCTCGGAGAGGACACCGACCTTGAGCGCGTCCTCGGGTAGCAGCCGCGCGACCAGTCCCACGCGCAACACCTCGTACAACGGATCCTTCACGACGACGCGATAGGACTCGTCATAGATATACTTGCCTTCGGGAACGTCCAGCGTCTTGACCACGATGAGGTCGCCGACGATGGCCGAGTAGGGCAGCGGCGCGAGCACCACCGCTTCACCTTCCCAGGCCCAGTAGCGTGCCCTCGGCCCAGGGCCGTCCAGTACGTCGGCGCGGCCATAGCTCGCCGCCGGCGCTAGCCAGCCCTTTCCGAACGAAGCGGTGTCTCGCCAGCCGAAGGCGAGGTCGAGAATCGGAGTCGCCGCGCGGAATCCGGCGTAGCCCTGGATGAACTCGGTCGTTGCGATGGCGTTCGCGTCAACCCCGGTCCAGATCCAGTGCGGCTTGCCGTATCCGGCAGAGACGTACGGTTTGGCATAGGGTGTGCCGAGCTCGGGTCGAGCCGCGATGAACCAGCGCGTATCGCCCTCGCTCCAATAGCCGAAGTCACTGCCGGCAGGGGCCGACGCGCCCGCGTCGGAGGCGCTGCCCGAAGCGGCAGCGCTCAGACCCGCCGCCGTGACGAGAACCGCGCACAGACAACAGCTCGCGAACGACCTGGCAGCAAAGCGACTCGCGCAGGGGCCGTCTCGAGCGCCGAGGCGGAGCGATCGCTGTGGCATCCAGTTTTGCCTTTTGTGACAGAGGGCGGCCGATGCCAAGGAAAAAAATCTGCTCGGCTCCTGCCGTGGGCTGTTCAGGGCGGCCTTTTCCTCGCGAATTCGCGTGACTTGGACAGCGCCGCCGAGCGCACGGCGTCCACGAACTGGACGTGCACGGGCAGCGACCAGTTTTCGGGCTCGCCCGTGAGGACGTCCACCAAGGCCAGCACTCCCGCGCGCAGGTGTGCATGCGACCTGCAGCCGCTGCCCGCGAGCAGGATCTCCGACGAGCCCGAGTTCGTGGTCGCCGAGTGTGTCGCGAGCGCCAGTGCGAGCGCGATGCGAGCCGCCGTGGTTTCGATGTCGAAGCGCGGCGCCAACATCAGGATGGTGAGATCGATGCGATGACCCGATTGCTCGAGCGCCTGGATTCGCGCGATGGATGCGCGCACCGCATTTGCCGGCGTGTGCTTGCCACTCTGCACGCTGACCACCGTGTGATCGCTGTCGTCGGCAGGAACGCCGCCTGCGAGGCGACCAGCGCCGGCCTCGACGACGACGAGACGCACGCGGCGGCGACACGCGAGCAGGTCCGCGCTGCGAGCTGATGCGCTCGACGGCTCACGGAATTTCTGCGTATCCCCAACGCTGTCCTGATGCGCCCCCATCCTGGAAAAGATTCTCACAGGCCAAAAGTGACAACCATCCCGGATCTCCTGGAGGGCGCCCGCAAAAGTCAGGGGGTCCACTCGCACCCGCCCGCGTGCTCGCTGCGGCCGAGCAGAGAGTCACAAAAGGCCAGCGTCGCTATTGATCTGTTTTCGACGAGGGCGGCGCGGCGCACTCGGGTTCGGGCGCGAGCGGCAGGCGCAGGCGGACGCGCGTGCCCCGGTCTGCGCCGGACTCGATCTGGAGCGTGCCGCCCAGGCGGCTGAGTTGCTCGCACGCGCTGAAGAGCCCAAAGCCACCCTGGTCCGACGCCGGCGCCACGGCCTGCACGTCGAAGCCGACTCCCTCGTCCACGACAGCGATCTCCAGCTGATCCCCACTGCGTTCGAGCGTGACCTTCGCGCTCAGAACCTGGGCGTGCTTGAGGACGTTGGTGAGCAACTCGCGCACGGCCCGAAATACCAGCGCCGACGTCTCGTCACCCAGCCGTTTGGGCGTGCCGTCGTCCGAGATCTCGACGCGCATGCCCCAACGCTTCCCCAGATCCTCGGCGAGCCAGGAGAGCGCCTCCTTCAGGCCGAGGTCGTAGAGAATCGGGGGACTGAGCTCGAAGATCAAGGTCCGCGTGTCGACAATCGAGTGCTCCAGTAGGTCGATGGCATCCTGCACGGGCCGCCCGTCAGGGTCGGTCGTCAAGCTGGCTTTCAGCTTCAATTGCGCGAGCGCCAGCGACTGGCCGATCCGATCATGCAGGTCGGCGGCGATGCGGCGGCGTTCACATTCCTCGGTCCGCGCCGCGTCAAATGCCATCTGTTGCAGCTTCCTCTGGTACTCGACAATCTCCCGCTCGGACGCGCGACGCTCGCTGACATCGGTGATGAAACAAACCACGAGCAAGCCATCGTCGCGCAGCTGCGGGCGGAGCGCGACCTCGATCTCCACCTCGCTTCCGTCCTTGCGCAGGCCGAAGAGCGCGCGATCTCGCCCCACGCGTCGCGGCGAGGCAGCGGCCAGGTATTGCGCGCGCTCAATCATGTATTGTCGGCGCAGACGCTCCGGGACGAGCACGTCGAGCGATTGTCCGAGCAGCTCCTGCGGACCGTAACCAAAGATTTCGTCCGCTGCCGCGTTGGTAAAGCTGATCACTCCGGTCGCGCTCGTCATCAGAATGCCCTCCAATGCCGTCGCGAGCACCTCACGCAGCTCGCCTTCACTGCGCCGCAGCGCTCGAGCCCGTTCACGTTCGGTGTCGACCATGATCTGGGCGTACATTTGCGCTTCGCGCAGACGCTCGGAGGCTCTCTGGGTTGCGTCGCCCTGCTCGCCCTCGCCTGGCAGGACTGCAGCCGGCGCGCTGGATTTCGGCGTCACGTCCCGGAACAGGACCAGAAAGAAGCGCTGCTCGACCCCGACCACGGGCAGGGGAAGAACGTCGATCTCGATCACGCCCAGCGGCACCTCCCCGCCGAGTTGCACACCCGACTCGTGAGCCCGTCGCTGTCGGGCCCGGGCTTGGTCGATCAGTCGCCGCAGCGGCTCGCGCAGCTCGTGCCGAACCATGTGCAGCAGATCGAGGTTCGGCGCAGCTGACCCGGGCTCGAGGTACGGTGCCAGCTCGCCTCGGAACTGGACGATGGCGAGCTCATCCGTGACGACCACGCCGGGAGGAGCAAACTGCGCGAGCACGACGCGATCTGCTGCTCGGTGCACGTCGAGTCGACCTGGCGCCCCGGTGCCCGCGGGCGCGACGCGCTGCACCGGGTCGCGGAGCTCGGGGCCCAGAGAGAGATGCTGGCCGATCCGTAACAGCTCGCGCGCGATCGCCGGGGGCGACAGCACGAAATCCACGCAGCCGCTGGCGCTCGCACTGCCCTGGGGCCCGCCCCGCGCGTCCTGAGCGAAGGTGATGCCCCCCGCCTCCTTGATCGCTCGGACACCCAGACCGCCGTCCGATCCAGTCTCGCTCAACAGAACACCGATGGCGCGCTGCTGGCAGTCTTCGGCCAACGATGCGAAGAACCGATCGATGGGCAGATCGAGGGCACCCTCGTCGCTGCGCGGGATGGCGTGCACGATCCCACCGATGAGCAAAAATCCGGCGTTCGGGGGCACTACATAGACGTGGTTCGGCTGGACGCGGATGCCGTTGAGGGCGGCCTGGACCGGCATGGGGGTCGCCCGAGAGAGGCTTCCGACAATGCTGCTCGTGTGCGCCGGGTCGAGGTGATGAATGACCATGAGCGCGATGCCCGGTCGCTCGCCGAGCTCTCGCAACAGCTCCCTGCTGGCGACAAGTCCACCCGCCGAGGCGCCCACGCCGGCGATCGGGAAGAGGGCTCCCCGCGCTGGCTCCTCTGTGGTCCTTGACGACGGGCGAGCCAGCTCAGGCACGAATCACCGCCGCTTTTCCCGAAGCCTGCGAGCTTCTTCCCCCCAACTCAGCGTCAGACGTCATGGACCGCCCCCAGTACCTCCACCGGCGTCGTGCGGATCGACGGTCCATCACCCACCACCGATGCGCCCACCCGCCGCCGAAGGCGCCGGTGATTCTAGCGCCGGCCCGGCTCGCGACACAAGACAGCCACACACGGGGCATCCTGGTTTTTCGGGCGGCCTATCCAGGTAATGCAGGATGGCGACACCAGGCGTGCCTGCCCCGAGACGTGCCTAAAAGCGCTGACGCTCCTGCTCCCGAAGTCGTGTGCATCGGTGATGCCCGTATCTGGAAGCGGTTACTTGCGATTGCCGCTCGGCCCCCGCTTGGGCATCCTCTCAGCTCATCCGCGAGGGGACCGCTGAACGCAAGGGACCGCTGAACGGGAGGGGGTACCCTGGCGAGGGGTAGCCGCCTCGGTCACCATCGGCTGGAGGTGCAAGTGCAAGGGAGGGTCGGATGCCGTCGTCACTGCGTGTGCTGGTGATTGAGGATTCAGAGGATGACTTCAAATTGCTCGTAGGCGAGCTGAATCGGGGTGGCTTCGAGCTCAGCGCGAAGAGAGTTCAGACAGCGGCGGAATTCGCCATGGAGCTGGAGAGCTCGTCCTGGGACCTCGTGCTCTCGGATTGGTCGACGCCCGGCTTCAGTGCAACGCACGCTCTCGAGATCTTGAAACGACACGCGCTCGACCTGCCGTTCATCATCGTGTCCGGCAGCATCAATGAGGAAGCCGCGGTCGACGCCCTGCGCAGAGGGGCGCACGACTTCCTTTCGAAAGACAAGCTGGCGCGTCTGTTGCCCGCCGTCGATCGCGAGCTGCGCGAGGCGAAAATCCGCCGGGAAAGCCGCGTGATGCAGGACCAATTGATGATCTCCGATCGCATGGCATCGATCGGCATTCTGGCCGCCGGTGTCGCCCACGAGATCAACAACCCGCTGGCGTCCGCCCTCGCCAACCTGGACGTCTCGTTGCAGACGGTGCACGCCATGCAACAGGATCGCAGGGACTCGCGGCAGCTGACCGAGCTATTCGAAGAGCTCAGCGACGTGCGGGAAGCAGCCGTACGGATCCACAACATCGTGCGCGACCTGAAGCTTTTTTCGCGCCCCGACGAGAACGTCAAGACCGTCGTAGATGTCTCGAGCGTGCTGGAGTCGTCCCTGCGCATGACGCGCCACCAGATCCAGCATCGAGCCCAGCTGGTCCGAGACTACCATCCCGTCGCACCCGTGGAGGCCAACGAATCGCGGCTGGGCCAGGTGTTTGTCAACTTGCTCGTCAACGCCGCGCAGTCCATCGTCGAAGGTCATGCGGCCAGCAACGAGATCCGCGTCGCGACACGCCCGGCAGCGAGCGGCTGGGTGAGCATCGAGATCAGTGACAGCGGGGTGGGCATGGCGCCGGAGGTCCTGAAGCGCGTGTTCACACCGTTCTTCACGACCAAGCCGGTAGGGGTCGGCACCGGTCTGGGTCTGGTCATTTGCCATCGGATCATCACTTCACTGCGCGGAGAGATCTGGATCGAGAGCGTGCTCGGCAAAGGCACGAAGTTCATCGTCGAGCTGCCTCCGGCGCCGAGTGCGGTCGTGTCCATGCCACGGCTCTCGGCGATCGCGCCACGACGCTGGCGGCGCGGGCGCGTGCTCGTCATCGATGACGATGTGTTGGTGCTTCGGGGCGTGCAACGAGCCCTGGGCTGCGACCACGAAGTGGCGACGCTGAGGTGGGCCGGGGAAGCGATCCAAAAGCTGACCGCTGGCGAGCGCTTCGACGTCATCGTATGCGATCTGATGATGCCCGAAATGACGGGAGTAGAGCTGCACGCTCGGCTGTTGCTCGTGGCGCCCGATCAGGCGGCCCGGATGATCTTTCTGACCGGTGGAGCCCTCTCCCCCAGCGTACGCAGTTTTCTCGACGAGCTGCCCAACCTGCTGCTCGAGAAACCGTTCGATCCCATCGCGCTGCGCGTCATCATCAACGAACGAGTCGCCAGGGTTGGCAAGCGCAAATCGTCTGCCAAGCGCCCGCGGCTCGCCCAGGGGCCAAAGCCGCGCGGCCACGTCTGAGAAGGCCAAAAACCAGGGCACGCGCGCCGTCACGCTGACGAGACGGCTGCCTTTGCCTCGACTTTGGCGCTAGCCCCCTCCGGCAGCGACGTTTGTCGCTGCTTCGTGAGGTCAGAGGCATTGGACGCGCTGCGCAAGCGAGAACGACGGACTCGACGCTCTCACCAGCGGAAACACTGAAGCAACACCGGTTGACCGAAAGCCATCGCAATCGTCGTGCCGCACTTCGCGAGCGCGCGGTGCTGGCGACGCGCCCCAGGCACTTCGTCTCTCTTCTTCCTTCCAAGGAGCCACGTCAATGAGTCCGAGGACCCTCGAGATCCCCTCCTCCAGAGCACGCTTCGCCGGTTTGTCGACCTCTCTCGCTTGCCTCGCTGCGCTGCTCACCACCACGCGCGCGGACGCGCAGGCACCAGCGCCGGCGGCTCCGGCTGCAGAAACAGCGCCCACACCGCCTGCGACGACGCCCCCTCCGGCCGAGCCTGTGGTCGTAGCAGAGCCTGCGACGACGCCCCCTCCGGCCGAGCCTGTGGTCGTAGCAGAGCCTGCACCCGTGGTCCTGGCGCAAGTCGAGCCGCCGCCGGCTCCGACCACGCCCGCCGAGTCGATGCCGAGCACTGCCACCGAGCCCAAGAAGCTTCCGCCCATCGGCGTCGCCGCCTGGCTGCGCAGCGATGTCACTTTCCAGAATCACGACGACCCGAAGAAGCTGGACGATCAGACGTTCACGCCCTACGGCGAGCTGCACGCCGGTGGGAAGATTCACGAGAACGTCAGCGTCACGCTGACCCTGAACGCTGGCGGTTCCCACGGCGGAGCTGCCATCGAGGATGCGATCATCGGCTTCGACATCAGGGACGAGTTCCACGTCTGGGTGGGACAGCTGCTCGTACCGGTCGATCGCGCAAACTACGGCGGTCCGTTCTTCGCCATCCCCTGGAACTACACCGGCGGTATCGGCTTCGTTCCGCACGAGGGAGATTTCGGTCGCAACGCAGGCGTCAGCATCTGGGGCGACTGCGCGGGCGGCAAGTTCAAGTACATGCTGGGCGGATTCGACGCCGGCGGCGATGCGGAGCGCATGCTCTTTTCGGGCCGCCTGCAATATGACTTCATCGGCGCGGAACCGGGCTACTTCGGCAACGCCACTTACTTCGGCGACCAGGACGTCGTCGCGCTCGGCGTGGGCGGCCAGTACCAGAAGGACGGCGAAACCGTCGGCACCGGCGCGACGGCGCTGACGGACGACTACACGGAGTTCAACGCGGACCTGCTCGCCGAGCTCAAGATGGCCGGTGGCGGCTGGGTCACCGGCGAGGGCGGCGTCTACGTGACCGGGGGCGACTACCCCGGCTTCGCGAAGACCGCCTTCTATCTCACCGCGGCCTACGCTACGCCGAAGGTCGGCATCGGCAACATCCAGCCGATGCTGAGGTTCCAGATGGGAAAGGGTGACGGCGACGCCAAGACCTGGTCCGTCGACGCCGCTCTCAGCTACCTCATCATGGGCCCGGCGCTGCGCCTGGTGGGCAACTTCCAGCACGTCAAGACCGACGTCGATGCGAACACCAGCAACGAGGCGAACTCGCTCACCCTGGGCGCGCAGGCCATCTTCTTCTAGCGAGAGTCTGGATCAGCGGGCTTTGTGCCGCGCAGTGCGGCGCAAAGCCCGCTTTTCCCCCAGAAAGAGCTCAACCGCCAAGGACGCCAAGGACGCCCAGCTCAAAGTTCAAGGCTCGAGAGTCTTGGCGGTTCAAGTCCTCCGGATTTTCGCTGGTCGCGTCGAGCTCTCGCAGTAGTGCTAGCCTCGCGCGGCAATGCCGAAGCACCACGTGCTCTTGGTCCCCGGATTCTTTGGCTTCGGTTCGCTCGGCGAGATTTCTTACTTTGCCGGGATCCGGCCGTTGCTCGAGCAGCGCTTTGCGACGGCCGGAGTCCGCGTCCTGGTCAGCGAGGTGCCGACGCTTCCGACGGCGTCGATCCGCGTGCGTGCGGCGCGCGTTCGCGAGGCGCTCGCGCGGCTCGCAGCCGATGGCGATGGGCCCATCCACATCATTGGCCATTCGACGGGCGGGCTCGACGCGCGGCTGGCCATCGCGCCGACGGCGTCGTTGCCCGTGCTCGTCAAGTTCGAGGCCTACGATCGCGTGCGCACGCTGGTCACGGTGTGCTGTTCGCATTTTGGCTCACCCGTGGCGACGTTCTTCTCCGGCTCCATGGGTCGCCGCCTGCTGCGCGTCGGAGGGCGCTATCTGGCCTGGGCGCTCGAGCAGCGCGGGGTGCCGCTCGCGTTTCTGCTGCGCGTCGCCCATGGCTTGTTGCGCCTGTGGCGGCCATTTCGCCGGGCCCCCAATACCTTCGACGAGCTGTACGCGAAGCTCGTGCGCGATCTCTCGGACGAGCGGCGCGGTGAGCTGGCGCAATTCTCGCGCTCCGTGTCCTCGGACGAAGCTCTGGTGTTTCAGCTCACGCCTGCCGGCTGCGACCTCTTGAATGCCTGCACGGCTGAGCCGGCGGTTCGCTATGGCTCGGTCGTCGCTCGCTCGGCCCGACCCAGCTGGCGAGGCTTCCTGCAGCACTTCGGAGACCCGTACGCGCAGCTCGTCTATCCGCTGTACGCATTCCTCTATCGGCTGGCGGCGCGTCAGGACAAACGCTGGATCCCCGAGGCCGTCGGCTCCCAGCGCACCCGGCTGCTCGAGTTCTGGGGCGAGCTGCCATCCCCGCACGACAACGACGGCATCTCGCCCACGAACTCGCAGATCTGGGGCGAGCTGGTGCATGCCGCCCAGGCCGATCACCTCGACGTGGTCGGCCATTTCGGTTCCACGGAGGCAAGTGGACATGCCGGAGACTGGTTGCCAAGCCGCTCGGGCTTTGGTCTCGCCGACTTCGAACGGCTCTGGTCAGACGTGGCAGCCTTCATTCTGAGCGGGGCCGAGGCCGCGACGCCGCCAGCCGTCCCGTCGGAGCAGGGCACGGCGCGAACGGACCATGATCTGCCGATCGACAATCGGAGTTAGACATCATCCGGACTTGGACAGCATCGCCGACACTGCCTCCATCGTGGCCTTCTGCTACGTCGCCGGTGCACGTTCGCGTCAAACTGCAACGGGGCGCGCGCAGGCATGTCCCAAGGCCAATCACGATTCTCGCCGCGGTGCCTTGCTGAATCATCGGGGTGGTATGATCGCCTCCATTGACCTACCAGATCCTGATCGTCGACGACGATCGCGACATCCGTGAAGCGCTGGCTGCGCTGCTGCAAGCAGAAGGCTACCGGTGTGCGAACGCTACCAACGGGCGAGAGGCTCTCGACTACCTGCTCGCGCAGCCGGCCCCCGCCTTGATTCTGCTCGACCTGACGATGCCCGTCATGGACGGATTCGATTTTCGCAGTGTACAAGTCGACGTTGACCGGCTGCGCGAGATCCCCGTCGTCGTGATGAGCTCGATTGGCCGCGCAAAAAGCGCCGCCCGGGACCTCGGCGCAGCCGACTACCTGGAAAAGCCGATTGACGTCGCGCTCCTGTTTCAGAAGGTGCGCTCGATCTGTGCCCGGCCCCCGGAGGATTGATGGGCGCCGCACCTGGCAGTAACCTCGGCCACGGACTCTGGGCGCCGCGGAACCACACAGGCTCGCCTTCGAGGCGAAGCTCGGCGAGAGGCGACGCGGCTCCGGACACGCTGGCGTGTGCCGAATTCCGCGCCTACCGGAGCCTCACTTCTTCTTCGCGATGACGACGCGGCCCGCTTCAACCACGGCGTCCTTCTTGCTCTTGTCCTTGGCCTTGACGGCATCCTTTTGCTTTTGATCGCGTTGCTTGGATTTCGGTGATCGATCGCCCATGGATTCCTCCTCGATGGCGCCCTGCCATCCCGGTGCTTCAACGCGCCGGTCACAGGCACACCCCCTGACCGGCCACGACTGCCCGCAATGCCAACGCCGACCCGCTGACGGATGGATCGGCGTCTTGCTCACGTAGCATGCGCCCCGTAGCGCAACAACTCGGCTTTCGGGGGCGCGTGTACGATGTACTCGCAGCGGGCGCGATCGAGCGAACGAGGCTTCGCGAGCGGGGCTCCTCGGGCTGACATCGAGAGCAAGTCCCGGGAGCAGACGCCCGCGCACGCCTGCCACGAAAACGATGGGGCGAGGCGGCCTTGGCGGCCTTGCGGTTCAAATCCTCGCGATTGCCAAGACCGACGCCGGTGGACGAGACGGGGTAAACGACAAAGCCGGTGGACGAGGGCCGTTTGCAACGAGCGTCGCTTTCAGCAGGGCCGTTTGCAGCTCGGCAGAGCCACTTGCGGCAGGGCCGCTGTCAGCTCAGCAAGCCGATTGCAGCAGGGCCGATTGCAGCAGGGCCTCCTTCGAGATGCCGGCCTCGAGAGGGCCACCCTTTCAAAGCCCGGTGCAGTCTCGACGCGCAAAGAAGGCACCGCAAAGAAGGCACAGCGAAGAAGCCACAGCAAAGAAGGCACAACAAAGAAGGCACAGCAAAGAAGGCACAACAAAGGAAAGGCACGGCAGGAAAGGCACAGCAAAGGGAGACACGCCAAAGAAAGGCCATGCGGCAACGAAAGGCCACGCGGCAAAGAAGGCACGCCAACGAAGGCCACGCGGCAAGGAAAGAAGGACGGCACGGCGAAGCCCACAAGCACGGCGAAGCCCACAAGCACGCGAAGCCCACAAGCACGGCGAAGCCCACAAGCACGGCGAAGCCCACAAGCACGGCGAAGCCCACCGATCGTGGATGGGTCGCCACCGATCAAAACACCTCGCTTGTCAGCACCAGCTGTGCTACGTTGGAATTTCAGCCTGTGTTCGCGACATCTATCGGGTCGCCGCGCTGGCTGGCGATAGCAGACCGATATCCTGTCGGCGGGCGGACTCACCGCTACGTGTAGTATTGGCACGTGCAGTGGGGCGCTCTGTCCAAAGGAGTTCTGTCCGAAAAGAGTTCTGTCCGAAAAGAGCTCTGTCCGAAAGAAGCCGTGTCCGAAAGAAGCCGCCGGTCGTCGACGGCGAACGAAACGGCGAAGAAAAGATGTGGCTCGCTCGGCCTGACCAGCAGGACCGAGCTGAGCTCGCTCACGACATTTTCCGATCTGGCGCGCTCGCGCGCAGTGCAAACAACGAGAAGAGAGAAGCAATATGGCCGAGGGAATCATCAAGAAGAAGACAGATCGCGGATTTGGATTCATCCGAACCAACCGTGGCAACGATCTGTTCTTTCATATGTCGGCCGTCGATGGCGTCACGTTCGATGAGCTCCAAGAGGGCCAGAAGGTGAGCTACGTCGAGGCCAAGAGCGAAAAAGGGGCTCGGGCCGAAAACGTCAAGCCCATCTGACGTCGGGCCCACGCGGGGAGTAGTCGGCGCAGCGTGACAGCGCCGTGGCCGTGGCAGTGTGCCTGCGATGCACACGCCCGGCCCCCCAGGAGCTCCACGTCTTCGACGCGTCTACGACGTGCGCTGGGCAATGCCCGCGCATACGGAACCGTCGAAGGTCACAATCGCGCCAGCAGCTCTGCCTTCTTTGAGCGAAATTCGTCGTCAGAGAGGATGCCGCGCTGATGCAACTGCGCCAGGCGCTCGATGGCTCCGAGAATGTCGGAGGAGCCGGAAGGCGCCGACGACATCGGGCTGTTCGACGACATCGGGCTGTTCGACGACATCGGGCTGTTCGAGTCGTTCGAGTACGGGGCAGAGAATCCCTGCGCCTGCGGCGGCTGGTTCGGCTGTGCAAGGGGCTGCGGCGGCGGGGGCTGCTGTTGCTGCTGCGGGCTCACAATCGGCAGGCTCTCCACCGTGAAAGTGCCGAACTGGCTGGTGAAGGATTGGGAGCCGTACGGTCCGCCCTGCTGTTGCTGCACGCCACCGATGTCGTGATTCAGCGTGTCGTAGACGGTAACCTGGCCGGCGCGCTGCACGGCCAAGCGCCGTGGACCAGGAAAATAGGCGTAACGCGTGTCATTCTGGCCACCGCTGCTGCTCGGTTGCCCGAGCTCGGCAGGCCACCAGGCATTCGAGGACTGCAGCGAGCCGAAGCGCGACGACTCCACCGGCGGCGGGAGAAAGACCTGCTGCGAGCGCAGGAGCGTGCTCAGCTCCGAGCACAAACCGCTCACGGTGTACTGCAAGCGCCCGTTGAACATGTCGCCCACCATCGTCATGCCGCCTTGCATCCACTGCCCGCCTCCCCCGAGCTCGGAATGAAAGAACTGAGCCATGGTGCCGCCACCAGCGGAGACGGCATAGAGTAGCGCTAGCGCCGCATCCATGCTGACGCCGTAGCGTTGCGCGAGCGCTTGCACCGCCTGTTGCCCCGAGTCGGTCAGCGGTTGCACGCGCGCCTCCAGGGGCCTGGTGTTCGCTGAGCTCGGGTTGAGTGAAATGGAGGGAGCCGCGCCATGTGGCTGCCATTCTAGGGCTTGTCCATGAATTCTGTCCGGTAAACGTGCCCGTGCCCGAAAGGACTCGATAGGAACCCTACCCGCGCGACCGCGAGCGCGCGGTAACCTTCGGGCACGGGCACGGCTGGAACTCCCGGCCGAATGTGTGGAGCAATCTGTCGGACCGCTCTCGGAAACCGGGACTGACCGCGCGGGTGGTACACGGCCTCATGACCTCGGCCCTGGCTGCATTCACCCTATTTCACGTGCTGTTGAGCCTGATCGGGATCGCGACGGGGTTCGTCGTCATCTTCAGCTGGCTGCGGAGCGAGACGCTCGAGCGCTGGACGTTCGTGTTTCTGGCTTCGACGATCGCGACCAGCCTGACAGGTTTCCTCTTTCCCTTCGTGCGCTTCCTGCCTTCACACGCGACGGGCATCCTGTCGCTGCTGGTGCTCGGGCTGGCCCTCGTGTCTCGCTATGCCTACCACCTGAATGGCTGGTTCCGAGGGCTGTTCACGGTGAGCGCCGTCACGGCGCAGTACCTGAACGTATTCGTGCTGATCGTGCAGCTGTTCCTGAAGGTCCCGCCACTCACGGAGCTGGCGCCGACACAGTCGGAGCTACCGTTCTTGCTGGCGCAGGGCCTGAGCCTGGTAGCGTGCATCTGGCTGGGCATCGCCGTGACGCGCAGGTCAAAAAACTGGCCTACCAGCGGCACGTTCTCCGCAGAGCGCTCTGCAAGCAACTAGTGTCGCTCGCTCGGGCGAAGCCGCCGCAGGCCGAGAGTCATGGACTCAGAGCTGACCCAGAGCCTATGCCGGTAGGCGGCTCTCAGGACGGACGCTGCTCGAGTGCGCTCGACTGGGCCTTGGGTAGCGTGAGCGCGAGCACGCCATCGCAGTAGCGCGCGTCGATCCCCTCGGCGTCCACCTCCGCCGGCAGCGCCACCGTGTAGTCGAACGCGCAGTCCCCCCGCTCCTGGCAGTCTGATGCTCCGGAGAGCCTGCCCTTGCCGGCCACCGATACCGAATCTCGAAGTGCCGAGATTGAAAGCTGATCCGGATCGATGCCGGGGATCTCGGCATGCAAATATAAGTTGTCGTCGTCCTGGGTGATGTTCATGCGCGGCAAAATCTCTGCTCGCAGCGCACTGAACGTGCCCGAGGCAGGGCCGAAGGTTTTCAGCACCTCTCGTCGGACTGGGTCAAAATCGGGCAGATTGCCGTCCAACCTCGGCTTCCTCGGCCTGACGCGTCTCACGAGCATGCTTCCCTCCGCAACCGCTTGCCGACGCTCCTCGAGCTTCCGGCGCGGCGAAACTAGTCCCTCGGACAGCCGTGTCAAGAGATCCTCTCCCCTGCCCCTCGAACATTTGCCGCAGCTCATTGGACTGACCTGTTCGGGTGGCTCGGCCCCTCCCTGCTCTCTCCAACTCCAGGAGTGCCCGCTGCCCGAGCGGTCGGCGCCAGCGCTGCGCTCCGGCGCTCAGGCGGCGCAGACGTAGTCGACCAGCTCGCGCAGGTGCATCTCGGCCAGCGCGGCGCGCACCAGGTTGCGCGGCCCAGAGTGGGCGACGCTCACGATGATCGGTAGGTTCCCGCCGGGGCAGCGCCGCGCTTCGAGCAACCTCTCGGGTGGGATCACGGGCGCGCCCTGAATGCGCTGACCGACGCGGCAGGGGTGGACTTCGACGATGGCGTGGGGCTGGCGCTCGTGCCGCAGTAGCGCCTTGCACAGTGCGCGCCCCGTATTGCCGTAGCCCCAGAGGATGTAGCGCGGGTGATGCTCGAGCCAGGAGCTCGAGAGAAAGTGTGCCTTCGCCGCGACGAAGCGCTCGTCGGCATAGACCACGGAGCTCCGGGAGAGGCGCCCGGGAGTGTCGCGCCAGGACAGCAGCCTCCGGGGTACGATACCGAGCGCGTGACCGCTGCTCAACAGCCGGAGCACCAGGTCGTAGTCCTCGGGCCAGCCCAGGTCTCGATAGCCAAAGCGCTGAAAGATCTCGCGCCGGATCATCCAACCCGGGTGAGCGAGCGGGCACTCGATGAAGCGATCGCGCTCCACGTCGCGCGCGTGCCGGAGCGAGTTCAACCAGCGCTCGTACTCGCGCCGGCCCTCGGGGGCACGGCCCTCGCTGTCAGAGCGCTGGGCAGAGCGCGGGAACATGCGCACGTGACAACCGGCTCCCACGAGCTCCGGATGCGCCTCGAGGAAAGCAGCCTGGCTGGCGAGACGGGCCGAGTGCATGATGTCGTCCGCGTCCATGCGCGCGACATACGCGCCTCGGCAGTGCGCGAGCCCGTGATTGAGCGCCCCCACCAGGCCTCGATGTGCGATCGGCAGAACGCGGATGCGGGCGTCTCGCGCGGCGAGCTGCTCGAGGCAGGCGAGACTGGTATCGCGGGAGCCGTCGTCCACCGCCACACACTCGAGCTCGATCCCGCGCTGGCGCCGGATGCTCTCGAGCGCCAGCGCCAACGTCCGCGAGGCGTTGAACACGGGCAGTAGCACTGACACGAGCAGCGTCACTGGAAAAGGCTTCGGCAGCGGCGGCAGCGCGCCGCTCTGAGCCTACACGCCCCAGCTCGCGACTGCCAGCGGGCAAGGGGCAAGGGGCACAGAGGCGCTCTGACGGAGCGACCGTACCCGCACCCGTACCCGAACCCGAACCCGATTCCTCCGGCTCACGGGTACGGGTACGGTGGAGCTAGCGCCCGAAGAGCCTCAAAAACTACCCACCGCGACGAGGCCGTAGCCATCGCTCGCGAGCTTGGCCGGGGCCACGACGGTCTGGCTGGCCACCGAGGACGATCCGTCGGACTTGGCCGTCTCACCGCCGCCGGTGAACATGAAGGAGGCGAGGATCTGGATCGCGCCGATGGTCTGGAAGACACCATCGACCACGAGCAGCGTCTTGGCGGTCTTGCCGCCACCATCGCGCGCACCCAGATCCAGCCAGGGCCCCGCAAACGGAGCATAGAGGTACTTGTCCGCGGAGCGATCGCTGTTGATCGCGACGATCAGCGCCGGCGTATACGAGAGGCCGGTCGTGACCAGACCGGAGCTGAAGAGGTAGGCGCTCGGACCCCGCGAACCGTGCTCGTTCTCGCCCGCCACGACCACGGTGTTCTGTGCGGAGGCGGTGACGGCGGTGCTGAGCAGGCCCAGCGCGAGCGCGCCTGCCGCACATCGATGGATGCAATTGTTGGTTCGCATGTGTAGGTCCCTTTGTTACTGCCCGAGGGCAAAGCCTGGGAGAGGGCAGAGCAAGCCGAATGCCAAGCCTGGCAGCTTCGCCGCAGCCAGGGCTCGGCGGCTGCAGAGTGACGCCTCTTGCAGCGAGGCGAGGCGAACGTAGAGATAGGCCACAGTTCACCGGTCGCGGGTTACAGCTCCGGCACCCCTGACCAGACTCTGGCTGTGCCGATCCGCGCAGGCTGGACATCCCGGCTAGTGGCAATCCTGCGCTTCGAGCCAACCGCGCTCAGAGCTCGAGCGAGCCGCGAGCGCCGAGCAGGAGCCAGCCATGCCAGGCCTTGTCGTCGAGCTCGCAGGGCTGGCTTTGGCCCGTCAGCTCCAGACTGCAGCTCGTGTACTGCATGGCCGTGAGCGCCAGGAAAGGGCCGAGCGCAAAGCTGCGGTCCAGCCAAAAGTCCGTGCCCGCCTGCAGCTGCAAGAGCTCGGGGCCCGAGTGCCAGGTGGCAAGCTCGAGATCGAGCGTCTTGCCCTGAATGCTGGTGTGGACCCATTCGTAACCCAGGCCCAGGCCGAGCCAGGGACGCACGGGCCCCGTCAGGATGGCGTACTCCGCCTGGAGGCCCGCGCGCAGCCCGGTCGCGGCACAGTCGAAGTCCTCGGGGCAACCACCGGCGAGAGGATTGCTAGCTGGTGCGACCTTGGGCAGCACGACGCCGAAGGTGAAGTAGCCGCCGAGCACCCAGTGCGGGCTCAGTCGGTAGCCCACGTCCAGCCAGAGCGGGATCACGCCGTGGATGTCGTCGGAGAGGGCGTTGACGTCCGCGTCGCGGAAGCTGGCGAGCGTGCGCACCTCTGCATAGCGACCGTACGGCACACCGAAGCCGCTGCGCAGGCCGACGCGGAAGCGCGCCGGCGCCGCGGAGCCCGTCCCCTGCTCTGCGCGCGCCTGCCGCGCGGGTGTAGAGAGCGCGAGCGCAACGACCGCTGCTAGCGCGAGCGAGCCCGCCGCGCTCACGGCGAGGACCGCTCGCTCGCTACCGTGACCTGAACACCGTAGTGATCGGAGTGGGCAGTCTGGATGGACCTGCCCCCGGCGTCGATCTCGATCAGCTCGTCCAGGATGCGACTCGCGCTGGGAGCAGCGCCGCTCGCCAGCCCGGAGAACACGATGTGGTCGATCAGCGCGCCCGCGTCTGGATCGCTGACCGAGCCATTCAAGGGGTTGTTGATGCAAAAGGTGCAGCGCCCGTCGAGCTCCGCGTACGGATCCTGAAAGCCCGCTCTGACGAAGCGCGCGTAGGCGTCCGGGCTCGCCGCCATGGCTCGGGAGGTCTCGGGCCCGCAGTTCATGTCGCCGAGCAGCACCGCGGAGCCACCGGGTGCACGCGTCTGGTCGACCCAGGCCAGGAAACGCTCGATCTGTTGCACGCGCTCTCCCTGCCACGAGCCATAGGGCCCCGTGTAGGGCACTTCCGACAGCGACGCGGCGAGGTGCGTGCAGTACACGTCGGCGGTCCCACCAGGACCCGCGTCGACGCGCGCCTTCAGCACGCCACGATCGCCGAGCGCGGACTCCAGCTTCAGAAAATCGGTCGCCGAGAGCGGCCACTTCGACAAAAGTACCAGGCCGGTCTGATCCTCGTAGGCCGCGGCCTCGCCGTCCCCCGCCGAGCAGATCTGCACCAGGTTGTCCACGTCGTCAGCGGCTTGATTGGCGACCACGCACTGCTGACAGCTCGTCGCCACCTGCGTGAACGCCTGCGCGCAGTTGGCAATCGCGCACAGCGGCAGACCCGCTCTTTCGACCTCCGCGCAGTGCTCGGAGAGGCAGCCGAGCAACGACGCCCCCTCCGCGTCCGTGCACGCGGGGCCA
>Ga0068861_100000830_pt1 | contig 18693 bp, 18 predicted proteins | sample KBSSwiS42_FD_66593 | JGI IMG/M metagenome (GOLD analysis project Ga0068861, IMG submission 66593) | Switchgrass rhizosphere microbial communities from Kellogg Biological Station, Michigan, USA - KBS Switchgrass S4-2 | ecosystem: Host-associated > Plants > Roots > Rhizosphere > Soil ...
CACACCGGCGCGCAGCGTGGGATTCGTATAGCCGATGCGCCGCTTCAGCAGCTCGATGTCGGCGTCGGTGATCCGCCCGCGTATCAAGCCCTGGCTGGTTTCTGCTGCACTCATTGCGCTGCGGTACCTATTCTCAATCGTAAAAGAGATACATCTTTATAGCCGATCCATACGGCACAAGCCAATTCTCCCTCTGTCGCGTGCTGCTTCGGCCCCGCCGCCGTCGTCATCATCTAGTATATTGAAAGTAAAGTTACCTCTATTTGCCTCTATTGCCTGGAGATGGGCCCCGGAAAGGAGGCCAAAGGCCGGGTTGCTCGCGCATGCTCAAGGCGACCGGATGGCTTGGCCGGTCAAAGTCGGAAAACACCTGATAAACCGCGTTCTCAGGACCCGAGCATGCATACGCCGCCGTCGAGGGATAGAACCTGGCCTGTCATGTAGCTAGCGCCGTCCCCGGCGAGCAGCGCGAGAGTGGGGCCAAGGGCATCGGCGCCGCGAAGCCCGCCCGGTAGGCGCTGTGCTTGGCCAATGCTTTTTTCAAATGTTGCCCGCTCGGACTCAGGCAAGGCCGCCCGCACACGATCCACGATGGGGGTATAGATCATCGGTGCGATGGCGTTGACGCGAATGTTGTACTTAGCCCAGTCGATCGCAACGGCACGCGTCCAGGCAGCGACGGCACCTTTCGTCGCGCAGTAGTGAGCACGCATGGCCTGTCCGCGAATCCCAGAAATCGAAGCGAAGTTGATGATCGAGCCACCTTTGTCCTTCAAGTAGCGGAATGCTGCCTGGTTGGTGAACATGGTGCCAAGGACGTTGATCTCGAAGATGCGACGCATGTCCGCCTCGGTGATGTCCTCGGGCATCTTGCGCGCCGTGATGCCGGCGGGGGTGCAAAGTGCATCCAGACCGCCCATAAAGTTTACGGCCTGTGCAAAGCATTCATCGACGACGCGCTGCTGCGTGATATCGCAGGTCAGAGCCCGAAAACGGTCTGCTGGCCGCGCTTCGTCCTTCGGGCCCGGTTGAATGTCGAGCGAGACAACCTTTGCGCCCTCGAAAAGAAAGGCGTCGACCGCCGCCTCACCCGCGCCACTCGAGCCTCCAGCCACAATTGTGCATCGACCATCCAAAGTACCCATTCGGCGTCCCCTCAACTCAATTTTGTTTAAATGCCTCAGGCGTCCAAATCTCGCTCAAGGTCTGTTTCTCCCACTGCTCATCAGAGAGGGCCAAGCGTTGGGCAATCAGCGCGAAAGCGTCTCCGGTGCCATCCAACCGCAGCGGAGGATTTCCTTGCTCGATCACGTCGGAGATCCTTACTGCGACGCTCTGCGCACTTGATGGCGCCTTGCGGGCTTTGCCCAGGCGAACTTTGACTCGCTCGGCGAGTTCCCGGTATTCCGGCGCGATGATTTCTTTTCGGTTCAACCCGAAGCTACTCTCGACCGCGCCAAGCGCAACGATGCAGACTTTTATGCCAAACGGCGCGACCTCGAGTCGCAGCGCTTCCGAGTAAGCGTCGAAAGCTGCCTTGGTGGCGGCATAGTGCCCCAATAGAGCCGTGGACCGCTTTGCTACCGCAGATGAGATTTGAAAGATCTCGCCGCGCCGGCGAGCGCGCATGCGCGGAAGAAACGCACGCACGGCTCGGAGCATGCCGAACACATTGGTGTCGAAAATGCGCTGGACATCCTGCTCCTGCGCAGACTCCACCGAACTCCAGATGGTAACCCCCGCATTGTTCACCAGCACATCCACATCGCCGGCGGCACGAGCTGCATTCTCGACGGACTCGCGGTTTGTGACATCAAGAGCCAACCGCTGCGCGACATTGAGGTCGGCAAGGCTCGTGACATCTCGTGCGGTGGCGACTACCTCATGGCCACGTCGAGCGAGTTCCGCTGCGAGCGACTTGCCGATGCCGCTCGAGCATCCCGTAATGAGTACGCGTTTGGGCATCACATTTCCCCCGTTCATGGCGCCTACTATGACTCGTCCGGCGCCTCTCTATCAACCGCATTTCCGAATTAGAGGTATATCAATAAACGTCATCAGGGTCTACGGCAAATCGCCAGCGGAGCGTGCTGTGAAAGTGAGTTTCTAATCGGCGCTGGCCGCAGAATCAGTCGAATGCGGCAAGCAGCTTCTCCTGCATGCTGCGTACTAGCGGCCGCTCACCGGGATGCGTGCTGATGAAATCCCTGCCGTTTTCGATGCCGACTGCGATTCGTTCGCCAGCTTCCTGCGGCGATATCATGCCCGGACCGGCCGCGGACTTGGGAATCTGCACCTGCACTGCGCCAGGCCTGCGCGCTTCCGACTTCGCTCTCAGCGCTGAACTTACCGCTCCTGGAAAAATCACGCTGAGGCCGACATGCGTGCCCTCCAGCTCAGTGCGCAGGCCATTGGTGAATCCAAGCTGTGCCGACTTCGTGGCCATGTATATCGTCTGGCCTATCATCGGCGGCGTTCGCAGTGCGGTGACCGAACTAGTCACGCAGATGCGCGACCGGCCAGATTGAGCGAGCAGGCCGGGGAGGAAAGCCCGGACGGCATTCACCGTGCCGAAGAGATTGATGGAGAACAACCATGTCCAATCCGCCTCGGTGGTATCGAGGAATGGCTTGAGTGAAATCGCGCCGGCATTGGCGAACACCAGATCGATGTCATCGTCATTGGCTCTGATGGCGGCTTCGGCGGCGACCAAGCTCGATGGATCGGTGACATCGACGCGGTGGAAAGTCACGCGATGGGGAGATAGTTGCGCAGCAAGCGTGCCCGCTCCCTCCTCGTCGATATCGCACAACGCGATCCGGTAGCCGCGGCTGGCAAGGGCCTGACAAATTCCAGCACCAATACCAGTGGCTCCGCCAATCACTACAGCCAGCTTGCTGTCGTATGCCATTTTTTCGACCTTGAAGGTTTGGAGTGACGATCGCCGCGGTGCGTTCAGTTCATTCGACGGAGGTTTCGCGCCGCCCTCGCGTAGACCACTGCGGCAGCGAGGCCGAAGAGAGTGAGGCTGGCAACGATGGCCCAGCGCAGGGAATCATTTCCGTAGAATGGGCGCAGCAGCTCACTTAGCCAACCCGTCACAGCGGGTCCGCAGCCATATCCGAGCAAGTTGCCGGCCATACCCGTGAGGGCCTGTGACGTGGCCCGCTGATCCGGTCTGACCAGCGCTTGGCTCAACGCCCAAGTTGGCGGGACGAAGACAGTGGCGAGAAGCCTCCAAATTACCAGGAAGGTCATCGCCATGCCGACACTGGAGACCAGCAGCATGGCCAACCCCACAGGGATGGTGACCAGGGAGACCACCGCTACAGCCTGAAGGACGGCGGCGGGGGACCGCTTGCCGAGGCGATCGTTCAAAAGGCCGCCGGCAAGTTCTCCGAATGGGCCGGCGATCAGCATTCCAACGCCGAGCGCCCCGCCGGCTTGGGCAAGCGACAATCCGTGCGAGCGCTGCAAGAAAGATGGCAGCCAAGTCGTCATGGCAATGACCGCCGAGCTTGCCGCGCCACCGAGGATGCAGAAAACGAGTGCAGGATTGCTCAGGATCATGCCCACGCTCTGCAGCGATCCAAGACGCGTTGACTCTGCATCAGATGTGCTCGTGCCTTGCGTTCCGCGACGGGGTTCCCGCAAGGTCAGCAATATGAGCGTGCCCAGCACGATTCCGGGAGCGCCAACGACGACGAACGCAGAGCGCCATCCGTATTCGCTCGCTACCCACGCACCCAGTACCGCGACGGCGGCGCCTCCCAGCGAGCCGGCCGCGTTGTAACAGGCTATCGCGACGCCTCTCGATTTCGAGAACAGATCGGAGAGCATCGAAATCGATGTCGGTGTGCCGCCTGCCTCGCCCACGGCTACGAACATACGTGCGACGAGAAGATGAAGAGTGCTGCCCGCTGTCCCGCACAATGCAGTGGCCGCGCTCCAAAGCCCGATACACACAGCCAGAAGATTCTTGCGATTGCTGTGATCGGCGAATCGCGCGAGAGGCAGGCTCAGCAGACTGTAAAACACTCCAAAGCCGAGGCCGGACACGAGGCCGAGAACAGTATCGGACAGCTGGAACTCGGACTTGATCGGAGTCAGAAGGACGCCGAGGATTTGCCGGTCTGCATAGCTCAGAAAGAATCCGCAGCAGATCAGCGTCAACGCATAGGCGTTGTAGGGCGTGAATTCCCTGGTCGCAGGCGCGGAACTCGCTGTCATCCACCTGATCCTTCTTCCAATACCTGGGAGGTGCTGATCGCGACAGGGTGGATCACGTCGACTCTCTTGGAGAGCCGGCAAGAGCCCGCAGCGCAGCGTCGAGTTGCTGAAGTCGCCGCATACCCTTGCTGCCGGATGCGGGATGTGTGGGTACGACGAATTGACCGGCGCGAAGGCCATCCAGCGCGATGCCCGCGGCGGTTTCAGCTGCGATCATGCCGCCCGAGTTTGTGATCGATGTCAGGGTGACTTCGTCCGGGATGTCGCTGGCCGGAGGCAAGGCGCGTGCAAGCGTCTCATCGATGAGGGCCTGCGTCGATCTCTTGAGGTTCGACGGCACGCCAGCTGGACAAAGGTAAGAGACTGTAATGCCTGCGCCCTCGCATTCCATTCGCAGAGCATCGGCGATGGCGAGCAGGGCATGTTTGCTGGCGCAGTAGTCGGCCACGGTCGGTTCCGATGCGAAACCCGCCATCGAACCGGTAAACAGGATCCAGCCACGCTTGCGGTCTTTCATGCCGGGTACGAACGCCTGGATCGCCCGCACCGAGGCGAAGACATTCACCTCGAAGAGCCAGCGCAGGTAATCGATCGGCATACTGACCAGCGGCAGCCGGCAACCCATGCTCCCGGCATTGCTGCAGAGAATGTCGACATCGCCAAGATCCTTGCGCGTGCGTTCAGCGACTTCCTTCCAAGCCTCCGCGGAGCGGACATCGAGCTGCATCGCAGTAGCTGAGCCGCCGTCGCTCGTTATTCGCAGCGCAGTTTCCTCAGCAGCTGCAAGGTCTACGTCCGTGACGGCAACTCTCACGCCCTCAGCCGCAAGGGCCGCCGCCAGAGCTCGACCGATGCCGCTGCCGGCGCCGGTGACCAGACCCACACAACCGGAGAATGTGGTGATTTCGCCCAAGAAGTTAGACTCCCCCACTGACGTCGGCTCGCGATTTTTGGTGACTGTAAACATATACCTCTTTTTTTGCCACCATCAAGAGGATTTGAAGTCTAGCCGATGGTGACGACGGATGTTTTTTGGTAAAAAGTAACAAGATTTCTTGGCAAGCAATGATCGGGCGCCCGGTCGAGTTGGCGGGCGAGCACTGCCTTTCGCCAGCGCGCATTGATATAGATATATGAACATTTGAACCTCGGCGCCGGTAGACGGGGCTCGAGGCAGTTACAGAAGGGGAGAACGCCGATGACCCGCCGCGACCAGTACAAGGAACTCGCCGAGCCACTCAAAGTGGGCGTGCTGCTCGACAACCCGCCGCGCTACACCGACCTGGCGGAGCTCATCTACGACCTCATCCTGGAGCAATATAAGGCCTCCGGACGATTCGAGCGCGGTGTCGAGCTCGTCAAAGTCTATCCTTATGGCCCGCCAGCGGGATTCATCCAGAACAGCATCGATGCCTTCCATGATCTGTGCGACCGGGGGTGCATTGCCGTGCTGGGCGGCCACCATGCCGATGACTGCATCTCGATCGCGCCGCATGCGGACAAGCGTGAGGTCGTCTTCCTGAATACCGGTGCGACCACGCATTCCATGTCGAAATGGAGCTTTTCACTTTCATGGGGAAGCATTCCGCATGATGTCTACACGGTTGCAAGCTGGCTCAAGAAGAACGGCCACAAGCGGATCGTGATGACCTGGGATCGCGCCGACCACATCGTCGAGGGCGTCGAGCATTTTCGCAATGCCTGCCGGCGTGCGGGAATCAAGATCCTCTACGACGTTCGTTTCCCGCAGACGTTGGTTCCCAATCTGCAGGACCTGTTCGGCGAAGCGCACCAGGAGCTGGCGCAGGTTCGGCCGGACGCTCTTGCCCATTTCGGCAGCGGCGCCATGTCCTACAAGTGGGCTGACTACATCACGAAGCACTGGAGTGATCTGCCCAGAGTGATGAATGACGCGTTTCATGGCGCCACCAACCCCGACGCTGCATCGGGCTTCGAAGGATGGGTGGGCACCACACACTGGGATGACGACAACGTCATCAACGCGAGATTCCGCAAACAGTTCGCCGCGCGATATCCAGACTCGCGACTACCGAGCGGCGAGATGACAGGCATCTTTCACGACATGATGACCACCTTTCTCGAAGGCGTGATGCTCGCACCGATCATGAACCGGGACGGCATACGTCGCGGCCTGGAAATGGTCCAGATGCTTCCGTCGGCATCCGGCGGGCCGCGTACATGTATCGGTTTCAGCCCGCACAACCACCGCGGTCTGCAAGGTGCGGATGTGATGGTCCTGCGCAGGATGAAAGGCGGGACACTCATGATGGAAGACCGCCTCGAACTCTTCTGATGCAGGATCTCGTCGACTGATGCCCACGGCGGGGCCGCTGGGCTGCGGGGGAGCTGATGTTTGATGTGACAGTTGTCGGCGCCGGCTTCGGCGGTCTGCACATGTTGTATCGCCTGCGCGAACTCGGGTTTTCGGTTCGTGGCATCGAAGCGGCGCCTGATGTTGGCGGCGCGTGGTACTGGAACCGCTATCCCGGCGCGCGCTGCGATGTCGAAAGTCTGGTCTATTCCTACACCTTCTCTGCGGAGATCGATCGCGACTGGAATTGGACCGAGCGCTACGCAGCCCAGCCCGAGATCAAACGATACCTGTCATTCGTTGCGGATCGGCTCGAGCTGCGAGCGATGATCCATTTCTCCAACCATGTCGAGGCGGCGGTCTTCGACGAGGATGACAACTGCTGGCGGATACAGACCGACAAGGGACTCTCGTTCGCCTCGCGCTTTCTGGTGCTGGCGACAGGCCCGATTTCCAAGCCAGTGTTGCCAGACATCCCGGGCATCGACGAGTTCGACGGCACGTTTGTCCACACTGCGCGCTGGCCCGAGCAAGAGCCCGACTTTGCAGGGAAAAAAGTCGGGATCGTCGGCACAGGATCATCCGGCGTGCAGACGATTCCGCAGGTCGCAAAGCAGGCCGAAAAGCTTACGGTGTTTCTACGCACCGCCAACTTTACGGTGCCTGCTCGCAACGGTCCGCTCAGTCAGGACGATCTCAGGAAATGGGGGGATGAGAAGAACGACATACGCACTGCGACCTGGACTGGCGAGATCGGCGGCGCCGGTGATGTCCTGATGGCGAAGGATTTGCGTCAGGCGAGACTCCGTCCGGCGCGCGAGTACACCCCAGAGCAGCGGCGTGACATTCTCGAGCGCCGCTGGCAATGGGGCGGCGGCGTCGTCATGAGTTCATTTGCGGACGTCATGACCGACCCGGCTGTGAATGACGAGGTCGCCGACTTCCTTCGTGAAAAAATCCGGGAAACCGTGCAAGACCCCAAGCTCGCCGATTTGCTCACTCCACGAGGCTTCTACGTCGGCACGAAGCGTATTTGCGTAGGAACCAACTACTACGAGACCTACAATCGCGACAACGTTGCAGTCGTCGATGTGAAGTCTCATCCCATAGAGCGGATCACCGCACGGGGTGTCGTAGTGAACGGAGTCGAGCACGAGCTCGACTACCTCATATTCGCGACGGGCTTCGATGCACTGACCGGCGCGTTGACCAGCATCGAAGTGCGAGGCAAGGATGGCCGGACGATCAATGAGGCGTGGTCGCGTGGACCCCAGACTTTCCTCGGTCTTGCCGTGCAGGGGTTTCCCAACATGCTCATGATCGGCGGTCCTGGCAGTCCTTCGGTCCTGTCCAATGTCGTGCAGACCAACGAGTATCAAGTGGAGCTCATCGCTCGTTTTCTGACGGTGCTACGCGAGCGCGGCAACACGCATTTCGACGTCGATCCGGATGCCCAGGCCACGTGGACGGCACACGTGAACGAGGTGGTTCACAGATCCCTGTTCGGGACTTCGGACAGCTGGTATGTCGGGGCGAACATTCCCGGCAAGCCGAGGGTCATTCTCGCATACACGGGCGGAATCAGGGCCTACCGTACGAAGTGCGAGGAGCTTTGCGAGAATGGCTTCCGCGGCTTCCTGATTGATTGATAGGAATTCGGAAGATCAGGAATCCTCCGGTCTTCCTTCGAAGAACTCGAAAGCTCGTTCCACGAAGTACCACTCGCCATCGACCTTCCTGAGTTTGTCGGTGTACGCGCCGCAAAATCCCGGCTGTTTGTGTCTGAACCAGGGCGTGAACATGATCGAGTAGCAGGACGCGGTGTCGCCATCGATCTCGATGATGTGATCGGTGACCAGGGGCATGTTCTTGCCAGGCTTGGTCTGGACCTCCAGGAAGTCCTGGATATTGGCGCGCCCGATGCAGTCGAACTTGCCTGCGACGAAACGACCGTCTTCCGAATACAGCGCGCCGACTCCGCGCCCATCACCCGTAACCACGCACCGGGCATATCTGGCAGTGAGTTCCTTGATCGCCTCGCGGTCGGCCAGGAGTTGAAGATCAGCGGGTATGGCCACGCAAATGTCCTCTCTCAATTGGGTAATCAATATTCGCGCTGCGCTTCGACCGCGGTCCTGAAAACCGGCATCGTCCCATGCATTTCGGCAATGCAACACCGCACGACAGTAGCATAGCGGGATGCTCGATAGTGTACACTAAAGAGGTACTACTTTAGCAGCATTGCCAGCCCCTGGTCCCGGCATGACCAGGCTCTAAACGCAGATACCACGGCAGCCGTCGTGAGTGGTGAGATAACTAGCCGACGCTGGCGTCAGTCGGCTGATTTCCGCTAAATTGCCGGACATTCCGTGGCGACGGTTGAGTATTCAATTGCGCTTCGGCCGATTGGATTGCAGGCAGTCTCGCAGTCGCTGCGACAGGGGCCGATGCCGTGTGGTGAAGGCCGCGTGGGCACGCTCTGCATAAATAGCTCTATCTCTATTTGCGGATCGAGGCGGGGGGAATGGATCTTTCATACAGCGAAAAGTACGCGAAGTTCCGCGACGAGGTCCGCGCGTTTATCTCGCAGCACGGCCATAGCGCGCCGCCGCCATTGGGAGGACGCGCCCCCGGTTTCGATGACCTGGAGTGGCAGCGACGCCTCGTCGAAGCCGGGTTCGTCGGGCGCACCGTGCCGAAAGAGTATGGCGGTTTCGGCGCCATGCCCGACGTCATGGAGAAGCGCATCATTGGCGAGGAATTCTCGCGCGCAGGCGTCAACCAGGGATTGACCAATCAGGGCGTCCTGATGCTCGTTCCAACGTTGCTGGCCCATGGGAGCGAGGAGCAGAAGCACCGGTGGATCCGACCCAGTCTTCTCGGGCAGACGCTCTGGTGTCAGGGCTATTCCGAACCAGGCGCGGGTTCGGACCTTGCATCGCTACAGACCTTCGCTGTCGAGGATGGTGACGACTTCATCATCAACGGGCAGAAGATCTGGACGTCCAGCGCCCACTTTGCAGACATGATCTTCTGTCTGGTTCGCACCGAGCCGGATCAGCCCAAGCACTTGGGTATCAGCTATCTCATTTTTCCCATGCATCTGCCCGGGATCGATGTTCGGCCTCTCAAGACCATGACTGGCGAGGCTGAATTCAACGAGGTTTTCTTTACCGACGTGCGGGTGCCGAAATGCGAGGTCGTCGGACAGCGCGGCCAGGGCTGGATAGTCGCAAACTCTACGCTCAAACACGAGCGGGGGTCGTTCGGCGATCCCGGCATGCTGGCGGCGCGGTACAAACGCCTCGAACAGCTCTTTGAACGCGAAGCAGTAAGTGGTCGGCGACTCCGCAATGACCCGGTTCTGGTGGATCGGCTGATGCAGTTGCAGGGCCAGACCTTGGCGTTGCAGTTCAACGCCATGCGCGTGATGACGTGCGACGCCAACGAGGAAGATCCCGGCCTCGCGGCGCTGATCACCAAGCTTCAGGCCTGCGAGTTGACTCATCAGATCCAGGCGTTGGGAATCGATGCTCTGGGCGAGATCGGGCTCTGCTATGGCGAGGGTGAGCACGTGCGCGAGGAGGGATTCTGGCAGGGGCGTTACATGCTGGATCTGGGACTGATCATCGGCGGCGGCACCGAGCAGATTCAACGCAACATCATCGCCGAACGCGGACTTGGCATGCCGCGTGAGCCGAAGCTCGCGGGCCGTTGAAGGCGAGCACGCATGAGATTTGGACTCAGCGAAGAACAACGCATGCTCTGCGATGCGGTGTCGAAAGCCCTGGCGAAACACGTTCCGCTGGAACGTGTGAAGTCACATGCGAAGGGCACTGCGCCAGCGAGTGACGACCTCTGGGCGGCTGTCGTCGATGCCGGAATTCCTTCTGTACTCGTACCCGCAGAGCACGGCGGTCTTGGCCTAGGCCTGCTGGAGGCGGCTCTCGTTGCGGAAATGCTCGGTCGATACGTGGCGCCGGTTCAGTTCATCGGCACGGCAGTCCTGGCGCCGCTGGCGCTGCAGCTCGCCGGGTCCAAACAGCAGAAGAGCGAATGGCTCGGCCGCCTGGCGACAGGTGATGCGCGTCTGGGCGTTGCCATCTGCGAGGCTGCCGGAACAGGTCGTGACGGTGCGGAAGTTCGCAACAGCGGCAATGTTCTGTATGGCAAGAGTCTCTTCGTTCTCGACAGCACGGGTGCAGACGCTTTCGTCGTAGCGGATAGCGCAGGCGGGCTGCACCTCGTCGATGCCACGGCGCCGGGTGTCGAGCTCATCGATGTGTCCACGATCGACGTTACCCGCTTTGTCGCCGAGCTCAGACTGGCCGGCGTCCGGTCCGAACCACTGTGCAGCGGCAACGCTTCGCATGCCATCACGCGAATGATCGAGGCCGCGTGGGTGATGTTCGCTGCCGACACATTGGGCGCCGCACAACGCATGATCGAGCTGGCGGTCAACTACAGTGCCGAGCGCGTGCAGTTCGGAAGACCGATCGGGACATTCCAAGCTGTGAAGCACATGTGCGCGACGATGGCCGCTGCACTCGAGCCATGCAGAGCGCTGATCTGGTATGCCGCCTACGCACAGGATCAGAGTTTCGACGACGCTAGCCTGACAGCGGCTCACGCCAAAGCGCAGTTGGCGGAAGTCGGTCGCATGGTGGCTCGCACCTCCGTACAGGTTCACGGTGGCATTGGCATCACGGACGAGTTGGGTTTGCACTTCTGGTTCAAGAGGATCGGATTCGGACGCCAGATCTACGGCGGACCCGAAGAGGTACGCCGCTTTGCGGCGCGGCTGCAGGGAATGCTGGCTGACTCGAATCTCGGTGGGGTTGATCGGACAACAATGAAGCGAGGCATATGTGGATAGTCGCGAGTTCGACGTCATCGTGGTCGGCGCAGGATCTGCGGGTTGCGTGCTGGCCAATCGCCTCACCCAGAAAGGACTGCAGGTGTTACTGCTGGAAGCCGGCGGACGGGATCGCAATCATTTCTTTCATGTCCCAGCGGGCTTCACGCGAATGCTCGGGAGGCCTGAGAACGACTGGGTTCACGTATCCGAGCCCGAACCGAATCTGAATGGCCGGCAACTCGTCCATTTCAAAGGCAAGGTGCTGGGCGGGTCGAGTTCGATCAACGGTCTCCTCTATGTGCGCGGACACCGCGCCGACTACGATCATTGGCGACAGCTCGGCCTGGAAGGGTGGGACTGGGACTCGGTTCTGCCGTACTTTCGTCGTTCGGAGAATTTCGCCGACGGCCCCGCGGATTTTCATGGAACGGCGGGAGAGCTCGACATACAGCGGCCTGTCGACCGTTACCACTCTCCGCTCATGGATCGGATCATCGCCGCTTCGGTCGAGTATGGCCTGCCACGAATTGACGACTACAACACGCCCGACCCAGAGGGCCTAGCGCATTCCCAGTCGACTTTGCGCGGTCGCTGGCGCTGTAGTACTGCAACTGCTTTTCTTCGGCCGGCCCTGAATCGATCCAACCTCGAGCTGCGGACCGAAGCCGAGGTCCACAAGATTCTCATCGAAGACGGACGTGCAGTCGGCGTGAGGTTTCGTCAACAAGGAGCGTTTCACGAAGCCAGGGCGCGTGAGATCGTTCTCAGCGCTGGCGCGCTCAAGTCGCCGCAAATTCTCGAGGTGTCGGGCATCGGAGATGGAGAACGGCTTCGCGAGTTGGGTATCGATGTAGTCCGCGATCTGCCCGGCGTCGGCGAGCATCTCATGGATCACATTGCCGTTCCCATCGCCATGCGCGTTCGCGACGTAGTCTCGGCGAACTCGCACGTCCACGGTTGGCGCCTGCTGCGCGAGATCATGAAGTTCTACCTGTTCGGCTCTGGCGTCCTCACGGCAACCCCAGGCATGGTCACCGGCTTCGCGCGCATTCGCCCGGACGCCCCATCGGCCGATCTGCAACTCATGTCGAGGCCTTTCACCAGCGATGCCAAGGCGAAGAACTTTGGTCCGGAGAAGTTGCCTGGCCTATCGGTTGCGGTCTGCCCGTGTCGACCACGCAGTCGCGGCTGGATACACGCGACGAGTCCTGACCCCGCGGCGATGCCTAAGTTCATGATGAACTTTCTCGACGATGAAGAAGATCGATTCTTGATCGTGGAAGGCGTCAAGCTGGTGCGGCGTATCGTCAGTCAGCCATCCCTCAAGCCTCATATCGCGGCAGAGCTGCTGCCGGGCGAAGCGGCGCAGGACGCTGATGCGATCCTCGCTTTCGCCAGAGACGCGGCGCACAGCGCCTACCATGCTGCGGGAAGCTGCCGGATGGGCATCGATGAACGCTCCGTGGTCGATGCGCGACTGCGTGTTCATGGCGTTCGTGGACTTCGCGTCGTCGATACCTCGGTCCTGCCGACGATGACTTCCGGAAATACCAACGCACCCACCATCATGATTGCTGAGAAAGCAGCAGACATGATCGCCCTGGATCTTCGCGCCTGAAGGAGCACCCCGTGAATTTCACTGTTCCCAACCTGTCTGAAGCACCCCATCAACCCCGTCATCCCGACAAGCTGTTCATTGCCAACGCCTGGGTCGCGCCGAGTTCGGACGCGAAACTCAAGGTCGTTTCACCGGTGAGCGAAACCGTCGTCGCGCAGGTTCCTGCTGCGACCGTCGCCGATGTCGATCGTGCAGTTGCGGCGGCAAGAGCAGCGTTCGATAAAGGTCCGTGGCCGAGACTGAGTAGTGCAGAGCGCGCGGCATATCTTCGCGAGTTTGCGCGGCAACTCGACAAGCGCGTCGATGCCTTGGCCTACTTGTGGACGCTCGAGGCGGGCGCTCCGAACATGTTCACCTCACGCGTGTCCGAGAATTGTGGAGCGATCTTTCACCACTACGCAGACGAAGTCGAAAAGGCCCAGCTGGTCGAGCCGCGCAAACGTGCTGCGGGTGGCTATGCGCTGGTGACGCAGGAACCCGTAGGTGTCGTGGCCGCGATCGTGCCATGGAATGCGCCCATCTTCCTTGCCACGATCAAAGTCGCCGCGGCGCTTGCGGCAGGCTGCACGGTCGTGTTGAAGCCCGCGCCCGAGACTCCGCTGGATGCCTATATTTTCGGTGAATGCGCCGAGGCCGCCGGGCTGCCGGCCGGAACGCTCAGCATCGTCGCTGCCGACCGCGAGGCGAGCAATCATCTGGTGAGCCATCCCGATGTCGACAAGGTGAGCTTCACGGGCAGCACTGCGACAGGCAAGCACATCATGGCCACCTGTGCCGATCGGATTGCTCGGGTCACGCTCGAGTTGGGCGGCAAGTCCGCAGCCATCGTGCTCGACGACATCCCGGTCCAGGATTGCCTGCCGGGTATTCTCGGTCAGGTCATGGGCAATTGCGGTCAGGCCTGCGTCACGTTGTCGCGAATACTGGTTCCGCGCCGCCGCATGGGGGAATTCGAGGAGGCGCTGAAGATCGCGTTTGCCAACGTGAAAGTTGGCGACCCGTTCGATCCTTCGACTCAGATCGGCACGCTGGCGATGAAGCGTCAGTTCGACAAGGTTACCGACTACGTTCGGATCGGGCAGGAGGAGGGTGCGCGCCTCATCGTCGGAGGTGGTCGACCCGAAGGCATCGACAAGGGTTACTTCTTCGCGCCGACACTCTTCTCCCGCGCGAGCAATAGCATGCGCGTCGCCCGCGAAGAAATTTTTGGACCCGTTCTCGTGATGATTCCCTACGACAGCATCGACGCCGCCATCGATATGGCGAACGATTCCCCCTATGGTTTGCACGGTGCGCTTTTCACGCACGACATGGAGCGAGCCTATTCGCTGGCCAGGCGCCTGCGCACCGGCAGCGTCGGAGTCTGCGGCAACACGATGGATCTCACCATGCCATTCGGCGGTTGGAAACAATCCGGCATCGGCAGGGAAGGCGGCCAGGAAGGTCTTCGCAGCTTCTTCGAGGAGAAGACGATCTTCCTGCCGAACGTGCCGACGGCGCTGGCCAAGTGATCATCGACGCCGACGGCGGGCAGGTTTGACCCATCCTGCCGCCGTCGGCATCGGCAGAGCTAGACGCGCATCATCTCGACACTGGTTTGCTGATACTGCCACTTCGTTGAGTGATGGCGACGAACGATTGCCCAACCCGAAGCGCCGCGGGCCAGTTTGTCAGTGTATTGCAGGCCGCGAACGAGAATGATGCCGCCGGCGCTTGCGCTCGAGACGAGATACGCAACGGCAAAGGTGTCGGCCGTTGCGGTGTCGCCTTGTATGGCAATGTGCTGGCTGCCGCGAATGTGGCTCGTGTGAGCATATCGACCGCCACGGCCAAGCCGGTTGCCGATCTCCTCGCCGCTGACCATATTCAGAGTGCCTGCGTCGCTCGTGTAGTGGGCATCGTCGGCGAAGCAGGTGCGGAGCAGCGCCTGATCGAGCCGATCGATGGCGAAAAAATAGCGATCGATCACGCCTTGGATGGCCGAGTGATCGCAACGATCAGACATCGATTACGCCGCAAGTCAGATGGTGCAGCTCCACTTCGTCATTTGCGCATGGCATGACGTCAGCCCCACTCCAGCACCAAACCGTCCAAGGTCTGAACGGAGCCGCCCGAAGCCGTGATCTTCGCATCGGCAGCGAGGCGAAAAGGTGGCAGGCGGGCGAACCAGGTCTCGAGCGCGATTACCAGATCGCGACGCGCCAGATGCGCTCCGACGCATCGATGAATGCCGTAGCCGAACCCGAAGTGCGAGTTCGTAGCGCGACCTGCGTTCAGCGTCATCGGGTCGGAAAAAATAGCAGGGTCTCTCGATGCGGCTGTTAGCGAGAGTGCAAGGACGTCACCTTTTTTGATCGTCACGCCAGCGAGTACGGTGTCGCACGTAGCAACGCGCTGCGGTGTCACTGGTGAAAACAATCGCATCATTTCCTCGACGTGCCGGGGAAGGTCCTGCGGGTTAGCGCGAAGGTGCGCCTGCAGGTCCTGATCTTCTGCGAGTGCCCGGAAAATGAAGCCGAGCGTACTGACGACGGTGTCCAGGCCGGCCGAGAATACCAGGAAGGCGGTTCCGACGAATTCGCCGCGCGTAAGCCGTTTGCCGTCCGGTGTGGCGTTCAACAAATAGTGAGCGACCGTGCCTTCCGGCTGCGAGTCGCGCTGGTCGTAGATCCCGTTGAAGAAATTGACAACCTGCTGGATCCCGCCAAACCGCTCCTCGTCGGTTTCACCGTGGATGAATGCCTGGTTCCATCTAACGAACTCAGTGAGCCTGGCGCGATCGAGACCCATGAGATCGATGAAGATTCCCGTGGGAAAATGATCTGCGAATTCGTTGATGAAGTTGCAGCGGCCCTTGGCGGCGAAGCGGTCCAGAAGTTCATTGCACCATGATTTGATTTTGGGCGACAACGCGATCATTTTTCCCGGCGTGAATAGCGGGTTGATCAGCGTCCGGAAACGGCCGTGCACAGGGGGATCTGCCGCGAGCGGAGCGAGCAGAAAATCGTCGCCAAAAATCGACAGGAAAGACCCTTGTTCGGCGCTCGAAAATGTCTTGGGGTCGTTCATGACCTCCTTGACGAGATCGGCGTGAGCCACAACCCATGCACCGCCGGGCAGGTGCACGTGGCGAACCGGCGAGAAGAAAACAGGCGGACCCTCGGCAAGCTTGCCGATCGCTTCTTGAGGCCGGTCTCCCAGGCCTGTTCGAAAGTCGAAGACCTTCACGAGTTCCGGCGGTACGTGGGCGGGTATTGCCGCACTCATTTCAAGGCTTGCGCTCTCGGACATCGATGTCTCCTAACCGATCGGATTTTTAATGTACCGCGCGGTGGCGTTCTATTTGCCTCCACGCTGGAGGGGCATTGCTATCGCAAATGCCGCCGGCGCCGTTCACTTCCGCAAGTGCCCCCTGACAAACATCGTGATGATTTGATCAACGCGATCTGCTTCCATTCTTTTACTGGCACCAGGCGGCAGGCCGAGTTCGCGGCCTTGCCCGACCAGTAGCGAAAAATGGTGGGCGGTCGTGAGCGGATTGGGAAAACTGTAGCGTCCCGTGGCGTTGAGCTGGGCAAAATAGCTGGCTAGCGATGCGGCAAGGCTCTGTTCACGCAGAATGCTCACGACCTCATCGTAGAATTCCGGAAAACGATGCCTGTTGGACAGTATCGAGTGCCACAACCTGCCAACCGCACCGTGGAGGTAACTCTCCGAAATCGCCTTGGCGGCGGTGGCCAGTACCTGCTCGGGACGTAATGTCGCGTCAACGCTCCAGGGGGCCAAACGAACCTTGCTCAACGCGCGGCGAATAGCGAGCTTGAAGAGATTCTCTTTGGACCCGTAGAGGCGATAAATCGTCGCTTTCGTGACTCCTGCTTTCAAGGCGATGGCGCTGACGTTCGCTAGATCGAATCCCTCCGCGGCGAACACTTGGATCGCAGCGTCAAAGAGTTCACCGCGCAACGCCTCGGATTCCTGGTTCGTAGGCCTGCCAGGCGTGCGCCGCGGCGCCCTTGCTGTCTTCTCAGTAGCCAACGTGCCGTTTCCGCTATCCGGTGTTCAACAGGGAGCGGGGCCGGCACCAATGCCGGACCCGCTCGCTATTCTCAAGCAGTCTGCTTCTTACTCCCAAATTGCAGTTGTGCTCGAATATCACGAACGCGCACAGGTCCCAGGTCGAGGCTCGGCGGCTCGCCGCCGCGGCCTTCCATCAACGAGATGTTAACTTTCTTGGCCGCCGCCTGGGCTCGCAGCGCTGCGACGGTCGCATCCTTGCGATCGATGTGTGCGAACGGATCCCAACTATATTGCCGCATGGCATTCAGGTGGGTGATCTTATTGATCTCATTCTCCGGTAGATCGCTGACCTCTTTCCAAAGCTGCTCGGGCGCATAGGGCCACAGGCAATCGGCATGCGGGTAGTCGCACTCGTAGCTGATGTTGTCGATACCGATGTCGTGGCGCAGCTTGATACCGGTTCGGTCGGAAATGAAGCAGGTGTAGATGTGTTCGCGGAATACATCGCTCGGTTTCTTGTCACCGAAGTCCTGCCGCGTCCAACCCTGGTGCTGCTGGCGGACCATATCGATCCGTTCGAGCATGTATGGGATCCAGCCGATCGAGCCTTCCGACAACGCAAACCGAATGTCAGGGTACTTGCGCAGGATGTGGGAGAAGGTGAGATCGGTAGCTGTAGCAAACAGGCTGACCTGCATGTTTGCAATATAGGCGTCGACCGGCGTGTCCTCGGAAGGTGCGGCGCCCGTCGCGTCTGAAATGTGCAGACAAATTACCATGTTGTTCTCGGCACAGGCGCGCCACACTGGATCCCAGTATTGATCGTGCAACGTCGGCAAACCTGTGATCGATGGATTTGGCGGAAAGCTGACGGCGTGGCATCCCTTCCTGGCGCAGCGCCGGATTTCCTCAGCAGCCGCCTCAGCGTTCCAAGTGGGGACGATGCAAAGTGGAATGAAGCGGCCGGGGTAAGCGCCGCACCAAACGTCGATGTGCCAATCGTTCCACGCTCGGACAATGGCATTCGCGAGGTCCTTGTCGGCGACGTTCTGGAGGTTCTGGGCCGCCATGCCCACGAAGGACGGAAAGTTGAGCGAGCCCAGAATGCCGTTGACATTCATGTCATCGACGCGCGCGTTGACATCGTAGCAGCCGAGACGGAGCTGATCGAGAGCCGTCGGCTCCATGCCGAGCTCCTCCTTCCGGCGACCGACGACCGCGTTGAGGCCGAAGCTGCGGATGAGTTTGCCATCGAGGAGCCAGGCGTCCGCATTTTCGGGCGTCTTCACCATCCGTGGAAACAGGTCTTTGTATTTGTTCGGCGTGAGGCCATCGAACATCGTGGGCGGTTCGACGAAATGATCGTCAACGCTCACGAGAATCATATCTTCCATACGCATGGGTGTTTTTCCTCTAGTTCGGCCGACGTCGGCTTCGCATCTACTCGCCACTAATGTGACTCGGTGTCGTATTAATGCGCAACGTGCCCGTCAGGTCAACGAAAATCGTATTGGATTGCGAAAAATTTTCACTCTCGCCACCATAGATGTACATGTAAGCCTTTTACCTGAATCCCTGCGGTCGGACACACATTGTTATCTCAATCAGGCGAGCGACGATTGCAGTCCGGCAAAG
>Ga0068861_100000833_pt1 | contig 18644 bp, 15 predicted proteins | sample KBSSwiS42_FD_66593 | JGI IMG/M metagenome (GOLD analysis project Ga0068861, IMG submission 66593) | Switchgrass rhizosphere microbial communities from Kellogg Biological Station, Michigan, USA - KBS Switchgrass S4-2 | ecosystem: Host-associated > Plants > Roots > Rhizosphere > Soil ...
CACACGACGTCGTAGCGACCCTGCACGATCACGCCCGGGATGCCGCGGATCTCAGCCACGTTGGCGAGCAGGCTGCGCTCTCCCGCGAGCCAGGCGTCGTGCACGAAGTAGTGCGCCTCGATGCGCGCGAACGCGAGCGAGAACTGATCCCCGCCGGTGCGCGCGATCAGCTCGGCATTCGGCAACAGGCAGCTGGTGCGGCCTTCCCACACGCTCCAGATTTTGGCCGCGGCGCGCTGCACCGCAGGATCGGCTGAGGTGAGCCGCGCGTAGTAGGCGCGCAAATAGTCGCCGCGCTCGGCCACGGGAATGTGGCTCTCGTACTCGCGCCAGGCATCCGGAAAGATCCAGCTCGCGCCTTCTTGATAGAACCAGCGGATCTCTTCCGGGCGGATCAGGAAGATGCCGCGCAGCACCAGCTCCGCCACGCGCTCGGGGTGCGCCTGCGCGTAGGCCAGCCCGAGCGTGCTGCCCCAGGAGCCGCCGAACACTTGCCAGCGCTGGATGGCGAGATGCTCGCGCAGCAGCTCCATGTCGCTCACCAGGTGCCAGGTGGTGTTTTCCTCCAGGCTGGCGAAGGGTGTGCTGCGACCGCAGCCGCGCTGATCGAAGAGCACGATGCGGTAACGCGCCGGGTCGAAGAAGCGCCGGTGCTTGGGCTCGGTGCCTCCGCCGGGGCCGCCGTGCACGAACACCACCGGTTTGCCCTCGGGGTTGCCGCTCTCCTCGAAGTAGAGCTCGTGCAACTCGGAGACCTTGAGGCGCCCGCGGCGATAGGGTTCGATTTCCGGGTACAGGGTTCGACGCTCGGAACTCACGCGCTCTCCTTCACGCCAGGATAGGCCCGCTCGAGCGCCGGCCACAATTCATTATTTGGCAGCGCCCTGTCGCCTGCTAGCGATGTTCGCGGGCGTCTCCCTCGCACAGGCGTAGAACATAGGCTTCGGCCTGGACCGTAGGGGTCGGCGCATGGTCGTATTCGGGCAAACGCCGCCAACCCATGGCCTGGATCATATGGTAGGCCGCCGCGAACAGCCGCGACGTGTGCAGTGCGACGACGGGTGCCCCGAGCTCGCGCGCGCGCTGTACGCGGGCCTCGCTCAGCCTGCGCCCGATGCCGCGGCGCCGATGAGCAGGGTCGACGCCGAGAGCACGCAGGCTGGCCCAGGCGCGGGGCCACGGCCTGGCCGCGGTGCCGCGCGTGGCCGCGTGGCCCTGGCCGGGCGGATACAGTGTTGCGGTGCCGCGGATGATTCCGCCCTCGACCGCCACGAACAGCTCGGCTTGCTCGAAGCGCAACGACACACTCAGCAGGTCCTCGAGATAGCGCGCGAATGCCCCGTTGGTGGTGTCAGGCTCAGGCCGCTGTGGTTCGAAGGCGGCCGATAGAATGCGCCTGGTCTCCGGCAGCTCGGCCGCGTGAGCTCGGCGGATGAGCAGGTTCATCCCGCCGCCCGCGCACTGGCACCCAGGATGATCGCATCGTACTTCTGCTGCATCGTGAGCTCCTTCAGGTTGCGAGCGGGCGGCGGCCGACCACGACGCTCATGAAGGCGCCAGGCTGCCTGGGCAGCGTCTTCACTTGCGCAAGCCCCAGCTCGTGCAACAGGTTCTCTGCGCCCGAGCTCGTCGGCACGGCCGCATTGCCCAGCAGGGTCATGCGCAACCGCCAGACGGCGGTGCCCAGCGCATCCGCGTCTGGGTTCAGGGCAATGAACAGCAGCCATCCGCCCGGGCGCAACGCCTGCACGATGCGCTCACACGCGGGACGCACCGCTGGCGCCGCTACGAAGACGGTCGGGAACCACGCCAGATCAAAGCTCGCGTCGTCTTTCAGGTCCTGGGCGCGCTGCTCGCGCAGCTCGATGCGCTGGCCAAGCTCGGCCCGAGCGATGTTTTCGCGCGCGAGCGCGAGTGAGGGTTGCCACAGATCAATCCCGACGATGCGCAGCTCTGGCCACTTGCGTGCGACCGCGATCGAAAGGCTCCCCACGCCCACACCGACGTCGAGAAAGGTGGCGCCCGGGCGCTGGAATCGATCCGCGAGCCCCTCCAGGTTGGGGACGACTCCGCGCGCGAGCATCTGCACGAACCCCACCGAAGTGTCGCCCGCGGCTTGCAGGATCTCGGGTTCGCTGTGATGCCAGCCGCTGACCCGCGTCCTTTCGTACAGAAGCTTGGCGTCGACAGCGAACAGGTGTCGCAGCTCGGCCAGGAACGGCAACGCCTCCTGCGCGCTCACGTCCGCCAACAACCCTTCGGCACCGAGCGCAGCGAGCAGCTCGCGGATGCGCTCGCCGAGCGGCCCTTCTTCCAACGGTGTCGCGCTCGCCGCCGCATCCAGCGCGGCGCCGAGGGCTGCCAGTCCGGTGATGGACGCCGTATGGCGGTTGATGAATTCTCGAAGTGCTGAAACGCTCATCTTTGTCTCCCTTGCCGGCGTGAGGGCATGGCTTCGTCTGCTTTCCCATTCCCAAGGCGTGAAATCAGATGGAACAATGTGCCTTGGCCTTGCTCCCGACGCCGACCCCCTCGACCCCTCGCAGAATTTGGCTGGGCCGCGAGCGCGAGGTCGCCGAGCTCGAAGCCGGGCTCGATGAGCTGAGCGAGGGCCGCGGCGGCCTATTTCTGATCACGGGCGAACCCGGTATCGGCAAGACGCGCCTTTCGGACGAGGTCGGCCGCTCTGCCGGTGCCCGGGGTATTCCCGTGCACTGGGGGCGTGCCTGGGAGGCGGGGGGAGCGCCCTCGTACTGGCCTCTGACGCAGGTGTTGCGCAGCATCTGTCGAGGGCTCGACGACACCGCCCTGCTCGGCGCCGTCGGCTGCCACGGCGCGGAGCTGGTCGAGCTGGTCCCCGAGCTCGGGCAGCGCGTTCCGGGGCTCGCCCGAGCCGGGGAGCTGGCGACACGCGATCGCTTTCAGCTCTTTGACGCGGTCAACACGTTCATGCACGCTGTGGCGGCGACCCCACACGTGATCGTGCTCGACGATCTGCACGCTGCGGACCTGCCGTCGGTGCTCTTGTTGCAATTTCTGGTGCGCGACTCGAGCTCGCGACCGCTGCTCGTGATCGGGACCTACCGCGAGGCAGAAGCGCGGCTCGCACCCCAGATGGCTCAGGCGCTCGCGCAGCTCTCTCGCGAGGCGACCCTACTGCCCCTGCGCCGGCTGGATCGCGGGCAGGTCGCGGCCTATCTGGCGCGCGCCGCGGGCGCGCCCCCGAGTGAAGAGCGGCTCGAGCTCTTGCACCGGCAGACCGAGGGCAACCCGCTATTTTTGCGCGAGCTCTTGCATCTGCAGGAGGCGGTGTTCCGCCCGCCTGAGAGCATCCGTGAGGTGGTGCGTGCGCGCCTGTCACTGCTCACTGCCAAGGTGCGCTCTCTGCTCGAGCTAGCGGCGGTGCTGGGCCGTGAATTCGAGCCGGCGCTGCTCGCGCTAGCCGCCGGCACTTCCGAGCAGGAGCTCTTGGCGCTGCTCGGGCCGGCGGACGCCGCGTCCATCATCGAGCCGCTCGAGCACGGGCGCTGGCGCTTCACGCACGTGCTCCTGCGCGAGGGACTGTACGCGGACCTGCCCGTCGCACAGCGCGCGGCGCTGCACCAGGGCGCAGCGGCGGCGCTCGCGCGGCGGCGAGAGCTGCCACTGTTCGAGCTGGCTCATCACTTGCTCAATGCGATCCCCGTCGTCGCCGTCGCTGAAGCGGTGGAGGCGGCACTTCGAGCGGCCGAGCGCGCCATGGAGATGCTCGCATTCGAGGACGCCGTGGGCCTGCTCGCGCGGGCGGCCCAGTTGCTCGATCATGAGGAGCCGGGCGGGGAGCGGCGCGCCTTCGAGGTCTGGCTGGCGCTCGGCATGGCCCGCATCCGCAGCTCCGACGTCGAGAACGGCAAGGCCACTTGCCAGCGCGCGGCCGAGCTGGCGCGCCGGCTCGGCGATGGAGAGCTCCTGGCGCGCGCCGTGCTCGGCTTCGCCTACGAGTTCACGCCGGGCGTGCGCAATCCAGAGCTGATCGCCCAGCTGGAAGAGGCGCTCGCTGCCCTACCGACGCGAGACGGCACCTGGCGCGCCCGCTGCATGGCGCAGCTCGCTGCGGAGCGGCAGCCCGAGCCCGATACGCGGCAGCCGATCGAGCTCGCGCGCGGCGCAGTGGCCATGGCTCGGCGCCTCGGGGACAAGGACACGCTGCGCTTCACGCTCACCGCTGCCAGCCTGGCCCTGATGGTGTACGGCGACCCAGAGGAGCGTATCGCCGTGAGCCAGGAGACGCTGCGCCTGGCGCTCGCCGCGCGCGATCTGCGAGTCGCACTGCGCGCGCACCTGCTCTTGTGCAACGACTACTGGGACAAAGGCGGCCTGCGCGCAGCGGATGCGCACATGGTAGCCTACGAGTCGCTCGCCGCTCAGTTTTCGCATCGCGCCTTCGACTGGACCATGGTGGGGCTCCGAGGCGCAGTCGCGCTCGGGCAGGGCCGCTTCGACGAGGCCGAGTACGCCTTCCGCGAAACGGAGCGGCTGTCACACAAGGATGCGACGCGGGGCACGTCGATGGCCGCCCTGCCCGCCGGCTTCTGCTGTGCGACCGAGCGCTACGCCGAGCTCGCGGATGTAGAGCTGCGCGTGCGCGCGGCCTTTGGCTCGGTGGCGCACGAGCTGGGCAGCTGTATCGGCGAGATGCTGATTGCGCGTCTGTACGCGCGCGCGGGCGACGCGCGACGCACGGCCGCACAGCTCGCGGCGCTACGGGCCCAGCCGCTGTTCGCCGAAATCGTGGAGCCGGCATGGCTGGCGCTGCTGACCGAGCCGTGTCAGCTGCTCGCTGACGTCGAGCTGGCCGCGCGACTGCATGCGGCACTCTCACCCAGGGCAGAGCGCTTCTTTCAACTCGGGCACCTCGGGCCGTGGTGCGAGCCGCCGTACGCCCGCCAGCTCGGGCTGCTCGCCCAGGTGCTCGGGCAGAGCGACGAAGCGGTCGCGCAGCTCACCGAGGCCGAGGCCGCAGCGGCGCGGGTCGGTATGCGCGCGCATCTAGCGCGCCTGCGCTATGAGCTCGCGGGGGCCCTGCTCGCCCGGAGCAGCTCGGGCGATGCCGAGAGCGCGGTCGATCTGCTCGAGACCGCCCAGGCTCTCGCCGACGAGCTCGCCCAAGCAGGCCTGCTGCCGCTCATCGTGGAGCGCCTGGCTGCCGCGCGCTCTGCCCGGGGCGCGACGCTCAGCGTTGAACCGAGGCGCGGCTCGGCGCCGGCCAGCACGAGCGAGCCTCCGGCGCCGCTGCTGCTGGCGCGTCACGGCGACTATTGGAACGTCGCGCAGGGCTCGCGCTCGGTGCAACTGCGGGACAGCCGCGGGCTGCGCGTGCTCGAGCGACTCGTTGCGCATCCGGGCCAAGAGTTTCACGTGTTGCAGCTGGTTTCTGCCGGCGACAATCCGAACGTTGGCGGTGACGCCGGCAGCGTGCTCGACGCCGAGGCCGTGCAGAGCTACCGAACGCGGCTGCTCGAGCTGCGCGAGGAGCTCGAGCAAGCACAGGGCTTTGCGGACGCGGGGCGGAGCGAGCGCGCTCAGCGCGAGATCGATGTGTTGACCGAGGAGCTGGCGCGCGCAGTGGGGCTGGGAGGACGCGAGCGGCGCGTCGGGAGCGCCGCCGAACGTGCGCGCACCACCGTGCAGAAGCGGCTGCGCGAAGCAATTCGTCGCATCGAGAGCGAGCTGCCGGAGCTCGGCCAACGCCTGGAGCGAGCGGTGCGAACCGGAACCTTCTGCGGCTATTTCCCGGAGGGTCGCCCGCGCGCGCGGCGCGCGTGAGCGCTCGTTTCATGACGCAGAACTGTTCGGGGCCAGCCTGGTGGGCTCGGTGCCGTACGACTCGAGCCCTCAGCAGGATCCCCAGCTCGGGGAGCCGCGCTAGCCTGATAACGCGGCAGGGTCTCGGTCCCTCGCTGGCTTGTGAGCTGGTCGAGGTCAAAGTACGATCGGCTAGCAACACCGGAGCGGGCAAGTGCGACTCGAGGGGGTGAGACTCATGAAACGGAGAGTGAAGATGGTCGCTGCATTCGTGCTCGTCGTCATTGTCGTCGGTCTCGTCGCTGGTGGAATGGTCCTCCAGAATTCTCGGGTGGTGTCGGGCACGGTGACAATCGCCGCAAGCCCGGACGCCATCTACGGACTCGTGAGCGATTTGACTGGCTGGGCCAGGTGGAGTCCGCTCGTGCCCGAGGGCGACGGAATGGGGATTGAGTATGCAGCGCAAACCGCAGGTGAGGGCGCGACGATCAGGTGGACTGGAAGAGCTGGTACCGGCTCGCTCGAGTTGACGCACTGTGCTCCCGGTGTCGCGGTTTCGTATCGAACGACAATGAGCCTCGGCGGCATGTCAGCGGTGGGGAAGATCGAATTGAAGCACGGCCCCCCAGGGACGGTCGTGTCGTGGCAAGACGAGCTATTGGTTGGCTCGAACCCAGCCTGGAAATGGCTTGCGTTTGCCATGGATGGCTTGCGCGAGAAGAACGTGAATAGGGGTCTGGATGCGTTGAAGCGCCTGTCCGAGAAGCGTGGCTAGTCGTGCCGGCCGTGCCCGGACCCCCCGCACGCGGCAGCGTGGACCACCACCACTATTTGCGCTTGCGCCGTGGCGCGCGCTTGCTGTCAGCGCCGGGCGGTGCCAGCGCGTGGCGAGCGATCTCGAGCGCATAGCGGGCGCGCTCCTCGGGCGTGTCGAGCGCGCGAAGACCCTGGAATAGCGGGGCAAAGAAGGCCGGGAAGAACACCGCCGAGAGCGCCGCCGTGACGCGCCGGGCAGCCTCGGGCGCGTCGAGCCCCGGCAGCGCCGTGCACAGTGTGTCGCGCAGCCGCTCGAGCACGGGCCCAAAGCTCTTCGGCAACCTGCCGCCGTAATCATCTGCCACGAACGCGTCGTGCAGGTGAGCCTTGCTGAGCCGGGGAAAGCGCAGGCACCCTTCCAGGTAGTAGCCCAGGAGCTCGCCCAGCACCTGCTCCGGCCGTGCGGGCAAGCGCGCCAGCATCTCGTCCGTGTCGGCGAGCATGTTCGAGAGCGAGCTCTCGAGCGCCGCGGCGACCAGGGCCTGCTTGGAACGAAAGTGGTAGTTGACCGCGGCGACGTTCATGTCCGCCGCTGCCGCCACCCCGCGCACGGTGAGCTGGGACAGCCCGTGCCGCTCGATTTCCGCAATCGTCGCCTCGATCAAGCGCGCGCGCGGTGTGTCGGCGGGCTGAGGCCTGAAGTGCGAGCTCATACGATTGTTTCAAACAAACGTTTGACAGGCCGCCGCCGGCGCGTCAAGGTTCAAACATGCGTTTGAATCAATCGTATGAATCGACGCCCGAGCGCGCGGGCGAGCAGGCGTCGGCGGAGCTCGCTCGTGGCTTGCGCCGGCGCGGTTTTCTGCGCGCGGCAGCGCTCGCGGCAGGTGCCGGCGCGCTCGGCTATGCGGGCGCACGACAGGGGGTTCAGGCACAGGTCCGCGACGCGCGCTTCCACGGCGACGACCTGCTCAGCCGCGAGCAAGCCCACCAGACCTGGTACCGCTACAAATTCATCGGTCAGGCGATCATGGACAACCAGCTGGTGTTCTGGCTGGGGCTCGCCCCGACCGGTCTCACCGACGTGGGCGAGGTGCTGGACACGGCGACGCGCATCCGCGCTGGCGACGAGGTGTCCTGGTTCGAGGAGTGGCTGGCCACGGCCGAGCGCGTGCGCGGCTATGGCACGACGGCGCTCGCGCGCGGCCACCGCCTGAGCGCCGCCTCGCATTTCTATCGCGCGGGCGCCTATCAGCGCGCGGGGCTGATGCGCTATGCGCGGCGCAGCGATCCGCGGCTGGTGGCGGCGACGCGCAGCGCGCTCGAGCTGCACGACAGCGCCTTGCGCCTGCGCGGCTACGACTCGAAGCAGGTCGAGATCCCGTACGCGAACAGCGTGCTGCACGGCCGCGTGCACTATGCGCCGGGCGTCGAGCGCGCAAAGGTCCTGGTGCTGCACCAGGGCCTGCACGCCTGGCCCGAGGACACGATGTGGGTGGTGGATGGCGCGCTCGCGCGGGGCTACCACGTGCTGTCCTTTCACGGCCCCGGGCAGGGGGCGTCGCTGCGCCTGCACGGGCACCCGTTCCGTCCGGACTGGGAGGTCCCGGTGGCGGCGGTGCTCGACTTTGCCGAGCGCGATGCGCGCCTCGACGCGAGCCGCTTCCTGTTGATGGGGCTGTCCTTCGGCGGCTACCTGGCGCCGCGCGCCGCCGCGCACGAGCCGCGCGTCCACGCGCTGATCGCGGATCCCGCCGTGGTGAGCTGGGCGGGCTCGATGCTGCGCCACTTCGAGTCCATGCCCGGGCTGATGCGGCTGCACGCGGCGGGGCCGGCTGCGTTCGACCGCGCCATCGACGCGGTCACGCATCTGGTCCCGGACGCGCGCTGGTATTTCGATGACGTGACCTGGAAGCACGGCGTGGCGACGCCGCACGAGCTGATCGACGAGCTGCGCAAGTACGACAACCCGGATGTGGCGCGCATCCGCTGCCAGACGCTGATCCTGGAGGGCAGCGGCGAGGACGCGACGCCGGGCGAATCGCAGCGCTTCTTCGAGGCGCTGACGTGCCCGAAACAGCTGCTGCGCTTCGACGCCAGCACGGCCTCGCAGATGCACTGTCAGGGTGGTAATCAGCTCCTGGCCCAGGCCTGGCTGTTCGACTGGCTCGACGAGCAGGTGCGCGCGTGAGCCGCGAGTGGTGCACTGGGAGCGGCGCGTTGCGCGGCGTGAGCGCAGCCGCCTGGCTGGCCCTGTCGAGCTGGCTCTATCCGGGGCGGGCACAGGCGCAGTTTCCGGACCTGGTGGACGTGAGCGCGCAGTACCTGCCCGGCGTCGCGCTGGCAGATCCGCGCCCGGTCGAAGCGCAGGTGGCGTCCTACGAGGGCACGCTGAACGTGCCGATCGTGCTCGGCGCGCACACCTTTCTGATCCCCGGCGTCGGCTACCACGCGGACGCCGTCTCCTACGCACACGCTCCGACCGGCTTCAGCGAGCTGCGCGCCTTTCATTCGATCGACGTGCCGCTCTTGTTCGTGCAGCTCTTGCCTGACGACTGGTCGCTGGCGCTGCGCCTGGCGCCGGGGCTGGCGGCGGACTCGCCCCAGCTCGAGAGCGAACAGCTGCGGCTGAGCGCGCTCGCGCTCGCGACGCGCGCCTTCTCCGAGCGCCTGGTGCTGGGCGCCGGAGGCCTGGTGTCGTACAGTTTCGGCGCGCTCTTGCCGCTGCCGGCGGCGTACGCAGAATGGAAGCCGGTCGACGCTCTGCGCATCGAGACGTTTCTGCCGGCGTTCGTCGACGCGCGCTACACGTTCTGGGATCGGCTCGAGCTCGGGCTGCGCGCCGACGTCGCCGGCAACGCCTACGCCGTCCGCGACGAGCGCATCCGCAACGCCTGGCCCTGCGCCGCCCAGCCCGACGCCGTCGCCGGGGCCCCGAGCGCACTGGCGGAGCCGGCGCAGTGCTTCGACCACGTGGCGTACTCCGTCGGCGTGGCGGGGCTGGTCGCGGGCGTGCGCCTGTTCGGCACGGTGTGGTGGACCGCGCTGGCAGGCCACAGCCTCTTCCGGCGCTTCGATCAGCGCAACGCGCGCGACGAGCGCGTGCCGGGCGGCTTGCAGGCGATGCCCGACGCCTTCTTCGTACGCAGTGGCATCACCTGGCGCATCCCGCGCGACTGAAGCGCAGGCAGCTCCGGGAACGGGTCTCCCGGGCCCCCTGGGGCCCCTGGTTGCGCGGGGCTGCGCTGCAGCTTGACCTCCGGGCGGCGCCGGCAAAGCATGCCGCCATGAACAATCGCTACCGCATCGTGGCGGCGGATCTGAATGACCCGGAGCATTGCGCGGGGCTGGTGCATTGCCTCGACGACTACGCGGCAGGGCCCATGGGCAGAGGCGAAGGGTTGAGCCTGGAGGTCCAGCGCGCCATCGTCCCGGGACTGCGCCAGCATCCGGAGCGGCTGATCCGTCTGGCGCTGCACGAGCGCGCGGTGGTCGGAGCAGCGGTGTGTTTCGTCGGCTTCTCGACGTTCTCGGCGAAGCCGCGGCTCAACGTGCACGATCTGTGCGTGCTCGAGCCGCACCGCGGCCTGGGTGTGGGCCGCGCCTTGCTGCAAGCGGTGCTGGACGCGGCCCGCGCCGCGGGCTGCTCGGGCGTGACGCTCGAGGTGCGCAGCGACAACGAACGCGCGCAGCGCCTGTACCGCTCGCTCGGCTTCAGCGGCGGCTCGGAGCCGATGCTGTTCTGGGAGCGCAAGCTGACCTGACGGGGCTGTTCTGGGACAGCGGGCTCTGGGCCGCAGCGCGCGTCGCAAAGCCCGCGTTCACATAGTGCGCGCAGCTCTGACTGTGGCGTGTTGCTGCCCCGACGCGGCCAGGCTGGCTGCGGTAACCACCGAGTGCTAGCCGCTCAGCCATGGACGACGCGATCGCCGTGGTGCCGAGGCGGCTGTGATCTCTGAGTCGGGATTGTCCAAAGCGGTGGCGGCGAAGCGCATCGAGGCGTTGCAGCGCGAGCTCAGCCGGAAGCGCTCCGTGACGGACGCTGGCGATGGTGGAGCATCCATTCGCGCCAATGAAAGGCCGCCCGAAGACCAGCCACTGCTGCGCTGAGGCGACCTCAACCGTCGTCGCCGGTGCTGTCGGCTCCGGCGGGCTGGGAGGCGGCGGTGTTGGTCGATGAAACACCAGGGCGATGCTTCTGTCGCCGCAGGATCACCAATAGCGCGGCGGCGCAATCGGCCCTTCCTTTACCATGCCTTCATCAGGGAGCGCGCCATCCAGATCATGTCTGGTTGGGCGCTTTGACGCGGTCATGAAATCGGCAATCAGTACAGCCTCGAAGCGATCGGGCACAGGTCTGGTGCTAACGGTGCTCGTGCTCGTCGCACTCTTCCTGGGTGCCGTCGTGCTGCCGATTCGGCGTGAGCGCGCGCGTGATGCCCCTGTGCTTGCGCGGAGCTCAGTCCCTGGTTCGAAGTCGGTTGGCCCGGAATTGGTGGCCGCACGCTCGCTGACGGCGCAGCCAGCGATACAATCTCAGATCATCGGTCGCGTGCAGTCGAGCTCGGGCATCGATCTGCCAGGGGCCAGCGTGTGCGCGCTGCGCAGCACAGAGGCGTGTTGCACCGCTTCAGAGTGCGTGGCCAGCGACCTGCGCGGCCGCTTCGTGTTGACTGACGTCGAGTGGCCGACGACCATCGTTGCCTCTGCTCCCGGATACCTGCCTCTCGAGCGCCTGATTGCTTCTGCGACGGGGCCGAGTCAGCTCCTACGGCTGACGCTCGGAGGTAGTGAGCTCTCCGGCTCCGTCATCGACGCCGCGGGTGGCCCGGTGCCTTTTGCCAACGTCACCGTACGCGGCTTGGAGAGTTCCTCTCGGAGCGTCGCCTTGGCGGATTCCCAGGGTCAATTCCGGGCCTCGGTGTCTCCAGGACCGCAGGAGATCGTGGCCCGAGGGGAGGGCTTCTCCTGTGCGCTCGATCGCGTCGTTGCGCCGGCGACGGGGATTGTTCTCGAGCTGGGTCCAAGCTCCGAGATTGCCGGCACGGTTCTGCTTTCGGAGACGACTCGGCCACTCCAACAGGTGACGGTGACCGCCGAGCGGGTGTTGAACCCGTGGGATGTCAACGGGCTATCCCGAGAGCCACGCTCCAGTGCCACCACGGATGCCTCCGGGGCGTTTCGCATGGGCGGGCTACGCGGAGGTGGCACGTATCGGGTCCAGTTGGACGACGCACGCTGGGGCAGCGATCCACTGTCTGTCGCGCTCGACGTTGGGGCCTCGAGTGCGGCCCTGGTAGTTACCGCGCGCCCGGCGACCTCCCTGATGGGCAGGGTCTTCAGTGCGGCGGGCGTCTGCACTCAGGGCGAGGTGCAGCTGGCTGGACTTCGCTGGTCCCGCGCTCCGATCGACGAGAACGGCTCTGTGCGCTTTCAGAGCGTGCAGCCGGGCCATTATTCGGTCGATGTCTATTGCGAGCACTCTTTGCCTTACCATGAGGAGATCGATGTCGGTGCTGAGCCGATGGCGCGCGATTGGAAGGTCCAACCCGGACTCTCCGTGAGCGGTTCCGTCGTCGACAGCGGCGGGCAGCCCTTTCCGGGCGCCAAGATCAGCGTGGCCTCTTCGGGCGACCCCTCCGCAGACACGCCCGTCGTGGTCTGCTCCAGTGCAGCCGATGGTTTGTTCTCTTGTGGCGGACTGCGGCCGGGCGAGTACGACTGCAGTGTCGTCGAGCCCGTCGATGGGACTGCCGAGGTGAGGCATGTCGTGCTCCAGAACGACTCGGCACCCGGTGTCGTGCTGCACTTGCGTCCGATGGGGAGTGTGCATGTCCACCTTCGAGCTTCCGCCGAGGCGAGCGTGTCGGGCGGCCACGTCTTTGCGCGCTCGCCGACCGCGCTTCCGATCCAGGCCAAGCGGGTTGAAAACGGCTTTGTGTTCGAGCACCTGCCTCTCGGGCGTTACCAGGTGTACGTGGATCAACCGGTGCGTGACGTGGCGAGCGCGGAGCTCAGCTATGCCGGGCAGGTCTACACGCTCGAGCTGACAGCGCCGCAGGCCAGCTCGATCTCTGGATTCGCCGTCGATGAAAGCGGAGCGCCGCTGCTGGATACCTGGATCAAAGCGTCAGCGTCCGATCCCTTGACAGGCAGCGCTGGGCTGACAGCGCCCCAGGTTCTGACCGATGAAAGCGGGGCTTTTGCGCTCATGGCAGTGCGCGGTGGCATCTACGATCTGCGTGCTCAGAATGGCTCGGGCGAAGGCGAGCGGCTCGGCGTCGCTGCCGGGTCGAAAGACGTGATCCTGCGCGTGACACGCACGGCTGGCTCTCTGGATGGTGAGCAGAGAATCGCTCAACCCGAGTGATGCGCATCCAGCGCGCCGTTCGAAGAAAACCGGAAAACAGGAGTGATAAATGCATACAGGTAAAATACTAGGCTTGTTCGTAGGCGCCCTGGCGTTGCTCGGGTCAGAGGAGAGTGCGAAGGCGGCGACCACGAACTGCGAGGTGCTGCTGCGCAATGTTCCGGCGAGTAGTGAGACGCTCGTTACGACGTGCCAGCACCTCAGCACGACCGGGACCGTCGCGCGCTTTGACATCCAGAATTTCGGCGCCACGCAAAGCCTCTCCGTGACCATGACCCAGGCCGCGGGTGGGACGAGCGGAAAGATCATTGGGCTGAACAACGCTGGAGCGGTGATCTGTCAAGTTACCGCTCCGCCGGGCGGCGGCCGCACGGTCAACTGCAATGGTGCCGCCTTTTGGCGAGCGGTCATTAGCTATGTCAACTGAATCGCTGTCGACGGATCGAGGAGTAAAAATGGGAGTACTTACTATGAAGAGCGTGAGACGAGCGGCGGGCGGCATGCTCGCCTTTGCACTGGCTGGTTCCATCGCGTACACGACGTCCGCTGCGGCACTCTTTACGACGCGCGCCACGGGAAGCACTGAAACCGTGACGCTGACGGGCTCCATGACGGGGAGCGCGCTGGTTCGGGCCAGAATGGCTGGAACCCCTGGGTTCGTGACTTTGCAGCTTCTGAACGGTGACGCGAGCGTCACTGCACAGGTCTTCGGTCTGGACTCGAGCGGTAACACGATATCCGGCTGCGGGGTCGCCGTGAATGGGCCGCCAACTGGCGGGGATCCACTAGCCAGCTTCTGCAGCCGTACCGCGGTCAAGTATACGTCCTTCGTCTTCTTCGGCAATTAGCGCGCGTCCAGGACGCCTACCTTCGTTCCGACGATCATCCGACGATCAAAGGCCGAGCAGGAGTGTGTGTGATGCCTTCGCGAGGATCTCTGTGTTGGCGATATCTACACGCCCTGCTGGCGCTTTGGAGCTGCGGTCGTGAACCGACCGCAGCTCCAGGCGATGGCGCATCCTCGCAGCTGGAGTCCAGGCAAGAAGAACGGATTCCAGTCGGGCCCCGTCCGACGCTGCCGGTAGCCTATCCGCCGGGGAAATGGCGGCAGCTGCCTCCGAAGCAGCTCGAGCACACCGTGCTGTGGCTGTCGGATATCGTGATTCGCCATGCCCAGGTGGATCAGCCACAAGTGAGTTTCCAGCTGAATGGTTGGACGGCAGCGCTGCTGCCCGTGTCGCGCTCCCGGCAAGCCGCTCTGGCGATCGCTCGGAAGGTGGTGGCGCTCGCGCGCCAAGGCAGCAGTTTTGAGCAACTCGCGCGTCAGTACTCGGATGAGCCCGAGACCGCCAGTCGCGGTGGCTCGCTCGGCGGTCTACCTGCCGCGCACCTCTGGCCCTGGCCGCAGGTGCTCGATGCCGTGGAAGCACTGAAACCAGGGGACGTCTCGGAGGTGATCGAGACCGAGACGGGCTATCATGTCTTGAATCGGCGCGCCCCCGTCGCCGAGGCGAAGGTCAGCGGCCGGCACATCGTGATCGGTCACGACGCCGCGCCGTGGCTCGGGGTGATGGCGAGTGCGCCGTTGCGACAACGGTCGCGGGCAGAGGCCTTTGCTCTCGGCTCACAGATTTACGAGCAAGCGCGGGCCCGGCCGGAGGAATTCGGCAAGCTGGTGGCGATGTATTCCGAGCACCGGGACGCGGCTCGCGGCGGAGATTTTGGGACTTGGTCTACGCGCGAGCCGACAGGGTATCCGCGCGAGATCGAAACACTCGCAGGGCTTCAAAAGGGCGAAATTGCGAAGCCGGTGGATACGCCCATTGGCATTCAGATCATCCAGCGGGGCGAAGATCCGCCCCGGCAGCGCTACGCGATGACCAGCATTCAATGGCCTTTCGACCCCGAAAAGGCCGATTCGGAGCCGGTGTCCAAGTCGGCCGTATTCCGGCAAGCGAGCGAGTTTTCAGCCGCTCTGCGCGAGGAACCGGCGCTCTTCGGAGAGCTTCAGCAACGCTTCTGTTGTGGCGGCGTCGTCGAGGTGATCACGGGCAGGGAGAATCCGGCTCTCGAAGCGGCGCTTGCGGAGCTCCAGCCAGGACAGCTTGCCAGCCAGCCCATCCTGGACCTCAATGTCCAGTACCTCCTGCCGAAGCGGCTGGAGCCGAGCGCCTTGGCTCCGCCCAAGGAGACTAGCTTTGATCTCGCGGGCACGCGCCTTGGCGGTACCTAGCCAGACCGGCTAGGGCCAGCGTGGCTCCAACGTGCCTCCCCCTGCCCTCGCCGCCTCCTGCGCATACGGTCAGATTACGTGAGCTTCACGAAGCGCTGCTCGAAGCAGCAGGATGCAGGCGGTTCCGATCGTTCGTTCCATCGCGTTGGAGCTCGACTTGGCCCCTCGGAGCCACGCTGGCGCTGGCCGGAGCCGTCGACGTATACACCCACAACCCCCTGTGGAGAATAGGGCCATGCGGATCAGGCTCGAGTCTCAGCGGCCGCCCGCAACCTGCAGGCCGAGCTGGGTTTCCGTCTCTGGCTCTCGTGCCAAGAGCGCTTGGATGCGCCGAGCAGGCCGCGCAGCTCAGCTCTTTTGCTTCACTGCGCTCGCGGGCAGCGCGCCGCGTGCCTTCGCGCAGCGCCCCCCCACGCCTCACGAGCCCAGCAGCGCCGCGGCGCGGCCCGCGGCGCCGGAACAGCCGTACGTCCACCGGGGCTTTACCTACCGCAGCCTGACCGCCGTGCGCTACAACCCGCTCGGGCTCTCCACGTTCTTGCGCCTCGGCTATCAAGTGCCGCTGCTCGGCCCGCAAGAAAACGTGCTGTTGCAGCGCACGTATGCCGCGCTGCACGCGATCACCTGGCTGACGCCCGCGTACGCGCGCGGCGGCGTGCGCTTCGACATCCAGCCGCTCGCCATCTTCTCGCTCGTCGCCTCCTATGAGCTGGTCGGCTATTTCGGCAGCTTCGACGCGCTGCAATCGTTCGACAGCATCAACGAAGACTTCAGCGACGACGGCTTGAAGGCGCGCACGGCGCAGAGCTATCCAACGACGGGCGGCTGCTTGACACTCGAGCCCAATCTGCAAGCGCGCATCGGCCCGCTCACGGTCGTCTCGACAACGGACTTCGTCTACAACCACATGCGCCTGCGTGGGCAAGACCCGCTCTTCTTCGACCTGTTTTACGACATGTTGTTGCCGAACGAGGGCTGGCTCGTCTCGAACGAGACACAACTCATCTATGGCCCGGCCACGGGCTTTGCCGCGGGCCTGCGCTACGGCATCTATCACGCCTTTTTGCCGGACTCCGCCGTAACCGGCAACGAGGCGCGCGCGCGGGAAATCACTCCCATCCAGTTCCTGGGCCCGCTCTTCCTCTACAACTTCTTCGAAGAGAATTCAGCCAAAGCCTTCAACGCGCCGCTCGTGTTCGCCAGCATCGGCTGGTGGCTGCACCACCCCTACCGCACCGGGCAAGAAACACCTCGAGCCGTGCCCTACGTCACGCTCGGCTTTACCTTCAAAGGCGACCTGTAGTCACGCCTCATTACTCAGGCACGGGGCGAGAGCTCCCGGGCGGGAGTGCTGCGTCTCAGTGTGGACGGAGATGGGGCATATCCTGATGAGCTCGGTGCGGCGCGGCTCCGAGCCCATCAGGAGCCCCAAACACACGACCTCTGTCGTGGCGTCAGGAGACGGTGGCCTCGGCAATCGCCGTCGGGCCATGAGTGGGGATGAAGCGGGAGAGTCGCCACCCTGCCCGCTCGAACAGCGCCGCTGCATCAGCGCAACGTGTAGCCACGCGGGGCGACGGACTCGGAGACCTCAGGGGAGTTCTGCATCCGCCGTCGGGTCCTCAGAAGTCGGCGTCCTGCTGACGCACGAGAGCTTGCGATCCTACTTCGCGAACTCGCTCAAGATGGCCTTGGCGCTCGCGGCCTGGCTGCCCTTTTCGTCGTAGCCGACGTAGAACGGCCCCTTGTCCCCTTCGGGGTACACCTCATACGTGAAGCTGCCATAGCTCTTGCGGGCGACGAGGCTGACGTTGCGATCCTTGCCCAGCGGCGTCCAGTAGTCGTAACCGCTGCCCGCGGAGCTCTCCTTGTGAAGCACCACTTTGCCGTTCCAGGGGCCGCGAAAGCCCTCGAACTTGATGAGGTAGTAGTCTTTGCCCTTCACTTTCACCAAGGTGACACGTCGGCCCTCGTCGCCGCGATACACCTTGGCGCTGTTCTCCACTCCGAGTTGCTTGGGATCGAGCGCATCCCACTGTAGTGCGGCAGGCGGCGCGGCAGCTGGCTGCGCCTTGTTCTCCGGCTTCTGCTCACACGCCTTGCTGGTTTGCTTCTTCTCCGCGAGCAGCGGACACGCGTTCGCGATCAGGTAGCCGCTGGCATCGCCCGCTTCGAGCGCCTGGGTCAGGGGAGCTTGCAGCTGCGGCCAGCACTTGGTGCCGAGGCTCCGCGCCGCTCCGACGATCTTGGCATAGCTGTCGCTGGGCAGTGCCAGCGCCGACGTCACGGCCAGCGCCAGCCGCGCTTCGCCGCAACGCACCGGGTCTGCCTTGCGGGCCAGTGCCTGGTCGAAGAAGGGGATGGCCGCCCAGTGATTCAGGTTCAGCGTGACCACTTTGCCGGCATCAAAGGCTTGCGCGGGGTGGGCTCTGACGTACGCGTGCAGGGCCTCCAAGCACGTGTCGGCGTCCCAGGCGTTCGTGCATTTGCCGAAGTCCTCCAGCGAGGCGAGGCGAGGCCTCTGCTCGGCGTGAGCCGCGCTCGAAACCGCCAAGGCAGTGAGCAAGGCGCCCACGGCGGGGATGCTGCGGAGCCATCGTTTCCATTGCTGTCGCACACCCTTCGACTCGCGATTCGCCATGTCCGCTCCTCTCGGGCGCCAGCCCCGCAGCAGCCCGAGGCTCGCACCATAAGCGTCGAGCATCGGGCTTGTCCAGATACGGCTCGAGCTCCGCCATGTCCTGGTGCGACCTGAACCGGCGCCTCGACGGGGTTCCTTTCCCCAGTTCAGCCGCCCGGCAGTACGCCGATCTGGTGCAACAGCCCGGCCTCGTCGAACACGCCCAGGAGCTCCTGCACCCGTCCCTCGCTCACGCGCAGGATCACGTGCGCGGGCACGCTCACGCGGCGCTGGCTGGGTGGAATGCCGAAGAAGCTGCAATTGCCTTCACCGCCGCGCCACCTCGGCGGGTCGCAGAAGCTCTCCGAGCCGCCGATTTTGCGGACGAAGCGCCCAGGATGCCAATGTGATCACCGCGATCGTGACGGTGACGACGATGGTCCACGCGGCGTCGTCGTGCGCGACGTGGGAGACCAGCGCGCCCATCATGTTGAAGAAGATCCCGGCGTACGCCCACTCCTTCAGGCGCGGCAGACCCGGCCACAGCAGGGCGACGATGGCGAGGACCTTTGCGAGCCCGAGGGCTGGGATGATGTACCCCGGATAGCCGAGCTTCATGATCCCTTCCACGGTGGTCTGGACGGCCAACAGCTCGAAAATGCCGCCCGTCATGCAGAAGACGACGACACCGGTCGCCAACCAGTAGGCGATCGTCCTCGCCTTGCTCGCGCCATCGTTCACGCTATCCGCTACAGCACTTCGATCGAGAAATAGAGACTTCATGGGGGACCTCCAGTTGACCTGCTCCAGCGCAGGCCTGATCCAAGGACGCTGGGGCAGCCGCAGATGGACACTCGGGCCCTCACTTTTCTTCGGACGGG
>Ga0068861_100000835_pt1 | contig 18614 bp, 18 predicted proteins | sample KBSSwiS42_FD_66593 | JGI IMG/M metagenome (GOLD analysis project Ga0068861, IMG submission 66593) | Switchgrass rhizosphere microbial communities from Kellogg Biological Station, Michigan, USA - KBS Switchgrass S4-2 | ecosystem: Host-associated > Plants > Roots > Rhizosphere > Soil ...
CGCGGCGGGGAGTGGTCGAACCCCGAGCCGCCGGAGGGCGAGTTCGAGCAGTACGGCATCGGAATCCACGTCCTGCACCCGGGACAGATGAACGGTCTCTACCACGCCGAGAGCGTGCAGGAGGACTTCCTCGTGCTCTCGGGCGAGTGCCTGCTCCTGATCGAGGAGGAGGAACGCCCGCTGAAGGCCTGGGACTTCGTCCACTGCTCGCCCGGTACGCATCACATCTTCGTCGGCGCGGGCGACGGGCCCTGCGCCATCCTGATGGTCGGCGCGCGGGGTGCGGGCAAGACGCTCAACTATCCGCCGAGCGAGGTCGCCGCCCGCTACGGAGCGTCGGCCTCCGAGGAGACCGACAGCGGACGCGAGGCCTACAGCGACTGGCCCCGAAACTTCGAGCAGGTGCGCGCGACTTGGCCGCCCTAGTCTGGCCGCGCGGCTCGTCGTAGGCTTCACGGGTGGGCAGGCGCCGCCAGAAGCACCTCGTGCTCATCCTCGCGCGCGAGTTCGCCTCGAACCTCGCCACTCCGACTCTGATCGCGGACGCCGACGGCACCCTCGTCTTCTACAACGAGGCCGCTGAGGAGGTCGTCGGCCACACCTTCGCCGAGAGCGGCGAGATGCCGTTGGACGAATGGTCGTCGAGTTTCGCGCCGCGGGACAAACACGGCCAGCCTGCCTCGCCTAACGAGCGGCCGACGCGGATCGCGCTCGACGAGCGGCGGGCGGCCCACGAGCGCTTTCGGATCACCAGCCGCGACGGCGTCGATCGAGACGTTGCCGTGACCGCGTTTCCGCTCTTCGCTCACGCGGACGAGTTCGTCGGCATCGTGGCGATCTTCTGGCGCGAGTAGCGGTGGCGGCTGCGCGTCTGACGATCTGGGGCTGCCGCGGATCGGTGCCGACTCCTGGGCCCGACACCGTGGCGTTCGGCGGGAACACGTCGTGCGTGGAGGTCACTCTGCAGAACGGCGCCGTCCTCGTCCTGGACGCGGGAACCGGGATCATCGACCTCGGCCTCGACCTCGTCGACCGCGGCGTCCGGCGGCTACATCTCCTCCTGACGCACCTCCACCTCGATCACCTCGAGGGGCTCCGCTTCTTCGCTCCGCTCTGGGACGAGCACGTGACCCTGGACATCTGGGGACCGCCCTCGCCCATGCTCGGGTTGCAGGAACGAATCGCGCGCTCCTTCTCGCCGCCGCTCTTCCCGATCGAGCTGCGAGACGTCCCCGCCCGACTGACCTTCCGCGACGTGCCTCGCGAGCCGTGGAGCATCGACGGTGTCTCGCTGGCTGCGGACCTGGTCGTCCACCCTGGGCCGACGGTCGGCTTTCGGCTCGAGACCGCCGGCTCGAGCTTCGCGTATCTCCCAGATCACGAGCCGGCACTCGTCGGGGTCGTCGAGCGGTCGAGCGACTGGATCTCCGGCGCGGCTCTGGCCGAGGACGTCGACGTCCTGTTCCACGACGCCCAGTACTTCGAGGACGAGTACGAGACGCGGGTCGGTTGGGGGCACTCGAGCGTGTCGGACGCCGTCGCCTTCCGACGGGCCGTCGGCGCCCGGCGGCTGCTCCTCTTCCATCACGAGCCGCAACATTCGGACGACTCGCTCGAACGCCTCGAGGCCCATGCCCAGTCGATTGCCGCGCCGGACGAGCCCAAGGCCGAGCTGGCGCGGGAGGGCATGGTCATCGAGCTGCCGTAGGTGCCGGCGCCGGCTCCGGCCGACGGTGCGGTCTACGCTTGTTCCGTGGAATTCACCAGGAGGCCGCTAGCACTGATCGGCTTGGCCGCTCTGGCCGTACCGCTAGCCGCCGGCTGCGGCTCGGAGAAGGCCGCCTCGCCGGTGGGCTCCGCCGCCACGAATTCGACGGCCACCTCCGAATCCCAGGATCCGGCGGCCGCGATCGTCGTCCGGAGACCGGTCTCGGGCGCCCGGGTCTCGAGCGGTTCGGTGGTCACCGGGACGGCCAACGTCTTCGAGGCCAATGTGGGGCTCGAGGTTCTCGACGAGAACGGGCACGAGCTGGCCAAGACGTTCACGACCGCAACCTGCGGCACCGGTTGTGTCGGCAGATTCTCCGTTCCCGTTCGCTTCGAGGTTGCGCGCGAGCAGCGCGGGACGATCGTGGTCCATGACGACGACGCCGCCGGCACGGGCACCCCGCCGCATGTCGTGCGAGTGCCCGTCGTCCTCGTTCCAGGCGCCTAGATCTTCGATCTGAGGTGCCGCGTTCGCTTTACTTGGCTTGCTCCAGGGACCGGGAAGCTGAGAGCGACCGGAAGCGTTGAGCAAGGCAAAAGGAGGACGAATATGGCGATCAAGCTTGGCGACACCGCGCCTGACTTTCAGGCGGACACCACCGAGGGGCCGATCGAGTTCCATGAGTGGATCGGCGACTCCTGGGCAATCCTCTTCTCGCACCCGAGGGATTTCACGCCGGTCTGCACGACCGAACTCGGCTACATGGCAAAGATCAAGCCGGACTTCGATCGCAGGAACGTCAAGGTGATCGGGCTGTCGGTGGATCCCATGGACAACCACTCCAAGTGGGTGAACGACATCCAAGAGACGCAGGGGCACGCACCCAACTTCCCGATCATCGCCGACGGCGATTTCAGCGTCTCGAAGCTCTACGGGATGCTTCCAGCAGACACTTCGGGGGATCCCGGTGAGCGGACGCCGGCGGACAACCAGACGGTGCGCAACGTCTTCGTGGTCGGCCCGGACAAGAAGATCAAGCTGATCCTCGTCTACCCGATGACGACCGGGCGCAACTTCGACGAGGTGCTGCGCGTGATCGACTCGCTCCAGCTGACGGCTACGCACAAGGTCGCGACGCCGGTGAACTGGCAGCAGGGCGAAGACGTGATCATCGCCGGGTCGGTCTCGGACGACGAGGCGAAGGAGACCTACCCGGACGGCTGGGACTCGCCGAAGCCCTATATCCGGATCGTGCCGCAGCCGCGCTAGCCGCTACGCGATCCGGATCTCCGCGGCCAACTCGGACGAGATCGCGATCTCGCGGCCGTCCGCGCGGAGCGCGAGCGGCCCCCGGAAAGGCGCAGCCTCGATCAGCTCGACCCGTTGCCCGGGGACGAGCCCGAGCCTGCCGAGGTAGAGGAGAAGCTCGCCGTCCCGATCGGGGATCTGCTGCACGGTTGCCTGTTGACCCGGCTCGAGCTGGGTCAAGGGTCGGGTAGGCAAGTGGGAGAGTCGGAGCCTGATGTCGGGGATCGGGTCTCCGTGGGGGTCCCGCGTCGGCCAGCCGAGCGCCTCGTCGATGCGCACCTCGAGCTCCTGGGACAGCGCGTGCTCGAGGCGATCTGCCTCTGCGTGGACTGCGTGCAGGCCGATCTCCAGCGTCTCCGCCAGGTACAGCTCGAGCAGGCGGTGGCGTCGCAGAACCTCGAGCGCCAGACGCTCGCCGGCACGTGTGAGCCGGACGCCGCGATAGGGCTGGTGGTCGGCGAGACCGAGGGAGTCGAGCTTTTTCACCATCGCGGTCGCGGAGGGGGCGGCAACGCCCATCCGCGTGGCCAGAGTCGATGTCCGCACCCGGCCGGTGTCGAGCTGCAGCTTGTAGATCTCGCGCAGGTAGTCCTGAACCGCCTCGCTCAGGTCGGCCAGGCCGCCGCTCATACCTACCCGACCAGGAGCCCGGTTGCGTACATGACGACGATCCCGGCGAGGTAGCCGCCGACGACGTGGCCGGAGGAGAGCCCGCCTGGGGCTTTGCGAGCGACGTAGCGCCCGATCTCGACCACGACCTGGAGCGCGGCTCCGACGGCGAGGGCGAAGAAGAGGACGCCGAGCAGGTCGCTCGTGATGAAGCCGCCGATCCAGGCGCCCACGATCGCGGGCGCGCCGGCGATGAGCGCGAGGGCTCCGAGTCTGGGAAGTCCCACTCGGCCGCCACTCGCGATCGGTGTCGCGATGCCGAGCCCCTCGGTGATGTTGTGCACCATGAACCCGACGATGAAGAACGTTCCGAGCGCGAGCTCGCCGAGCGCGATCGATGTGCCGATCGCGAGTCCTTCGCCGAGGTTGTGGAGCCCGATTCCGGCGGCGATCAGCCCGGCGAGGGCCGCTCCCTCGAGCGGAGCGCTCCTCTCCTGCCGGGCGGTAGCCGATGCGCGTTGCGCAACGAACGTCAAGCCGAGGTAGCTGGCTGCAACGCCGAGCAAGATCAGGCCGGTGCCCTGGAACCCACTCGGCAATGCCGCCTGGAGCTGCAGTGCCTCGCCGAGCGCATCGAAGGCGAGGAAGGTGAGGAGCCCTGCCGTGAGCGCCATGAACGACGCGAGCCAGCGCGCGTCGGCTCGTCTGAGCGACGGCAACCAGGCGAGCCCGAGCGCCACGGGGACGATCCCGACCAGGAGGCCGATCAGCGCGTAGCCGAGAAATCCTCGTGGCGAGGCGCCACGCGACTCGACCGCGGCCGGCACCGCGAAGCTCGTCTCGATCCCGCTCGAGCTCGTCACGCCGACCGTATACGGATCGTCCTCGACCCAGTGGTACGGGACCACGATCGTGCTCGAACGAAGCCGGCCGAGACTCGACGGGCCGTCGAGCCGGAAGGGCACGATTGCGTCGTCGACGGTCACGGTGCCGATGGCGAGCTCTTCTCGCTGCGGATTCGTCACGCGGATCCTGATCTCCCCGGGCTTGAACTCGACGCGGCGAATGTCGAACTCGTCGCGGGGCGGGGGAGCCCGGCCCACGAGATCCAGCAACGAGGAGCCGGTCGATACGAAAACCGCCACGGTCCCGACGAGCAGGAGAATCGGCATGAGCGCCCAGAGCCGCCACGCTCGAAGTGGGCCCCGGTTCCAACCGGCGGCCGATCCGGCTTCCATCAGTCGACCACCTCGAAGAAGCCCATCCAGCCGAGCTCGGTGAACTCGGACTGGTGGGCGTGGAACATGAACCTGCCCGTGTGCGCGAAGTCGATCTCGATGATCCCCCGCTGGCCCTGGCAGAGCATCACGGTGTCCGTGTACTCGTAGTGATCGGTCGACCCAGTCGGGTAGTAGCGGAAGAAGTCCCCGTGGAGGTGGAACGAATTGATCAGGTCGAACTCGGTCAGGTTGGCGAGGTAGATCCGCACCGTCTGCGAGCGCCGCACCCTGATCGGGTACTTCGCGTAGTAGAAGGCCGGCCCGTTGACGCCGTAGAAGTTGTTCTCACCGTCCCCGTCGGTGTCGAAGCCCGTCAGCACCATCACGAGCTCCTGTGCCTCCGGCCGGGGTTCGGGCGGGTCGATGATGAAGGCGCCGTACAGCCCCTTCGCGATGTGCTTCTTCAGTGGCGTCGAGTGACAGTGGTAGAGGTGCATCCCGTGCGGCCGAGCCGGGAACTCATAGGTGAAGCTGGCGCCCGGCTCGACGATCTCGAACACGCCGTCCATGTCCGCGGGGTGGATGCCGTGGAGGTGGATCGTGTGCGGGTGCGACCCGCCGTTGGTGAACCGGACTCGCAGCAGGTCGCCCTCCGTCGCGCGGATCACAGGCCCGGGAACGGTTCCGTTGTAGGTCCAGGCCGAAAAGAACACGCCCTTGGCGACCTCGATCTGGCGGTCGACGGCGGCGACCGCATACTCGCGCACGCGTCCCGGCCGGTGTCCCAGCGCGGCAGGCGGGTACAGCAGAGCATCACGCTCGTGGGGGCCCCCGGGCGCTAGAGCGTCGCTTCCGATCATGGCGGCGTGGCCCATCGCAGCGTGGTCCATCGCCGTCATTGACATGCCCGCGTGCTCGGCGTGGTCCCCGGCCGCGAGGGCGAGCTTCGCGAAGGGCGTGGCTGCCACAACAGGGGCTGCAGCGGCGAGAAGACGCCGGCGGGTTACCCGATGTTTAGGCATATCTAAAGATTAGTTTCGATCCCACTACGAAATCAAGTCCGAGGCACTCGGCTCATGCCGCGGCTGGCATGCTGACCGCGTGAGTAGGGAGCTCGCCATCAGGCTGCGTGGAGTCGTGAAGCGCTACGGCCCGATCACGGCCGTGAACGGACTCGACCTCGAGGTGCCCGAGGGAACGTGCGTCGGCCTGCTCGGACCGAACGGTGCCGGAAAGTCGACCACGATGCGGCTGCTGACGGCGCAGTCGATCGCCAACGAGGGCGAGCTCGAGGTGCTCGGGTTCCGGCTTCCGGGGGAGTCCAAGGCCGCACGCGCCCAGTGCGGGGTCGTACCGCAGCTCGACAACCTCGACGTCACCCTGACGGTGGAGCAGAACCTCCTCGTCTTCACGCACCTGTACCGGATCGGTAGGGCGGACCGGCGCGACGCGATCGAGCGGGCGCTGAAGATGGCGAACCTCGTCGACCGGCGCGACACCAAGGTGAACAAGCTTTCCGGCGGGATGCGCCGCCGCCTCTTGATCGCGCGTGGGCTCGTGCACCGCCCGCGGCTCGTGCTCCTCGACGAGCCGACGGTCGGCCTCGACCCTCAGGTGCGCCAGGAGCTCTGGGCGCTGATCGATGCCCTTCGCGCGGAGGGCACCACGATCCTGATGTCGACCCACTACATCGAGGAGGCGCAGCGACTGGCGGATACGGTGCTGATCATGTCTCACGGCAGTGCGGTCGCCTCGGGTCCGCCCGCGGAGCTCGTTTTCGAGCACGCGGGGCGCGAGGTGCTCGAGGTCTACGGGCCGCCGGCGCGTCTTGCCGAGGTCGAGGCGGAGGCGGGGGCGGCGGGACTGCAAACCCGGCGCACCGGCACCAGCGTGTCGATCCTCGGCGTCGACCGGAACGGCTACCGGGCCGAGGGCGAGCGCCGGCCGGCGAACCTCGAGGACGTCTTCGTGCTCCTCACCGGCGAGGAGATCGAGTGATGTCCGTCTCGACGGCACCTCACCGGCTCGGGCGGCTCGAGCGGCCGGCCATCACCGGCGTGCTCGTGCGCGAGGTGGTCAACTTCTCCTCGTTCTGGCGCTCGAGCACCTTCTCGTCGACGGTCGAGCCGACGATCTACCTGCTGGCGTTCGGCTTCGGTTTCGGCTCGCTCGTCAGCCGTGTCGGCGGCTTCTCGTACGTCGAGTTCGTCGGCACGGGCATTGTCGCGACCGCGGTGCTGTTCTCATCGGCGTTCCCGGCGATGTTCGGGACCTTCGTCAAGTACCAGTTCCAGCGCACCTACGACGCGATCCTCGCGGCGCCTGTCGACACCGAGGAGCTCGTGACGGCCGAGGCGCTCTGGATCGCGACACGGACCGGCGTCTACGGCTGCGTGCCGATGGTCGTCGCGATCGCGTTCGGGCTCGACCCGTCCTGGGGCATGCTGCTGGTGCCGTTCATCGCCTGGATCTCCGGCTACGGCTGGGCGAACTTCGGGATCATGGTGGCCGGCTTCGCCTCCAGTTTCGAGAATTTCAACTACATCGTCAGCGCGGTGCTGACGCCGCTCTTCCTCGTGGCCGGGACCTTCTTCCCGATCAGCAACCTCCCGCACTGGGCGCAGATCCTGGCCGAGTTCAACCCGCTCCACCAGTGCGTCGTGCTCGTCCGCCACGCGGTCTTCGGCTTCCACGACTGGACGGACATATATCGAGTCGGCTTTCTGGTCGGGTTCGGCCTCGCGATGTGGCGCATCGCCATCTACGCGATGGAGCGCAAGCTGATCGACTGAGTCTGAGGCGCTCGCGTACCCTGACCTGCATGTTGCGAAGGTGTGACGCCGACGAATCCGGATGCCGCCGTCGCGGGGTGCTCGAGCGCGTGCGGTCGTTCCTTCGCCGCACACGGAACGACGCCGCCGGCTGCGGTGACTGGTTCGACGAGCCGCCGCCGGATTCGTTCGTCCGGGAGCCGCGGCGCCCGCGCCCAGGCGCTCCGTCGACGAGCGTCGCGCTCGAGCTTCCGCCCGACCTCTACTGAGGCGTCAGACCGGGGCTGCTGCGCCGGAGATGACGCCTCAGAACGGGTTGACGCAGCCGAGCGGCTCCAGGACGGATGCGGCCCGTCGCCGCACCTCCTGAGCGCGCCTCGTCTCGCCGGCAGTCTCGAGCGCGTGGGCAAGTTCTAGCTCGAGGCACGCCACGGTGTAGGTGCGACCGAGCTGCCGTTCCCGCTCGGTTGCCGTCTCGAGGCGCTCCGCGGCCTGAGCGGCGTCCGCGCCCGTGAGCGCGAGCAGGCCCTCTGCGGCGATCAGCGCCGTCTGCGCGCTCGCGGAGACATCCGGTGTTCTTCGAAGCGACTCGGCCGTGCGCGCGAGCAACTCCGTCTCGCCGGCCGCGGCGAGCGCGCGCACGATCGGAACCGCATCGAGCACGGCCGCCCAGCGCCCGTCGGCACTGGCGAGCAGGTCTTCGGTCAAGGACCGGAGCCGTTTGCGGTCGCGGGTGACCGCGCACCAGGGCAACGCGACGGAGGCCATCGGGATGATCCGCTGCTGCTCGCCGCTCGCGAGAGCGAGTGGCTGGAGCTCGTCGACGAGCTGCCGAGTCGCCTCTGCTTCGCCACGGCGGAGTGCAAGCGCTCCCGAGACGGTCAGGAATGCGAGCCTCGTCGTAGCGGCCGTCTCGAACCGGCCGACTTCCGCGAGCAGCGCATCCGCCTCCTGCCACCGACCTCCCGGGAGCAGGACCCAGAAGGCGAAGGAGACCTCGATGTACGGCCCGATCGACTTCGGCGGCGGAACGTCGGCAAGCCTGCGGCGACCCTCGGCATAGACGTGCTCGATCCGGTCGATCGGCAGGAACCCGCTGGCGCACCAGATGAAGTTGGTGAGGGCGCGGTAGGCCTCCTCGTACTCGCCTGCCGCGGCGGCCTCCTCGACGATCTGGGCGGTCTCGTCCGGATCCGGTGGGACACCGCTCGTGGCCAACTGGGTCAGGAGATTGATCCTGGCGTTCACCTCTGCGAACGAGTCGCCGACGCGCCGGGCGACCTCGATCGCCTCGCGCGCATGGCCGATCGCCTCCGGCCGCTGTTGCAGCATCGCGATCTGCGACCGGCGAGCGAGCGCACGCGCTAGCTGAGGTGACTCCGGCAGACCGGCGAGTGCTGCCACGGCGTCGTTCGCGGAGGTGAGCGCCTCGTCCCAGCGGCCCGAGAGCCAACAGACCCTCGAGCGCCAACCGAGCACGTCGGCGCGCAGCTCGGGATCGTGTGCGCCGACAATCGTCTCGGCGGCGTCGAGCCGCTCGAGGGCGCTGTCGAAGCGCGCTTCCGTCACGTCGAGCCGTCCGAGCGCGAGCTGGGTGGCTGCTCGCTGGCCGTCTTCGACCGCCAAGGGGGCTGCACGCTCGAGCTGCACCCTCGCTGCCTCGAAGGCCCCGCGACCGAACGCCATCTCACTCGCGGCCATCAGCAGCTCGAAGGCGCGCTGAGAGACGCTCGGGTCGGCCTCGCCGTAGTCGAGCGCCTGCCCGTAGTGGTAGGCGGCGAGCTCGACGGTCTCGGCGCTCCGGTCCGGGGCGACGTCCTGGACCCACGCGCCGACCTGCCTGTGGAGGTCGCGGCGCTCCGGCCGCGGGAGCGACGCATAGGCGACGTCTCTCGTAAGCGCGTGCTTGAAGGAGAACTCGCGCATCCCGGCCATCACGGAGTCGACGCTGTCGGAGACGAGGCCGCTGCGCACGAGTGACGCGATTACCTGTTCGTCGACGTCGACGGCCGCCGGCCAGAAGCTGCGGCCGACGACCGAGCAGCGGCGCAGCGCATCCCGAGAGCGGGTGTCGAGGAGGTCGATGCGGGCCGCGATCACCCCGTGGACCGAGTCCGGGATCGAGACGCCGGCGAGCCGGTCGGTCGAGACCCAGCCGCCGTTCTGGGGCTCGAGCGCGCCCTGCTCGATCAGCATGTGGAGCATCTCCTCGAGGTAGAACGGGTTCCCTTCGGCGCTCGCGAGGCGCTCGCGCACGTCGCCGGGGACGCGCGCCTCTCCCAGCAGGGACGACATCAGGTGTGCGGCGTCCTCGGCCGAGAGCGGTGTGAGCGAGAGGGAGGTCGCGTTCTGCTTGCCCGCCCCCCAGGTCGGGCGCACCTCCAACAGCTCGAGCCTGGCGGTGCACAGGAGGAGCACCCGGGTGTCGGCGAGCTGCTCCGCGAGCTGCTCCAGCAGGTCGAGGAGCGCGCTCGAGGCCCAGTGGACGTCCTCGACGGCGACGACCGTGAGCTGTTCGCGCCCGAGGGCCGCCAGATACCGCGTCCATCCGTCTTGAAGCCGATGGAGAACCTCGTGCGGATCGGGCTGGGCGCTCGAGATACCGGGAACCGCGAGCCCGATCGTGCGCACGGCCGCCTCCAGGACGCGCTCGGTCTGCTCCGCGGGGACGACGGACTCGATCGCGGCGCGGAGCTTGGCGAGCGCGACCTCGGCGGAGTCCGTGTCGAGGATTCCCGCGTGCGTCTTCGCCGCCTCCGCGAGCGGCCAGAAGGTGACGCCCTCGCCGTACGAGAGGCAGCGCCCCTTGACCAGGCGCGCGCCGGGAAGCCGCTCGACGAGCTCCGAGACCAGACGCGACTTGCCGACGCCGGCGGGGCCGAAGAGCGTGACGAGCTGCGGCGCCCGCTCACGCTCGACGCGGGCGGCCACCGCGGTCAGGACCGCGAGCTCCTCGTTTCGCCCGACGAGCGGTGCGCTGAGGCCCGCGACTCCGCGCGGCGGCGGCGCTTGCTCGTGGGCGGCCGACACGGCCACCCAGCAGGCGACCGGCTCGCTCTTGCCCTTCGCGTCCAGGGCCTCGTGCTTGCGGTAGGCGATCGTGCGGCTCGTCGCCGCCTGCGTTCGCTGTCCCACGAGCACCTCGCCGGGGCTCGCGTGTTGCTGGAGGCGTGCGGCGACGTTGACGGCGTCGCCGCTGACCATCATCTCCCCACGAGCGGCGGCCTCCCGCCCGGCGACCACCTCCCCGGTGTTGACTCCGATTCGGAGCCCGACCTCGGCGCCGTGACGGCCGTGCACGCGCTCGGTGAAGGAGACGAAGCGCTCCTGGGCGGCGAGAGCGGCCCTGACGGCTCTCTCGGGGTCGTCCTCGTGTGCCTGCGGGATCCCGAACACTGCGAGCACCGCGTCTCCGGCGAACTTCTCGGTGGTGCCCCCGTACCGCTCGACCTCCGCGTTGATCAGGTCGAAGAGCTCACCCTGGAGCTCGCGCACGTCCTCTGGATCGAGCCTCTCGCCAAGCGCGGTCGACCCTGCGAGGTCGGCGAACAATACGGTCACGATCCGGCGCTCCTGGCGATCGCCCGCCGCGTCATCGGCGCGCCGGGCCTCGTCGCGGAGGGCGATGCCGCAGTTGGAACAGAAGGTCGCGGCCGCCGGCTGCTGCGAGCCGCAGCCGGGACATTCGCGCTGGAGCGGAGCGCCGCACGAGTTGCAGAAGCGCGCGCCGCTCGGTTGAACGGCGCCGCAGGAGGCACAGGCCTGTTCCACGCGCTAAGTGTCTACGACATCGGCGATCGCAATGGTTTCGCGCTTCAGGGCGGAGTCGGTTGGGTCGCCGGTATCGCGCCCGACTGGGCGGTGCGGCGGCGCAGGGCGAGCGCCGCCATCGGGAAGATGAGCACCGACAGCATGCCTGCCCCGACGAGCGCGGCCGCGTTCCCGGGCCTGATTCGGCCGGTGTCGAGCGCGATCGCCGTGACCGCGACTACGAGGGGCAGGGCGGTGGCCGACAGGAGGCCGAGTGGCAACAGGTCGCTTCTCGGCAGGTCACGCGAGTACAGCAAGGCCGGCAGGCCGCGAACGAGCAGGAACAAGCCGAGGAAAACCGGCAGCCGGACCGCGGTCGAGGCGTGGTTGAACAACGCATCGACGTCGAGCTTCATCCCGCTCGTGACGAAGAAGATCGGGATGAAGACTCCGAACCCGATCGCATCAAGCCTCGTTCGGAGCGGATCCCCGAGCGGCCCCTGGGCGACGAGCCCGACGACGAGGCCGGCGGCGAACGCTCCGAGGATCACGTCGAGGCCGAATCGCGCCGTGACGTAGAGCAGCAGGACGAGCACCAGCCACGACAGTCGGACCGCGAGCTGGGCGCTCTGTTTCATCGTCCGCTCGATCAGGACGATGATCCGGGTGGGACGCCAGCGCAACGCGAGCACGGCTGCGGCCAAGGCGATGGCCGTGAAGACGCCGAGCAGCAGCGCGGCCTTGCCGGCGCGGTCGACTCCGAGCAGCAGCGAGACGAGGATGATGGGGCCGAACTCGCCGATGGTGCCGACTCCCATTACGTAGGTGCCGAAGCGAGTCTCGAGCACTCCGTCGTCCTTGAGGATCGGCACCAGGGTCCCGAGCGAGGTGGTGACGAGGCACAGGCCGATCACGAGCGTGGAAATCGCCTTGCCCTCGGCCTGGAGGAGCGCCGCGATGCCGAAGCCCAACGTCGCCGATGCAAGCCAACCGACGGTGGCCAGCTCGAGCGGACGGCCGCGAACGCGGTCGAAGTTGATCTCCAGCCCGGCCAGGAAGAAGAGAAACGCGAGGCCGAACGTCGCGAGGGTGTCGACGATGCCGCCGGTCTTGGCCAGGTCGAGTACCTGGGGGCCGACGACGATGCCGAGCACGAGCTCGAGCACGACCACCGGGACGCGGATGCGCGGCAGGTAGTCGGCGACGATCGGTGCCGCTACCGCGACCGCGGCGATGACGAGCAGCGAGGAGAGGTTCTGCGGCATGCTCAGCCCTCAGGCGAGTGGAAACCCGTCACGTGACCGCCTGGCACCGGCGATCGTGAGTCACGAGGATGAGGATAACCGGCTCGAAAAAGTCTCCGACACCGCGACACGAGCCCGAATGAGTCGGTCCGGTTACCACGGTTCGCATCCGGCTTCACATTGCCGGCCCATCGGCGTAGCGTGGACCGTGTCCAGACGACCAGGGGAGGTCTCGCGTGGAACCCGCTGCCGATCGAACCGAGCTGATGCTGATTCACGGAGCCTGGCTCTCGGCCAATAGCTGGGACAACTTCGCCGATTACTTCCGCAACCGGAGCTTCGGGGTCACCGCGCCCGAGTGGCCACGCAAGCACGGGGAGGTGGCGGAAATGCGCGCCGACGCCGATGACATCGAGGGCCTCGGGCTGCCCGAGATCGTCGATCACTACGAGAAGGAGATCAGGGCGCTCGACGAGCCGCCCGTGTTGATCGGGCACTCGTTCGGGGGCCTGATCGTCGAGCTCCTGCTCGACCGTGGCCTCGGGCGCGCCGGCGTCGCGATGAGCCCCGCTCCGCCCAAGGGAATCCTCGTCCTGCCGTTCTCGTCGCTCAAGGCGGCCTCTCCGGCACTTGCGCACCCGTCGAGGTGGCACGGCGTCGTTCCGCTCACGCTCGAAGAGTTCACGTACGGGTTCGTGAACACGTTCACTCCCGAGGACGCGAAGGCCGCCTACGAGAAGTACGCGGTTCCCGAGACCGGCCAGATCTTCTACGAGGCAGGCTTCGCCAACTTCCACCTGCACCCGCCGACGGAGGTGCACTTCAAGAGCGAGAAGCGCGCGCCGCTCCTCATCGTCGGCGCGGAGAAGGATCACACGGTTCCGGCTTCGCTCTCTCGCAAGCAGTACGAGAAGTACGAGAAGTCGGAGGCGCAGACCGACTACGTCGAGTTCTTGGGGCGACCGCACCTGATGATGGTCGCCGAAGGCTGGCAGGAGATCGCAGACGCGATCGAAGGCTGGATCGACGGCGTGATCTCGACCGCGGGCGCCCGGGAGGAGGGCATCTCGGCGTAGAAGGCCCTCGAGAGACCGGCGTCATAGCCACCTCTTCGCGGGTTAGGTTCCCCGCGATGCCCCTCCAGGCGGCGATCGCAGGAACAGGGTTCATCGGGGCAATCCATGCCCGGTCGGCCCGTCTCGCAGGAGCCCGGCTCGTGGGCGTCGCCGCCTCGTCGCCCGAAAGCGCCCTGGCGGCTGCAGCCGAGCTCGGGGCCGATCGGGCCTTCGAGTCGGCCGAGGAGCTGGTGCGGGACCCGGGCGTCGACGTCGTCCACATCTGCACGCCCAACCACCTTCATCTCCCGCTGGCCGAAGCGGCGCTGGCCGCGGGCAAGCACGTGATCTGCGAGAAGCCGCTCGCACTGGACGCCGAGGGCGCGCAACGGCTCGTCGACGCCGCGGCCGACTCGGGGCTCCAGGCCGGCGTGCCGTTCGTCTATCGCTACTACCCGACGGTGCGCGAGGCGCGCGAGCGCGTCGGAAGCGGGCAGACCGGAGCGCTGCGCCTCCTGCACGGCACCTATCTGCAGGACTGGCTCCTTCGTCCCGACGACGACAACTGGCGCGTGGACGCACGGTTGGGCGGAGCCTCGCGGGCGTTCGCCGACATCGGCTCGCACTGGTGCGACCTGGCCGAGTTCGTCTCCGGGCACCGCATCACCCGCCTGAGCGCGCGGATGCTCACCGCCGTGCCCGAGCGAGTCGGCGCCGCGAGCCGCAAGGCGTTCTCGCCGGACCGAGGCGAAGGAGAGGCGCGCGCGGTCACGACCGAGGACGCCGCCGTCGCCCAGTTCGAGACGGACGCGGGCGCGATCGGGGCCGTGGTCATCAGCCAGATCTCGGCAGGGCGCAAGAACCGCTTGTGGATAGAGCTCGACGGGGCGGAGGAGACACTCGCCTTCGATCAAGAGCAGCCCGAGGAGCTCTGGCTCGGCAGCCGCGAGGCCTTGACGATCGTTCGCCGCGACCCGCTGACGCTGTCGCCACCCGCTGCGCGTTTCGCGTTCCTTCCCGCGGGCCACCCGCAGGGCTACGCGGACTGCTTCGATGCGTTTGTTGCCGACTTCTACGAGGCTGTTCGCAGCGGCTCCACGGCGGACGGGATGCCGACGTTCTCGGATGGGCTGCGCGCGGCTTCGATCACCGACGCAGTCCTGATTTCGTCGCGCGAAGAGCGTTGGGTCGACGTGGCCAGTGGAGAGCCGGCGGTCGCTACGTGACTCTCTCCGTTTAGCCTTGCCCGGACCGATGAGTATCCGCTCGCGTGGCGGTCTTCAAAGGGAGTAGACGATGGCCAAGCAGACGGTGGAGGAAATGTGGGAGCAGATGCTGACGGGCAGCTATCCCCGCCTGCACGGCATGCGCAAGATCTGGGGCGCATTGCCCTCGCCGCCGCGCTGCAAGCTCTGCAACGCCCCCTTCAGCGGGTTCGGCGGGATCTTGATGCGGGCGATCGCCTACGGGCCGTCGCCGCTCAACCGCCGGCTCTGCAAGTGGTGCATCCGCGCGATGCACAAGCACCCCGGAGGCGCCGAGGTCGACGTCTCGGTGCTGTTCGCCGACGTTCGCGGGTCGACGGGGATTGCCGAGCGCATGCCGCCGGCGGACTTCTCGCGCCTGTTGGCGCGCTTCTACGGCGCCGCGGCGGAGGTGATCGACGAACAGGACGGCATCGTCGACAAGTTCGTCGGCGACGGCGCGGTGGCGCTTTTCATCCCCGGCTTCGCGGGGAGCGACCATGCGGCCAGCGCGATCGCCGCCGCCCGAGGCTTGCTCGAGCAGACCGGGAACGACGGGCAGGATCCGTGGATTCCGGTCGGCGCCGCGGTGCACACGGGCAGGTCGTTCGTCGGCACGGTCGGAGAAGGCGACGCCAGGGACTTCACGGCCCTCGGCGACGCGGTGAACACGACCGCGCGGCTGACGGGGCTCGCCGGCGCGGGCGAGATCCTGATCAGCGCCGAGGCCGCAACTGCGGGCAACCTCGAGACGGCAGGCCTCGAACGACGGACGCTGGAGCTTCGCGGCAGGGACCAGCCCGTCGACGCGTGGGTCGCAACGGCGCGACCGTAATCCAGCCGAACCGAACGGGCGTCCTCGGCGAATCAGGTCGGAAGCAAATTTCGACCCGAAGGAGCCGTCCATGCGCTTCATCCCAACCCGGTTTCACGCGCCGCTCGACTACATCGTGGGCGCCGCGCTGATCGCCGCTCCGTGGATCTTCCAGTTCTCGGAGCACACCGCAGCGACGATCATCCCGATCGTGCTCGGCATCGGGCTGATCGCCTACAGCCTGTTCACGAACTACGAGCTAGGCGTCTGGAAGGTCGCTCCGATGGCAGTGCACAACCTGATCGACGTCGCCGCGGGGACGTTCCTGGCGCTCTCTCCGTGGCTGTTCGGCTTCGCCGACGAGTCCGCGAACGTCTGGGTCCCGCACCTCGTGGTCGGCCTGGCCGCGATCTTCCTCGGCCTGACGACCATCCAGCAGGGCTACAGCTACCGCCGAAGCCCGACCACAGCGGCCGGGTAGCCGGCGCTGGCGCGGCGGGCTTCCGCCCGCCGCGCCACGGTCTCGGCGTTCGGTAGCGTCCGTGCCATGGCTGTGGTTGCGATCCTCGTCGTCGTCATCCTGGCTCTGCTTTTGGCCGGCTCGCTCGTCGGCCTCGCCTTCGAGCTCTTTTGGCTCGCGGTCACGGGCCTGATCGTCGGCGGCCTCGGGCGGCTCGTGCTCCCGGGCAGACATGAGGTCGGCCTGCTTGCCACGGCGCTGGTCGGCATCGCGGCAGGCCTTCTCGGTGGCATCCTCGCGGACCTTTTCGACGCCGGCTGGCTCGTCCGGTTCCTTGTCGCCGTCGCCCTCGCGGCGATCGGGATCACTCTGGTCTCGTCGACCGACCGCGGACGCGGCGGCCTCGACACGACGTAGCTCGTGGGGCTGACCCAGTACTACACGGCGACCACGCTCGACGGCTTCATCGCCGACCCCGACAATTCGCTCGACTGGCTGTTCACGCGTCGACGCGACCCTGACGGGCCCCTGAACTACGGCGAGTTCATCGCCGGCGTCGGCGCGCTGGCGATGGGCTCGACAAGCTACGAGTGGATCGTCGCCCACGAGTTCGCGGGCAAGGATCCGGCGGACTGGGAGTGGCCGTACGACGTCCCGTGCTGGGTCTTCACCCACCGACAGCTGCCGGTCGTGCCCGACGCGCAGATCCAGTTCACCAGCGCCGAGGTCGCAGTGGTGCACGAAGCGATGGCCGGCGCCGCGGGCGACCGAAACATCTGGATCGTCGGCGGCGGAGACCTGGCCGGTCAGTTCGCCGACGCGGGACTGCTGGACGAGGTGATCGTTCAGATCGCGCCGGTCACGCTGGGTGGGGGCGCCCCGCTGCTGCCGCGCCGGATCGAGCTTTCTCTGGAGGAGCTGGGACGAAACGGCGACTTCGCCTGCGCGAGGTTCTCGGTCGTGCGCGCGCCTGCCTGACCCTTGCGTCCGCGGCCGCTCGGGTGGACACTTCACCTCTGGTGTCTGCACTTCTCAGAGGCTTGGCGCTCGGGTTGCTGTTCGCCTTGCCTTGGATCGCCGCTGTGGTGTGGATCGGCTGGCGAGTCGGCTGGAGCGCGCTGTGGTCGGAGAACGGTAGGGAATTTCCGACCCAAGCGACAAGGCTCCGCGGCTTCGGCGCTCGCTGATCCCGAGAGAGCTCGTGGAAGGAGAGCTAGCCGGGTTCGTACTCGTCGTGACGGCGCCACCACTCGTAGGGCTTTCCCTGCGGGTACCCCTCGGGTGAGTTCTCCCATTCCTCCTGGCGGCCGAGCGGCGTCAGGTCGAGGAAGGTCCAGACGCTGCCGAGCGCCTCGACGCCCCGGGTCGTCGTGAAGTACGTGCGATAGACGTCGTCGCCGTCGCGGAGGAAGACGCTGAGGCCGAACGTCTCGCCGTCCTGGTAGACGTCTGGCTGCGGCGTCTCCGGGGAGACTCCGAAGTCGACGTTGAAGTCGCTGTCGAACGACGAGAACCATGGGATCGTCCAGCCCATGCGCTTCCTGTACGACTCGATCTTGGCGATGGGCGCACGCGAGACGATCGCGAAGGACGTGTCGCGCGCGTGCATGTGCGCGAGGTGGCCGACCTGGTCGACGAACATCGAGCAGCCGTCGCAGCCGGCGTCCTGATTCGGCCCGAACATGAAGTGGTAGAGGAGCAGCTGGCTCCGCCCCTCGAACAGGTCGGGCAACGCGGCCTTGCCGTCGGGCCCCTCGAAGACGTACTCCTTGTCCATCCGGATCATCGGCAGCCTGCGACGCCGGGCGGCGAGCGCGTCCCGAGCCCGGGTAGCTTCCTTTTCCTCGGCCAGGAGCGCGTCGCGCGCTTCCTGCCATTCCGTCTGAGAGACGACCGGGGGAAGGTTCATGGGCCTCCTCTCAATCACTCGGGTACTCGTCGTGTCGGCGCGGCCATCCCGGCGGGTCGTCGCCGCGTCCTTTCGGGGTGCGGTCGAGCAGCTGCCAGGTGGCGTTGAGGGCATCGGTGCCTCGGTCGTAGGTCGAGTAGGCGTGGTAGACGACGCCGTCCTCTAGCGCGAACGCGCTCAGGCCGTGGAGCTCGTCGCGCCGGAGGTCGATCACGTCGGCGTGCTTCGGCGTGCCGAAGTTGAAGCCGGCGCCGGTCTTGCGCTCCTCCTCCGTGAACACGGCAAAGTCGAGGTTGAAGTCGCTTCCCTCTGCCGAGACCCACGGGAAGCTCCAGCCCATCCGGAGCCTGTAGGCGTGCAGGTTCTCGAGCGGGGCGCGGGAGACGGCGACGAACGTCACGCCCCGCGGCGGGAGGTGGACGACGGCGCCGTCGAGGCTGTCGGCGGTGTACGAGCAACCGAGACAGCCCGCATCCGGCCAGCCGTCGACAGTCGGGCCGAACATGAAGTGGTAGACGAGCA
>Ga0068861_100000848_pt1 | contig 18530 bp, 20 predicted proteins | sample KBSSwiS42_FD_66593 | JGI IMG/M metagenome (GOLD analysis project Ga0068861, IMG submission 66593) | Switchgrass rhizosphere microbial communities from Kellogg Biological Station, Michigan, USA - KBS Switchgrass S4-2 | ecosystem: Host-associated > Plants > Roots > Rhizosphere > Soil ...
TACAGCAGGAACCTGGGAATGCAGCTGGAGTCGTGGGGCGGCGCGATCCTCAGGTGGACCGACGACCAGGCCGGGGACCGCGGCGTCACCGTGTGGCATGTCGCCGAGAAGGACACCGACTGGTTCAGCCCCAGCCCCGCCAGCTTCATGATCAACTACCGGATCGACAACATGGCCGACATGCTGGAGACGCTGCAGCGCAACGGCGTCGAAATCCTGAAGGGGCCGCAGTCCGACGAGAACGGAAAATTCGCGTGGATCCTCGACCCCGACGGCAACAAAGTCGAACTGTGGGAGCCGATGCCGCGGGATGAGAACAATAAAGCGAAGTAGCCGAGATCGTCAGCGAACTTCGGTCAGCCGGATCGATTCGCCGATCCGCCGGAAGGTTTCCTGAAAGTCCTGTGCGTCTTTCTCAGGAACCACCGTCAGGTAATAGAACAGGCTGCCGTCGGCGAGGAAGGTCGTGTAGAGGCCAATCCGTTCCTGGCCGCCGAGCGGCGACGGATTGACCAGCGGCGTCGCAATTGCCGATCGCTGCGCGATGCGAACCGGCTGCTGCGTGCCGGCCGGCTTGAGCTCGGGGTTCGACTGGCCCACGGCCTTGAGCCAGGCGTTCGTCGCTTCCTGCAGATCGCGCGACGAGGCCTGCGTGATGCCGAACTCGACGCCGCAGGCGAACACCGTCTGTCCGTTGTGCGGACCGTAGCCATTCTGGGGGATCACCTTGATCGAGCTTTTCGATGGAACGCTCGTCCAGTCGGCGGGAACCGAGGCCTGAAACACCTTGCCGCCGCTGATCGCGCGGTACTGCGCCGATGGCCGCGGCACCGGCTGCCCGGGCGTGCCGACCGCCTGCACGGCCCGACTCGTCTCGCCCTCTGTCCCGCCGCCGCCCTTCGCCTTGGCCAGATCGCCCATCGACTTGGCCGGCGGCAGCGACGCAAACATCGTCTTGACCGGGGCGAATCCGCTCGCGTCGGCGGTCGTCGCGATCGTCAGCGCCTCGGCTTCCTTGTTGATGTACAGCGTCCGATTGCCCGGATCGGGATGGCTGCTCAACCACTGCGGGTTGCCGCCGCTGCCCTGCGACTCGCGCGCGATCGTCTCGAACATGTGAGCGAGCGAACGCGGGTCGTAGCCGGCGCGCGCCATGATCTGCGCGCCGAGCAGATCCGCCTGCTTCTCGAAGTCGCGGCTGTATTTGAGGAGCAGCGTGCCCAGCCCGAACTGGCTGCTTTGCGCGATGGTCGATCCGACGCTGCCGCCGACCACGGCGCCGCCGATCGCCCCGGCAAGCTGACCGAGCTGCAGCCACGGATTCTGCGCCTTTGACGCGTTGGCCGTCCCGTGTCGGAGCAGGACGTGCGACAGCTCGTGCGCCATCACTCCCACGACCTCGGCCTCGTCCGCCGCGGCGTCGAACATCCCCCGGTGGACGAACATCGGACCGCCAGGCAGCGCGAAGGCGTTGATCTCCTTCAGGTTCACCGGCGTGAACGAGTATTCGTACAGCGGGTCCTTGAGCTCGGGTGGCGCCGCGGTGACGAGTCGATCGCCGAGCCCGGCGAGATAACTGCTGATTCGCTCGTCCTGGATGACCGGATACTGCTGGCGGATTTCTGCGGCCGCTTCGCGACCGAGCTCGACATCCTGTTGCGGCGTGTACCGGTTCTTCGGCAGCTTGATCACCGTCTGCGCGGCGAGCGTCGTCGCCGACACGCACAGCACCACGGCGACAGCCGCTGCACGGGCTGGCGTGAGAGTGAGCCGCATGACTACGCTCCTTCCGATTACTTCAGTGCGCCGGCCAGCAGGTTGCCGACGCTCGCGCCGCCCGATTTGGTCACGAACGACGTCAGCACCTGGGCGGCCTTTGCCACCATCTCAGGCTTGAGTCCAAGCTTGCTGAATGCGGACGCCGCGGATGCGAGGCCGCCAGCCGACCCGGCGAGGTGCGAGAGCGCGCCGGCCGTCCCAACCGCGCCACCAGCGGCCGGCGCCGCGCTGAGCAGCGAGGCCATACCCGGGACGGCATTCGAGACTTGCGCGAACTCGTTGGGCTTGAGCCGTGATTTGGCGACGCCGAACAGCGCGCCCGCGGCGCCTGCCGCCTGTGCGGGGCTGGCGCCGATCTCTTTCGACAGCATCCCGACCAGGTCCGGGCTCGCCTTGGCGGCGGTCGCAGCCGCTCCCGACTGTGACGACGACCGCAGTCCGGCGGTACCCGCCGCGGCACTCCGCGCCGACAACGCGGCCAGAGCCACGCACACGATTCCGACGCAAGTTGCGCGTATCATGAAACCCTCCTCCGCTCAGGCGCAGCGGCCTCCAACATTTCGACGCACCTCCATCGGGATGGAGGCGGACCTCTCCAGGCGATCGAGCGGCCCTGAGCCGGCCGGCCGGAAGTCGTTCACCCGCAAGGCTGAAAGTTCGTACCCGCCATCGGCGGGGGAGGCACGCGCGCTGCGCTATCAATTCCCGCGCCGCCTTTGGACAAAGCGGCCGCCGGTCAGCATCCCGCGGGGAGCGTGTTCGCGAGCACGCGAGCTCGCGCACTGCGCATCAGGCAGGTGGTCCCGTGCCTGTCGCCGGAGATGTGGGTGGGTTGACTGATTCCGGCGCTCTTCAGCGCTTTCGCTGTTGAATCTGCGCGAGGAAGAACTGCTTCAGCGTTTCATTCGTGAGCCCGAGCTGCGTCGCTTCTTCCATCGCCTTGTCCGTGTCCCAGCCGTCGACGATCGCGCGTTTCATGAGCCACATCCCGGCGGCTCTTCCACCGCCCGCTCAATGGATGAACGCCGGCTGGACGCCGGGCGCGGTGATCGTCTTCAGGAACGTGTCGACGGCTGCCGGATCCGGCGCCGCGGTGCTGAACGGGATGTGGTAATAGGGCATCTCGGCGGTTTTGGCCGCGGCGACGTTCGCCTCGATGTCAGCCCCCTGCTCGGACGCGAGACGAAGGTTGATGATCGACGCATACCCCATCTTCTTGATTTCCGGGATCGCGGCGGGCGTAATCGCGCCCGCGCACGCCACCGTCGATTCGACCTTGGCGAAATTCCGGATGCCCGGAACCTCCTGCCGCACAACCTGCGCGCTTGCCGCGGCGGCCATCAGGCACGCGACGGTGAACAGCGCGAGCCCCGGAACCGTTGGTTGCATGCCTGACCTCCCTTGAAGGGTGCAGCTTACCACTGCAGGTGAGCCGGGGCGCGGCGGCCGGCCCGTTAGTATTCCGAGAAGATCCGCTGCAGCTCCTGCGGATCCTGGGTCCTGGTCAGCGCCAGCATCAGCAGCACCCGCGCCTTCACCGGCGCGAGATCTTCGCCCGCGATCCGCCGCGCCCGTTCCTCCGGGGTCAACGCGTTGAGCGGCGAATTGCCGCCTCCAGCGCCCGGCGCCGGCGCGTCCGGACTGCGCCGCTGCGGCGCGATCCGCCCACTCCCTGTCCGCGTCGTCGTGACGACGATGACGTGTTGTTTGAGCGCATACGCGATGCCGGCCTGCTGCGTGCCGCTGGTCGCCCCGGCGCCGGCCGTGGCGATGACGATCCCTTTCGCGCCCGCATCAGCGGCCGCCTTGATCAGGTCGCCGTCGGCGCCCTGGTAGACCATGATCACGTCGACGCGCGGAAGCCGTGCAATCGACGAGACGTCGAACTCGCTGTGCGACGTATGGCGTTTGACGAGCGTGCGGTAGAACACCACGCGGTCGGCATCCACCACGCCGAGGGCGCCGTAGCCGCGCGACTGGAAGGTGTGCAGCCGCAGCGCGTCGGTCTTCGTCACCTCGCGCGCCGCGTTGATCTCGTCGTTGAGCACCACTAGCACGCCTTTGCCCCGCGCGTCCGGCGACGCTGCGACGCGGAAGCCCTCGAGCAGGTTCGCCGCCCCCTCGTAGCCGAGCGTGCTCGGGTTGCGCATCGAGCCGACCACCACGACCGGCTTCTCGCTCCTGACGGTCAGGTCGAGGAAGTAGGCGAGCTCCTCGAGCGTGTCGGTGCCGCTCGTCACGACCAGCCCGGCGAGATCGGCGTCGGTCGCGAACAGCTCGTTCAGCCGCTTCGCGATGCCGAGCCACTGGTCGAGGGTGAGCTCGCTGCTGGCCTGGTTGGTGAACTGCTCGAACTCCGGCCGCGCGAATTTCTCGATGCCCGGCATCGACTTCACCAGCTCTTCCGCCGTCAGCCGGCTGCCGGTGCGATTGGAAATCGTCCCGCCGGTCGCGACCAGCCGGACGCGCGGCACGACCGCGTCCTGCGCCATGGCCGGCGCAGCCGGCAGCCAGGCGATGACGAGAGCGATCAGCGTGGAATAGAGGAGTCCCGCGCGGGCACGCGCCATTTCCCGATACTACACCGAGCCTGCGGGCGACGAGGCCCGCGCGTGCGCGCGCGTCAGCCAGTCGCAGAGCAGCCGCGCCGCCTCGCGCGGCGTCGCGCCGTAGAACGGCATCATCGCCGTCGGCACACCGGGGATGCGGACGATGTGAGCGCGCCATCGATCCTGGGAGACCGCGGCGACCTCGATGAGGTACGGCCGCCCGCCGATGGATTCTTCGTATCGATGCACAGAAGCGTTCACAGTTTGCCGTCGGAGCGTCGAGCGTTTATTGGGAACGCCGGTCATTCTACGCTTCGATGCGCGGCGATCAAGCGAAGCGGATCGCGAAAGCACGAAGCGCGCGCGGCGCGCGAACGATTTCGGAAGCGCGCGGTGAAAAAAAAATTTGCGTGTCGCTCCGTCCACAGGAAATTCACCAACCGTCAACAGGTTTTCCACAGCCTTGACCTGGATCGGCGCGCACACTACCCTTGCAGCTTGATGGGTCCCCGCCTCGTCGCAGCCGTATTCGCTGCGGCTGCGCTGCTCGTCCCCGCCGCGCACGCGCAGGCGCAGGACGACGTCACGCTCCTGCGCGTCTTCCTGCACGACGGCACTTCGCTCGTCAGTTATGGGGAGCCGGCGCAGGTCGACAACCGCGTGATCTTCTCGATGCCGACCGACGCCTCGCAGAGTCCGCAGCTGCACCTGATCAACCTGCCGCTCGAGCGCGTCGACTGGGATCGCACCACCCGCTACGCCAACGCGGCGCGGATGGCGCATTACGTGAAGACGAAAGCCGAGGACGACTACGCGGCGCTCTCCAACCAGGTGGCGACGACGCTGAACCAGGTGGCGCACGCGCCCGATCCGGGACAGCGCCTGTCGATTGTCGAGGAGGCGAGGCGGACGCTCGCCGACTGGCCGGATCAGCACTACGGCTATCGCAAGACCGAAGTGCGGCAGATGCTGTCGATGCTCGATGAGGCGATCGCCGACCTGCGCGCCGCGCGCGGCAATGGCCGCTTCGACCTGACGCTGACCGCGTTTGCCGATCCGCCGACGATTCCCGAGCCGCTGCTGCCGCCGCCGAACCTGAAAGAATCGGTCGAGCAGGTCATGGCCGCCGCCCGCGCCGTCGACACGCCGGCGGAGCGCACCTCGCTCCTCGCCACCGTCGTCGCCACCATCGATCGATCGAAAGACGCCTTGCCGTCGGAATGGGCGGCGGCGACGCGCGCCGACGCCACCGACGCGATCCGCATCGAGGAGCAGCTCGACCGCTCCTACAAGCAGCTGACGCAGCGGACGATGGCCTCGGCGAACTACAGGGCGCGAAGGGCGGACATTCCGGGCCTCGAGCGCCTGCTGCTGAGCATCCAGCGGCGCGATGCGGCGCTCGGCGCGAAGCGGGCGGAGGCGGTGGCGTCGCTGGTCGCGGCGGTGGAATCGAAGCTCGATGCGGCGCGGCAGCTGCAGCTGGCGCGCGACCGCTGGGCGCTGCGCGAGCCCGACCTGCGGCGGTATCGCCTCGCCATCGACGCGCCGATCGATCTCTTCAACGAGCTGCAGGCGCCGCTCGAACGCATCAAGTCGCTCGCGGGGTCGCCGCCGGCGACGCTCACCTTCATCCAGCGGCGGGTCGCCCGCATCCTGAACCTGGTGTCGGGGATCGTGCCGCCGGAGGAAATGGCATCGGGCCACGCGCTGCTCATCAGCGCCGTCCAGCTGGCGGGTCACTCGGCGCAGATCCGGCGCGAGGCGGTGCTGGCCAGCGACATGAGCCGCGCCTGGGACGCGTCGTCGGCCGCCGCGGGCGCGCTGATGCTGGCGGCCCGGGCGCGCGCCGACATTCAATCTGCGATGCGGCTGCCGCAACTCAGGTGATCACACCTCGCCGGACGCAGCTCGTTCGCGTCCCGAACCTGCAGACATTTCGCTCGACGATCGCGCGCCTCGCGACAGAGGTTCGGGGTTCGGGGTTCGGGGTTCAAGGTTCGGTTCGGGGTTCTCCGAACCTCGGCGAAGCCGTTATCGTCGTCCCGACGCGCGGCGCTGCGCGAGTTCTCGCGCGCGCGCTCGGCGACGTCGCCGCGGCTGAGACGATTGTTACCCGCGACGAGCTCTACGATCTCCTGCACGCGCGCCTCGCCAGCCCGCCGCGACGGCTCACCGGGATCGAACGCGACGTCATGGCGCAGGCGGCCGCGCGCGCCGCCGCTGCCGGCGAGGAGCTGTCGTTCAAGCTTCGACCAGGGCTCGTCGCCGAGATGCTGCGCTTCTACGATCATCTGCGCCGCCAGTCGCAGCAGGTCGACCGGTTCGAGGAGCTGATCCTCGAGACGCTCGGCAAAGAGGACGTCGATCGGGCGACGGCGAGGATGCGCACGCAAACCCGGTTTCTCGCCCGTGCGTTTCGAGAGTACGAACGGCGCGCGCGCGAGTCGGGAGCAGCGGACGAGCACATGCTGCGTGAGCGGCTGATCGCGGAGCCGGCCGAATCGCCGATCCGGCATGTCGTCGTCACCGTCGCCGACTGGATTGCCGATGCCGCCGGCTTCTACTCGGCCGATTTCGATCTGCTCGCGCGCATCCCCGGTCTCGACACGCTCGACATCGTGTCGACTGCCAGGGTTCTCGCCTCAGGTTTTCACGAGCGCCTGCACGGATGGTGGCCCGGCCTGGACGAAATCGATGCCGACGCGTCGACCCTGCGGCCGGTGCTGTTGACCCCGCCCGGCGCCGATCCCGATGAGCCGTGGTGGACGCACCGCGACCGGGAGGAAGAGCTCGTCGCGGTCGCGCGCTACGTGAAAGCGGGACGGCGCGACGGCAGCGCGGCGCCGCCGGCGCGCACGGCCGTCGTCTACAAACACCCGCTGCCGTACTTGTACCCCGCCGCTGAAATCTTCGGCGCGGCCGGCATTCCCTACGAAGCCTTCGATGCCTTGCCGCTGGCGGCCGAGCCCACCGCTGCGGCGCTCGATCTCGTGCTCGAGGCGGCATCGTCCAACTTCACGCGCGGCTCGGTGGTGGCGCTGCTCCGATCTCCTCATTTCATGTTTCTCGACGAGGAGGCGGAGATCACGCGTGAGTCGGTCGCCGCCCTCGACCGCGCGCTGAGCCAGGCGCGATATCTGGGCGGCGTCGATCGGCTCGAGGCGCTGGCGGAAACCACGACCGGCGCGGCCGCGCCGGCGCTGCACGCGGCGCTCGCCGCGGCCCGCGATCTCGCGCCGCTGGCCGATCGCCACCCGGCATCGGCCCAAATCGCGCGGCTGCTCGCGTTCCTCGACGCCCGCCTGCGGCCCGTTGCCGATGGGGATCCATTCGCTTCACGCGAGCGCCGGGCCAGGGCGGCCGTCGCCGACACGCTGCGCGCGCTCGCGGCCGTGCACGCCGCGCACGACGATCCGGCGTGGACGATCGACGATCTCGGGATCGCCGTCCGGCGATGGCTTGGCGAACAGACGTTCGCGATCGACGATCCCGATGCCGCACCAGCCGGCATCAGCCTGGTCGACGATCAGGCGGCGCGTTACGGCGACTTCGACGACGTCGCGATCGTCGGCGTGATCGAGACCGATTGGCCGGAGCGTCCGCGGCGCAACATCTTCTACCCGCCCGCGCTGCTCAAGTCGCTCGGCTGGCCGCCGGAGAAAGATCGCCGCGGCGCCGACGATGCGCGGTTTCTCGATCTGCTCGAATCGGCATCGCGCCGCACGCTGGTCTCGACGTTCACGCTCGACGAGGATGCGCTGGTCACCCGATCGATGCAGCTCGACGAGATCCCGCGCGCGCGCCTCACGTCCGCGGCGTCGACGCCGATCGACGGCGCGCGCGTCTTCGCCGACGAGGCCTTGTCGCTGGAGCCGCTTGCGCTCGACGCGCTGGATGAAGAGGCGCGGCGGTGGGCGGAGCTGCGCGCGTCGCGCACGCCAGGGGATGCCGCCGTCTTCCACGGCACGGTGCGCGACGTGCCGGTGCGGGCGTGGTCGGTCAGCGCGATCGAGACCTATCTCGACTGCCCGTTCAAGTTCTTCGCGCAGCACGTCCTCAAGCTCGAAGAGGAGCCGGAAGACGAAGAGATCATGGATCCCCGCCGGCAGGGCCAGTTCGTGCACGATGTCTTCGAGTCGTTCTTCCGCGCGTGGCAGGGGGCCGGGCATCACGCGATCACGCCGCAGAACCTCGACGTCGCGCGCGAGTTGTTCACGGCGGTGGTCGAGCGCGCGCTCGAGCGGCTGCCCGAGGCTGAAGCCGGCCTCGAGCGCACGCGCCTGCTCGGGTCGCCGGCGGCGGCGGGGCTCGGCGAAGCGGTGTTCAGGATGGAAGCCGAGCGGCCGATCGCGGTCGTCGAGCGTCTCCTCGAGCGGCGGCTGGACGGCGACATCCTGATTGCGACGGCGCAGGGTCCGCGCACGATTTCTCTGCGCGGCAAAGCCGATCGCATCGACCTGCTCGCCGATGGCACCTTTCGGTTGATCGACTACAAGCTCGGGTGGCCACCCAATCGCGCCCGCGCGCTGCAGCTTCCGATCTACAGCGTCGCCGCCGAGCAGCAGCTGGCCGGCCGGCGCGGCCGCCAGTGGGCGCTCGGCGAAGCGGCGTATCTGGCCTTCAAGGGACCACGGCGGGTCGTGCCCCTGTTTGCGAACCCGGCGGATCGCGCCAAGGTGATCGGCGATGCCCAGCAGCGGCTCTCCGACACGGTCGATGCGATCGAGCGCGGCGAGTTCCCGCCGACGCCCGACGACGTCTGGCGCTGCGAGAGCTGCAGCTTTGCGGCAGTCTGCCGGAAGGATTATGTCGGCGACGTCTGAACCGATGCTGCCGTTCGACGAGGGAGTCGAGGTTGTCCGGGCGGACACCACGCCGCGCCTGCCGGACGCCGATGCCCGCCGCAACGCCGTCAATCCCTCGCTGAACATCGTGCTCGAGGCGTCGGCCGGCACCGGCAAGACGCGGGTGCTGGTCGAACGCTACGTCAACCTGCTGCGCGCCGGCGTCGAGCCCGATCACATCCTCGCCGTGACCTTCACGCGCAAGGCCGCCGCCGAGATGCGCCAGCGCATCGTCGATCGACTGAAGGAAGCGAGCCGGCTGTCGGAATTCGATGCCGCGCGATGGCGCGAACTGAAGGAGCGGCTCGGCGACATCGCCGTCTCCACCATCGACGCCTTCTGCCTGTCGCTCCTGCGCGAGTTCCCGCTCGAGGCCGACGTCGATCCGGGATTCGACCTTGCCGATGCGACCGAGGTGCCGCGGCTGGTGGCCGAATCGCTGGACCAGGCGTTCCGCATCTGCCGCGCAGTGGCCCAGGACGACGACGACGTGGCGCTGGTGTTCGCGCAGCTCGGCGAGCGGCGGTTGCGCGGCGGGATCGCGGCGCTGCTCGATCGCCGCCTCGTCGCCCCGCATGCGCTGCGCCGCTTCCTGCAGAAGGGACCGCCCGACACCACCGCCGAATCGGCGTGTGCGGCAGCGGCGGAACGTTTGCGCACCGTCTTCACCGGCGTGCGCGACGGGCTGGACGCGTTCCTCGGCGACGGCCCGTGGAAGCATCCGCAGTTCGCGATGCTGGCCGAGGACGTGCGCGCGCTGGCCGCCGGCAACATCGCCTTCGACAGCCGCGAGGCGCAGGCCGCGTTCCGCGCGCTGGTCGATCGGCTGCGCGCGTATTTCCTCACGCAGGACGGACGGCCGCGCGGCGACCGCTTCGCCGGCACCGGCTTCACTGCTGAAGAATGCGACAGCCCCGACGCGTGGAAGCGTCATCGTGCCAGCGCCGCGGCAATCGCTTCGCTGGTCGCCCGCGAAATCCGTGACTTCCGACGCGATCTCAACGTGGTGATGTCGCGCGGTGTCTGGCGAATCTTCGCAGTGGCGATCGATCGCTATCAACGCACGCTCGAGGCGCATGCGCTGCTCGACTTTTCCGGCGTCCTCGAGCGCGCGGTCCGGCTGCTGAAGGATCTCGACGAGTTCTCGGAGAGCCGCCTCAGGCTGGAGGCGCGGCACCGGCACGTGCTGGTCGACGAGTTCCAGGACACCAGCCGCGCGCAGTGGGAGCTGGTGCGGCAGCTGGTGCGCAGCTGGGGCGAAGGGTTCGGCGCCGCCAGCGACGCCCTGGCGCCGTCGATCTTCATCGTCGGCGACCGCAAGCAGTCGATCTACGGCTTCCGCGACGCCGACGTCACCGTCGTCGACGAAGCGGCCGGGTTCATCGGTGCGCTGCGGCCGGACGGCGTGCCGCCGCAGGCGATCACGGTCAGCTTCCGCTCGACGCCCGGGATCCTCCGCTTCGTCAACGATGTGTTCGCGGCGATCGTCGACGGCGACGACACCGCTCAGACGCCGCGGCGCGACGCCTTCCGATACGCCGAGAGCGATCGTTTTCCAATCGACGCCGCGGAGACCGAATCGCCAGTCGCGTTCATTGCCGGCGACACGGTGCAGGCCGCGGCCGAACGCGTGGCCTCCGAGATCGTGCATCTCGTCGACAGCGCCATCGTCCGCGACCGCACCACGGGGGTGCGGCGGCCGGCGCGGCCGGCAGACATCGCGATCCTCTTCCGCTCGCGCGACAGCCATCGCGAGTTCGAGGCGGCGCTCGATGCACGCGGCGTCCCGACCTACGTCTACAAGGGCCTCGGCTTCTTCGAGGCGGACGAGATCCAGGACGCGGTCGCACTGTTGAGATACCTGGCCGATCCGCTGTCGCCGCTGCGCGCCGCCGCGCTGCTGCGGTCGCGGGTCGTGCGGCTGTCGGATGCGGCGGTCGCGCGCCTCGGGCCGAGGACGGTCGAGGCGATTCTGTCGCCCACCCCTGTGCTGGATGCGACGACGCTCGACGCCGAGGACGCGCAGGTGCTCGAGCAGCTGCGGCGCTCCGTGCCGCTGTGGCTGTCGTGGGTCGATCGGCTGTCGCCCTCAGATCTGCTCGATGCCGTGCTGCGCCAGGCCGCCTACGCCTTCGAGCTGCGCGGCACGCGGCGGCTGCAGGCGCGCGAGAACCTCAAGAAGCTGCGGGGCCTCGTCCGCCGGGCGCAGAACCGCGGCTATGCCACGCTCTCGAGGATTGCCGATCACCTCGAGCGGCTCGCCGTCGGCGACGAGTCGAACGCCGCGATCGACGCAGTCGATGCCGTCAGTTTGATGACGGTGCACGCGGCCAAAGGGCTGGAGTTTCCGATCGTGTTCGTGGTCAACATGGGGCGGGGCACCGGCGGGCCGCGGGCGCCGATTCGCGTGGCCGACGATGCGGGCGGCGACGCGTCGGTCGCGATTGCCGACTACCAGTCGGAGGCCGACGAGGATGCGCAGGCGCGCGAGCGGGAGGAAAGCAAGCGGCTGTTGTACGTCGCGCTGACGCGCGCGCGCGATCGCCTGTATCTCTCAGCGACCGTGAAGGATGGCGTGTGCCGGATGGGGCGCGGCAGCCTGGGCGAGGTGCTGCCGGCGGCGGTCAGGGCGCGCTTTGTGGCAGCAGCGGCGAGCCCCGTCGAGCGCCCGAACCAGCGCCTCGCCCGCGCCAACTCGGCGGTCGCATCGATGGACGATTTTGATCCCGTGGTCTGAGCGATCAGGTTGCCCAATAAGGGGACTGTTCTGCCCATCGCCGGGCGTTCGCCTCGGCCTTGTCGCGGCTCTCGCCGACGAGGATGACGCCGTGTTCCGGCTTGCCGCTGCCGTCGCGACTGACCCACGCAATCCAGTGCGGACCGCGGGCTTCGCTGTGGATCTCGTACGAGGTCGAAGAGGTGGCCATCGAGCGCAAAATCTAGCAGATCCGGGCCGATTTCGCGAAGATCGGCAAATTCCGGGCCGATTTACATTGCGTCAGCCCCGACCATTTCATAGAATCGTTTGGCCAAGGAGAAATACGTGACGTTGACCTGTCCGAATTGCGGCAACGACCGGAACTTTCTGGTCAAAACGCTGCAGATGCACGTTGTAAACGTTGAAGGCGGCCGCGTGGAAGTGTCGGAGGAAAGCCGACCGGCCGTGCTCGAGGTGCTGTGCGACGAGTGTGAATCGGCGCTGAACTTCGAGGAGTTCGAGGACACGCTGCGCAAGGAAGTCCTGCTGACGATCGGCGCGCGCTGACGCCTTACCGGTAGCCTCAGTCCTTCACCTGCTGTTTTCCTCTTCGGCTTCTTCAAAGTAGTCGCAGTCAGGGCAAACCCACTCGCGCGTTTTGCGCGGGGTGGCACTCGGATTGCCCCGTACCGAGACGACGGTTTGCTGTTCGCGCATTTTCATGGACCCGCCGCAGAGCGGACATTCTTTCGTCGCAGGCATGATTCTTGTTGCGCTGATATGAGGCGCTCAGCGAGACCGTAGCATCTCGCGGCTCGCCTTGACAAGGCATGGACCGGCTCCTATCGTTAGGCGAACTTTGATGTCGCACGAGTGTTTTGCGGACGAGATTGCAATCGACTTCCCCTCGGTGGGGCGCGTCGTCGAACGGATGCGCGACGCCTTTCTCGGGCAGCCGGTGGATGGCGATCTCCTGCGCGCCGACGTGTCGCTGTCGCAACGCGAGGCGTTTGCCGGCCTCGTCGTGTCGGTCGCGGTGCCGATCCGCGTCACCTGCCCGCACTGCGGCGGGCGAGGCGAGACCTGGACCGAAGCGTGTGCGCTCTGCCGCGGTACCGGCGAATCGCGGCTGCACCACCCGGTGCGGGTCACCGTGCCGCCGCGGGTCGCCGACGGCGCCCGGTTCCGCTTTCGCATCAAATCGCCCGGGGCTTCACCGGTTCGCATCGAAGTGCGCGTGGCCATCCGATCGTCGGCCGCCTGATCGCGACCTTCTTCCTCGATCACAGAAACCCGCTTTCGGATCACGGATTTCGACGCCCGATCCTTGACTTCGCTCGGTCGCCTGATCCCTGATCACTAATCCCGACTAATCCCTGCTCCCTATTTCCTGGTCCCTAGCGCCTGTGCCGTCACACGTCGACTTCGTGGGCGTGCTGTTCATCGTGTGGGGGCTGTTGACGACGCTCATCGGCCTGTCGACGCTCGCGCTCGGCGCGGCTGCGGCGGCGCTGATGACGTCGGCCGCCCGCGACAGCGGCGGCAGCGGCCTGGCCGCGGGGTTGACGGCGGCGGTGTTCACGACCCTGGCGATACTCGCGATCATCTGGGGCTCGGCGCACGTCGTTGTCGGCGTGCCGCTGCGGCGGCGGCGGCCGTGGGCGAGGATGCTGGCGTTGATGCTCGGGTCGGTGGACCTGCTGCTGCTGCCGTACGGAACGGCGCTCGGCATCTACGCGTTGTGGGTGCTGCTCAGTGAACACGGCAAAGCGGTGTTCAACGACATTGCGGATCGCGGAATGCGGATGGCAGACAATTAACCAATCAATCCGCAATCCGCAATCCGCAATCCGCAATGTCAGGGATCATCGCGAGCCCCGGCCACCGTCCAAGGGTTGCACCGCGCGACTCGTTTCAGCGCGCGCCAACTCCCGGCCACGACGCCGTCGCGGGCGATGACGGTTTCGGCGTAGCGGCTGCACGTCGGCGTGAAGCGGCAGCGCAGCCCGATGCGCGATGCGATCGGGGCGCCGGCGCGTTGATAGAGGTGGATCGATCCGAGCGCAAGCGGCCGGGCGTAGGCGACGGTGGCGGCGGCGATCGCGCAGGCGACGGCGGTAGCGGCGAGCCTCACGCTGTTCCTAGATCCGGTCGGCGTAGCCGCTCAACCCTGGAATGATCAGGCGTCCGCCGCCCATTCCCTTCAGGATGGCGACGACGTGCAGCCCGAGCATGCCGACGAACCCGAAGACGAACAGCATCGCCAGCGCACAGCCGAACCCCATCGTCCTGAGGGTGACGACGCTGATGACGACGACAAACACGAATATCAGCACGAACTCGGCGGTCATCAGCACGAGACCGTGTTTCGCGTGCCACTGCACTTCGCGATCGTGTCGTTCGACGAGCAGCGGGATGAACGCCAGCACCCACAGATAGGCAAGCACGATCATCACGCCGCGGTTGGGCGAGGATGCGGCGTCCGACATCCGCGGGCGAGTGTACGATATTCTTTGAGATATGCAAGTTGAGCAAGGCTCGATTCTGACCGCGTTGAAGGTCGTGAAGGATCCCGACCTGCAGCGCGACATCGTCAGCCTCGGGTTCATCAAGGACTTGAAGATCGACGGCGGCCGCGTCGCCTTCACCATCGAGCTGACGACGCCGGCGTGCCCGGTGAAGGATCAGCTGCGCGATCAGGCGCGCGCGGCGGTGATGCAGGTGCCGGGGGTGACCGCGGTCGACGTGCAGATGAGCGCGCGCGTCCGCGAAGCGGTGTCGGCCGACGGCGCGCGGCAGTCGGTTCCCGGCGTGAAGAACGTGATTGCCGTCGGCGCCGGCAAGGGCGGCGTCGGCAAGACCACCGTGGCGGTGAACCTCGCGCTCGCGCTGGCGCGGTGCGGCAGCAAGGTCGGCATCATCGACGCCGACATCTATGGCCCGAACGTCCCGATCATGCTCGGCATGAAAGGGCAGCTGACCACTGACGGCAAGAAGATCGTGCCGGCCGAGAAGTACGGCCTGCAGGTGATCTCGATGGGCTTCCTCACCTCCGACGAGGCGCCGATCATCTGGCGCGGCCCGATGCTGCACGGCGCGCTGCAGCAGTTCTTCCGCGAGGTGGCGTGGGCGAACCTCGATTACCTCGTGGTCGACCTGCCGCCCGGGACCGGCGACGTGGCGCTCAGCCTGAGCCAGACCGTGCCGGTGGCGGGCGCGATCGTGGTGACGACGCCACAGCAGGTGTCGCTCGCCGACACGCGGCGCGCGGTGGCGATGTATCGCAAGCTCAACATCCCCACGCTCGGGATGGTCGAGAACATGAGCTATTACGTATGCACCCACTGCGGCCACGAGGCTGATATCTTCGGACGTGGCGGCGGCGAGGAAATGGCGATAGCGCTCGGCACGCCGTTTGTTGGCCGCATCCCGATCTATCAGCCGATCCGCGAGGGCAGCGACGTCGGCGTGCCGCTGCTGATCAGCGAACCGGACTCACCCGCCGGCCAGGCGTTCATGAGAGTGGCCGAGCAGACCGCGGCGCAGGTGTCGATTGCGAGTTATCACCGGCCGACGATTCCGTTGACCGTCGTCAAGTGACCTGAGAGGGATTAGGGAGTGGGGATTAGGGATTAGCAGGGAATAGGGAATAGGGATTAGGGATTAGGGATTAGGGATTAGGGAATCGCGCCGATGAAAGACTTGAATCGTCTGCTGTCTCGCTGGTCGATATCACTGCTGCTGATGGCGAGCGCGTGTGCGCCGGCGCCGCAGACGTCCAACACGCCGGCGGCCGGGTCGACGTTGAGCGCATCGATCGTCGATCCCTACTTGAAGATCCAGCAGGCGCTGGCCGACGACAAGATGGACGGCGTCAAGGCGAACGCGGGACAGGTGGCCACCGCGTCGGCGGCGCTCGGCGCGCCGGCGATGAAGATCGACACCGCGGCCGTCCAGCTCGCCTCGGCAAGCGAGCTCGAGGACGCGCGCACCAAGTTCGCCACGCTCAGCGAGGCGATCGACGACTACATGACCGGGCTTCACCTCAAGGCGCCGGAAGGCGTCCGCGTCGCCTTCTGCCCGATGGTGCAGAAGCCCTGGCTGCAGAAGGGCGAGGCGATCGAGAACCCGTATTACGGCAAAGAGATGCTGACCTGCGGCTCGCTCCGGTGAGAATTCCGTTCACGAAGCACACGCTGGCGAACGGACTGGACGTCCTCCTCCACGAAGATCACGCGTGTCCGATTGTCGCCGTCAACCTCTGGTATCACGTCGGATCGAAGAACGAGCGGCCCGGCAAGACCGGCTTCGCGCATCTGTTCGAGCACCTGATGTTCGAGGGATCGCAGCATCACGATCGCGGCTACTTCCAGCCGCTGCAGGGCGCCGGCGCGACGCTCAACGGATCGACCAACGCCGATCGCACCAACTACTGGGAGGTGGTGCCGGCCGGCGCGCTCGAGCTCGCGCTGTGGATGGAATCCGATCGCATGGGCTACCTGCTGCCGGCGCTCACCGAGGCGAAGTTCGCGAACCAGCGCGACGTCGTGCTCAACGAACGGCGCCAGAACTACGAGAACCGGCCCTACGGCCTCGCGCCGATGGCGCTGCTGGCGGCGCTCTTTCCTGACGACCATCCCTATCACTGGACGACGATCGGCGAGATTGCCGACCTGAAAGCGGTGCAGCTCGACGAGGTGCACGCCTTCTTCCGCCGCTACTATCACCCGGGCAACGCCTCGATCGCGCTCGCCGGCGACATCGACGCCGACGAGGCGCTGACGATGGTCGACCGCTACTTCGGCGAGATCGAGTGCGGCGATCCGGTCGAGCCGGTGCGCGCGGATGCGACGCTGCCGCGCGACGTGCGCATCCAGTTCGAGGACCGTGTCGAGCTGCCGCGGCTGTACGTCGCCTGGCTGACGCCGGCGATGTTCGCCGAGGGCGACGCCGAGCTCGATCTGGCGACCGATCTGCTCGCCAACGGCAAGACGTCCAGGCTCTATCGGCGGCTGGTGTTCGACGAGCGCATCGCCACCGACGTGTCGGCGTCGCAGAACTCGCGCGAGATGGCGGGGTACGCGCAGCTGACGGCCACCGCCGCGCCGGGGCACACGCTCGGCGAGATCGAGCGGGTGGTGTTCGAGGAGATCGCGCGCCTCGCCGCCGAAGGGCCGACCGACGACGAGATCGAGCGCGGCCGCGTCCAGGCCGAGGCGCAGTTCATGTTCCGGCTGCAGACGGTCGGCGGCTTCGGCGGCAAGTCCGACCAGCTGAACGCCTACAACGTCTTCCTCGACGACCCGTCGTACTTCCCGCGCGATCTCGAGCGCTACCAGGTGGTGTCGAAGTCCTCGCTGCGCGAGGTGGCCGCGCGCTACCTCGATCCATCGCGGCGGGTCACCCTCAGCATCGTGCCGCACGGCCGCGGCGCGCTGGCGGCGGCCGATTCCGAGCTGGCGGTCGTCTCGTGAGCCCGCGCCCCGCGACGCGTCCGGCCAAGGTCGACCGATCGCAGCTGCCGGCGCCGGAACCGACGCGGCCCTTTCCGTTTCCGGCCATCGAGAAGTCGACGCTCGCCAACGGCATGCGCGTCTGGACCGTGCACCACGCGCAGGTGCCGCTGGTCTCCTTCAGCCTGCTGGTGCGGCGCGGTGCCGCATCGGATCCGCCGGGGCAGGACGGGCTCGCGGCGGTCACCGCCGACATGCTCGACGAGGGCAGCGGCAGCCGCTCGGCGATCGAGATGCACGAGGCGCTGGCGCGCCTCGGCGCGCAGTTCGACACCGACATCGGCTCCGACGCGACGGTCGCGAGCGTCACCGTGCTGAGCCGCTTCGCCCAGCGCGCGCTGGAGCTGCTCTCGGACGTCGTCGCCAGGCCGGCGATCCGGGACGAGGACTTCACGCGCGTCCGGCAGCTGCGGCTGCACCGGCTCACCCAGCTGCGCGACATGCCGGGCGCGGTCGCCGATCGCGCATTCCTCAAGCTGATCTACGGCGCGCATCCCTACGGCCACTCGCCGATCGGCAACGAGACGACGCTCGCGGCGATGCACGTCGACGACGTGCGCGCGTTTCACGCCCGCGCCATCCGGCCGTCGGCGGCGACGCTGATCGCGGTCGGCGACTGCGACCACGCGGAGATTGCCGGCCTCGCCGCCGAGTCGTTCGGCGACTGGACCGGCACCAGCGATGGCGACGCGGCGACGGCGGCCAGCCTGCCGCAGGCGGCGCGGCTGAACGTGGTGCCGCGGCCGCGCGCGCCGCAGTCGGAGCTGCGCATCGGACAGGTCGCGGTCGGCCGCGACACGCCCGACTATCACGCCCTCGTCGTCGCCAACACGATCCTCGGCGGGCAGTTCGTCAGCCGCATCAACCTGAACCTGCGCGAAGACAAGGGGCTGACCTACGGCGCCCGGACGGCGTTCGAGTTCCGGCGGATGCCCGGGCCCTTCGTGCTCCAGGTCAGCGTGCAGACCTCGGGCACGGCCACGGCGATCGACGAATCGATCGGCGAGATCGCCGGCATCCGCGGATCGCGGCCGGTCACCGCCGATGAACTGGCGCTCGGCATCGCCGCGCTCACCCGCGGCTACGCGCGCAGCTTCGAAACCGGCGAGCAGATCGGCCGCGCCGCCCTGCAGCTCGCGCTCTACGA
>Ga0068861_100000851_pt1 | contig 18476 bp, 17 predicted proteins | sample KBSSwiS42_FD_66593 | JGI IMG/M metagenome (GOLD analysis project Ga0068861, IMG submission 66593) | Switchgrass rhizosphere microbial communities from Kellogg Biological Station, Michigan, USA - KBS Switchgrass S4-2 | ecosystem: Host-associated > Plants > Roots > Rhizosphere > Soil ...
CAGTTTTCCGACGGCGTCATCAAGTCGGCCATCGATCTCGAGTTGTCACGCGGGGGCCAGGTCTTTTTCATCCACAATCGCGTCGAGACGATCGAGACGGTTGCGGCCCTCGTCAAACGGCTGGTCCCGCAGGCGCGCCTCGCGATCGGGCACGGCCAGATGAACGAGAAAGACATGGAAAAGGTGATGCTCGACTTCATCGATTACAAGTATGACGTTCTCGTTGCGACGACCATCATCGAGAACGGAATAGACATCCCGCGCGCCAACACCATCATCATAAACCGCGCCGATCAATACGGTCTTTCTCAGCTTTATCAACTGCGCGGGCGGGTCGGGCGTTCAAACCGGCGCGCTTACGCATATCTTCTGATACCGGGCGAACAGGAACTTTCACCCATCGCCCGACGTCGTTTAGCAGCAATTCGTGAGTTTTCGGACCTGGGAGCGGGATTTCGCATCGCGGCGCTCGATTTGGAACTGCGGGGGGCAGGAAGCCTTTTGGGAGGCGAGCAATCGGGCCACATGGAAGCGCTTGGGTTTGATCTTTACACGCAGATGCTGGAACGGACGGTCGCGGAGCTGCGCGGTGACGAGGTTGAGGACGAGACCAGCGTTGCGCTAAATCTCGGCGTGGATGTCGCCATTCCGGAAGATTACATTTCGGACATGGGGCAGCGGCTGCGAACGTACAAACGAGTTTCTTCTGCTCGCGACGAGGCTACGTTAACGGCGATCCGAACCGAAATGGAGGATCGTTACGGGCGCGTGCCGTTTTCGCTGGATCGGTTATTTGCTTACGCCCGTTTGCGTCGTTTGGCAGAGGAATTAGCGCTCCTGTCGGTCGATCGTACGCCCGACGGTGTGGCGATAAAGTTTAGTGAAAAGGCGCGTATTTCGCCGGAAAAGCTGGCGCAGTACGTCAGTTCGCACGAAGGTACCTCGTTTACACCAAACGGTGTTTTGCGCCTGGTTTTGACTGAAGACGAGCAGGACAACGTGCTCGACGTGGCTCGCGACGTGTTGCTCAGGCTTCGAGCCAACGATTAGAATCCCTTGGTTTTCATTCAGTTCCCAACAACTCTCTCAGTAGGAGTACGCTAGTGAAGTTGAAGTATTTAGCTATAGCAGTCGTCTTGTTGGTTTTCTGCGGCAACGTTTTCGCCCAGGAAGGCGAGATGCAGGTCGTCGACGAAGTGATCGCGCAGGTGAACGACGACGTCATCACGCTGTCGATGCTCAAGCGCGAGACCAAAGAGCGCATTGAAGCGCTGAAACAGAACGGCATGACCGAACAACAGGCGATTGACGAAGTCAACAAACGCCAGGCGGAACTGATTGCCACGCTCATTAACGAGAAACTGTTGCTCCAACGAGGCAAGGAACTCGATCTCGCAAACGAGATTGAAGGAGAAGTAAATCGTCGCATGTTGCAGATCGCGCAGGAACAGGGAATCAACTCCATTGAAAAGCTTTACCAGGCGATGCGCGACAGCAAGCTCGATCCGGAAGAAGTCCGGCGAACAATGCGCACGGAGATGATGAAGCAGGCCGTTTTCCAACAGGAAGTTGATCGGCGCGTGTATCTTGGTTTCGCGGCTGACGATGTGAAGAAATACTATGACGCTCACCTTGATAAGTTTCGCAAGCCGGAGAGCGTGAAACTTTCCGAAATCTATCTCCTGACAACTGGTAAGGATGAAGCCGCCGTGAAGGCTCGCGCGCTGGAACTCGTCGCGCAGATCCGAGCCGGTGCGGAGTTCGCAAAAGTTGCGGCCGCCAATTCCGAACGCGAGAAGAACGGTGAGCGCACCGCTCCGAAGGACTTCGGCTACGTGGGCGAGTTTGATATCCCGAATCTGCGTGAGGATCTCGTAGCCTCGCTCAAGAACGTGCCGGCGGGCGGCATCACCGAACCCATCCGAACTCCTGAGGGTTATCAGATTCTTCGTGTCGATGCGCGAACGCCCGCTGGAGCAACGCCGACGTTCAACGACAATCGTGTACGCGAAGCGATGCTGATGGAGCGGCAGCCGAAAGAACGTGAAAGTTATTTGCAGAACCTTCGTAACGAAGCGTTTATTAAAGTCACTGAAGCTTATAAAGCCAGTGTCGAGCCGCTGCTGAAACTCAAGCAGTCCGCCACCGCCAAGGGCGCTGACGAAAAGAGCGACGACAAGAAATCCAAAAAACCGTAACCGCAGATGACGCCGATGACACTGTTGGTCAGTCTTCTGATTTGTGTCGTCGGTTTTCATCCGTGGCAGAGCCCTTCTATCGAAAAGCCTCGCATACTCGTCTACAAGAAGGAGCGCAAACTGGAGTTGTATTCCGGCAAGACTCTGTTGCGCACGTATCGCGTCGGTCTCGGTTTCAATCCGGTTGCCGACAAGCAACGTGAAGGAGACGGCGCTACTCCGGAGGGTGAGTTTTACGTTTTCGTAAAGAACGATAAGAGTGCTTACTATCTATCGCTCGGCATCAGTTACCCGAACGCAGAAGATGCCGAACGCGGCCTGCGCGATCGACTGATCACGAAAGCCGAGTACGATACGATTTTGCAGGCCATCAGAAAGAAAAAGGCGCCGCCGCAATACACCAAACTCGGCGGCCTGATCTATATTCATGGACATGGCGCCCGCAGCGATTGGACCCTGGGCTGCGTGGCCCTGGAAAATGGCGACATGAAAGAGTTATTCGATTCAGTTGTGGTCGGAACGCCAGTAACGATTAAGCCGTGATGCCGGAAATCAAGCCGTTCAAAATTCGCGACGTCGAGATCAACCCGCCGCTGATTCTTTCACCGATGGCGGGTGTGACGGACGTGTCGTTTCGTCGTTTGCTCAAGCGGCGTGGCGGCGTCGGCCTGACTGTTTCGGAGTTTATTTCCGTTGAGGGCTTGACGCGGAACAATCCGAAGTCGAAACGGCAGATGCGGTTCTACGAAGATGAACGACCCTTTGCGGTGCAAATCTTTGGCGGTCAACCTGAGCGCATGGCAATGGCTGCTGAGATGGCCCAGGAAGTTGGTGCTGACATACTCGACGTGAACTGTGGTTGTCCGGCGCCAAAGGTCGTTAAGCATGGCGGCGGTTCAGGTCTGTTGAAGGACCACAGCCGGCTCGAAACGATTCTCAAAGAGATTAAGAAAGTAGTCACGATTCCGCTGACCGTGAAGATTCGTGCAGGCTTTTACGACCACACAATCAACGCGGTTGAGACAGCGAAACTGGCGGAAGACTGTGGCGCCGAACACATCGCGTTGCATGGCCGGACTAAAGAGCAGGGCTATCGTGGACTCGCGGATTGGGATCTAGTGCGGCAGGTGAAAGAAGCCGTTAGTGTGCCGGTTTCAGGTAGTGGTGACGTGACGACGATCGAAAGCGCGTTTGCGAAGTTTCGCGAGACCGGTTGCGACGGCGTCTTGATTGGGCGCGGCGCAATGGCGAACCCGTGGATCTTCCGTCAGATTGAAGACGCGATTCACGGGCGCGAGATCTTCGAACCATCACTCGCAGACAAGCGCGCGATCCTGCATGAGTACTTTGACATGCTGCGTGAGGACATGCCCGAGACTCCCGCGATTAATCGCATGAAGCAGTTGGCGGGACAGTTTACGCGCGGCCTGCAAGGTGGCGCGCTGTTTCGCACCTCGATTTATCACTCACATTCAGTAGACGAAGTGCTCGATCGAATTGAAGAGTACTTCAGTGCGATCCTGGAAGGCCGTCCGTATTACGGCGAGGCCGGCGCACCTATCGAAGAAGCGCCGGCGCTCGATTCCTGTGAAGCCGCGTTAACCGTTTGATTTGCGTTTGGCGCCGGAACCATCATCGAGGTTCACCGCTGCCGGATAACCCTTCCCAGCCAACGTACTCACGTCAATTACGACTTCATTCTGCGGAGCTTTCTTCTTCGGAGCCTTTGCCGTCTTCTTGTCAGGGGACGGGCTCGGCGAAGCGGATGCTGTTGGTTTCGGCTTGGCTGACATGGCGTTCAAAGCGTCAAGCGCTTGCTGCCGTTGTTCTTGAGAGAGGTCCTCGAGTCTTCCGCCTTGCGCCTCTAACACGCGACGCAGGTTCTCCTCGGTGTTTGTGTCCTGTGCGTAGACGTCTTTGTAGATGTGCAACTTGCCGTCTTCGAGGACGATCGTTTCGTAACGTAGTTCAACCGGGATCGCCTGGTCCAACTTCACACTCTTCGTGCGCGTCTTGTCCGCAAGATAATTCGCGATCTCCTTGTCCGTAACCTGTTTGTTTGACGCTTGCATCAGCAGCATTGCGAAGTCTTTGATCTGAGAGTTTGTCAAACCAACACAACCATGCGACGCAAACTTCCCGATCTTCGCCGGCGACTTGCCGCCGTGAATCAATGAAGGGAGGCCAATCGGAATCTTGATTGGACCAAGAGGATTGTCCTTGCTGCCGGGTTCGATGGTTTCGCCGGGCGTTGCGTTTTTCATCTTGGCGACCCACGGCGAATCGGGTGGCGTCCACGACGGATTGAAGATGATCGTCTGCGCCTTTCGCAGCCCGAACGGCAGCGGAAACTCCGGATAGCCGATGCCGACCTTGTACGACTTCACGAGGGAACCATTCTGAAAGAGGTCCATGCGAAATGCCGGAATGTTGACGACGATTCGGGTGTCATTCGGCACGGCGTTTGGGCCGGGAAGCATCTCTGTTGCGGCACCGCCTTTTTCTTCGCCTTTGTTTTCGTCGGGCGCACCTTTGGCCCAATACTCATTTGCGAGTGACGAGAGTTGCGTTGCCTTTTCCTCGCCCAGGATAGAGCGCACTTGTGCGGCAGCGCGTGTGGGAGCGTCGGTATCGTTACCGTCGGTTTCTTCGGCGTTGGTTTCGCGCAGTCGATTGATCTCGTCTTGTGAAGCGCGTTTCAGCGCGTCGATCTGTTGGTCTGAAAGTTTGAGTTTGTCTTTCAGTTCGCGCTGGAATGGTTGCTCCGCAAGGAGCGCGTCAAGCAAAGGCAAAGTTATTTTCACGGATGCCAATTGCGCTTGCGCGGGCGATGTTGTTGGTGACGCGCCTGGCGAGGCCTGTGTGATTGGTGAATTCGAGTTGTTCGGCGCGGTCACGCATGCGTTGCCGAGTGCGAGTCCGGTTGTGATAGCGCTAAGCAGGAAAAGACGAGGCAGCAGGTTCATGGTTTGAGTTCTCTCCTTTGTGGTCATCTGAGGGGAGATGATTCGTTAACGTCTTTATCTGAGCAACGAGCGTTCCCTCATTCGGGGCCGTCTTTGCCCACGGCGAGGAGCCGAGGAACCACGCTTCTGCACGATTAGCGAACGAAATTCAGTGTTAGTGAACAAAGATCGTGCGTGTTGCGGATGACAATTCTGTGAGAGAGCGGGGCTGGGAATTGGGCCTACTCGCGTAGGAGCGGGTAGGGATTGATGTTTGTGCCTTCCCAGTAGCGCTTGGGGTCGGAAACGATCGCGATCGAGAAGTGGAGGTGATAGTTGCCGGGGCCGGCGTTTCCGGTGTCCCCGACGTAGGCGATCACGTCACCCTGGCGCACCTCTTTTCCTTCAGTCAGACCATCGGCGTAACGTGCAAGGTGCGCGTAGTAGAAGATCAGTTTTTTGTCTGCGGTGAGTTGATAGATCGTGGTGCCGCCGCGTTCGCTGTTGAAGAGTTTAATGATCTGCCCGCCGGCAGCGGCAAGTACAGGCGTATCGGCAGGGGCCATGATGTCGATCGCGTCGTGGGTTCGGCCTTCGGAGCGGCTCGCTGTGTAGGTGTCGATCAGTTGATCGGGACGGACGCCTTGAACGGGGATAATCAGTTCTTTGATCCGTGTTATCTGTGTGACAGGTTGGGCCACAGTTTTGACGGATTCTTGAACAACCGATTTAACGGGTTCAAGGCTCAGTGCTGGCTCTGCCGGTGGCGCGGACCGTCCTACACCCAGCCACACGAGTGCAATAAAACCTATCAACGAAACGCAGAAAAAGGCCTGTAATCGGGTCATCACTCTGTCTATAGACAACTAACGTTCCAAACCAAGCGGCAATAATGGGCGGGGTTCGGTGCCGCCGAAGAACCAACTTGCACCCACGCGTAGACGGTGGTGCCAGGTTGGCAGCCGAGAGGTGTAAAGAGCGAAGCGTGCCTGACGTGCGAGAGCGCCGCCAAACGCTTTTCCGCCGGTCAGTACTGCTGCGCGTTCAGTGCCAAGGCTGATCGCTTCTCCCAGCTCTTCAAAGTGTTTTGAATGGAGCTCTTTGCCTTCGAGAAACGCCTTGACATTATGACCGGCAAGACCAGCCTGTTGAAACGCGAGTTGCGCTGTGCCTTGCAGCGTTGGGACAGCATCCGGATAGAAAGCAATGTCGCCGAGCGCGAAGACGTTGTCGTGTTGCGAGAGTTGTAACGTAGGTTTTATGACGAGCAGTCCGCGTTTGTTCTTCTCAGCTTTGAGCTGGTCCACCAGCGGATTCATGCGCACACCGCCAAGCCAGACCACGCCCGCAGTTTTGACGTGTTCCTGGTTTCCATCGTGCTCAAACGTAACACCGTCCGGAGTAACGTTGACGACGCGAGTTAACGTGTGCACTTCAACGCGCGACTCGAGCAAAGCCTCTTCGACTAACTCGCGAATCGGTTGGCCCATTCCGGGGACGACGCGGTCACCCATCTCGATCAGCATCACGCGCGGCTCGCCGTGGAGCGCGCGCCGTTTGAATGCATCAACGAGAAGATCGGCCATCTTGGTTGAGAGTTCGCAACCGCTGGCGCCTGCGCCGACAAGCGCAAACGTGAGTTCGCGGCGTACGTCTTGCGGGGGCATTTCGGGTGGAATCCGGTCGAGCGCCGCGACCATTCGTTGGCGGAGAGTGTCTGCGTGTTCGATTTTGCGGAAGGGCAGGGAAAACTCTTCAGCGCCTGGCACGCCTGCGTAGTTTGTGACGCCGCCGACAGCGAGAACGAGAACGTCGTAATTGAGTGGCTCGCCTCGATTGGCGAGCGTGACGGTTTGGGCGTCGAGATCGACGTTAGTGGCCGGGGAGACAAGGAGTTGGACACTGCTGTCCAGCAGTTCGTCATATCGGGGACCGATGTGCCAGGCTTCGACTTCGCCGCTGAAGTACTCGTAAAGCATTGGCGTGAAGACGAAGTGGTCTTCATTTACGATGAGAGTAACGTCGCCCGAGCCGCCGAGTTCGAGGGCGGTAAACAGCCCTCCAAAGCCTCCGCCGATGATGACGATCTTGCTTTTTGCCATGGCGCGCATGGTAAACCTGCACCACGAAAAGGCACAAGACAGACATAGCCACGCTTTTGTGCTTCTTCGACGCCGTTTTGTGCTTCTTTGCGGCCCTTTTGTGCTTCTTTGCGGCTTGTGTTACATTGAACCCGCTTTTTAACTTTAGCGGTTACCGCGTTTTAGCGGCGTTTTACTGCAGTCGAGGAGGGCCATTTAAGCAAGTGGCGTTAGCAAAAGAAGCCAAAGAGAAAATCGTGTCTGACTTCCGTACCCATGAGGCCGACACCGGTTCGCCCCAGGTACAGGTAGCACTCCTAAGTAAGAGAATTACCGACCTGACCGAGCATTTCAAGACTCACAAAAAAGACAACCACTCGCGGCGCGGCTTGCTGAAAATGGTCTCGCAGCGGCGGAGTCTGCTGGATTACCTAAAGCGCACAGACATTGAACGCTACCACGAGGTGGTGAACCGTCTGGGCCTGCGCCGATAGGAGATCCCAAAGTAACTCAGAGCGAGAGATCTTCGATTCTCCGTTTTATCAAGCCCGCGTCTTTCGAAGAGCTTGTGGCAGTGCCGAACGTGACGGCGATTGACTGGAAACAAGCAGACGTGTACGGCCCGACTTAGAGCAATTCAGGCGGCATGAGCTTCACGGTTAAGAGGCTCGTGCCGCCTTTAGTTTTACCCGCTTCACGTTAGCGCGGTGACAGATTTTCCAAGCCCCAGTGCTTGCCCGAACAAAACAGCGCGGCGGATGAGACGCCCGCGACCTGAACCAATGGCTTCAGGTGTGAATGTCCGAAGGAGACAATGAATATGCCAGAAAAGAAATATCTCAAGGAGTCAATCAAACTAGGCGACAAGGACTTGACCGTCGAAACCGGTCGGGTTGCCAAACAAGCAGACGGATCGGTGGTGATCCGATATGGCGACACGATGTTGCTGGTTGCAGCCGTTAGTGCCCCTACCTCACGTGAAGGTGTTGATTTCTTTCCGTTAACAGTTGAATACCGTGAGGCAAACTACGCTGCCGGACGAATACCCGGCAATTACTTCCGGCGCGAAGGTCGCCCAAACGAAAAAGAGGTCCTGACCAGCCGCCTTATCGACCGGCCATGCCGTCCACTCTTTGCTGAAGGTTACAGAAACGAAACCCAGGTCATCGCAAGTGTTATCTCCGCAGATCCGGACAACAACCCGGACGTGATCGCGATCACCGGAGCATCATGCGCGCTCTACCTTTCAGACATTCCGTTCCTCAATCCGATCGCTGGCGTCCGAATCGGACTGATCGAGGGCCGTTACATCGTCAACCCAACTTACGATGAAGTGCGCGAGTCGCGTCTGAACCTGGTAGTTGCGGGAACTGAAGAAGCGATCGTGATGGTCGAGGCGGGCGCCAGCGAAGTTTCCGAAGAGATCATGGTCGAGGCGCTAATGTTGGCCCACAAAGAGATCAACCGGCTGTGCCGTTGGCAGAAGGAACTCTATAGAGCGCTCGAGATTCAGAAACGTGAAGCCACCCCCGTCGTTCTCGATGAAGAGATCAAACAGGGAATTGAGGAGAAATATAGCGAGCGACTCCGCGAGGCGCTCGACACCGGCGCCCAGGATAAGCGCACGAGCTATGCGGCCGTCGATGCATTGAAGAAAGAAGCCATCGAGTCGTATCCCGAAGACCAGCCGGAACAGCGACAGATGGCAAAGCTGGTCTTCGACACTCTGAAAGAGACGATCTTCCGTGACGACATCCTTAACAAGCGCAGGCGTCCGGACGGTCGCAGGTTCTCAGAGATCAGACCGATCACCGCTGAAGTGGGCTGGCTGCCGCGTGTTCACGGATCGTCGTTATTCACACGCGGCGAAACGCAAGCGCTGGTCTCCACCACGTTGGGAACAAAAGAAGACGAGCAGTTCGTCGACGACCTTGAAAAAGGTGAGGTCAAACGTCGCTTCCTGCTGCATTACAACTTCCCGCAGTACTCGGTTGGTGAAGTGGGCCGCTTTGGCTCTTCGAGCCGTCGCGAGATTGGTCACGGTGCGTTGGCGCGACGTGCGCTTGAGACCGTGCTGCCCGAAGACTCAGAGTTTCCTTACACGCTTCGCGTCGTTTCCGAGATCACAGAATCCAACGGTTCGTCATCGATGGCGACGGTTTGCGGCGCAACACTCGCGCTGATGGATGCGGGTGTACCGCTGAAAGCGCCTGTGGCCGGTGTGGCGATGGGACTCGTGATGGAAGGAAACAAGTACGCGATCCTGACCGACATCGCAGGCGCTGAAGATCACTACGGCGACATGGACTTCAAAGTGGCCGGCACGCGCAGCGGAATCACGGCGTTGCAGATGGACATCAAGATCTCCGGCATCAACGCCCAGATCATGGCCGAGGCATTGGAGCAGGCGAAGAAGGGTCGCCTCTACATTCTCGGTGCGATGGAGAAAACGCTTGCTGAGCCTCGGCAGGACATCTCCGCTCTGGCGCCACGTATCATTCAGATCAAGATCAATCCTGACAAGATTCGCGACGTCATCGGACCAGGCGGTAAAGTGATTCGTTCGCTCGTCGAAGAGACCGGCGCGAAGATCGACGTCTCAGACGACGGCACAATCTCCATTGCGACTGCCAGCGGTGAAGCAGCTGACGCCGCTGTTAACCGTATTCGCGGACTCACGGCTGAAGCCGAGGTGGGCCAGACGTATCTCGGCACCGTTTCGCGTATCGTTGACTTCGGCGCCTTCGTCGAAATCTTTCCCGGGACCGACGGCTTGCTGCACATTTCCGAGATTGCAGACCGTCGCGTGAAAGACGTGCGTGACGAGTTGAAGGAAGGCCAACAGATCCTCGTGAAGTGCATCGGCCGCGAGGGAAACAAGATCAAGCTTTCGCGCAAGGCGGTCTTGCGCGACGAGAACCGCAAGGCCGAAGCTGCAAGTCAAAGCGAAGCCGAATAACAACTCAATCGACGGCTTTATCCGTCCGGTTTTCAGAATGCAGTCTGAAAACTGGACGGATTCGCGTGTGCGTGGTCCAAAAATGTCTGCTTTTGGGGCCAAACTGCTCACGGTCTTCGATTTGCAGCATCAGCGGTACCTCGAAGTACATATGTGCGGGCGTAAGTTCTCTTTACGCAATTCCAGCCGTGCCCTTTTATACCCCTTCGAGACGGTTCTATCGATCCAGGCGGCTCAGCGCTCGATTAGACAAATACACCGAGATAGGTGCTGGAGTTTGCTGCGAATTAGCACTCTTGTTGTATTGAACAGTATGAACTTGCCCAACACTCAACGCTCGAGCAATTACCCCCGACGCCGGCGCGCTGTCCGTACGTTTACGGCTTTCGCCTTAATAACTTTTCTATTCACCGCTAGCGCTGTCCAGGCTGGTCCAATTGGGATTAAGCAGGTGGTCCAGACCGTCAACACTATTCAGGGTCCCACGGATCTGAGGCTCAATAATCTGGTCCAGGATCCGAGTGGACCGTCGAAAGGATCGCTGCCCGGTGGACCACGCAACGACGGCCCGGTTAACACTCAGGCCGGCGACGGCGTGAAACTCGATGGACTTCTCGGTGGTTTTCCAACGCTTCAGGATCCGCAAAAGCTCGGAGTAGAGGTTATCGAACAAGCAGAGGTTGAAGGCACCATCTGCGATTGCGGCGAGATACTGCTTCCCGCCGGTGGAATTCCGAAATGGCCGTTCTTGTTCCTCGCCGCGGTGCCGCTCGTGTTTATTCACGACTGCGACAATTGTAACGACACTCCCAGTTCAACACCGACGCCGACTCCGCCAGCGAATCCGACACCAACACCTCAACCGACACCGGAACCAGCGTCGTTGCTGCTTTTCGGAACCGGTCTGCTGGCAGTGGGAGCAGGGTTGAGACGGCGATATACGCGATCAAAAGTCGAGCAGGTTAAAGCCGCGACGGAGGAGGAATAGACTCATGTCGACGCGCACATTCAAACTCAACAATTTGAAGTTTGGTTTCGCACTCCTGCTGGCGTTGCTGTTCGTTGCCGCCTATCCATCGACAGACGTTTTCGCAAAGCTCAAGAAAGCCAAGTACGGCACAATCAAGATTCTCACTACGCCCGGCGGACTCTTGTTGACGATCGACGGGCAGGTCAAAGGCGAGACTCTGACTGAGTATCGCTCGTTTGACCTCGAACCCGGCACGCATAACGTTGTCGTGAAGCTGCCGAACGGAACGCTGTGGGCGCGAGACATCGAAGTGCCGGCCGGCCGTGTTAAATGCGTCGTGGTCAATTACCGGCCATTGCCTCCGCCGCCGAAATCTCCCTGTCCGTTTCCAGTGAATGTCTCGGCGCCGAACTCTGTCGCCGAAGGCGAAATCATCACCTACGCTGCCGACGTCACGTATGGCGGCGCGTCCGACTTGCGTTACAAATGGACCATCAGCCCGTCAGCCGCACGTATCATGAGCGGCGCAGGTACCCCGACCATTACTATCGACTCGACAGGTCTTGGTGGGCAGCGCGTAATTGCGACATTGGCTGTTGACGACGGTTCAGCCGATCCGGCGTGTGCGCAGACTGCGCAGGCGGTTTCTGTCGTTGCGCCGATCGTGAAGACGAGCATCGTTGCGCGCGAGTTTGACGAGTGCAACAACTGCGCGTTCGACGATCAAAAAGCGCGTCTCGACAACCTCGCTGTTGAATTGCAGAACGATCCCACGACGAAGGCTTACATCATTGCGTATGGTGGCCGCACTAGTCCGATTTCCCAGGTCGAACGATTGATGACGCGTGCGCGTGATTATTTGACGACTGAGCGCGCAATCGATGGTTCGCGTCTCGTGATCATCAACGGCGGCTTCCGCGAACAAGACAGCGTCGAGCTTTGGCTCGTACCCAGTGGCGCAGCGCCGCCACGGGCCACACCGACGATTCAGGCAGGCGAAGTGAAGCCAACCGGTCCTACTCGACGCCGACGCGGTTGAAACTGAATCTATCTTGAGTACAATGGGGTCTCACGTAAGACGAGACCCCTTCCCCGTTTAGCCCCCTCTTACAAGTCGAACACAGGAGGATACCGTCATGGCTGAAGAAGGTGGCGGAGGCGGCAGCACCGGTGTCGTCGCCGTGCTGGTGATATTTGTGATCATAGTGCTGGCAGCGCTATTTGTTTTTAGAGATCGGATATTTCGAGGCGGCGGAACACAAAAGATCGATGTGAACATTTCAACTCCAAGTAAGTGAGTTAAGCCCACACGTTTTTAGCCACAGATTAGGCGGATGACAATCGGTGTAATCTGTGGCTATATACTGTTTACGATGGGTGCACCGAATATCGACACGATTGTTTCCCTCGCGAAGCGGCGAGGCTTTGTTTTTCCATCGTCCGACATTTACGGCGGGCTCGGCAGCGCTTGGGATTACGGTCCGTTGGGCGTCGAGCTCTGCAATAACGTCAAGCAGTCGTGGTGGCGTTGGTTGGTGTATGACCGCGACGATATCGATGGCATCGATTCGTCGATCATTCTCAACCGGCAGGTGTGGAACTATTCCGGACACGAAGCTACGTTCAATGACTTGCTGGTTGACTGCCGCAAGTGCAAGAGCCGGTTTCGCGCTGACAAGGTCTTTGAGCGAGTTGACGGAAACTTCGTTAAGACTGAATGTCCGTCGTGCGGCGCCAACGATTGGACGGAGCCGCGCGCGTTCAACACGATGCTCCAAACCAGGCTCGGCGCGGTTGCAGAGGACGACCCAACTGCGCTCGCGTATTTGAGACCTGAAACCGCGCAGGGAATTTTTATTAACTTCCTGAACGTGCAGACGACGATGCGACGCAAACTGCCGTTTGGTATCGCGCAGGTAGGCAAATCGTTTCGCAACGAAGTGACGCCCGGAAATTTCATCTTGCGCACGCGCGAATTTGAACAGATGGAGATGGAATATTTTGTGCGGCCGGACGCCGAACACCTCAAGCTCGTAGATGAGTGGGTGGAACTGTATCTCGAATGGTTTAAGAGTCTGGGGATAAGCCGTGAGAATCTACATTTGCACGAGGTGCCTCTGGACGAGTTGGCCCATTACTCGAAACGCACGGTAGATATCATGTATCGCTATTTCCCGGAGCGCGACGAGCCGGAACGGCAATGGGAAGAGTTGATGGGAATTGCTTATCGAACAGATTTCGATCTGCGAGCGCATTCGAGTAAGGCATTGGACCCGGAAGGAAACAGAATCAATCCTGATTCGACTGAGGACCTTTCGTACTTCGACGAGGCCACGAAACAGCGTTTCTATCCGCACGTGATCGAACCGGCGGCGGGTGTGAATCGCACTGTGCTCGCCGTGTTGATGGATGCTTACTCTGAAAAGACGAACGACAAGGGCGAGACGCGCGTCATCTTGAAGCTTAGTCCGCAACTTGCCCCGATCAAGGCCGCGATCTTGCCGCTCGCGAAGAACAAGCCGGAGATCGTAGGCATGGCAAAGGCGATCAAGCGCTCGCTGCAACCGGTGCTGCGCGCGGTTTACGATGACACGGGCGGAATCGGAAAACTCTACGCGCGTCAGGATGAGATTGGAACGCCGTTGTGTGTGACGATAGACCATCAGTCGCTCGAAGATGAAGCTGTGACTGTGCGCGATCGCGATACGTGGGAACAGGAAAGAGTGAAAGTCGCTGAACTCGCGGAATATCTGGAGCGCCGCTTGAAAGCGACAGCGCCGATTCAGCCCACGGCTGTCACAACTGCTTTGGACATTTGAGTTGTTATGCCGGTTGTTAAGAAACGAAATCAGCAAACAGAGACTCGACTGTTGCTAGAGTCAGACGAGCCGGTCGAACTGCCGCCGGCAGAGATAGATGATGGCGCGGTGCTGGTCCAGTTTGAAAAGTTTAAGCCTTACACTCTCGAATTGCTTGAGGCCCTGCGGGCCGGAACTATTGCTGAGCCGGTTCCGGTCATGATCGATGGTTCGACTTTTGCGATTCATGGCGCCACACGAACTTTTTGGGTGAAGCTGTGGCACGCAGCCGGAACTGATTTGACCCGCATCGATCGCGCTCAAGTGATTAGTTGCTTGCCTTCCACTCGCGGCGTACAAGTTGTCGTCGAAGAGCCTGAAGAATAGGTTTTTGTAAGACCTATAGGACCTATGCCTTTTCAACTCCCTCAAAAGGTTGTCGATCTCTCACGTGCCGTGCGCGATGCGGGCGGACGAGCGCTGCTCGTCGGCGGTTGTGTGCGCGACGCATTGATGGGCGGACAGCCGAAAGATTGGGACCTCGAGGTTTATGGCATAGCGCCTGAAAAGCTTCGTGAGCTTCTCGACCAGTTTGGACCAGTCAACGTGGTCGGCGAGGCGTTCACCGTTTACAAGCTTAATTCTGATCTCGACGTTTCGCTGCCGCGGCGCGAGCGTAAATCAGGTCGTGGTCATCGAGCATTTGTGATCGAAGGCGACCCGACGATGAGCGTTGTTGAAGCGTCGCGACGCCGAGACTTCACTATCAACGCGATCCTTCAGGACCCACTTACGAACGAAATCATCGATCCGTTTGACGGCCGTACGGACATTGAGCGCGGCGTCTTGCGTGCAGTTTCGGCAGATACCTTTTCGGAAGACAGTCTGCGCGTGTTGCGTGCGGCTCAGTTTGCAGCGCGGTTCGAATTCCGGATCGATCCGCAGACGGCTGAGCTTTGCCGTACGATCGATCTAAGTGATTTGCCGGCGGAGAGGATCTGGGGTGAGTTGGAAAAGCTCCTGATGCGAGCACAGCAGCCTTCGATTGGGCTGGGGTGGTTTCAAGCGTTGGGAGTGTTGGAACAAGTATTTCCCGAAATCAACAGGCTGATTGGTGTGCCGCAAGATCCGGAGTGGCATCCGGAGGGCGACGTGTTTGTGCACACGAGGTTGACGGTGGATCGAGCGCGCGAGTTGATTGACGGTCTTTCGTATCCGCGGCAGGTGACGTTGATGTTGGCGGCGCTGGCCCATGATTTTGGAAAGCCGGCGACGACGGAATTCGTAGAAGGGCGTTTGCGTTCGCGCGGACACGAAGCAGCCGGCGTGCCGCCAACGGAGTCGTTCCTGAAGCGGATTAATATTCACACGATCGATGGTTACGACGTTCGTAACCAGGTGATTTCGCTCGTGCGCGAACACTTGAAGCCCGGAGAGTTTTTCAAGAAGCGCGAGGAGGTTGGGGAAGGAGCGTTTCGGCGTTTAGCGCGTCGTTGTGAGCCGGACCTGCTGTATCGGGTCGCGAAGGCCGATTCGCTGGGACGGAATGCGCCGTGGGTGCCGAAGGAAAAGTGGTACGGATCGGAAGCACAGGAGTGGTTCATTCAACGCGCGCAAGAGTTGGGCGTGTCACATCATCCACCGGAGCCATTGTTGTTGGGCCGGCATTTGCTTGGTTTGGGAGTAAAGCCTGGACCGCGAGTCGGCGAGATAACGCGTGCGGTTTACGAGATGCAGTTGGACGGACGCATACGCACGCTTGAAGAGGCTATCGCTGAAGCGAAGAAGCTTATTAGCCACGGATGACTGCGGGCTGTTGTTGTGTGAGGCAGTGGATGGTGCCCATGCCCCAGACGAGCGATTCGCAGTTGATTGGAATCACCTGACGGGTGGGAAACACTTGCTGGATTGTTTCAGTGGCGCGAAAGTCATTAGCGTGGCCGAACACGGGCAGCAGCACGACATTGTTGGCAATGTAGAAGTTTGCATAACTCGCTGGCAGGCGCTCAAGATCTCGAGCGGCGGTGCTTTCACCTCCGACAACGCCCGGCATTGGCAACGTTACTATTTCAAATGGCCGATCGTGAGCGTCCGTCATTCGTTTAAGCCGAGAGAGGTTGTCCTGGAGTAGTTTGTAATTCGCGTCTTCGGGATCGTCTTCAACGGCACAAATGACGACGTTTGGTGAAGCGAAACGCGCGATATCATCGATGTGACCGTCAGTGTCGTCGCCGACAATTCCTTCGCCGAGCCACAGCACCTTCCTCACACCAAGAAAGTTCTTCAGATAATCTTCAATTTCCGCGCGGCTGAGTTGCGGATTTCGGTTGGGATTCAATAGACACTGTTCGGTGGTCAGAACGCAGCCGTCGCCATTCACTTCGATCGAGCCGCCTTCCATAACGATTCCGGGAGTGAATCGCCGGAGTTGCAGGACGGGTTTCAGCAGACCTGGTATTTGATCGTCCTGTTTTAACGCTTCGTACTTATTGCCCCACGCATTGAAAATCCAATCGTTGTATGCGCCATGGCCGCTATCTGAGATCAGAAAGTTTGGTCCATAGTCACGAATCCACGAATCGACAGTTCGGATCTGATGAAATTGGACGTTCTCAGCGGCGGCGAAATTACATCGTTGCCTTACAGTTGACTCCGTCCCCTCGTCGTCAACGAGCAGGTTGACGATTTCGTGCGGCGCCAGCGCGGAGATGATTTCGAGATAGATGTCTTCGACTTCCGACACGCGGCCTGGCCATGTTTCCGGATCCTTGGGCCACGTCAGCCATGTGCCGGCGTGCGGGTGCCATTCGGCAGGCATGTAGAAGCCCAATTCTGCTGGAGTGTCTTGCTCTGACACGGGCATTGCTCGTTCAGGACACACGTACTTTGACGCGGAAATAGCGGTAGATGCCGATGAAACTGATCAGCACCCAGAAGACTTCCATCAGGAAGGCCGAGAGATTGAAACTAACCAGCAGCGAAAGCACGATGAAACTCGCGCCGATCGCATTCAGCAGTGAATACGCGAGGTCATCACTGCGTAGCCTGTTAAGTTGCAGTAGCAGATACGTGACCATCAATACGACCACACCGACGTTGCCGATGAAATCGAGCAGCCCGTACTTCATAACTGATCACCGAAACGGAGACGGAGACCTTCGTAGGCATCGATGCGGCGATCCCGAAGAAACGGCCAGTTCTGGCGCGTCTCTTCAATTCGCGTGAGATCGCATTCCACGACGAGCACTTCCTCCTGATCGGCAGAAGCCTTGGCGATGATGCGCCCGAACGGATCGGCAACGAACGACTGGCCCCAAAACGTCAGCTTCCCTTCGTGGCCGACGCGATTCACAACCACCACATAAATGCCGTTCGCAATCGCGTGAGCGCGTTGAATCGTCTCCCACGCCGAGTGTTGCGCCTCGTTCACTTCCGGATCCTCATCCGGCAACCAGCCAATCGCGGTCGGATAGAAGAGAAACTGTGCGCCACCGAGTGCAGTCAGCCGTGCTGCTTCCGGAAACCACTGGTCCCAACAGACGAGTGTGCCGAGTTTGCCGTATGCGGTGTCGTGAGTTTTGAACCCGAGATCTCCGGGAGTGAAGTAAAACTTTTCGTAATAGAGCGGATCGTCAGGGATGTGCATCTTGCGGTACTTGCCCACGATCTTACCGGAAGCGTCGATCATCACGGCAGTATTGTGATACACGCCGGCCGCGCGCTTCTCGAATAGCGAAGCGACGATGACTACATTCTTCTGCCGCGCGACTTTGCTCAACGCTTCGGTTGAGGGTCCGGGAATCGTTTCGGCGAGTTTGAAGAGCTCGATGTCTTCCGTCTGACAGAAATATTGTGACCGGAAAAGCTCCTGAAGACAGATGATCTGCGCGCCGCGTTTGGCCGCATCTTTGATCCCGGCAATCGCCTTCTTCATGTTCTTCTCGGGCTCCGCGACGCAGCTCATTTGCACCAGACCTATAGTGGTCACATCACTCGCACGGCCTTTTTTTGGCATGCGGCGAGTATAGCAAAGCGGCGCCGTTTGGACATTGCAGATTCGACTTGAGTAAGATGTCCGGTCATTTTTAGCACCCTACTGAAAAGAGTAATGAAATGATTGATTTTGAATTGACTGAGGACCATAAGGCGCTGGTGCAGACCGTGCGGGAGTTTGCGCAAAAAGAGGTTGCGCCTTACATCAAGGAATGGGACGAGAAGCAACATTTCGAGCGCTCCGTCTTAAGGAAGATGGCGGAACTCAACCTGCTCGGTGTGTGCATTTCTGAGGAGTATGGCGGCGCTGGTTTTGATTACATCTCGCTGGGTCTTGTCTGCGAAGAGTTGGAAGCGGTCGATACGTTTATGCGCGTGATCATGTCGGTGCATACGGGTTTGAATTCGTTGACGCTTTACACATGGGGTAGTGAACAGCAAAAGCAGAAGTATCTGGTGCCGCAGGCGAAGGGCGAAAAAATTGCGACCTATGGATTGACCGAACCGGGCGCGGGCTCAGACGTTGTCGGAG
>Ga0068861_100000852_pt1 | contig 18473 bp, 19 predicted proteins | sample KBSSwiS42_FD_66593 | JGI IMG/M metagenome (GOLD analysis project Ga0068861, IMG submission 66593) | Switchgrass rhizosphere microbial communities from Kellogg Biological Station, Michigan, USA - KBS Switchgrass S4-2 | ecosystem: Host-associated > Plants > Roots > Rhizosphere > Soil ...
CCGGATGAGTCGATGGCGCTCGCTGCGGGCGATACGCTCGTCCTCTCGGGATCTCCCGAGACGCTGGCACGCGCCGAAGCAGCGCTCCTGGCGCCGGGCTGAGCCGGCGCCGAGCGCGCTCTAGGTCATCGGCATCTGCTTGGCGAGGGTCGCGCGCATGCGCGTCGCCATCACCGCGCCGGCGGCGCGCAGCATCTCGAGCGCGAGCGCCGGCGAGCGCTGCGACAGCTCTTCCATGCGCGGGCCGCGCAAGGCCCAGACGACGCACGGCGTCATCGCCTCGACGTTGGCCATCCGCGGCGTGTCGCCGAAGAGACCGGGCTCGCCGACGACGGCACCCGCGCGCAGGATCGCGACCTTGCTCGCGCCCGGTGCGCCGCCGGTCATGAAGATCTGCATGCTGCCCTGCTGCAGGAAGTACATCGAGCGGTCGGCGTCGCCCTGCTTGATGAGAAGGTCGCCGGCGCGGATGTCGTAGCGAGCCAGGTACGGAGCGATCGTCCGCCAGTTGTCGAGCGTCAGACGCGCGCGGAAGGCGTCTTCCGCGTTCAGCGTCTGCACCGCCTTGACGAGTTCGTCGATGTCCATTCCCCGGCCTCCGAGGGCTGCTCAGCGCAGGGCCGCGAGCAAGCTCCGATGGAGCGCGATTATCCGGCCGCGGCCCGCAGCCGCGGCGCGCGCGCGTCGCAAAGCCGTCCTTTTGTCGCGCCGCCGCCGCCGTTGATCGTGGTCGCGGCGGTTCGCGCTCGCGGCGCCGAGGGCGGCGACCGCGCGAACGGCTCGCGGTGCGCCGCGCCGCGCTAGATCGTGACGCAGGTCACGTCGCCGCCGCGGGCAGCGACCGCTTCGCCGGGTCCGGGGGAATGCGGCTCAAGCGACCGGCCACGGACGGTGGCGGAACGTATACGTGCCGAGCTCGCGCTCGGCGCCGCCCGCGACCGCGACGAGCGTCACGACGTGCGTGTGCGTCGGCGCCCGCTTGACCTCGGCGATCTTCGGCAGGTAGATCACCTCGCCGGCGCCGACGTCGAACGGGACGTCCTCGATGCGGTGGCGAACACCCGGCGCGAACGAGAACTCGAGGACCGCGTCGAGCCGCTCGACGCCGGCGAGAGGCGCCTGCAAGCGGCTGACGAGCAGCTCGTCGTCGGGAGCGACGGTGCAGTCGACGCCGCCGTTGCACGGCAGCCGGTACTCGCGCACGCGGTGGCCGCGCGACGCGAGCCGGGCGATGAAGTCGCCGCTCGCGATCGCACCGACGAGCCCCGCCTTGAACGCAGCCCGCACGCCATCGGCGAGCCCGACGAGCGCATCGAGCGTCTCGCCGCACGCGTCGCAGCGCAGCAGATGCTCGTCGACGGCGTCGGTATCGGCGGCATCGGTCTCGTGCAGCCACCATGCGAGCAACGTCTCGATCGGCAGGTGGCCCGCCACCATCGTCGCGCTCATGAAGTCACCCTTGCACCGCCGTCGACACAACGTCGGAGCTTGTCGAGCCCGCGGTGGCGGATGACGCGCACGTTGCCGGCCGAGAGCCCTATCTCGCCGGCGATCGCATCGGCCGGGGCGTCGTCGTAGAACGTCATCACGAGGACCGAGCGCTCGCGCTCGGGCAGCCGGTCGAGGCAATCGGCGACACGACGGTGGTCGAGGCGCGGCGCGACGTGGATGTCGGCGATCGGCAGGTCGTTGGCATAGCGCTCGAGCAGGTCGCCGCGGCGCCGCTCGAGGCGACGCTGCTCGATCACCGTCATCCGGCAGGCGCCGAGCACGAACGACGCGACCCGCTCGGGTTCGCGCAGCGCGCCCGAGCGCAGCTGCTCGATCGTGAGCGCCATGACGTGCTGCATGAGGTCGGCGGCGGCGTCGCCGTCGCGCAGGTGGCGCATGCCGTAGCGGCGCGCGCGCGGAGCAAGCAGCCGGTATAGCTCGGCCTCGGCGTCGCGCGCCGCGCCCGGCGCAGCGGCGGCGATGCGGCGCGCGACGAGCGCCTCGGGGGCTTCGGCGGCCGACGCGTCGAGCGCTTCCATGCCGAAAGCATAGCGGCGCCGCTCGTCGCCGCGCTGTAACGCCGCGCCGCCTCGCGCCACATCCTGCGGTCATCCACCCACGACGAGGCTTCATGATCACCAACCCCGAGACCCGCACCACCATCGACGAGATCGCCGACGGCATCCACCGCATCCACACGCCGGTCGAGCTGCCGGGCGGCCAGCGCTTCAGCTTCAACCAGTACCTGCTCGTCGACGGCGAGCCGTTGCTCTTCCACACCGGGCCGCGGCGGATGTTCGCGCTCGTCCGCGAGGCGATGGCGGCGGTGATGCCGGTCGAGCGGCTGCGCCACGTCGCCTTCTCGCACACCGAGGCCGACGAGTGCGGATCGCTCAACGACTGGCTCGCCGTCGCACCCCAGGCGGCGCCGCTCTGCAGCACGATCGCCGCGATGGTCTCGATCGGCGATATCGCCGACCGGCCGCCGCGCGCGCTCGCCGACGGCGAGCAACTCGTCCTCGGCCGCCACACCGTGCAGTGGTTCGACACGCCGCACGTGCCGCACGGTTGGGACTGCGGCCTCTTGATGGACATCACGTCGCGCACGTTCTTCTGCGGCGACCTGTTCACGCAAGGCGGCGACGGCGCCGCGGCGTTGACCGAGGCCGACATCCTCGGCCCGAGCGAAGCGTTTCGCACGCCGCTCGACTACTTCGCGCACGCCCCGCAGACGACGGCGACGCTCGAGCGCCTCGCGCGCGCGCAGCCGCGCACGCTTGCGTGCATGCACGGCAGCGCGTGGCAAGGCGACGGCGGCGCGCTGCTGCGCCATCTCGCCGAGGCGGTCGGCGCGACGCGCTGAGCCGCGCAGCGCTTGCGCGCGCCCGCCGGGCGATCTACTTGCCGATGCAGAAGCGCGAGAAGATCGCGCCGAGGAGGTCGTCGGAGGTGAATGCGCCGGTGATCTCGCCGAGCGCGTCGTGGCCCAGGCGCAGCTCCTCGGCGAGAAGCTCGAGCGCGCGGTTGCCGAGCGCGGCGTGCCCGGCCGCGGCGAGCAGGTGCGCACGCGCACGCTGCAGCGCATCGACATGGCGCGCGCGGGCGATGAAGACGCCCTCGGACGCCGTCTGCCAGCCGGCGAGCGCGAGCAGCCGGCGGCGCAGCGCCTCGAGGCCTTCGCCGGTCACCGCCGAGATCGCGAGGCCGTCGCCGACCGCTGCCGAGCGCTGCAGGTCGACCTTGTTGTAGACGTGGACGACGCGGCCGTCGGCGCCGAGCTCGGCCGGCAAGCGCGCGGCGATCGCAGCATCGCCGTCCTCGTAGGCCGGATCGCCGCGCCGCGTCAGGTCGTGGAGGAAGACGACGGCGTCGGCGCCCGCGATCTCGGCCCAGCTGCGCGCGACGCCGATCTTCTCGACTTCGTCGACGGCATCGCGCAGCCCCGCGGTGTCGACGACGTGGAGCGGAACGCCTTCGATCTGGATCGTCTGGCCGACCTTGTCGCGCGTCGTTCCCGGCGTCGCGGTGACGATCGCGAGCTCGGCGCCGGCGAGCGCGTTCAGCAGCGAGCTCTTGCCGACGTTCGGCTGGCCGGCGAGGACGACGCGCATGCCGTCGCGCAGGAGCGCCCCCTGGCGCGCGCGAGCCAGGACCGCGTCGACTCCAGCTTGCGCACGTTGCAAACGGCCGCCCGCGTCGGCCGCGGTGAGGAAATCGATCTCCTCTTCGGGGAAGTCGAGCGTCGCCTCGACGAGCATGCGCAGCTCGACGAGCGACGCCGCGAGCGCGTGCACCTCGTCCGAGAATGCGCCGTCGAGCGAGCGTGCCGCCGAGCGCGCTGCGGCTTCGGTGCTCGCGTCGATGAGGTCGGCGACCGCCTCGGCCTGCGCGAGATCGAGCTTGTCGTTGAGAAACGCCCGCTCGGTGAACTCGCCCGGCGCTGCGATGCGAAGCCCGGGCACGCGGGCCCCGCCCGAGCGCGGATCGGTTTCGGCGCCGGCCTCGAGGCAGCGCGCGAGCAGGAGCTGGAGCACGACGGCGCCACCGTGCGCCTGCAGCTCGAGGACGTCCTCGCCGGTGTAGGAATGCGGCGCCGGGAAGAAGATCGCGAGGCCGCGGTCGATCGTCGTGCCGTCGGCGGCACGAAACGCGACGTGCGTCGCGTGGCGGGCGACCAGCGCGCGGCCGCAGATCGCTTCGGCGAGCGGCGCCAGCGCATCTCCCGATACGCGCACGATGCCGACCGCGCCGCGCCCGCTCGCGGTCGCGATCGCGACGATCGGATCGTGGCGGCGCGCGAGCTGCATCGCCGGATTGTCGGCCGGCGCGCGGTGCGGCTCAGGTCACGCCGAGCCGCTTGTTGATGACGTACTGCTGCGCGATCGACAGGATGTTGTTCGTCAGCCAGTACAGCACGAGGCCGGCCGGGAAGAAGAAGAACATCACCGAGAACGCGAGCGGCATGATCCACATCATCTTCGCCTGCACCGGATCGGGCGGCGTCGGGTTGAGCCAGGTCTGCAGCATCGTCGTGCCGGTCATCAGCAGCGGCAGGATGAAGTACGGGTCTTTCGCAGAGAGGTCGGTGACCCAGCCGAGCCAAGGCGCGTTTCGCATCTCGACCGACGACAGCAGCACCCAGTAGAGCGCGATGAAGAACGGCATCTGCACGAGGATCGGCAGGCAGCCGCCGAGCGGGTTGACCTTCTCCTCGCGGTAGATCCGCATCATCTCCTGCTGCATCTGCTGGGGCTTGTCCTTGAGCCGCTCGCGCATCTCCATGATCCGCGGGTTGATCGCCTTCATCTTCGCCATCGAGCCGTACGCCTTGGCGTTCAGCCAGTAGAAGGCGATCTTCAGCAGCACGACCAGCGCGACGATCGACCAGCCCCAGTTGCCGATCAGCTTGTGCAGCTGCGTCAGCAGCCAGAACAGCGGCTCGGCGAGCATCTTGAAGTAGCCATAGTCCTTCACCAGCTCGAGCCCGGGCGCGAGGTTGGCGAGGTAGTTCTCCTCCTGCGGGCCGGCGTAGAGACGGGCGTCGAAGGTCTTCGTCGCGCCGGGGGCGATCTCGCCGAGCGGCACGAGCTCGCCGACCGAATACTTGTTGGTGTCGACCTTGGCGGTGAAGTACTCGCGCGGCTGCGGCGCGCCGCCCGGCTTGTCGATCAGCCAGGCGGAGGTGAAGTAGTGCTGCACCATCGCGACCCAGCCGTTGGTCGCGCTCGTTTCGTGATCGGGCTTGCCGCTCGCTGCGCGCTTCTCGATCGACTTGAAGTCGACCTTCTGGTAGTGCGAGCTGTCGGTGTAGATCGCCGGGCCGGTGAACGTCGAATAGAAGTTGTAGCTGCTCGAAGCGTCGTTGCCGTCGCGAACGAGCTGGAGATAGACGCGGGGATTGACCGGCGTCGAGCCGACGTTCTCGATCCGCTGCTGGACGTCGATGACGTAGTCGCCGCGGTGGAAGGTGTAGGTCTTGACGAGCTTGACGCCGCCGACCGCTTCGCTTTCGAGAACGACCTTCAGCTCGTTCGCGCCGCTCGCCAGCGAGCGCTCGCCAGGGACGATCCGCATCGGCGTGTGGTGGTTCGGCAGGCCGCCGCCGCCCTGCGGCGGAACGAGCCCGGTCTCGGCGAGGTAGAGGCGCGTCGGCGAGCTGTCGAACAGGACGACGTGCTCCGTCGACTCGACGGACTCCGCCTGCTTCAGCAGCTCGAGGCGAACGAGCGTTCCGCCGATGCTGTCGATCGTCGCGCGCACGAGGTCCGTCGTCACGGTGACCTGCTGCGCTGCGACCGGCGCCGACGCCGCAGGGGTCGGCGCCGGCGTCGCCGACGCGACGGGCGAAGCGGCCGCGCCGGACGTCGGAGTCGCGGGCGTCGTGGGGACGCCGAGCGCCGCGGTCGGCGGCGCGGCAGGCGCCGGCACCGTCGAAGGCGCGGTCACGCGCGCGGGTGGCGCACCGAACAACGGTGGCTGGCCGTTGTGCCGGTTCCACGCTTCCCAGATGAAGAAGAGGGACGCGAGAAAGATGCCCCAGAGCAGGGTGCGGCGGATGTCGGTCATGGACGAGGTTGCGCGGGCGGCTCGGCGTTCGCTGCGCGCGCGAGAAGCGCGGTGAAGAAGCGCGGCCGAGCGGCAGGAACGGGATCGATGCCGCCGGCGCACCAAGGATGGCAACGCGCGATGCGACCGACGGTGAGCGCGGCACCGGCAGCGGCGCCATGCTTCTCGAGCGCCTCGAGGGCATACGCGGAGCACGTCGGCTCGAAGCGGCATGCGTTGCCGAGCCACGGACTCAAGGCGAAGCGGTAGGCGCGCACGGTGCCGACCAGCACGGCTTGCGGCCAGGAGCTCATCGGCTGGTCGCCACGGCCGAGCCGGTGAGCAGCGCGTCGAGCTGCGAACGGACGGCGCGGCGCAACGCCGGCGATGCGGCGCTCGGAAAGAGCGCGCGATCGAAGGGTGCGCGGAGGCGAACGATCCACAGGCCGGGAGCGAGCACGTCGCGGTGGCGCGCCGCCGCCGCGTAGATCTCGCGCTTGAGGAGCGACCGTGTCACGGCCCGCCGGGCGTGGCGCTTCGGGACGACCGCACCGACCCAGATCCGGCCGGCCGGAGGGGCTGCGAGCGAGGAGTCTTCCACAGGGTGTTCGCTCGCTGGTTCCGAATCTGTTGATAACTTTGGCGCCCGGGAGCGGGGGACTGGCGGACGAGGCGTCGGCGCGGCGACCAGGTGGTGGACCGAAAACTGGGCGGTGCTCGCCCGACTGCGCCCGCGCAGCACCCGTTCGAAGTCGGCCGACGCGACGAGGTGGCGGAGCGCAGGCGACGCGGGCGGGCGCGCCGGCATCCGCCCGCCGTCAGACCGAGAGGCGCTTGCGGCCCTTGGCGCGCCGGGCGTTGATCACGGCGCGGCCGCCACGCGACTTCATGCGGACGAGAAAGCCGTGCGTACGGGCACGACGGACCTTGGAGGCTTGGTAGGTGCGTTTCATTCGAGGAGTTCCTGAAGCCCGCGCGGCCCGGGAGGCGCTTGTCGTAGCAAGGCCGGCGAGTGCCCGTGAGCGCCGATCGGAGGCAACCTGTGATTACATCAAGAGACAGACAGTCCGTCAACCCGCGCGGACATGCGCTGCTCCGTGATCGGCCTCTGCGCCACCCGTATTTTCCCCTGTGGATAACTGGCGTTCCGGGGTCATCCTGATCTACAATCGGAGGTTTCAGCGGGCGACTTCTCCACACATGCGAGCCGATCTCTGGCAACGCGGCTGCGAACGCCTGGCGTCGGAGCTGCCTGACCAGCAATTCAACACCTGGATCCGGCCGCTTCCAGACGCCGAAGTCGCCGACCAGGGCGAAGCCGCGGTGGTGACGCTGCGGGTGCCGAACCGCTTCAAGCTCGACTGGATCCGCCATCAATACGCAGGGCGGATCGAATCGGTGCTGAGCGAGCTCGCCGGCAAGCCCGTCCGTCTCGACGTCGCGCTCGCGCCGCGCGACGCCGGTCGCGCCGAACAAGGCGCCACGCCCGCGGCTCGTGCCCGGCCGAGCGCGGCGGGCGGCGAGACCGCACCGAGGCGAGGTGCCGAACAGGTCAACGGCCACGCCGCAGATGCAGGCAGCGCAGCGGCCGCTGTCAACGGGACCGTGCTCGCGGCCGGGGCTGCGATGCCGTCGCGCAGCCGGCTCAACCAGGCATTGACGTTCGACAACCTCGTTCCCGGTCGCGCCAACCAGATGGCGCGCACGGCCGCACTGCACGTCGCCGGCTCGCCCGGCCTCATGTACAACCCGCTCTTCATCTACGGCGGCGTCGGCCTCGGCAAGACGCATCTAATCCACGCCGTCGGCAACGCGCTCCTCGCCGACCGCCCCGACGCGCGCATCCTCTATCTCCACGCCGAGCAGTTCATCACCGACGTGGTGAAGAACTACCAGCGCAAGACCTTCGACGAGCTCAAGGCCAAGTACCACTCGCTCGATCTGCTGCTGATCGACGACGTCCAGTTCTTCGCCGGCAAGGAGCGCACCCAGGAGGAGTTCTTCAACGCCTTCGAGGCACTGCTCGCCAAGCGAGCGCACATCATCATGACCAGCGACACGTACCCGAAGGGGCTGGTGGACATCGACGAGCGGCTGACCTCGCGCTTCGACGCCGGCCTCACCGTCGCGATCGAGCCGCCCGAACTCGAGATGCGGGTCGCGATCCTGATGAAGAAGTCCGAGCAGGAGGCGACGACGATGCCCGAGGACGTCGCCTTCTTCGTCGCCAAGAACGTGCGCGCCAACGTGCGCGAGCTCGAAGGGGCGCTCCGCAAGATCCTCGCCTACTCGCGCTTCAGCCACAAGGACATCAACATCCAGCTCGCGCGCGAGGCGCTGAAGGACCTGCTGTCGATCCAGAACCGGCAGATCGGCGTCGAGAACATCCAGAAGACGGTCGCCGACTTCTACAAGATCAAGGTCGCCGACATGTACTCGAAGAAGCGGCCGGCGTCGATCGCGCGGCCGCGCCAGATCGCGATGTACATCGCCAAGGAGATGACACAGAAAAGCCTGCCCGAGATCGGCGAGCTGTTCGGCGGCCGCGACCACACGACGGTGCTCCACGCCGTGCGCAAGATCGCCGCCGAGCGCCAGAAGAACACCGACCTCAACCACCAGCTGCACGTGCTCGAGCAGACGCTCAAGGGCTGACGTGCAGCAACCAAGCTTTCGTGTCAAGGGACAACGCTGGGGACAACGACGCCGCGATCCGCGAGCTGTCCACAGCGAAGGTTCTCCAGCCGGACTTGTTCTCTTTCGTGCGGCGCGTCGCAGGCGTCCGCTCGACAGGCTTTGCCTCGGCCTAAGTGACTGTCCGAAGGAAGGAAAATGCGCTTGTCCACAGAAGCGGCCCGCACCTACTACAACGACCAGTTCAAGAGGTTGACATGATTGTCTTGAAAGCAGCCCAAGAAAAATTCCTGGCTGCCCTGCAGGCCGTCTCGGGGATCGTCGAGCGCAGGCACACCCTGCCGATCCTCGCCAACGTGCTGATCCGCAAGAGCGCCGGAGCGATCGAGTTCACGACCAGCGACCTCGAGATCCAGGTGCGCACGAGCGCCGAACTCGGCGGCGACGGCGGCAGCCTCGCGACGACGGTCGGCGCGAGAAAGCTCATCGACATCCTGCGCTCGCTGCCGCCCGACCAGACGGTGACGTTGTCGTCGACGCAGACCAAGCTCACGCTGGCCGGCGGCAAGAGCCGCTTCACGCTGCAGACGATGCCGGCCGACGACTTCCCGCTCGTCCAGGAGTCGGCCGACTTCGGGCCGATGTTCAGCGTGCCGCAGAAGACGCTCAAGAACCTGATCGGCCAGGTCCACTTCGCGATGGCGGTCCATGACATCCGCTACTACCTGAACGGCATCCTGTTCGTCGCCGAAGGCAAGAACCTGACGCTGGTCGCGACCGACGGGCATCGGCTCGCGCTCGCGCAGGCGACGCTCGACAAGGAGATTCCGAAGCAGGAGGTCATCCTGCCGCGCAAGACCGTGCTCGAGCTGCAACGGTTGCTGAAGGACGACGACACGCCGATCGAGATGCGCTTCGCACCGAACCAGGCGAAGTTCTCGTTCGCCGGAATGGAGTTCGTCTCCAAGCTCGTCGAAGGCAAATTCCCCGACTACAACCGCGTCATCCCGAAGAACCACAAGAACCGAGTCACCCTCGGCCGGTCGCCGCTGCTGCAGAGCCTGCAGCGCGCTGCGATCCTGACGAGCGACAAGTTCAAGGGCGTGCGCGTCAACCTCGAGCCCGGGATGCTGCGCATCGCCTCCTCGAACGCCGAGCAGGAAGAGGCGATGGAGGAGCTCGAGATCGACTACGGCGGCGATCCGATCGAGATCGGCTTCAACGTCACCTACCTGATCGACGCCCTCGCAAACATGGGACAGGAGATGGTCACGGTCGAGCTGCAGGACACCAACTCGAGCGCGCTCATCACCGTTCCCGATCAAGCGGGCTTCAAGTACGTCGTCATGCCGATGCGGATCTGACCTTGAAAGCGCACTCCAAAGAAAGAGCGATGACGACCGACAAGCACGACGAAGCGCCTCCCGAGATCGCCGGCACGCACACCGACATGGCGTCCGCGGCTATTCCCGCGGCGATCGACCCGGCCGTGCTTCGCGATGGCGCAGAAGCCGACGGCGCGTACGGCGAAGGCTCGATCCAGATCCTCGAAGGGCTCGAAGCGGTTCGCAAGCGCCCTGGCATGTACATCGGCGACACCTCCGACGGCACGGGCCTCCACCACCTCGTCTTCGAGGTCGTCGACAACTCGATCGACGAAGCGCTCGCGGGTTTTTGCGACGACATCGTCGTCACGATCCACACCGACAACTCGATCTCGGTCACCGACAACGGCCGCGGCATCCCGACCGGCGTCAAGCTGGACGACAAGCACGAGCCCAAGCGCTCGGCCGCCGAGATCGCGCTCACGGAACTGCACGCCGGCGGCAAATTCAACCAGAACAGCTACAAGGTCTCGGGCGGGCTGCACGGCGTCGGCGTCTCTTGCGTCAACGGCCTTTCGAAATGGCTGCGCCTGACGGTGCGGCGCGACGGCCTGACCCACTTCATGGAGTTCCGCCAGGGCGTGCCGGTCGACCGCGAGGTCGAGGAGCGGGGCGGCGTCCTCGTCTCGCCGATGAAGGTCACGGGCGAGACCGAGAAGCGCGGCACCGAGGTTCACTTCCTGCCCGACCTCGAGATCTTCTCGAACATCGACTTCCACTACGACATCCTCTCGAAGCGGCTGCGCGAGCTGAGCTTTCTCAACAACGGCGTGCGCATCCGGCTGATCGACGAGCGCAACAACAAGTCCGACGACTTCGCCTTCGCCGGCGGCGTCAAGGGCTTCGTCGAGTTCATCAACACCGGCAAGAAGGTGCTTCATCCGAACGTCTTCTACGCGACCGGCCGGCGCGAGAGCGAGCAGCGTTCGACGATCGCGAGCGAAGTCGCGATGCAGTGGAACGACGGCTACAGCGAGAACGTCCTCTGCTTCACCAACAACATCCCGCAGCGCGACGGCGGCACGCACCTGACCGGCCTGCGTGCGGCAATGACGCGGGTCATCAACAAGTACATCGAGGACAACGAGCTCGCCAAGAAGGCGAAGGTCGAGGTCACCGGCGACGACATGCGCGAGGGCCTGACCTGCGTGCTCTCGGTCAAGGTGCCGGAGCCGAAGTTCTCGAGCCAGACCAAGGACAAGCTTGTCTCGAGCGAGGTGCGCGGGCCGGTCGAGGAGGTGGTGAGCAAGGCGCTCACCGACTACCTCGAGGAGAACCCCGCCGACGCGCGGATCATCTGCGGCAAGATCGTCGACGCCGCGCGCGCCCGCGAGGCGGCGCGGAAGGCCCGCGAGATGACGCGGCGCAAGGGCGTACTCGACGGCATGGGCCTACCCGGCAAGCTCGCCGACTGCCAGGAGAAGGACCCGGCGCTGTGCGAGATCTACATCGTCGAGGGCGACTCGGCGGGCGGCTCGGCCAAGCAGGGCCGCGACCGCAAGTTCCAGGCGATCCTGCCGCTGCGCGGCAAGATCCTCAACGTCGAGAAGGCGCGCTACGAGAAGCTCATCACCAGCAACGAGATCCTGACGCTCATCACTGCGCTCGGCACCGGTATCGGCAAGGGCACCGGCGGCGACGACTTCGACATCGCCAAGCTGCGCTACCACCGCATCATCATCATGACCGACGCCGACGTCGACGGCGCGCACATTCGCACGCTGCTCCTGACGTTCCTGTTCCGGCAGATGCCCGAGCTGGTCGAGCGCGGCCACGTCTACATCGCGCAGCCGCCGCTCTACAAGGTCAAGTTCGGCAAGGACGAGCAGTACCTCAAGGACGGCCACGAGCTCGACGCCTACCTGATGCGCGTCGCGCTGAAGGACGCGCGCCTCGAGACCGGCCGCCATGCGCCCGGCGACAACACGGCGGCGGTGCTCGAGGGCGAGACGCTCGAGGCGCTGGCGAAGAAATACGTGATCGCGAAGAACGTCGTCGAGCGACTGTCGAACTGGATGGACGTCGACGCGCTGCGCGCGATCGCCAACGGCCTCGCGCTCGACCTCGACTCGCTTGCCGCGGCCGAGGCTTCAGCGAGCGCGTTGCAGGCGGCGCTGGACGACGCCGACGTCGCCGCCGAGTTCGACGCGCGCACCGACAAGCACGTGCTGCGCATCAGCCGGCTGCACCACGGCAACGTCAAGTCGAGCGTCATCACCGCCGACTTCGTGCATGGCGCCGACTACGAGGCGCTGAGCACCGCCGGCCGCACCTTCCGCGGCCTCGTCGGCGAGGACGCGGTCGTCAAGCGCGGCGACGGCGAGCGCCAGAAGGAAGCCAAGGTCGGCGACTTCCGCGAGGCGATGACGTGGCTCTTGCAGCAAGCCGATGCCGCGGTCACGCGCCAGCGCTACAAGGGGCTCGGCGAGATGAACCCCGAGCAGCTCTGGGAGACGACGATGGACCCTGCAGTGCGGAGGCTCCTGCGCGTCCAGCTCGACGACGCGATCGAGGCCGACCGCGTCTTCACGATGCTGATGGGCGACGAGGTCGAGCCGCGCCGCAACTTCATCGAAGGCAACGCGCTGCGCGTCGCGAATATCGACGTGTGACGGGCGCACAACCCCGTCACACGTCTATCGACCGTGATGGGGCTCCCTCCCGCTTCGCTGCCCTCCCTCCAGGAGGGAGGGCCGGGCGCCGTTGGCGCCCCTGGTCAGCGATCCGCGTCTTCGGTGCACGAGGCGGCGAGCGCGGTGCGCACGAGCGTGGTCTCGCGTGCGAGCTCGCCGGGCACGGCCTCGGGCACGGCGAGGCCGGCAGCGATCCCTTGCGCGAGCCAATCGGCGAACCGGCACGACTCGACGTAGAAGTGCGCGTGGCCACGCGGGTGGTCGACCCAGTAGGCGTCGATCGTCCTGCGCAACGCGGGCCCGAGCGCGCGCAACGTGCCGCGCAGATTCATCGCCAGCGGCGCGAGCCGGTTCATGCGATAGACCGTGCACGCTGCGTTCATTCCCGGATGGGCTGCGATGGCGCACAAGCGCGCCGCTTCGCGCTCGGTGAGCGCGTAGCGATCGCGCAGCACCGTTGGATCGGCGCGCAGCGCCCGGCACAGCGCCGGCGACGCGGTGATGTCGCTCAGCGCCTGCTGGAAGTCAGCGAGCATCGGCGGCCTCCGCCTGCGCGGCTTCGGGCACGTCGTCGCGCGCGCACGCCTCGGCGAGCACGTGCATGCGCTCGAGCTCGCGCGTCAGCGCCGCCAGGCCGATGTCCTCGAAGTACGACTCCTGGTACTCGAAGGTGATCGCGCGCAGATGGCGGCAGCGCGGCAGGACGTCGAACGCCAGCGCCCAGACGACCTCGGGCGTCGGCGTCGAATGGCTGTCCATGTAGAAGCCTTCTTCGTCGTCGCCGCCCGCGAGATGAACCTCCTCGACCGCGTCGAGATCGAGCTCGGCGACGTAGTCGGCCATCGGGGTGCCGCCGTTGCGCTCGTTGACGAGCAGGTTGTGCAGGTCGAGCAGCGTTCCGCAATGGCCTTCGCGGTGCAGCCGGTTGAGGAACTCGGGCTCGCTGAGGTCGAGGTCGGGAACCGGAGTGAAGAAGCTGCCGTTCTCGAGCAGCACGCGGCAGCCGACGGCGTCGCGCAAGCGCGCCAGCTTGGCAGCGATGAGCGCGAACGACTCCTCGTCGTAGACGACCGGCAGGCCGAGCCCGGCCTGCGCGTTGGGAACGCCGCCCTTGGGCGTCAGAAAGAGGTTCAGGTGCTCGCTGTACCAAGAACAACCGCCGAGCCGGCGCGTCATCGCGGCGACGGCATCGACCATGTCTTCGTCGAGCGTCATCGCGCTCGGCAGCGACAGGCCGAGGCCGTGGCCGGCGAAGCTGCGCGACGGCGGCCCGTCGAGCGCCGCCTTCAGCTCGTCGATCGCGGCGTGCGCGCGGTGGAAGCGCCGCCCGCGCGGCGCTTGCGAGCCGAAGTCGAACCACAGGCGCTCGGGCATCGCCGAGACGTGCTCGACGAGCGCGCCCGCGTGCGCCAGCAACGCCGACGTCGTCGGGTTGTGGAGAAGACCGACACGGGGGCGCGCGACCATGGTCGACTCCGCTCGGTTCAACCGGGCATCAGCTCGCCGGAGCGCAGATCGACCCGCGTCACCTCGCCGAGCAGCAGATCGTCGACGACGAACTTGATGCGCCCCGACATGCACGGGTGCCCGGTGAGCTTGCTGATGAGGTCGAACGCGCCCTTGGCGGTGCGGCCGAACTCCTCGGCGGTGGCGCGCGGCGGCATCCGCGCGGTCAGCACCGGCATGTCGGCGCCTTGGCTCAGCTTCAGTGTCGCGGCACGGAATTCCCTGGTGGTTTCGGAAGACATGGAGAGCTCCTGTTGGCAGGTCGGTGTCGCGCTTGGTGCCCGGACCCGATGTCTGGACGCTGCGCGGCGCCGGCAGTCTCGGACGCCCGATCGCGCACGGCATCCCGAGCAAGAGGGACCGATCCACAAGCTTGACGACGCCTTGGCGGCGATCCGGTGCGGCGAGCCCGGACAGGTCAGCGGCACACCGAATGCTCCTACAGCGTGTCGCTTCGGAGATCTCGTGCTCGAAAAGCTTCCCGACGCCATCGGCCACGCGTTGCGCGGCCAGCGCGCCGGCCTCGAGAAGATCGCGTTCCATGCCGTCGATCTGCGTGCCGGGATGGCGCAGATCGCGGTCACGAGTCTCGCGTTCGTCGACCATGCGCCGATTCCCGAGCGCTACACCGCCGACGGCGCCGGCATCTCGCCGCCGCTGCAGTGGAGCGGCGTTCCGACGGGCGCGCATTCCCTCGTCATGATCGTCGAGGATGCCGACGCGCCGACGCCGCAGCCGTTGGTTCACGCGATCGCGGTCGACCTCGCTGCCGAAGACGCCGCACTCGCCGAGGGTGCGCTGCCCAGCAGGGACCACGAAGGCAGCGGCGTTCGCAGCGGCCGCAACTCGGTGCTTCAGGCGGCGTGGCTGCCGCCCGATCCGCCGCCGGGGCACGGCGTCCATCGCTACGCGTTCCAGGTGTTCGCGCTCGCCGCCGGCGAGTTCGACGGCACGCCGGGTCGCGACGCGGTGCTCGATGCGATCCGCGAGCACGGCTTGGCGAGCGGCTGCCTGATCGGCACGTACGAGCGGCCCGACGGCTCGATCCGCACGCCGGCCGACGCGACCGTCGAGGTTCCCGCCGGCAGTGCGGGGCTCGCGACCTGACGATCAACGTCAGCGCACGACGTCGAACAGATCCGGCGCGCCGCTGCGGCGCGCACGCTCGATCGCGAGCAGCCGTTGCTTCGTTGCTGTGCCGCCCGGCGCCGAGAAACCGCCGAGGCCGTTGCCGCTGGCGACGATGCGGTGGCACGGGACGACGATCGGCCAGCGGTTGCGACCGAGCGACTGGCCGACCTCGCGCGCCGTCGCGTCGCGGCCCATGCGTTCCGCGAGTTCGCCGTAGGTGACGAATTCGCCGGCCGGGATCGTTCGCGCGGCGACGTAGACGCGGGCGTCGAACGGCTCGGCATCGGCGAGATCCAGTCGCACGTCATCGAAGTCGATCCGCTCGCCGCCGAGCAAGCGAGCGATCGCTCCGGGAAGCGCGGCGAGCGCTGCGGGCGGTGTCGCTGCGACCGCGTCCGGATGGCGTCGCGCGATCGTCCGCGGCAGTGCGCCGCTGACGAGCGCCGGTAGCCAGACGCCGCTCAATCCGTCGGCGCTCCACGCGATCGCGCAGTCGCCGAGCGGCGTCGCGAAGACGGTGAAGGCCTCGGTGCGCGCCATGCCGGGATCGTACGGCGATGCGCGCGGCGTTGCCGCACGTCGGCGGTTCGCGGCGACTGTCGAGGAGTTGGCGCCGCGATCGCCGCGCGTCGTCCGGGCGGCGCCGCAGCGCGCGTCGGCGCCGGGACAATCGCGGCGATGCTCGATCGCATGCCATTGCGGCGCCGCCGGACCCTCAGTTGCGGCATCGTCGTCGTCCTCGCGTCGCGCGAGCTGCTCCTCTGCCACGTCACCGGCCAGCGCCAATGGGACCTGCCCAAGGGCGGCATCCAGGCCGGCGAGACGCCGTGCGACGCGGCGCTGCGCGAGACGCACGAGGAGACCGGGTTGCAGCTGCCGTCTGCGGCGCTCCTCGATCTCGGCCGCCACGACTACACGGCGAGCAAGGACCTGCACCTCTTCGCGTGCCTCTCGGAGCGCCTCGACCCGCGTGGATTCGAGTGCACCAGCTTGTTCGTCGATCGGCGCTCGGGCCGGTCGCGGCCGGAGATGGACGGCTTCGGCTGGTTCACGTTCGACCGCATCGGCGCGCTGTGCGCGCCACCGCTTGCGCGACTGCTCGGCCGCGCGATCGATCTCGAACGAGTCGTCGCCGACCTCGTCGGCGGCCGCGAGGCGCTCGCCGCCTGAACGGCGAAGCGCCTTCGCCTCAGCGCGACAGCGCGAGCTTGATGCCGAAGCCGATCATGAAGACGCCGGCGGCACGCCCGAAGGCGCGGCCGATGCGCGGATCGGCGTGCAGCCGCGACGCGAGTCGGTGCGTCAGCACCGTGACGATCGCGCCGTAGGCGAGCGTCAGCACGGCGATCGTCGCTGCCATCGCCGCGAACGTCGCGATTCCCGCCGGGCGCGCCGGGTCGACGAAGAGCGGGAAGAACGCCATGTAGAAGACGATCGCCTTCGGGTTGAGGAGCGTGATGGCGAACGCCTGGCGGAAGTACTGGCCGGCGCGGATCGTCAGCACCGGCCGGTCTCCTGGTTTGGCGACGAGCATGCGCAGCCCGAGCCAGGCGAGGTAGCCGGCGCCGAGCCACTGCACTGCATGGAACGCCGCCGGCCGCGCCGCGAGCAACGCGGCGACGCCGGCAACCGCGAGCCACATCAGCACCTGGTCGCCGACGATGACGCCGAGCGTCGCGGCGAGCCCGCCGCTCAAGCCCCCCTTGCCGGTCGACGTGACGAGCGCGAGGTTGCCGGGCCCCGGGATCATCAGGAAGACGATGACGGCGATGACGAACGACGGGTAGTCGGCGATGGCGACCATGGCGGGTTCAGCTGGCGGAAAGCCGCCATTGTGGCGCGCCCGCGCGCCCACAATTGGTCCGAGCAATGCCTGCGCCGACGTTCTCCCCAGCGACCTCCGCTGCCGCGGCGACCTCGGCGCGCGCGCCTGCGATCGACGCGTTCGTCGCCGCCGTGCGCGCCGCGCTCGCCGACGGCGGCTTCGAGTCGGTCGTGCTGGCGAAGAGCCGTGCCGCGGACGGCGAGCCGCGCGCGATCCGGATCCGCCGCATCGCGGTCAAGGGCGAGCCGGTGCTTAGCTTCGTCGCGTCGCACGCGACGCGCGACGTCACGCGCAATTGCGCGATCGAAGACGGACTCGTCGCGATCGCCGACCACCTCGATCGCAGCCTGGCGCCGGCGTTCGCGCACGCGACGCTGCGTAGCCGCGACGGCGACACGCAGCTCCTCGTCGGCAAGAAAGGCAACGCGACGCTGCGGCCGCCGCGCCGCGCGCCCGCGAGCGTGGCAGCGAGTGCGCCGTCGACGCCTGCTTCCCACGACCGCGAGCGTGCGCGGCGCCTGCCGGTCGAGCTGTCGTTTCTCGTCGAGCTCGGCATCACCGACGCCAGCCACCACGTCGTCCCCGCGATGGCGCGCAAGTGGCGACAGATCGACAAGTTCCTCGAGGTGCTCGACCACGCCATCGACGCGCTGCCGCCCGCGCTGCTCGCCGCCGCCGCCGGCGAGCGCCCGCTGCGCGTCGTCGACTACGGCTGCGGCAAGGGCTATCTCACGTTCGCGGTCCACGAGCACCTGCGGCGCCGCTTCGGCGTCGCGCCGCACGTGACGGGGGTCGAGCTGCGCGCTGAGCTCGTCGATTTCTGCAACGGCGTCGCCGCGCGCGCGCGCTGCGACGGCCTGACGTTCGTGCAGGGCGACCTGCGCAGCGTCGCTCCCGAGCAGGTGGACGTGATGATCGCGCTGCACGCGTGCGACACCGCGACCGACCACGCGATCGACCTCGGCGTTCGCGCCGGCGCGGCCGTCCTCGTCTGCGCGCCGTGCTGCCACAAGGAGCTGCGGCCGCAGCTCGCGCGTCCGCGTCCGCTCTCGGGGCTGCTCCGCCACGGCGTCCACCTCGGCCAGGAAGCCGAGATGGTCACCGACAGCATGCGCGCGCTGCTGCTCGAGACGTGCGGCTACGAAGCGCGCGTCTTCGAGTTCGTCTCGCTCGAGCACACGAGCAAGAACAAGATGATCCTGGCCCGGCGGCGCGACGCCGCGGCACCGGGCGACGAGCGCGCCCGCGCCGAGCTCGCCGAGCTGAAGAGCTTCTACGGCATCCGCGCGCAGACGCTCGAGGCGCTGCTCGCGCGGCGCGGCA
>Ga0068861_100000861_pt1 | contig 18353 bp, 9 predicted proteins | sample KBSSwiS42_FD_66593 | JGI IMG/M metagenome (GOLD analysis project Ga0068861, IMG submission 66593) | Switchgrass rhizosphere microbial communities from Kellogg Biological Station, Michigan, USA - KBS Switchgrass S4-2 | ecosystem: Host-associated > Plants > Roots > Rhizosphere > Soil ...
GTCGAACAGGAGTTACGGCGTCTCGCACATCACTACATGAGCCGTGAACGCGCCGGCCACACGTTACAGACAACTGCACTCGTCAATGAGGCGTTCGTTCGACTCGTCCACCGCAAGAGTGTCCAGTGGCAAAACCGCGCTCACTTCTTCGGCATCGCTGCGCAACTGATGCGCACGATTCTCGTGGACCACGCGCGCAGTCACGCCTGCGCAAAACGCGGTGGTGGCGCCGGCAAACTCGAGCTGAACGAAGCGCTCGTGGTCTCACAGCACAAAGCGTCGGAGGTAATCGCTTTGGATGAAGCGCTCAAGGAGCTGGAGCTAATCGATCCCCAGCAGAGCAGGATCGTGGAGCTCCGATTTTTTGGTGGTCTGACGGTTGAGGAGGCAGCGGAAGTGCTTCACCTCTCGCCGGCGACAATTAAACGAGAATGGAGTACTGCAAAGGCCTGGCTCTATCGTGAACTTGCGAAACAGTAAAGATCCACTGCGATGACCCCCGAACGCTGGCAGCAGATTAAATCTCTCTTACACGAAGCGCTCGAACGCGATCCGCTCGAACGAAAAGCTTTTCTCGACGAAGCATGCGCGGGTGATTCCGGCTTGCGCGCCGAAGTGGAAGCACTGATCGACTCACATGCGCGCTCCGGCGATTTCATCGAGTCGCCGGCATACGAAGTACTCGCAGACTCGCTCACCGAAACCGACCTGGTTCCCGGCACGCGTATTGGTCCATACAAAATAGTTGGACGGCTCGGCGCAGGAGGAATGGGCGACATCTATCTCGCGCAAGATACGCGGCTCGGCCGCAAAGTCGCGCTCAAAGCCCTGCCGGCGCACTTCACCAAAGATCCGGAGCGCGTTCGCCGGTTTCAACTCGAAGCAAAAGCAGCCTCGGCGCTCAACCATCCCAACATCATCACAATCTATGAAATCGGAGAGTTGGACCACCTGCACTACATAGCGTTTGAATTTATCGAGGGGCAGACGTTGCGCCAGCGCATGACAGCTGCACCACTCACGATCGCTGAAGCATTGCAGGTGGCGAGCAGTGTTGCTGCTGCGCTGCTCGGCGCACATGAAGCCGGCATCGTGCATCGCGATGTTAAACCCGAAAACATCATGATGCGTGCGGACGGGTTCGTGAAAGTGCTCGACTTCGGATTGGCGAAGTTGACCGAGTGGAAACCCGCGCTCTCTGAAGCGTTCACCCTGGTGCAGACAGAGCAAGGAATGGTGATGGGGACCGCTCCGTACATGTCGCCTGAGCAGGCTCGAGGGCTGGGTATCGATCCGCGCACGGACATCTGGAGTCTCGGCGTGGTCCTTTACGAGTTGGTTGCGGGCCGTCAGCCATTTGAAGGACTAACCCACACGGATGTGCTGGTTGCAATTCTTGGTCGCGAACCCGTTCCGATTCCGAGATACCGGCCGGAAGCCCCGACTGAGTTGGAATGGATCATCAAGAAGGCGCTACGCAAGGATCGGGACGAGCGCTATCAAACGGCCAGGGAATTTCTGGCTGACCTGAAGAACCTCGCTCAACGATTGGAGTTCGAACAAGAGCTGGAACGCTCGCTTGATACGGCTGAGGCTCGCAGTCCGTCGTATTCCACCCAGGAGTCTCAGCCGAAATCGTCGAGCTCTGCGATCGACTCAATCGCGATCCTTCCGTTTCAGCACCACGATCCCGAGCCCGGCATGGAGTACTTCAGCGACGGCATTACGGAGACGATGATCAGTACGCTCTCGCGCTTGCCGGAACTGCGTGTGATGGCGTGGAGCACTGTCTCACAGTACAAAGACCGGCAAGTAGATCCACGGCGTGTCGGCCGTGATCTCGGAGTTCGCGCCGTGGTCACCGGAAGGATGATCCAGTCAACCGATCGTTTGGTGATCAAGGTCGAACTCGTGGACGTCCGCGACGGCTCACAAATCTGGGCGGACAATTACACGTGCAATCCCGCGGATGTACTCGACGTCGAGCGACAGATTTCAAGTGAGATCTCAGAGCGATTGTTACTCCGGATTAGCACTGCCGAAAGGAAGCAACTTGCGAAACGTCCGACTGATAACGTCGAGGCTTATCACGCTTATCTAAAAGGACGTTACTGCTGGAACAAGCGTACCGACGAGGACGTGAGGAAAGCCATTGAGTATTTCAAAAAGGCTATCGATTGCGATCCCACGTTTGCGTTGGCCTACGTCGGACTCGCGGACTCGTACCTGGTTATCGGCGGTTTCGGCATCGCCACACTCGCGCCGAAGGATGCGTTTCCCAAGGCGCGCGAGGCCGTCGAGCGAGCCCTCGAGATCGATGATACGTTAGCCGAAGCTCACGCTTCGTTCGGGTATTGTCTCGCAAACTACGACTGGAACTGGACTGCGGCCGAACGTGAATTCAAGCGGGCGTTGGAACTAAAGCCGGGTTATGCAGTGGCGCACCATTGGTATGCGTTTCTCTTTCTCGCCACGTTTGGACGATTGGATGAAGCAATTGCAGAGATGCAGCATGCGCTTGATCTCGATCCACTTTCCCTTCCCGTCGGTTCAAACATCGGCCTGATACTCTACCTTGCACGCCGCTACGACGAGGCGCTGGCTCACTTTCAGCGGCACCTCGAGATGGACCGAACTTTCTTTTACACGCACTGGCAGATGGGTCTGGCTTATGAAGAGTGCGGCAGGTATGACGAAGCAATTGCTGCTATCCAAAGAGCGATTGCACTTTCGGGAACAAGCACACAGCCGCGCGCATTGCTGGCACGCGTGTATGCGCGTGCGGGAAGAAAAAGCGAAGCCGTAACTCTGCTTGACGAACTAAACGAGCTTTCAACTCAACATTACGTCTCTCCTTACCGGATCGCCGCGGTCTATGCCGCGCTCGGTGACAAAGATCGCGCGTTCAAGTGGCTCGAACATGCTTATGAAGCTCGTGATGGTTGGCTGATTTGGCTGGCCGTCGATCCGGTCGTCGACAGCCTGCGGTCAGATGAGCGATTCACGAAGCTTCTTCACAGGATGGGTCTCTCGACAGCCCGAAGTCCAGTGAATGGAAAGCGAGAATCAGAGTCCCGCTTGAGCACGTCGTCGCAGGCTGGACCACAGCCGCGCGAGAGCCCTGTCACACGCTTAGCCAGGCGCTTTGCTCGCGTCGCAATGGTTCCACTTCTTGCGATCCTGCTTTTAGGCGCCGGTTATTTGTTGTTCAAATTGTTCGGCGGAAGGAAAGCGGCAAAGGGTTTGGAGTCTGCCAGTTTTCAACAGGTGACATATCTGTCGGGTCCGGAGTTCTTCCCTTCACTTTCGCCCGATGGCAACTCAACTGTTTATGCGAGCCGCGCCTCAGGTAATTGGGACATCTTCTTTCAGCGCATCGGCGATGGAAACGCGATCAACCTGACGAAGGATTTCGTCACGGACGACTCACAGCCGGCGTTCTCGCCAGACGGCCAACGCATCGCGTTTCGCTCAGAACGTGATGGCGGAGGTGTCTATGTCATGAACGCGAATGGAGAATCGCCTGTGCGCGTTTCGGACTTCGGCTATTCGCCATCATGGTCGCCTGACGGAGCACAGATCCTCGTCGGCACTGAAAAGATTCCGCAACCTTCGACGCGTCCAACAAAGAGTCAGCTTTGGATGATTGACTTGAAGTCCGGACAGAGACAGCGGATCTCAGAAGGCGATGCCTTGCAGCCGGCGTTCTCTCCTCACCGAAGGCGGATCGCTTACTGGAGCCGGCCGGATCGTTACGGTCAACGCGAACACATTTGGACCATGCCCGCGAGCGGCGGCGAACCGGTTGCAGTGACAGACGGCTCTTCCACCGATCTCAATCCGGTGTGGTCTCCTGATGGAAAGTACTTGTACTTCTCGAGCAATCGCGGCGGCAGTTCGAACATCTGGCGCGTGGCCATCGATGAGGATACGGGTGTTGTGGCCGGCAGTCCCCAAGCTGTTACGTCAATAGGCGCGACTACGTCTGTTCTGTATTTCAGCTTCTCTCGCACGGGCCGGCTGGCGTACTCCGCGCAAACCGACATCAGAAATCTTCGACGCGTTTCTTTCAATCCCACGCAAGGAGCTTTGGGGAAACCGATCGCGGTGACTCAGGGCTCGTTGCAGTTGTGGTTTCCTGACGTCTCAGCGGACGGCGAGTGGCTGACGGCATACACGATGGGCCAGCAAAGACACATCTACGTCATGCGCACGGACGGTACGGACCAGCGTGATCTCACGCCTGATAATTTTCGCCATGCCTGGCCCCGCTGGTCACCAGACGGACAACGCATTGCGTTTACTTCGCGCCGTACAGGCGACTACGAGCTTTGGATCATGAATCGTGACGGCTCCGGTTTGCATCAATTGTCGAAAAGTAGTGGCGGTCACTATGCACCGTGGTCCGCCGACGGCGCCATGATCGCGTATTCCATCCACACGCCACGGAACGATTGCGTGATCATCAATCCCGACAAGGAGTGGAATGATCAGAAGTTTGTTTACCTGCCACCGCTTGCTGACGCAAGCTTGTCTTTCGAAGGCTGGTCCTGGTCCACGGATGGAAAGAAGTTGGCGGGGATAAAGCACCTGCCGAATGGAGTTCATTCAGGCATCGGCATCTATGACCTGGAAACAAAGAAGTACGATTGGCTGACTGACTTCGGCGATTGGCCCATTTGGCTCAATGACAACCGGCATCTTCTGTTCGTGAGCCAGGGAACGATCTATCTGTTTGACACGGAGTCGAGAAAGTATCATCAAGTATTTGTAGTGACCGATCAGGATGTGGACATCGGGAGTCCCGCGCTTTCGCGAGACAACCGTACGCTCTATTTCACCTACGTCGCGGCAGAGGCCGACATCTGGTTGATGGATCTCGCGGAATAAGTGAGGAATATATTGGAAACGGAACGACCAGCGCAGGTCGTCGTGATCTACGGCCCTCCTGCATCCGGCAAGTTGACCGTGGCAAGACAACTTAGTCGGCTTACCAATCTCAAAATCTTTCATAACCACCTGACAGTTGATCTACTGCTCTCGGTCTTCGAATTCGGAAGTCCTGCATTCGTCGCCTTGCGAGAGCAAATCTGGCTTTCAGTGATGCTGGAGGCATGTGCGAGAAAGACAGGTTTGATATTCACGTTTGCACCGGAGCGAACGGTGTCAGACGGATTTTTGAACCGGCTCGTCGACGAAGCGAGATCCTGCGGAGCCGACGTGAGGTTAGTCGAACTCGTGTGTTCAGAACACGCGATCGAGCAGCGACTGGCAGACAGTTCGCGTAAGGCGTTCGGTAAATTGTCTTCGCTTGAAGAATACCGGAGGCTGAGAGCGGCAGGTGTGTTTGAAGTTCCAAACACGCTTACACCTGATCTTGTGATCGATACGGTGGTAATCTCGCCCGAGGATTCAGCGACTCTTATCGCTGACTTGTTGAAGGAAACTCTACCTAACTCCTAAACGGCGACCCGGCGTGAGCTCATCCATTTGAACGACGCTCCGAAGCACCTTTGGCACCTTAACCGAACCGTTCTTCTGCTGGTAATTGTCGAGGATCGCAATCAACATTCTACCCATTGCGCAGCCCGTATCGTTCACCGTGTGGCAAAATTTGGGTTTACCGTCAGTGCGGTAGCGAATTCCCAACCGGCGCGCCTGGTAGTCGGTGGTGTTGGTGTCCGTCATTACCTCCATAAACTCCTTAGTGCCTGACAACCACACTTCCAGATCTCTTTGACGATGCGTTGCGAGATAGCCTGCATCGCCGGTGCATTTCTCGATCACGCGATATGGCAGCTCCAGTTGTTGTAGCAGCCATTCATTTACTTCTCTGAACTCCTCGTAGATCTCCGCGGACTGTTCGGGAGTGCACACCGCATTCATCTCGACCTTATCGAATTGGTGAACTCGTTTGATGCCTTTTGAGTCACGGCCCCAGGAGCCCGCCTCCGATCTGAAGCAAGGAGTGGAAGCGTAGAACTTGATCGGTAGCTCATCCTGTTCGAAGACGCGGTCCATGAAAAAGCTGAAGTTGGAAGGTTCAGAAGATCCGACGAGAAACAAAGTAGCCGCATCTTCAACGTTGTGCGATTGGATTTGGTAAACCTGATCTCGTCCTTCCGGAAAATGGGACGTGCCATAGAGAGCGCGCTCTCGAACAAGCAGTGGAGGAATAATCGGTTTCATTCCCAACTCGAGCAAGCGTTCGGTTAACAAGCGGGTAATGGCCCACTGCATCAACGCGACTTCGCCGTAAATGTAAGCGAAACGCGTCCCTGAAACCTTCGAAGCCTGGAGAGTGTCGATGCCGCCTAGTCGTTCGCAAAGATCTGCGTAATGTGGCGCTACAAAATCTGTCTCCTCTGCATGTACAGGAACGGGCGGCATAGCACTCGCACTTGTTTCGCCTCGGCCCAGCAGATCTTTAGGAAGGTATCCCCTGCCGGGTATCCATGCGCTTTCCTCAACGTTCTCCTCTGGACCGGCGCCTTCCGGCATTTCGGGATGCGGCCAGTTTGGAAACCAGTCCATGATCGACTGCCATTCTTCACTGACTTTGCTTAGCCCTTCCTCGACTGCGCGTATTTGATCGCGCAACTCTTTTCCCTTTTCACGAGCTGCAACAGGATCTGACTTACCGAGCGCTGCCAGCTTGTTCTTTTCAGCATTGAGCGATCCAAGCTGTCCGAGGAGGTTTCGACGTTGCTCATCTATTTGTAGCCAGCGATCGACGTTCGCCTTGTTTGGATCTACACGTCTGAGGCGCACAGCTCGACGCAGTCCATCTGGGTTCGCACGAATTTCTACGGGGTCAAGCATAAGTCGCGTAGTTTCTCACGAGTACCAGGCACTCGCAACTTTAGGCAAGAACGAGTGCTGCGCTAACTTGAAACTGTTCTCTGCGCCTCTGTGTCTCTGTGGTTTGTCGTTTCGCTGAGATCACCACCGAGACACAGAGACACAGAGAGAAAAACGTCGAGTCTTTTCTGCTATACTGCGTGCTTTTTGCTGGTCGGCTTCGCGCTACCAATAGAGATCGGATCATTACCAACAACGTATGCATCAATACAGAACTCATACCTGCGGCGAACTGAGAATCAAGAATGTAGGCGAACAAGTGCGCTTGTCCGGCTGGCTCCGAAATCGTCGAGACCACAGCGGAGTCGTGTTTATAGACCTGGCCGACCATTACGGAACTACGCAATTGGTAGTTGCACCTAATTCTCCTCCATACGACGAACTGCGTTCTCTTCCGAAGGAGAGTGTGGTGCGCGTCGATGGATCCGTTGTTGCGCGCGATCCCGGACAAGCTAATAGCGCGATGAGCACGGGAGAGATCGAGGTGCGAGTAAGCGACGTCGAGTTACTAGGATCATGTGCGCCGTTGCCGTTTTCTGTTTTTCCGGAGTCGCCCACGCCGGAAGAGATGAGACTCACTTACAGGTTTCTCGATCTCCGTCGTGCAAGGCAACACGCAAACATTCTCTTACGGTCGCAGGTTATTGCGAGCATTCGGAAACGAATGCACGACCTTGGTTTCAGGGAATATCAGACTCCAACCCTGACTGCATCGAGTCCGGAAGGAGCGAGAGATTATCTCGTGCCTTCGCGGCGTCATCCGGGTAAGTTCTACGCGTTGCCGCAAGCTCCGCAGATGTTCAAGCAATTGATCATGATCTCGGGGTACGACAGATATTTTCAGATTGCTCCGTGCTACCGCGATGAAGACGCGAGAGCGGATCGTTCGCCCGGTGAGTTTTATCAACTCGATCTGGAGATGAGTTTCGTTACGCAGGAGGACGTCTTTCACGTGCTCGAAACTTTGTTTCACGGATTGTTTACTGAGTTCCGACCGGAGCGAACGATTCCACAGGTTCCGTTTCCTCGCATTCCCTATGAGGAAGCGATGCTAAAGTACGGGAGCGACAAGCCTGACTTGCGCAACCCACTCCTGATCACTGATCTCACCTCGCTGTTTGCGCGGTCGGACTTCCGCGCGTTCGCTGACAAGAACGTGCGAGCAATCAAGATTCCGCAAGGCGCCAGTGAATCGCGGTCTTTTTTCGATCGTTTAGAAAAGGACGCGAAGATAGCGGGCGCGAAGGGGCTTGCCTGGGTTGTCGTTGAACCTGAAGGTGCACTGAAAGGATCGATCGCAAAGTTTCTCGACTCGTCGCACGCGGCGGATCTGATCGCCAAGTCTGAAGCCGAGTCCGGAGACGCCATCGTGCTTCTGGCCGACGACGACGTAAACGTCGCTAACCGCGTAATGGGTGTCGTTCGCGACAGCGTAGGCAAATCACTTGGACTACTCGAGGAGAACACGTACCGGTTCTGCTGGGTTGTCGATTTTCCGATGTATGAGCGCGATGAGGAAACCGGCCAGATCAATTTCAGTCACAATCCCTTCTCGATGCCACAGGGTGGACTGAAGGCGCTGAACGAGAAGGACCCATTAGAAATCAAAGCGTTTCAATACGACATCGTCTGCAACGGTTACGAATTATCTTCCGGCGCGATACGAAATCACGAGCCGAACATCATGACTCGCGCTTTCGAGATCGCGGGATATAAGAAATCTGACATCGAAGAGAAGTTTCGCGCGCTCTTCAATGCCCTTCAATACGGCGCTCCGCCGCACGGCGGTATTGCACCGGGCATCGATCGAATAGTAATGCTCATAGCCGACGAACCGAATATTCGCGAGGTCATCATGTTTCCGATGAACCAAAACGCAGAAGACCTGCTCATGAACGCGCCTAACACTGTCACGCCCGAAAGACTGGAGGAGCTGCACATCGCCGTCGTAGAACCGGTTGATTAACGAAATGGATCAATTCAGACAAGAGCGCCTAAAGAAACTTGAACGACTGCGGGACGCGGGTATCGATCCTTATCCTTCCGGCCCTTTTCCGAAAGACGCGATAGCCGAAGTCATCACACGTAAAGTGGGCGAGCCGTCTCGTATAGCCGGCCGTATCATGCTCTACCGCACGATGGGCAATCTGACGTTCGCACATCTTCAGGATGAGACTGGTCGCATTCAGATAATGCTCACGAAGAAGACTCTGGGTGACGACTACAAGTTCTGGATCGATCAACTCGACATCGGAGACATCATCGGCGTTGAAGGTGTTCGCTACGACACGAACAAGGGTGAGCGTTCGGTTTTGGTTGAGCGTCTCACGATGCTCAGTAAAGCGCTGCGCCCGCTGCCTGATAAATGGAAAGGATTACAGGACGAGGAGAAACGCTTTCGCCAGCGTTATCTCGACATCCTTTTGAATCCGGAAGTCCAAGACATGATCTATAAGAAGGACAAGTTCTGGAATTCGACCCGTTCTTTCCTTCGAGAAAGAGGTTTTGTTGAAGTTCAGACTCCGGTTTTGGAGACGACACCCGGCGGCGGGGATGCGCGGCCGTTCATGACGCATCACAACGCGTTGGACCTCGACGTCAAGCTGCGCATTTCCATGGGCGAACTTTGGCAGAAGCGACTGATGGTTGCAGGTTTGGAAAAAACTTTTGAGATTGGGCGTCAATTTCGGAACGAAGGAATGGACGCTGAACATCTTCAGGACTACGACCAGATGGAGTTCTACTGGGCCTTCGCAAACTATGAATCCGGAATGGAGCTCGTGAAAGAATTGTTTCTCTATGTGGCCCAGCACACATTCGGCACGCTCAAGTTTCAGATTGGAGAGTTTGACGTCGATTTAAGTGTGCCGTGGAAGCGATACGACTACGCAGAAACGATTCGGGAATACACGGGCATAGACATTTTTGAAGCGTCGTTTGACCAGATTGTCCAGCGATTGAAAGAGCTTGGAGTGGCCTTTGATGAGAAAGGATTTCATCGTGCTCGGGCGATCGATACGCTTTGGAAATATTGCCGGCGAAGAATCGCGGGTCCCGGATTTCTGGTTAACGAGCCGGTGGAGATTTCGCCGCTCGCGAAAAGAAGCAAGAACGACCCGCGAGTCGTCGAGCGCTTCCATCTGCTGCTCGCGGGCAGCGAACTGGGCAATGGTTACAGCGAGCTCAACGATCCGATCGATCAGGCCGAGCGCTTCGCGATTCAACAAAAGCTGAAAGACGCCGGCGACGATGAAGCGCAACCGGCGGACTATGATTTCGTCGAGGCGCTCGAGTATGGAATGCCTCCGACCGTCGGGTTTGGCATGAGCGAGCGTGTTTTTGCGTTTTTCATGAACAAGAGTGTTCGTGAATGCCAAATCTTTCCTCTGATGCGTCCCCGTTAACCCCACCTACCTTCGTGCAGAGTTTTGGAGAATATTCAGATTTTTGCATGTGATCCCCGACATTTGTTTCGCGTGATAAGCCTCAAGCGTCAGAAATAGCTGTAAGCAAATGAGTTAGCAATCTGCCGGTGGCGGGTGTGGCAGTTGCATATAGTGAAGCCCCCCAAACCTGTTTCTCCCCAAGGTGTTACCTCGTGTTTACCACCCAATTCACCTCAGGAGGTTAAAAGATGCGAAAACTCTTCGTCCTGGCGTTTGCACTTGTCATTGGGCTCACCGGAAAGCAAGTCTATGCCCAAGGAAACGCCACGCTCACAGGCGGCGTCTCTGACCCGAATGGAGCAGTAGTCGCCGGTGCGACTGTGAAGGCCACTAACGTGGCAACCAACATTTCTTATGACACACAAACTACGGATGCCGGCCTGTATAGATTTCCAACCTTACCAGTAGGTATTTACAAGCTGACGGTTGAAGCCGGAGGATTCAAATCGGCTCAAGTCGAAAACGTAACTCTCACAGTAGGCCAAACCGTAACGCAAGACATCAAGCTGGAGGTAGGCGTCCAAACAGAAACGGTGACGGTTCAGGCTGGAGGCGAACAACTGGCACAACCGAATGAATCCAGTGTTTCCACTCTACTTAACCGAAGTGTGTGGGAGAACTATCCTCTCGAAAATCGCGACACTAACGAGTTTCTCAACATCCTGCCCGGTTCTGTGCCGGATGCCTTCGCAGGCAGCACACGCGGAGCTGCGGTTAACGGCGCGCGCGGGGGCATGGGAAATTTCCTCGTTGAAGGTTACGACAATAACGATCAGGGCCAAGGCGGTCGTGGCGCTCTAGTCGCCGGCGGAATCACCAGCATCTCGCCCGACGCGATCCAGGAATACCGAGTCATCACGAGTAACTATTCGGCCCAATACGGTAAAGCGGGAGGCTTCGTAACTGACACAGTGCTGCGCTCAGGCAGTAACGAAATACATGGCTCGCTTTTCGAGTACAACCGAGTCCAGGCGCTTGCCGCTAACGATTTCTTTTCGAATAAGGAAGGAGTCAAGGATTCGCTTGTTAGAAATCAGTTTGGTGGTTCCATCGGCGGGCCGATTGTTAAAGACAAGACATTCGGCTTTGGCACAGTGGAGTTTCACCGCTTACGTCAGGGAGCACCGCTAACCGCGGTCAGCACGACGCAACAGTTTTTGAATTTTGTTCAGAGCGGAGCGTTTGCAACTTTCCAGGAAACAAACGCGGCCGGATTGTGTATGGTCAATCTGGGCGCACCCTGTCCCGGTGCTTTCTCTCACTCGCGGAACTTAGGCGCAAACTTTGTGAAGCTCCAGGCTGCGAATCCGCTGCCGTTGGCTACATCGAACTTCACCAACGTTGCCGCCGGGTTGTTCACAGGCGATCCCGCTATTGTGTATCCCGTACCGGTCTATGGCGACGTGACCGTTATCAACAGTAGCTTCCTAAACGCGAGCCGGTTCACGGCAAAAGTGGACCACATCATGAGCACGCGTAACAGGTTTACAGGAACATTCCTGCTTGAGGATTCCGATACTGGCGATACGCATGGTGGTGGCGATACCACGATCGGCGTTCCTTTTCTCTCTCCGGGTCGATCCATTCTGACCGGTATCTCGTGGACTCACGACTTCAGTCCGACTGTGATCAACGAAGCTAAGGTCAGTTATCTTCGGCACGTTCGAGACTTTGCCCAGTGCCCGGGTACCGACCAATTACCATCGGTGGTCACCGGAATCGACCCGTTAGGCGTCGGCTTTGGCTGTAGCAGCAGTCTGCCGCAGTTTTTTACCGACAATCAGTTTCAATACCAGGACCATCTTTCCATGGTTCGCGGGACCCATAGCTTCAGGACCGGTGTGGAGTATCGCCGGATTCGAAATGGCTCTGCATTTGAAGCTATTAAAAACGGATTCTTCCTGCCTCACGGTGTTGAAGAGTTGCTGACTGATGGTTTCTTCGGCGACGAAGCAGACCTGGTGTTTTTCGGCGAACCGTTGTTCGGTGGGTTCACTTTCGCGCAAGCCTCGATAAACCCAAAAACTGGCACCTTGCCGGAATACTATCGCGGTTACCGCTCGAACGAATGGGCGGCATACTTCCAGGACGATTGGAAATTCCGGCGCAATCTCACGCTGAACCTCGGTTTGCGATGGGAGTATTTCGGTCCACCGCACAACTTCCGTCCAGGGATTGACTCAAACTTTTACTTCGGTTCCTCTGACATACCGGTGCCGAATCCGTCGTCAAATCCGTTCTTCCCGGTCAACAGTCCACTGACCGCAGAGGTGGTGCGAGGTGGTTTCCAACAGCGTGACCACGAGATCTGGAAGAAAGACTTCAACAACTTTGCGCCGCGCGTTGGCTTCGCGTGGGACGTCTTCGGAGATCAGAAGTTCATAGTTCGAGGTGGCGGTGCAGTGTCCTACGACCGCATCTGGAACAACCTCTTCGAAAACATCCGCTTCAATGCTCCGTTCTTCGCTTTCGCGACGGTCGGTGCTTTTGGTGGCGGAGCTGGCGTGCCGTCCGGACCACTATCGACGCCCGGGTTGTATGGCGTGCCGTTCACGGCGGCCAACACCGCGCTCTTCAACAACCCTCTATTCAATCCGGTTCCTTCACCGCGCCACATGGACGAGAACCTGAAGACTCCCTACATTCAGCAAATGAACTTGGGAATCCAGTATGAGTTCGCGCGCGACTTTCTGTTCGAAGCTAATTACATCACCACTCAAGGTCGCAGTCTCACCGGGTTGATTGATATCAATACCTTCAACGGCCGGGCTCGTGGAGGCAACAGTCGTCGACCGAATCCCACGATCGGAGGCGACAACTTCCGCACGAACGCGTTCAAGTCGATCTATCACGGCGGCCAGTTCATCCTGCGGAACCGCGCGTGGCATGGACTGCAATTCAACACTCACTACACCTTCGCGAAAGCGATCGATGAAGTGAGTGACGCATTCAACAATCGTGCGGGCCAACGACCCATGGACAACTTCAATATCAGCCTCGATCGAGGTCGCGCGGACTTCGATATTCGGCATCGATTTGTCAGTGGGTTTACTTACGAGTTGCCCTTCTTCCACGGCAACAGCTTCGCGGGCGGCTGGGTGCTCTCGGGCATACTTCAAATGCAGTCAGGCGTGCCTTTCTCGGTATTTCACAGCGGCCAGGATCCTAACGCGGATGGTTACTTCACGGATCGCGCTGTGTTTGTCGGTAGCACCTTCCCGGCTGCGTACATAAGGAACCAGAGCCCGGCTGATGGCTTCTTCAACGCGAATGACTTTGTGGGCATGAACACAAGAGTTGCTCAGCTGGGCCCCGCTGCAGCATGCGGATCGGGTAACGGCGTAGTCATCAGCAGTACAAGGTGGTGGTGCAATGGAACATCGGGCCGGAACATTTTGTCGGGTCCCGAGTTTCATAACATCGACCTCGGTATTCACAAGAAGTTTAGTTTGACTGAGCAGACGTCAATCCAACTTCAGGCAAACGCCTTCAATCTGTTCAACCACCCGAATTTTGCGCTGCCCGTGAGCAACTTGAATAGCTCGCAGGTTGGTCGATCTATCGCCACCGTTGGCACTCCCCGAGTGATACAACTGGCAATAAGATTGGACTTTTGATTTACCGGGAAAAGGTTGAACCTTGCGGTTGAACTTTTCGGGGGCGGTCATTATGATGGCCGCCCTCACATCTTAATGCTTAAACCGGAGGTGCTCGGAGATGTCTGATCGACACATTTTGGGGGCATTAGGTAGCGTGTTCGTAGGTTGTCTTCTGATTACACCCACAACTTCCCTTGCGCAGACGACCCGAGGCGGCCCTTCAAGCTCTGGAGCTGCGAGGCGCGACAGCATATTCGCGCGCGAAAGGGACATTCAGAACCGCGAAATGGATCTGCGTCTGTTGAGGGAATCAATTAAGGTCACGACACCAGAAATGTCGACCGAGGATCGCAAGGCTGTCGTTAGCCAGATCTTTGAAGACTTTGAACGAATCCAGATCGTAAACCGTGAACTGATAAAGGTGAGTTCCAGCGGTGACGCTAAGTCTTACAAACAGATGTCGCACCTCGCAGAGGACATGAATAAGCGCGCGAGGCGACTAAAGACGAATCTCGGCATACCAGGCGTCCACCAAGATCCAAACGCTTCAGAGAAAGCGCCAGAGATGGATGCGACGGAACTCAAGGCGTCGTTGCAAACGCTCAGCTCTTCCATAAAGAGCTTCGTTACGAATCCGCTTTTCAAGGATCCCCGCGTGACTGACGTGCGCCATCTGGACAATCTCAGAAGAGACATCTCAACCGTCATTGAACTCAGTCGCGGGATCAAGAAGTCTGCTGCGAAGCTCAGTCATTAACCTCTTCTCACCGTTCTTTTGAAGTTCGCCTAGGGTGATCTTTCTTCGTTACTCTTTGCCCGATAAAGTACTTGACGCCGCGCTCACGACAGGCGTAGGATTTGCCATGTGCGCTTTGTGGCACAAAGAGCTTCATGGTTAGTTGCGACGTGGCGATTATCGGGGCGGGACTGGCGGGACTGCAATGTGCTCGGCTGCTCGCTCAGCAAGGCCTGAAAGTCGTGCTCGTCGATCGTAAGACGACCCTCGATCAGAAGATTCACACGACCGGCATCTTCGTCCGCAGGACATTTGTCGACTTCGACATCCCGGATGATTGTTTAGGACCTCCTTTAAACCACGTCACACTCTATTCACCCGCGCGGCGAGCGTTCGACTTCATCAGCGAACACGATGAGTTTCGTATCGGACGCATGGGCCTGCTGTACCACCGCTACTTGAATCAATGTCTGGCTGCCGGTGTTCAATGGATGCCGGAAACAAGTTACCTCGAACATTCTGAAAGCAATGGCAAACTGACCGTGCTTCTCGACACTGGCCGCTCCGTCAGTTCGATAACGACCCGCTACCTCATCGCGGGCGACGGCGCGCGTTCACGCGTTGCGCGCGATCTCAAACTCGATCTCAATCACGAATGGATCGTCGGCGCAGAAGTCGTTTTTGCTGGTGCGGTCATTCAGGGACCTCCACGCCTGCTATGTTTTCTCGATCCGAAGCTCGCGCCCGGCTACATCGCATGGATTGCTCACGATGGCGAAGAGACGCACCTAGGTGTTGGTGGGTATCCGCAAGCGTTCAGTCCCGCTTCGGCGCTAGCCAAATTTCAAGCAAGCATCGCGGACATCGTTGACTTACGAAAAGCAAAACAGATCGAACGACGTGGAGGATACATTCCAGTCGGTGGCGTGCTGAAAAACATTGCGAACACGCGCGGGCTACTCATCGGGGATGCGGCTGGTGCTGTGTCGCCGCTAACCGCTGGTGGTTTGGATCCATGCATGCGGCTGTCTGCCTTCGCGGCGAAGGTTGTTGTTGAGTACCTTTCGAGTGGTAACCCGCAGGTCCTGGAGGCTTATTCCGGAGAGTTGTTTAGATCGAAGTTCGCATCACGGTTATGGGCGCGCCGCGTCGCCTCAACGCTCAGTCAGCGACATTTACTCGAATTGATATGCGCCTTCCTGCGGTTGCCGCTACTGAATCGTCTCGCGCGTCACGTGTTCTTCGGCCGCAGCTCCTTCCCTGATGTTAACTGAGACGGTTACCGCGTTGAGGGGAGTTGGAAGATCGCTAACGCACCTTGCTGCACCAGGCTCGCAAAAGTTTGATTCGGCTGGAAGACATATCGCGAGTGCGCGGCATGTAGTCAATCGACATCCAAATCGATTGTTCCGTTGTGTCCAGGATGGCCTGTGCGTTGTTGCGCACATCGTCCTCTGAATTGAGTTTGACATACGGAATCATTACCGGGTAGAGCAAGTAGTACGTTCGCAGAACTTTCGCGTAAAGCACATCGAAAGTTAGAAGATCATTTGCGACGGGCTCTTCGCCATTTGGGTCTACGTAATACTGGCTGAAGTCCTCATCATTCGGCAGAATGCGGAGACTGATCGACGGCGCATTCGTGATGAATGGCGGATTCATGAAGGTGCTGTAGCTCTTCGGGGGATAGTTAGCAGGAGCCGGATTGGCCTGGTCGTTTATAGAGAACGTAAACAAGAAATTGCCTGGCTGGCTTGTGTCGACGACGATGGGTTGACCCGGCTTGTGGTTCGTGGAGATGGGCACTGCATTGCCGGGATCCTGAAGCGGAATGGAGCGATACTGCCAGACAGTTACAGGCGGACAGAGATCGGCAGAAAGCTCCTGGCCCCGACGAAAAACCGAAAACGTCGCCGGCTCAGCAGTGCCCTGGTTCAGAAAAAGCGAGCCCATCCCAAATTGCTCCGCATAGATTCCCTGTTGGTTGGAAACAAAGTAGTAGTCTGTTTCGTCCAGAACAACTCCCCAGGTTGAATGAACAAGTTTGAACTTTGCTTCCGGATTCCCCAGCACCTGCTGAGCGGCGGCATTCGATGAGATGTCAAAATCAAAGATCCAGCCCCGCTGGTCTCCCGCTGCGGTCTTGGCGTATTCGACTGCGCCAATTACCGCGCTGTTTGTTCCGCTGTAGACGACCAGCGACACATTGCCAAAATCGTACTTAGCATTCGAAGGCGGCGTTTGCGTTTGATAATTATCCGGGAACGTGCCAACGAAATCAGCCGACACGATGTTTTCGTCCACTTGTAGAACGGCCGGGGCCAACGCGATGAAACCGTTGGGGCTATTATTGTGCGAGCCGGCCGGCGTTGGGATCTGAGCTTGATTACAGACCATCAGCCTTCCCGTTGGCGTCGTCAGAATCTGCTCCTCTTTATACAACGGCGCGATGGTACCGACGATTTCCAGAGTGGCCGGATTGGTTTTCTGTTGCTGATAGAGGGCTTCGATTTGCTCGTTCGTATTGGCGCTTTCCATCGGACGGAAGAGATAGTAGCGGAGAATGGCGCCAACGATATTCGCGTCTTCGAATCCAGGCATGTCTATGGTTCCCGACGGATCCTTCCGAATGACATGATAGACGTAGCCACCTGCACCACCGTCGGCGGTTAGGTTCACGTTGCGGTAAAAGTTCAACCACTGGCAGGCACCCTTGGATGCGCTTCCACTTAGGAAAGTCTGTTCACCTTTGACTAACGTAACCTTGTCGATAAAAAACTGAGTTGCGGGTGGTGAGCCTTCGGAATTGACGTCGGTAATATGGCCGCCGGTAAAACCGAGGTCGGCGCCCAACACATTCGTCAGTGGCACGCTGCTATTTGGCTCTGAGTAAGTCTCGCCAGGGCCTGTTTGGACGCCGATGACCTGCGTCGTAAGTATCTTCATTTCCATTCCGCCGTAGTAATTCCATTCCGCGGGAATCTTCTTCTTCGTCACACCTGGCTGGCCAACAACGTCGAATGTTTGCTGTTTTTGCACCCAGGCCATAAATGCTCCGTCAGACATTCCATAGGTCCGTGGCTGAACGAGCTTGGAATCGATCAAAGCGAGAGTCTCGCCGGCGAATGGTCCCCACGAGCTCGGTAAGGTCAAGGAGCCGGCATAGTCATCGTTATTCGCAGTGCCGGGGTTCAACTGGATCGTTCCCTTGAAATTGATACGGGGAAAATCAAAAACACTCATCGCTTACCTCTCTTCATTTGAGTGGGACCCATCGCGTCGGAATAGAATCCGCACTGAGCGCGTTTCCGCCCAGGTTTATTGATTGACAACCTTAGTGAGATAAAGCTGCAGCGTCTGTCGCTTACCTTCGGACAGATCCCGAGTAATCGGCATCGCGGAGGTGCTCTCCAGGGCCACCTCTTTTTGGATTGTGCTCAGAATTGCTGCTGCGCTGCTATCTACCGCGCTTTGACTGCCAAGGTTGACATGCTTCAACATCACACTGAAAAGCATGTCGTAGACATACAGGATTTCGTTATAGACAAAGTTCCACGCTGCATTTGGATCGTGGTTACTCTGCTCCCAGAGATCAAGAAATTGCTGCGGTACCCCATCGTCAAAAGGCAACACGCGGATAGTGGTGAAAAACGCATCGTTAGTGAAGTTGAAGGTATCAGGCACAGGAGGTAGCGTGCTGCCGGTATACGG
>Ga0068861_100000864_pt1 | contig 18313 bp, 16 predicted proteins | sample KBSSwiS42_FD_66593 | JGI IMG/M metagenome (GOLD analysis project Ga0068861, IMG submission 66593) | Switchgrass rhizosphere microbial communities from Kellogg Biological Station, Michigan, USA - KBS Switchgrass S4-2 | ecosystem: Host-associated > Plants > Roots > Rhizosphere > Soil ...
TTCGGCGCGCCTGCGCGGCGGGGTGACTTACATAGATGCAACATTCCGCGAGGGTGCGTTTGCCGGCAACGAAGTCCCGCTGGTGTCCCGGTGGTCGGGCTATGCGGGAGTGACCTGGGAAATCGTGCCGAAGTGGCTCACGCTCGATGTGACGAGTCGGCTGTATGGACCCCGGCGGATGGATAACGACCAGGCCAACGTTCAGCCGCTTATCCCCGGGCAGGCGACTGCCGATGTCAAACTGAGCGGCAAGTATGACCGGTTCTTCTGGTCTGCTGCCGCGCTCAATGTCTTCGACAAGCATTATTACGACTACGCCATCGCGAGCGGCGGGATCGCCGCCGGAGTGTTCGCTCCGTCCGGTGTGCCGCCGACGATCGGGTTGTTCAGCGCATTTCCTCTGGCGGGCAGAACGTTCCTGCTTCAGGCCGGTGCAACCTTCTAGGCGGACGGCAGGCCGGTGCCGAATTAAATGAGTGATCTCCGTCACAGCGGCGGATAGTCTTCACGGGCATATCTGGAATTGGCCTGAGGTTGACCCTTCGGGGGCCCGTGCCGTTTTGGCAGGAGATTCAAGATGATCAAAAAAACACTGGTGGCATTTGCAGGCCTTGCGCTTGTCGCCCTTGCGACCACGTCGGCCGACGCGCGCGTGCGTGCGGGCATGCTCACATGCTCCGTTGCGCCCGGCGTGGGTCTTGTTCTCGGCTCGCAGAAGCAAGTGAACTGCGACTTCCGCTCCGTGCAGGGCTGGCAAGAGTCCTATTCGGGCCGCATCACGCGTATCGGGCTCGACGTCGGGTTCACCGAGGGTGGAACGATTGCGTGGGCCGTCTACGCACCAGCCGAAGGTGGCCGTGGCGCACTCGCTGGGAACTACGGCGGCGCCACCGGTGAAGCGACGATCGGTGGCGGCCTCGGCGCCAATGTGCTGATTGGCGGTTTGCAGCGCTCGATCGCGTTGCAGCCGGTCTCGGTCGGCACGCAACGCGGTCTCAACGCCGCTGTTGGCATCGGCGGGCTCGAGCTGTTCGCGCGCTAGTCAAACCACTGGATATCGAAACAAGGCCGTCCGTCACGGCGGCCTTTTCTTTGCCGTCACAGCGGTTTCCATTCGGCCGGGACGAACTCGTAGCCGCTTGCCGTCTTTGCAATGTGCCCGCACGCGGGGAAGGGGAAGTGGTACGCCTCGACAAGCATGCGGTCGGCTGAAACGCGATCAAGCATCCGGCGTCGCGTTTCGACGGCCTGCGGCCCATCCATGTCGAAGGCCGGCTGCCATTCAGGATGGCGCGCAAACAAATAGGGGTTTCGTACGGTGTCGCTCATCGCCAGCATGGATTGGTTGCCGGAATGGATGGCAAATGCCGTATGGCCCGGCGTATGGCCGTAGGCCGCCATGGAGACGATACCGGGTGCAACCTCGTTGCCCGGTTTGAAGCGTTGTACGTCCTTGGCGATGTCCTTGAAAATACGCCGCGCGTTCAGGAAATAGCGCTTTACCGCGCCTTCCGCTTTCGACATGTTCGCATCGTTCATCCAGAAATCCCATTCCGGTTCCGGCACGACGACCTCGGCGTTCGGAAAAATCTTTGCGCCGTCTTTGGTTTTGATGCCGTCGATATGATCCGGATGGAAATGCGAGATTAAAATCGTATCGACTGCCTTTGGGTCGATGCCGGCTGCCTTGAAGTTGTCGAGCAGGCTGCCCGCGGTGTCGGCGATCTGGCCTGCAGTCCCGGTATCGATCAGCACCAGCTTTGCGCCGGTGTTCACCAGCAATGCCGTGAACGAGATGGGCAAAATCTTCGGCGGCAGGAACGCGGCGGCGAGCGCGTCGTTGACCGCGGAGCTGCTCGCGTTGCGGACGAATTTCTCGTCGATCGGCACATACCAGACGCCGTCGTAAAGCGCGGTGAGCTGATAGCGGCCGAGATTGTAGCGATAGACGCCGGAGCCTTGCGCCGTAGCTGACGGTGCGCGCGCCGCCGCGGGCGGCGTCAGCGCTGCGCCGGCGAGCAGCGCCGAGCCGGCCAGGAATGTGCGGCGGTCGAGAGTGGTCATTGCGGTCGTCTCCACATCGTGGCGGGGAGTTTAACACCGCTCCGGTGCACAAGCGTCCCTAGCCCGGCCTGAGCAAGTCGTTATGATCGCCGCTGCGGGCGGGCGAAGAGGGCGGTAGCGAGAATGCGAATACGAATGGCGGCGCTGCTGGCCGGGGGCCTTGCCGCTGCGGCGCTCGGAGGTTGCACCACCGAGATCGGGCCGACCTCGGCCGAGTTAAAGGCGCGCTGGGATGCCGAAAATATCTATCCGCAGAACTACCGGCAGGATTTGCTGGCATTCCTGCGAACCTATCTCAACGACCCGACACAGGTGCGCGCGGCGACGGTCTCGCAGCCCCAGCTCAAATATATTGGGCCAGGCGACCGCTACGTAAGCTGCGTGCGCTTCAATGCGCGCAATTCCGACGGGAAGTACGTGGGATCGAAGGAGGGCGCGGCGACATTCGTTTCGGGCAAGCTCGAGCGCTTTTTCGATACCCCGAGAGAGTTGCGCGAGCGCGAGTTGTGCAAAGACGCCGTGTTCCAGCCGTTCCCGGAACTGGAACGGCTGACGCGATAAAACACGCGCAACCCGCGCCGGGCGGTCAGCTCGGCGGCACATCTTTAGACAAACGACTCTTTAGTCAGCTCGGAGAAAAGGTCACTTGACCTTGAGGTTCTCCGCGGACGTCTTTCCGCGGTTCTCGACGAGCTCGAACTGAACGGTCTGTCCTTCGTTCAGCGTGCTAAGTCCGGCGCGTTCAACAGCCGAGATGTGCACGAACACATCCTTCCCGCCTTCTTGAGGCTGGATGAAGCCATAGCCCTTCGTCGGATTGAACCACTTAACGGTGCCCTGAGGCATTGCTAGATCTCCGAGGTATTGCAAACGCCGTAGTGTGCCATAATCCTTAAGGCGTGAACAAGGTCCCAAAGCACGAGACTTGAAGCGGGACTTTGTGGATATTTTGGCGATTTCACGGGGCTTCTCGCGCGTCCTGCCAGCTCCGGGTGAGCCCGTCCCGATGGTCGGGTGTTGCGCCGGCAAGGCCCGGCCCGGTCTGTTCGATATTGTGAAAGCGGGCGGGGGAGGTCGGAGCCCGGACGCGGGCATTGCCCGACGCCAAAGGGCGAACCCAAGTGAAGCGTGCCGGTGCCGGGTGAGAGATTTGAACTCCTCACCAACGGTTTACAAAACCGCCTGGGGCGTTTGATTTCTTTTGGATTTTTTTCGCCATGTCGCGCCTGTGTCGCACTAAGGATCACGCGGCCCGAATCGCCGCCGATCGTCGCCATGTCGGCGCGGTCTCGATGCCATCGAACAGATGCCCGTATAGATCGAACGTCATCCGTACGGAGGAGTGGCCATAACCGTCTGTAGACGTTTGGGGGACCATTTCAAGTATTGGAGCAGCGTGGCGGAGGGTATGGAAGCCGTAGCATGATGGGTTATCACCGGGGTCCGTCTCGCCCCAGGCCCGGTGGCGCAATCAAACAAGCTATAGGCCATCGATTGCAATTTTATACCGAATTTATGTTGGGCGAAGGCGCTACAAGGTTACCGTTATCCCGTGGCGCGCGTGGCCAGCTACCATGCACAAGTGTCTGCGTGGTCGCGGCCTCGAATTGTGGGGGTGTGATCTCATGTACAGTTTCTTACGCGTTGCTTGTGTGTCCTTGGCGCTTGCGTTCATAGCTGCGCCATCCTGGGCTTTCACGCTAACGTTTGACGAGAACGGGAACTGCACCGGTTGTGGTGCTGGTACTTTTGTGTACGGAGCCGATCCAACGGGCGCCTATGGTGGCAACGTCCTTGCTTACATTCTACCAAGCCTGGTGATCTCAGGTACCGTTGGCATTAACGATCCCGACGGCAGGCCAAGTGACGCTATATCATTTACGAACGCAAATGGCGTGTTGGACGGCGGCACGAATGCCGACCGTATGATCTTCTATTCCTTTGACAACGCGGGCTTGCTGGCGGATGTCGGTGGTATCCTCACAGGTTTGAACCTTTCTTTCTCCATTCCGGAGAACGCTGACGGAACCTTTCACTACGACGTTGGCAATGTGTACAACGGCCTTTCCGGCGACTCGACGACTCCCATTCCTGCCGCTCTCCCGCTCTTTGCTGGCGGGCTGGGCGTGATTGGTTTGCTCGCTCGGCGTAGAAAGCGGAGGCAAGCCGTCTAACCAAAATTAGTATGTGGCCGGGAAACCCTCGGGCGAAAACGCTCGAGGGTTTTTTGTTGAGCCGTGTCGCTCACGATGCCCGCTATTTAGGTCGTTATTGGGGGCAAAGCGGACATGCCCTTTTGCACTGCATATGTCTGCTAATGACCCAAAGCGGACATTGCGATGATCCGGTCAGCCTGATTATGGAAGCTATCACTTCGGCAGGTTCACTGTCGCCCAATCGCGGAATGCGTACATTCGGATGGGTAATAAGGACGAAAAGTGGTCTGTATGGATCAGCCACCACCTTTCCCGAGGGGTAGCCTGTTTCATCACCGAAACGGCTTCGGGCCTCGGTAGTAACAGTAAGTACAGCGCTCCCGCCCGTGCTTCACGGGAGATCTAAGCAGACACTGCCGCTGTTCAAACTCATTTTTTTCAACGCAAGAACGCTGGGTCACGCCACACCCCGAGCGCCTTGTGTTGTTTGGCGGCCCCGCCTGACTTCAAATCAGGCGGGGCTGTTTTAGAGTGTTCAATCGAGTAACAACCATGCAAACTCAAACAGCGATCGCACCTGTCGTCACCACCTTCGTTCGTCGAATTTGGGCACCCGCAATTGTAGCTGTTGGATTGGGGCTCACTGTGAGTTGGATTTCTATTATCGGATATGCGCTCGTTTCCACGATGATAGGAATAGTAACATCTGTTTGGATCGGAGAGGTCACCGCGAGGGCGGTCTTTCTCGCCGGGTTTTTGTTTGAGCAAAAGTGATGGCAAGAACTAACAAAAACTTGTCGGCGAAAAATAAGACGGGCCGGCCCGCCACAGCCGTTCCCTTTAGCTGGCAATCCGGCACTTCGATTCAAATTCTGAGTCAATCTGTTCTGCCGGCGCTTTGTGGCTAGCCGCTGGGCAGGAAGGGGCCGCGCCGAAGCGGTTCGCGCCGGAGCGCGGCCCGCTCTTTAACGGGTGATCCCAGTCGTAGTCCGCTATTGGCCCAAAGCAGACATCCCTAGTTGGGCCGCACATGTCTGCTTTCGGGGGTAAAGCGGGCATGGCGTTTTGCATTGTACGTACCGCGGTACCCAAGCGATCCGTCCCGCGACGCGACGCGCAGGACTTCGGCTTAACCGCAGATTTTTATCTTGGAGCATACAGGCAACCAGCGGGCCATTCAGGCAGCATTCACGAATCAGTTAGAGTTCGGTGGAAATGCCGGAGGGTCATTCCGAGCGGGGAAATCCATGAGCATAAAATCCTTCCTCCTCACACTCGCAATATTCTGCGGAGGATATGTCTCCAATACGCTCCTCGATAATGCCGTAGACGCCGCGGAGAAATACTTTCACCTGTCAACCGCGGCATACAAAAGTGATTCCAATGGCTACATCATTTGTAGCAATGAGAAGCCAAAGGATAGCCCGGTAGGGCCCATTGTCGCCGCTCCCGCCAATTTCTAGTGGGAGCATCGGGCGCGACGCGCCTAGGGCTGACCGATGTCCGCTTTTGCCCCTTAGCGGACGTGGTCTAGCGCACCGCACATGTCCGTTTTTGGGGGCAAAGCGGACATAACCAAACTTCTTGCGCTGAAATTTTTTCGGCCAAGTGAAATCACTGATATTTCACGGCTTCTCGCGCTCACGGATTGCTCCTATAAAGTGCGCGTCGCGCATGCTCCGAAAATCTCCGCCATCTGTTTTGAAAGGCAAGGCCCTACGGTCGGGCCGGAGGGATTTTTCAGTTGCGCAAATTCTGGCGCTGTCGGTGGCGCTCACATTGCTGATATCGATACCGATCTGGACGCATCCCCTGCCGCCTCTGTCCGACTACGTGAATCATCTGGCGCGGATGCACGTGATCGCGGACCTGTCCCGCAATCAGAAGCTGGCGATGTTTTACCAGCTGAATTGGCAGGTGATCCCCAATCTGGCGATGGACGCCATCGTGCCGTCGCTCGCCCGGCTTGTTAGCGTTTACCTCGCTGGACAGATTTTTCTTGTAGCAATGTTCACGCTCATCATATCGGGCGTGGTGGTGCTCAATCGGGCGCTGGTCGGCAGATTTTCCGTGCTGCCACTGCTGGCAATCCCGCTACTCTACAATTACATTTTTCTTGTCGGCCTGACGAATTACATATTCGGGATCGGCGTCGCTTTATGGACGCTTGCTGCCTGGGTCAGCACCAGAGAGCGTGCCTGGCCGATACGTTTCGCGCTGTCCACCGCGTCTGTCGTCATCTTGTTTTTCTGCCATCTGTCGGCGCTCGGTATCTACGCCATCGGTCTGCTCTCCGGCGAAATTCTGCGGCTATGGCAGCAAAAGTCCACGCCCTGGCCGCCCAGAATTGCAGAGTTTGTTGTGAGCGGCCTGCCGTTTCTTGTCGTGGCGCCGCTGCTCTACGAAAGTCCCACAATGCACCTTGTCGCCGCGACCTCCTGGGAGCAGCGTGGCAAGCTCGACGGATTGATTTATGTCTTTGCGACTTATTCCGACATCGTGGCCTTCGCATTGATCGCAATCCTGACGGCGGGCGGCGTATGGGCCGTACGCCACCGCGTTTTGCAATTTCATCCGCTGGCCACGGTTCTTCTTGTCGTGGGAGGTGTCGTTTATTTCGCGCTGCCGCGCGTTATGTTTGACACCTATATGACCGATCAACGCGTGCCGCTTGGCGTGGTCTTCATGCTTTTCGCCTGCGGCGACCTCGACACGCACCACCGCCTGGTCCGACGCGGATTCCTGAGCCTGCTCGTGGTTCTCATCGCCTTGCGGCTGCTGGAAGTCGATTACAACTGGTCGCAGCTGTCAGACTCGACGAGCGAGTTTCGTTCATCGGTGCGGCGCATCGCGCCGGGCTCAAAGGTCTTCGTTGCCTATGCCAATGAGTCAGCCGGCGAGGACGTCCGCGATCTCGGCCTTGTTCACGCCGCCTGCATTGCCACGATCGAGCGCTCGGCGTTGGTCACAACCCTGTTCACCGTCGAAGGCAAGCAGGTCGTACACGTTCGTCCTGAATACCGCGATTTCGCCGACCTGCGTGACGGGACGCCCCCATCGACCCCGCAGCTCATTCTGGCTGCCGAGCATCCGCTGCCGGATATGCCTGCTTTTTGGCTGAACTGGACCAGGTTCGACTACATCTACATTCTTTTCACCGAAGACGAAGCGCCTAATCCCGATCCGGCTCGGCTGCGCCTCGTCACCGATGGCGACCGGTTTCAGCTCTATCGCGTCATCAAGCCCCAATAGCGTTGGCAAACTTCACTGCGCGGGGGCGTGCGCCGGGCGCCATCCGATTCCGGACATCCTGATAAAGCGCGGACTATCAATCAGAGCTGCTATCCACCCGCTACAACGAGTTCAAAGCAATGTACCGTGCGCGCATCGAGCAAGCCGACCCGTTTTGATGGCAATGTCCGCTATTGGCCCAAAGCAGACATGACCTAGTGCACCGCACATGTTCGCTTTCAGGGGTAGAGCGGACATCGTGAGACCGCGCCCGCGGTTTTTTTGTCGGCCTCCGTTCGAATGAGAATCGCACTTCCTAGAGCGACAGTTTTTGCTTCGCGGTTTGTTCGTCGAGATTTTCAGTGGCCGCGCCCTTGCCACCAGGGTGCGCTGGGTCGAGTTGGAGACGTTGTGGCGTTCCTGACCCGAAGAGTGGCAGTCTATCCGATATTATGTGCACGTCGTCCGGTCAGATTTGGTATTTCCATGTTCAAATCGCGGACTCGTTTTGAATATTTTTCGACAAACGAACTCATAAAAAAGGTGCGTTGGTAAGCTGCGGCAATTCGCCATGAACCAACATGACATCGGATTGTTATGTGGGGATGGATACACACCTCGCAAAACTTATTCTTGTTCTTCTGACGATCGGTTTTGCCGTGGGCTTTGCCTCAGGGTACGGCATTCGCGCTGGCATTTCCCATTATCGGCGCGCCATTGCAAAACGGAACCGGATGCTCATTGGGTAATGCCGAGCGCCGCTCAAAGGGAGTGGCAATCGGACTGCCGCCCAGGTTCGGGACGAGAAGCTTTGTTCCGGTAGGGATCTACCAATCGCAAATCTTGTGACGACGATCACAGCCCGAATCCAGCCGGTGGCTAAACTAACAATGAGAACTCCAAGGATTGGAGGGGACCGTGTGGACCATAAGAGAATACGGGACAGAGATTTTCGCGCTCACGTTTGCGATCGGGACACTTCTCGCATTGGCATCGGTGATCCCCGCCTGATGCGGCCCCTAAGGCCAATCGACAGGCGCGACGCCCATACCGGCCACACTGCCGCTATTCGCGGGTGGCGCCGGTCTGCTAGGGTTCTTTGCCCGGCGAAGGAAAATTAAGAACAAGGCTGCAGTGGCAGCGGCCTGATCGTCTGGCAACCACTGGAAAGGACCGCCGCAAGGCGGTCTTTTCTTTTGCCGGCGCGCCCGCGTTGCTCGATCAATCTGGCGATCCAATATCGACCGGCGCGGGTACACGTCGCGCATTCGATCCGAAGAGCGACGAGCTTCCCCTCTAGGTCTCCAAAAATGATCGCGCCGTCGCGGGGCGTGGCGCCATGATCGCATGGAAAATCTGGCGAGCATCTGGTCTAAAAAAAGAGGTCGCCGGGAGGATTGGGCGACCAGTTTTCGAGAGGAAGTATGCGCGAGCGGCAATTTGGTCCCGCGCCGGACGAGGGGTCGGCATAAAAAGGGCCGCTGCCCCCGGCGATCAGATCGCCATCTTGAGTTCCTTGGTGGCGCGGAAGGCTACCTTTTTGCTGGCCTTGATCTGGATCGGCTCACCGGTCATCGGATTGCGGCCCATGCGGGCAGCGCGATTACGCACCACCAAAATTCCGAGCCCGGCGATTTTCACCCGCTCACCCTTCTTCAGGTGTTTGGTGATCATGCCGACGAACTCTTCCATCATTTCCAGGCTCTGCTTCTTGCCGAGCTGATGCTGCTCCGCCAGCGCATATGCCAAATGTTTGGTGGTGACCGTCTTTGGGGCCGCTGGCTTTGCTGACGCTGTAACGTCAAGCATGGGCGTTGCTCCTTATGCGCGCTATGCGCAGGGCATTAGTCCTATGAGATTCGTGGGTTTTTGGCCAATCCCGTCGCGCTCGGCGGCATCATCCCGGCGGACGACGCTATTTTTCTTGTTCCCGGCTTGCCAATTCGCGCAGCAACATTTTGGCCAATCGTTCAGCGGGCAGAATGCCCAGCCGCGCCGCTTTAGTTCCATTCCATGCTGCGACGGTAACTAGGTCGTCAGAGATGTTATAGCGTCCCTTTACGAGCTTCCCCCGCCACCTAATCTCAACCTCCATCCACTCTAGAGATGTCATTGTAATATCAGCGAATGAATGACGCGCGAAAAAGTGTCCGCCATCGCTGCATCGGCAAAACAACACGTCACATAATCGCGGTTGTTCTTGTCACGCCTACTGCGACCGAATTTTTCGTCACAATCCTTCGATGTTTCGTGCCCCCAAATCGGACTGTAAGTGCGCCCCGCCGCAACTGGCAACGGGGCGCGGAGCGGCAACAGCTCCATGTCGCGAGCATGTCGCGTGGAGTTTCCGGGAATGTTTGGGAATCGCTGAAACTCAGCGGAAATAAACGAGAACTGTCGCAACACGGTGCGACAAGAAAAAAGCGGGTGTTTTCGGCTAAGCCACTGATTTAGCGGTGCCGGGTGAGAGATTTGAACTCCCGACCAACGGTTTACAAAACCGCTGCTCTACCACTGAGCTAACCCGGCTGGCCGCAGGAATGGGACCGCTTAGCACCACCGCGGGGGTCAGTGAATACAGATCTGCCTAGATCGCTAGCGTTTTCCAAACAACCGCGACCCGAGGCGCCGCGCGAATTGCTCGGCGCGGACCATGAGGGATAGTCGCCCCACCGCGTTCGCAGGGTTGTCGGGGCCACATATTGTTCCGAGTGCGAAGCTTAATGCCTCACCTGGAGGCGGCCGCGCGCGGCCATCCTCATCGGAGGGGTTGTCGTCGGGTATACCGATGACGGCGAGGGCGGGGCGCCTCGCCCGGTGATAGCCCGCAAGGTGGGGCCTCACCTAGGCCTTCAGGGCTGACGTGAGGAGAAGACAGGCGTATTGCACCGCCGTGAACGCCAACAGCAGGCATCCGTAGCCAATGAATTCGATCCCCAACATGATCAGTCTCCCCGTAACCATCATTTCAACCGTAGGGACGATAGGTGAATCCGCCGTGAAGACTGTGTTGGCCATCACAAAAATGCGGGTTTGCCGGGCAAGGCATTTCCCGCTGGATTTGCAATCGTTTAGGAGGGGATAAGGGTCGCGGCGGCCGCCCCGGAGGTAGCCCGCTATAGCGTGCTCGACAGCTTTTCCAGGATGTCGATCAGCCAGGCGGCCGACTGCAGCACCGCGAGTCGCTGCGTCAGCTTTTCCTTGCGGTAGATGTTGTTGAGTAGCTTGAGTGCGCCCTTGTAAGCCGGGTGCTCTTCCGCCTTGTGCCCGAGCGCGCGCAACCGCTCGCACAATTCGGCGCGGCGCGCCTCCAGGTCGTCATATTGCTGGCGAAAGTTTCGCCGCGGCGCGGTCGCGGATCTCGATCCTGTTGTCAATTTGGTACGGCGGCCAGGCATGAGATTCACTGTATAGATGCGCGGTTTGCGGCAAAAGCGAGGATGCCAGCGATAGGCGCAAAGCAAAAAGGCCGCAAGTGCCAATGGCCCCCACGATTAAGATTACCCGACAATTGAGGGAAACCGATTAAGGCATTGCTATATGCTCAAGATCCATTTTGAGGAACTGGAGTTGTGTCGATGCGTGCTTGCGCAATTGCTGCGATTGCAGTGTGGGCCGCGAGTGCCGCCGATGTTTCCGCGGGCGGCTCGGGCGCGGGCTATGGTCCGTATGCGTACAGCCCGCGCATCGAGCCGCTCATTGTCTACGACTACCAGCCGGGCGTTATCGTGCGCTCGTATTGGTGGGCTCCTTGGCAAAACCGGCACTATTTCCCGAAAACCGGCAAGCGGCCAAAAGTTGGCCGCCACGAACGCGTGACGGCACGCCAGAGTTCCCCGCCCCAGACCTTCTACCGCTCGTGGTCGGTTTCTTCGGTGTTCGCACCGGAACTCCCGCCGCCACCCAATCAACCGTACATGCAACCTTACGCGCAACCTTACGGGATTGATCCCGCGCCCTCGCTGGCGCAACCGAAGTAGTTCTCACTTAATTACCTGTCACGTGCTCTGCAGCTGACGGCTTGCAACGTAAAGCGCGAGCGCGGCGGCGTTGGATACGTTGAGACTCTTGATCTCGCCCGGCACGTCGATGCGGGCCACGCGGTCGCAGGTCTGCTTGGTGAGCTGACGCAGGCCCTTGCCTTCGGCGCCGAGCACGAGTGCAAGCGGCGCACGTAATGCGACGGCGCCAAGGTCGGCGTCGCCTGTGCTGTCGAGGCCGACCAGCAGGAATCCATGCGCGCGAAGTTCCTCAAGCCCGCGCGCGAGATTCTGCACGGTGACCAGGGGAACAAGCTCGAGCGCGCCTGACGCCGATTTCGCGAGCACGCCGGTTGCCTCCGGGCTGTGCCGCGCGGTGGTGACGATCGCTTTTGCGGCAAAGGCAGCGGCCGAGCGTAAGATCGCCCCGACATTGTGAGGGTCGGTGATCTGGTCGAGGACAAGAACGATGCTGTCTTGCGCAATTTCTGTCAGCGCAGGCGCAGCGAGGGGATCTGCTTCAGCCAGTAGGCCCTGGTGCACGGCGTCGGGACCGAGCTGTGCGTCGATAACGTCCGGCCGCACCAGCTCGGGCTTGAGCGGCAGTGCAACGCCGTCGTCGGTGAGGCGGCGCAGCGCGTTATCGGTCGCGAGCAGGCGGCGGAAGCGGCGCGCCGGGTTTTCGAGCGCGGCCTTGACCGTGTGCCAACCATAGAGGATGGCGAGCCCGGTTGCGTCGCGGGGGCGCGGGCGTGCTGCCGGCCGCTTGCCACGGTGCCGTTGTGCACGAACCCCCGGTTGCCAGGATCTGCGGGCCATGTCGCGTTATTCCCATGCGTCCTGCGGCTTTGCAAACCGCACGGATTCCCGCTACCTGTTACGTAAAACACCGTACTTGCGGTCTAAGCAGCGCCGTTTTTCCAATAACATCAAGCCGTAGCAAAAACCCGGCGCTGCACTCAATATCACAGTTGTCTGGTTTGACGTTTTGCGCGCGGATCGCAAAGGCCGACCTCAGCCAACATTGACTATTGATCCTCAATTTGACCTGAACACTGGCGGCTCCGTTTTCGCGTTCGCATACGCAAGCGACCACACGAACTTCGCCACAGATCCGCCGACACCCGGTTCGTTCTGACGGGTTCTTTTTCGGCCCCGATGTCCAGGCGAGCCATTATGGTCTGCTGGTGTGATCCTGGCCGAGAACGAAACGGTTTTCGGCAACGTGAACGGTGTCACCGCAGATACACCCGCACACCAATTCCAGCGGCACTTCCACTTTTCGCGGCGGTCTCGGTATGATCGGATTGCATGCACGACGCAGGAAGCGAAAGCAGATCGCCTGATAAAGTTATTCGTGGCCGGACGCCTCGGGCGAAATGCTCGAGGTTTTTGTTGGCCTAAGTTCGGATGAGAACACGTTTGTCCTAGAGCGACAGTTTCGAGAGTTTTGGTGGCCGCGCCCCTGCCACCGGGGCGCGGCCGTTGGCCACTGGGTCGAGTAGGGGTCGTTGTGCTGCGTCCCTGACCCGAAGAATGGCAGTGGCTTAAGCTGAAACGTACACCGCAAATTTTTTTGGCGTGTCACAGCATTTTACCTCACCGCGGAAACGTTTTCTGTAGTTAACGCCGCGAAAATTCCGTGACGGCACCCGCGATGGGAAGGAGCAGCAATCGGCCAGCGTCGTGGCACCACGCCGAGACGACTAGCCCAGGTTCCCCTCAAGCGGTGATCAATGCGACAGACTTTGTTCCGGTGCGGGGCTACCAATCGCACTCCGTGTGATCGAAATCACAGTCGTGACTAACAAGCGGTGTGATGCTGATTTCACGGCTCCCGGGCCCGTCCCTTGGCGCTCGGTTGTGCGTAGGAGAGGCCGTTGCCAAGCCACAAGCAGCGGTCTCTTTTTTTTTGATCAATAAGGTGTGATTCTTTAATCTACCTGCTCGTTCGACCATTGTGGCAATGGCGAACAGAAGTGGGCTGCGCCTGGGTGGAGCAACTCGGAGCGCGGCCTTCTTTTTTCTGCTGCGCGGCACGGTTGCCCTAACGCTCGGACGATTGTTTTCCGTCCCAAACGGTACGTTGGTAGTGGGCGAGGGCGAACACGAGTTCCATATTATTGCGTGCTGCTTCCCGTTGCACTCATTGGAATTGGACTGGTCGCTACCGCATTTTGGGTAGGCGCCCTTACAGTTGCCGTGTTCGGCGGCGCGTGGTCGATTTTATTGAGTATTTAAATTTTCGCGGCTTCACGGCTGAGCCCTGGTGCTCGGCTGTGCGTAGGAGAGGCCGTTGCCAAGCCACAAGCAACGGTCTCTCTTTTGCATTTGAGGACGAAGCGTCAAAAAAGGACCAAGGTGTTGCCCAAGCCTTGGCCCCTGGACCACGCATTGCGAAAGGTCGAGGAGCGCTGCGCGATCCATAACGCTAACGTGACGGTCGCGCTTCTGTTGCAGACGCCTGTCGAGATGAAAAGAAAACGGGCCGCCCACTTGCAACATGGCGTGGCCCGTAGACCGTAGAACCGGCGGGGGTCCTTAGGGGGTAAGGGGGTTGCGCCGATTCACGGAACGAACGCGGCGCGGTTCAGCTGGTTCCTTGAAATGGAAATAGATTTGATCTGCTGCCCTGATGGCCTAGTCGACTGCTACGGGCGGTTCGAGCGGGAGTAGCGACTCAGTTCGGCCTGTCGGCTTTTTCAGACGCCACTGTGGGTGCAGATAACTAAGTTGTCGTAAACCGACAATCAGGTCTTGCAAGCATTCGACAGGAATAGAGTACGCTCTTTCAGCCGTCGAATATTTTGGGCGCAATAATATAACGATACTGTCGTCTGTCGCTGAGTAACTTTCGACCCTCAACGCGTCAACACTCACAGGAAGCCGTTGCTCTACTTTTTCACTCATGGTGCCTGCCATTTTAGCGCGCGACGAAGCTTGCTGGTGGGAAACGCCGTGTTCCAGTGGCGAGTTCCGGAGTCCAGAAGCCAATTTTCGGACACAATATGTGTTGGCGAACGAGTTGGGGTGGTCAAATATCGGTGATAGCACACAACAAAAAACCCAAGGTCCAGATCAAGCGCCAAAAGACATCGCTTGGTTGAGCGTACTGCATCTAGCGCATTGCGAAAGGTCGAGGAGGTCAACAGGGAAGAGCTGAATGCAAGGGCCCCCACCTCGTGCCGTATTACAAAAATTAGTTCGGACGGATTACGTTCGCCTTATGCGCTAGACACAAGGCGGAGTTTTGTGTTGTCGCTTTTAGCCTCCGGTGGAACGAGTGATGCCGAGGGGGTATCGCCAGTGACGATGACGTTGCGCGCGTTGCGCTCGCGCCAATAGGAAGTCACCAGATAGAAAGAAGCGGGAAGTCCAAAGAAGACCATCAAGATCAGTGCATAGACGGGCCAATCGTCACTCAGATAGCCGCTCCAGTATCCGACGGCGATCGCAAGAGTCGGTCCCGAAGCGACCAGGGCAATCACGGCGGCAATTGTACGGAGACGCCCTTTCATCACGCGACCCCACGCCTGAATTTATCTGGATCAGTGACAGTTTTGATCAGATTGGGCATTTAAAAATTTAATGTCGAGCAAAAATCTTTTTAGAGAACGGTCAGCCAAAGTAACAATAACTTGAGTTCCGATTGTGTAGATGCGGTATCTTAGTATTTTTTTGTTGTGGATTTTTAATTGCGAAGCACGGCGCTCGTTCTAAATTGTTCCCGTGTGTGGGGCGATCCTCGTAAAGCGGATTATCAGCCATGCGCGCGTCGGAATTTGCTCCGCAATCGCAGCGTGTAGAGCATCCCAAATGCGAGTGCTGTGGAGCGCGGATGTGGCTCAAATTAAGCCGGATGAAAAACCAGACCATGATCGGCGCACATTCGCGTGCATGGAGTGCCAATCGGATCTGGTCGAGGTCGTGAAATATCGTTAGAGCGGTAACTACGCAGCGTCAGCCAAGGATGATGACGGTGCCTAAACTTTCTTCCGGTCTATGCCGAGCGCATCGATCGCTCTGAGTACGATCTCGCCGGGCTTGCGTTCACCTGTTGTCACAACAGCGGCGATCGCCTTTGCGAGCAGTTCTGTGATCGGATCATCCTTGTCGCTGAGCCGGAGAACAATAAGTGAGATATTGTACGCGTCCGTCATGGCACGCCATTGCAAAGCAGAGGCGGGTTTTCCATTGAGTAGTCGTGCGGCGTCGGTAACGAACTAGATTTACCCATATTTTGTGATGGAACATGGGGAAACGGCAGCCGCCGCACGATTGTGGCTTTCGTGCGAACGGCTGCCGCCCCGGTTCCTCCCAGATTGGAGAACCGAATTAATAAACCCCGGTGCTATCTGTGGTGTTCCCAGGGGTTTACCGGGAAAGGACCAAAGGCCGGACTGCCACGGGAGGTTCGCAAAGGTATTCACGCCGCTCAGCAATTCATTTTTTGAGATGCACGAGGGCCGCGCAAGCCGGTCACTTAGGGGGCGTTCGAGCGTATTTCCAAATCCTTCATACGATTTGTCTTGAGCGGGCCAATCCGCATGAATGGCGGGCGCCGACAGGAGCCTATCTTTTTTCGCGTTGCGGTTTCCAGAATGCGTTCCAGATCACGTTCGGTGAGCCTTTTGCGGCTACCGATTGGGACGTAAAAAGGGCCGCCGGCCGTATCGACGGGATGTTGGCGTAGAAATTTCTGTAGCCACCACTTGCTAGACGCCTAAACGCTCTGCGGCATCTGATATCGTAGGTGAAGGGCACTAGAACTACCCTGCCAGTAAAACCGCCACAATTTTAAAACTTGGCAAGCGGGGTCGGCGTTCACTTGGTTCCGGAGCGGAGAGCTTTAACCGGCGAAAGCTTTACTCGCCCGGGCACTCCGGCGCTTGCGCCATCTGTGCAGCAAAAGCCCACCACCAAGCACGCCGCCAAACAGCGGCAGTGCGCCCGGAATTGGAGTAGTTGCTTGTAAGGGGGCACATTCGCAATCTGCTCTTTCCGTAACGATTGCGGCGCCTATGAAGTCGTCGTGATCATTGTCCGCACCACCATCATTGAGTGCAAATATGATAATGTCACTTACTGATTTCGTAAGCATGAGTAGGTCCGGCTCGACAAAAGTGGCGTACGAAAATATCAAGTTGGGGACACCGGAGCCGGGATTGGGCTGCAACGCGCTGTTATCAACCGAGCCGGTCGCCCAAGTAAGCGAAAACTGAATCGGTCCGCTTCCCACATTCAGTTTAGAGCCGAGAAACCCAACAGTGAGGGGGGGACTTCCACTATAGGCACTATTGTTCTGATTACCCTCGGTGAAATCAGCCAGTGCCGGCGAATGAAAAGTAACTTGAAAACCGGATTCAGATCCAAGGAAAAACCAGCTAATGCCTGTAAAACTGGACGAGCCAGTGTGCACGACCAGCTGGCCGCCCTGCACCCACGGTGTATCGGGCGTGAGATTAGGTCCTGTTGGATCAACCACAGCCGCCCCGGTTGGAGACGCGCCAGGCGAATTCACAACATTGTTTTGTGGAAGGGCGCTCCCATAAAATGGGGTGGGTCCGGCAGATAGGGGAGCGCCGCCGACAATCTCAAAGGTTGCGGCTGTAACAGCGTTTCCGCTCACTGTCAGAGCGATCGCACAAAGACCCAACAACGCGATACTTTTTATGGTCCGATACATCGCAGCCCACCCTACGCATCACAGTTGGCTAGCGCGCAACAGGGACGACATTCTTAGGTTAATAGGCTTGTAAATTGTTGTGGCACTACGATGAAACGACTGCCTGTCGCCCAAGTTCCCCCTCTAATGGGTGAACCCAGTACCAACAAAGCGACTTTACTCCGGTAGTTAGCTACCAATCGCAAATCCGCGAGCGGGTCTGATCCAAGATGTTTGCTCAAGCCTTGGGCTCCGGACCACGCATTTGCGACGGGGCGCGATCCATAAAACTAACGTGACGGGTCGCCTTTCTGTTTCAACCGCTGGCCTGGAACGCGGCGGTTGTGTTGTGCCATTGCCTTACCGTGTGGGCGGCGGGGCGCCGATTGCCCGCGCGTCGCCGGGATTTATTGCACTTGGATCTCTGATGACATCGGGCCTCATGGCGCGGGGAGCGGCCACAGGTGCGCGTTCGGGTATTCCCCGCGTATTCCGACTTTGGGACATGGCTGTCGGGTCTGTCGGCGACGTGGTTGGGCTAACGCGTGGCTCGGTTGTCGGGCTCATGCGTGGCACAGATTGATCCAATGCGCTTTGGGCGAAAGCAGTTGCAGTTGGTACGGCTGCAATCAGGGCGGCGACAGCCAACTTGTGAATGCGCATGTCGGTTCTCCTTCGGATTCACTTTGGCCAACGTGAATGGCTGCGTCGCGTTCCGTGATCATAGAAATGTGACGCCAATTAAAGTTGGAAGGATTACTGTTACTTGCACCAAGGTTCGCGCCTAATTCTCTAAAAGTATCGTCCCTCCTTAAATCGGGGAAAGTCGCTACGAGGGCGGGCGACGACGCATGCGCACGCCATCTTGCGAAGGCTCGCCCTGTTGCAGATAAACCAAAAAACGCTGGCCCATGGGGAAGCGTTCGACACTTGATGACCCGAGGATTGTCCGGCCAAATTATTGCATGCTTATTGCGTGGAGTAGCGGGCAACCGAAGGGGGCGGTTGAAAACACAGGGAAATTTATTGCAATAAAAGCAATAAAAATGGCGCCGCCTCGGGGCGCCGTAAATACGAATTTTATTTATTTTTCAAGATGGTGGGGGAGGCAGGACTCGAACCTGCGAAGGCATAGCCAGCGGATTTACAGTCCGCCCCCTTTGCCGCTCGGGACACTCCCCCAAAGCCGTCGCACCGTATTGATCTCGAAAGACAAA
>Ga0068861_100000865_pt1 | contig 18311 bp, 15 predicted proteins | sample KBSSwiS42_FD_66593 | JGI IMG/M metagenome (GOLD analysis project Ga0068861, IMG submission 66593) | Switchgrass rhizosphere microbial communities from Kellogg Biological Station, Michigan, USA - KBS Switchgrass S4-2 | ecosystem: Host-associated > Plants > Roots > Rhizosphere > Soil ...
AGCGAATCGAGCGGCATGTCCAGATATGTGATGCGCACGAGATCGGTGGCTTTCGCCAGCTTGTTGGCTCTCCAGATGCGATCAAGAAGGATTTGCAAGTCGTCGTGATTCGGAAACGCGGGATCGACGTCGAAACGTATCGGCAAGTCGCGAACCGTTGCCGTGGTGTCCACCACACTCGTACCGCACGGCGCCAGGTCGCCACGAAACAACTCGTTGTTAAGAGCGGTCGCTACCCACCGGGTGGCCACTGCGGTCGTAACGGAATCGATCGTGGGGTGATACGACATGAAGAGACCGGCCACGATGCCGCGTTGACGCAGTCCGCTTGGTTCGCCCGACCAGCGCAGCTTGTCGCGAATGTGAGTGGATGGCTCACCGGGCCAGAACATCGCCGCATCGATTTCATTTCGCTCGAGCGCGATCTCTTCGTCAGCGGGATCATCGAAGAAGCGCACGATCAGCGTGTCGGGCCAAGATGAGGTGTCCGGGATATCCGTGTTGCGGGTGAGTTGATAGAGATGGTCGGATGATTGGACGGCGCCGAATCCAGCTCGAGGGAGATCGATTCCCAGGCTGTCGCAGGCGAAAAATGCCGTTACGCGTTTCGACGATGGATACCCGATCCGCAACTTGGCCGGCCCGCTTGGGCGCGGGGGCTCGGCGAAAACTAAAAGACGATCAGGGTGTTTGGTTTTCTTGAAAGACCCGGAAGTTAGCTTGGCGAGGATGAACGTCTGGTCGTAAACGTTCATCACTTCGCCGGTTGCGATGGGTTTTTTCTTGTCCTGAAAGGTGAGGATCGTTCCAGGGGCGAGCTTTACGGAATCCGGAGCGGCGATATAGATCCGGTCGCCTTGTGTCCAAACAACGTGAGCAGTGATGCGATTGCCCGCACCGAGAAGACTTCCGGCGAGACAAATCAATGCCAGGGCAAGTAGGACTCGCCTAATTCGACGCCTCTCCCCGTGGGGAGAGCGAAGACGCCTATCCCTGCGGCGAAGAAAAAGAAACAGTGTCTCTTTTGCCACGTTATCTCCGAACCTCGCCCGCTGCTTTCGGTTACCCATGTTTTTCGGCAGCCAGGCGTGTCAACTTTGACACAAATTCGGCTTCAAGAGCGAGACCCGGGAAACGCAAGTTCTTGCGCGACAGTCGCATTGGGGTTTGGCGCGGCCCTTGATTTACCTCCCCGCAGATACCCGGCCGAGGGGCTGGGAAATCCGGACCCGGCGCCGGCCCGCCGAACCGGTTGTTTCATGGCCGGAGGAGGACACGAACATGGAAAAGAATTGGATGGTGCTGGTCGGCACGATCGCGCTTGCCGCCGCCGTGAGCACTGGTTGCAACAAAGAGGACGAGGTCGCGACCGCCCAGGCGGGCTATCGCAATTCGAACGTGGTTGAGCAGGCGAGCACGCGCTCATTGGAATCGAAACCGGAGGCGGTGCCCGCAGTGACATCTCCCAGCATGCCGCTGCATTCGGAGCCGGGCAGCGACATGCAGGTGGAAGGTGCCAAGGCGCCTGATCTCTTGGTGAAAAGCTCAAAGGAGACCGTTACTCGTGGTGAGACGATCGAGTTGAGTGCCCAGGGTTCGCCGGACGTGGTCGAGATGATGCTGTCGGACGGTTACGGGACCACGCAGTCTCTGGTGTTCGATGCCGCGTCGACCACGTGGAAGACCACGTACCGCGTGCCGCTCAACATGAAGTTGGAGCGGCTTGGCTTGTCGATCAAAGCCAGGAACGGTGACGAGCGGTGGCGCCGGGTGTGGGTGTTCCTGACTCTGCCCGAGAACGCAGAAAAGGCGGCACCGGAGTCGAGCGCAGTCTCTGATTCTTTGGAGGATTGACCGTAACGAAGCCGCGCGGGCGCGGGCGGAGTTGCAGAACGAAGGTGCTACCGCACATGGTGGCACCTTCGTGTTGTTCAGCATCAATGGGTCCCGAGGAGTCAGCGAAGTGATAGAAGTGCTACCGCACATGGGACCACCTGAACTGGTCCTAGGACCAGTTCAATGATGATGGCGAACGTCGCGCCAAAAAAATCGGCAAAAATTTCTTGACCTGGATTTGCAGACGCCATTTGATTAGTGTGCACCCGTCGCATGGGACAGCGTCAGCGCGCTTGGCAACCTCCCTGCCGAGCTTCAACAGCCAGATTCAGCTCAGAAGCAAAACCCGTTCGCGTCAGGCGACAGGCATGGCGTTCATCCTCCCAAAAACCGCCATGTTATAAAGAGTGAACCCCGTCGCAACGATCACGGAGGTGTGATCATGCGCCTTGCATTCGCGTTGAAGGATCGTTCGGATCAAGAGTTGCTCACCGGGCTTGCCGTCGCGGTGGGCCACGAACGCGAAGATCTCGCCCTGGTCATCGCCCACCTCGTCGAAATGGAGAGCCGCCAGCTGGCTTTGCCAGAGAGCTGTTCTTCTCTTTCCAAGTACTGCATCGAGTTTCTACATATGAGCGACTGGCAGGCCTACCGGCGAGTGGATGTGGCTAGGGTTGCCCTGAAGTTTCCTCTTGTGCTGGACATGCTGGCCGAAGGTCTCGTGAACGTGACGGCGGTGCTCCGATTGGGCCCCTCGTTGACCGAGGAAAACCATCGGGAGTTACTCCAGGAGGCAACGCATAAGACCAGGGATGAAGTCGAGGAGATCGTGGCGCGGCTTCGTCCCAAGTCGCCGGTTTCCGACATGATCCGGAAGCTGCCGGTCCGAAGTAGAGCGGCCGCCGCTTCCTCCAATGATGGCTCTTCTGGACTCCCAAATGAGGCGACTCTCGGACAGAACGCTCCGGAATCTCTTTCCGACAACAGTCAGGTGGCTACCGAGGGAGGCGTGCCGGAATCTGTTTCTCCAAAGCTCGACCACGAGCCCGCGCTTCATGTTCAGCCCCGGGCATCCCACAAGCCTGCCGTCTCCCCGCTCGCGCCGGAGATTTACAAGTTTCAATTCACCGGGAGTGCCCGATTAAAGAAGAAATTCAAGCAACTTCAGGAATTGATGCGACACCGGGTTCCCAACGGCGATCTTGCCACGCTCTTCGAAATGGGTGTCGACCTCTTGCTGGAAGAGGTGTCGCGGGAAAAGTTCGGAAAATCTGATCGGCCTCGCAAGAAGAGAATCAAAGCGGATTCCGCCGAGGAGAGTAAGTCTGGGAATTCAAAGAAGACGGATCATTCACGACACATCCCGAACCATGTAAAACGTGAGGTCTGGTCACGGGACGAAGGCCAGTGCGCTTTCGTGAGCAAAAGCGGTCGACGGTGTTCCGAACGAGGCCGAATCGAGTTCCACCATGTTGTGCCGTTTGCGTGGGGTGGCGAGGCGACGGCCCAGAACATCCAGCTACGTTGCCGTGCTCACAACGCGTATGAGGGAGAAGTGATTTTCGGCAAGATCGTTAGGAAGAACGGCGGCAATAACGGCCGTGTGGCAGCAACTGGTCCTAGGACCAGTTCGAGGAACGGAAATGGGCATCAAGAGGGACATCCCAACCGGGGCAGCGAACGAAATGGGAGTGGTTCGCCATGACACTGCGCAAACTTGCTCGTCTTGGCACCAGATGAACGTTTCGCCGGCTCAACTGCTGCCCGCGCCAGTTGGCAAGCGGCGAAGATCATCCGGGGTGTTCACGCCGCGAAGCGTGGAGATTGTTTCTGCATCTGTCGTGAGTCCTCGAAGGGCGATGCGATCGAGTAGCGCCTGCACGGAGGAGCCCGGAGAAAGGGATTCGATTGTGGGCAATGCGGATCGAGGATACAGGCCGGGAAACGGGTGGCGGATTGCCGCGAGGGGGGTTGCGTTTTTCTCTTCGGAGATAAACACGACTGCTGTATCCGCCGCGCGGGAGGCGAGAAGCCTTTGTAGGTGCGTTTTGTTCACCAAAGGCATGTCGGCGGTGAGGACGAGGGCAAATTCATGAGATGAGCTTTTGAGGGCGACGCGGAGTCCTTCGAGCGGACCCAGGTCCGGCCGTTCGCTGGTCACGAACGCTTTGGCGTATTCGACGTACGGGAGGGGATCGCGTGTGACGACACGAGGAGTTAGGCCGAGATCGCGCAATGCGGCGATGGTGTAGGCGAGCAATGGCTTGCCATTCCAGAGCGCCAGAGCTTTATCGCTGCCGAAACGAGAAGATTTCCCGCCGGCAAGAATGAAGCTCTCGAGACCAGCGGAGAGTCGTGCCTGATTCATGAAAGCTGGACGTTACTACTGCTCGACTTGCGCGGCGAGTTTCTTAATCTCTGCGACTTGCTTTTCCAATTCAGCCGGGTCTTTGATTGGGGGCGAACAGACAGTCTCGACACAGACAAACATGGCCGGCGCGGCGTCAGGCGAGTACATGAGATCCGCCATCCGGGTGGAATCGGCTTTTGGATCGAGGTTCAGGATCACCTTGTTGGGCTCAAACAGGAAATACGCGGCTTGGCGAAGCTTGGTGACCGTGGAGTCTGCCGGATCGCCGATGATCGCCAGCTGCACATGATGGCGGCTCATGCGCCCGGCAGCCAAACCTGCCGTAGCTGCTGCTTTCAGGTCTTGCAACGCTGGTTGGAGGTCGCTTTCCAAGGCTTTTTGTCCGGCTTCTCGAAGCCGCAAATCGCCAGCTATCACTCCTGTTTCCCAAACGGCCAATGCAGCTGTCGCGTTCTGGTCGCGTCTAAAGACAGGAGTATTTCCGGAGGGACCGATTTCCACGAACGTGTGCGTCTTCGGGTCCAGGAATCGATCTAAAATGTTGTAAGCAACTATTCCCATGGCCTTAGTAATCGATGAAAAGCCTGAAAACTGGACAAGCTCTGCATGCTCTCGCAACCAGACGCATTCCACGATCAACGGTTTACTAGTGGGAAAATGATCGTGAAAGCCGTTGATTTCCGGCTGACCTTCCGAAAGTGGGTCCCGGTAGTAATCGAGATCAAGGTTTGAAGAATCCCCAGCGATAATCTTGGCCAGGTTTAACGCAGTACCGAACGGCGCCGTGGTGAGCCTTGGCTCATTCATGATCATTAACTGCCTTGCCTCTTCGAGCGTCGGCCCGCCCGCTTGGGCAACCCAATAGAGGACGGCCTTTCCTTCAGGGCTTCCGTCTCTGATCACCTTGCCTTCAGGAATTCCGTGTCCGACCAGCTCCCGCGCCATCTTCGTTGCGATATCCAAGTAGGCGACGTCGCCTTTATCTCCGTACAACCACAATGCAAACCGAACACCGTCTTCGGTGGGGGGCAGTTTGCCTTGGAGCAGCATCGCGGCAGCCTGATCGACGGCCATTTCGAGTTTTGTCTTTTCGCGATGGAGTTGCGGTTTCGAAAGCTCGGGGAGTTTTTCGTCGGGGGGCGCGGCCGAGACGGGCGCGGAGAAAAGGGCGGCCGCAATCAAACCAACCACGAACAAAACAAAAAACAAAACCGGGACGATTCGCATCGCCCCGGTCTTGGTGTCACAACTTTGGATCAAATCAGCGCTCCAAAACTAGCCCGTTCGAAAACCGGCCCTCGCGGGAGCGTTAAGCCCGAAACTGGTTCAGATAAGCGGTCAAGCCTGCCAAACCAGTTCCGCTCCCGCGAGAACCAAAACTCAGCTCTTGTCTGCTTTGGGCTCCGCTGCCTTGGGCACGCCCAAGAGGGTGATCACGTCTTTCTCGTACTGCTCGCGCGGCACCAGGCCGACGATCTTCCGATAGATCTTGCCATCCTGCGAAATGATGAATGCGGTGGGAATCCCGCGCACGCCGCCAAAATCCGAAACGATCTTCTGGTTGCCCATCGCGATCGTGTACGGGATGTCGTGCTGGGTGACGAAGCTCTGGACGACGCCGGGGCCCTGCTGATCCAGCGACACGCCCACGACTTCAAATCCCTTGTCCTTGTAGGACTTGTGCAGATCCACCAAATGCGGGATCGCCGCCCGGCAGGGCCCGCACCAGGTGGCCCAGAAGTCCACGATCACCACTTTGCCCTTCAGGCTCTCGCTCGTGACCGGCTTGCCGGCCAGGTCGGTCAGCGACCAAGCGGGCGCGGCCTGAAGTTGCGAGGTGTCTACGGCCGGTTTCGAGGTCACCGATTTCACTGACTTCTCCGCCTTCACGGCCGTGGTTGTCTTGGATTCGGTGGCGGAGCCGCAGCCGGCCGTGACCGCGAGCAGAAGCGTAACCAGAGGTAGTGTGCGTAACATCATGAGATTCTCCAGCGCTAGTGACTAACCGATGTTCGTCAACCAGGGAAACTGCCGCGCCATCCACCCCGAGATGACGGTCAGCTGATTGGTGAAGATCAACACCCCGATCACGATCAGAAGCGCCCCCGAAGCGATCTCGATCGCCCGGAAGTGCCGCTTGAATCGGGACGTGACCCGGAAGAACGCGTCGATGCTGAGCCCGGCGATGATGAACGGTAAACCGAGTCCGAGCGAGTACGCGGCCAAGAGCACCATCCCCTGCCCCACCGTTTCGCGGGTGCTGGCGTAGGCAAGGATGCCGCCCAGGATCGGGCCAATGCAGGGCGACCACCCGAAGGCGAACGCCATGCCGACCAGGAACGAGCCCAAGAGTCCAATCCGTTTTCTTTCGGTCTGAATCCGTTTTTCACGATACAGAAAGTTGAGGCGGAACACCCCAAGCATGTGAAGCCCTAATAGCACCACCGCCACCCCCGCGATTTTTCCCAACAGGGACAGCTTCGACAAAAGGAAGCTGCCGATCGCGGTCGCGGACGCACCCAACAGCACGAACACAAACGAAAAACCGAGAACAAAAAACAAAATGTCGGCCATGATGGCCCAGCGTCGTCCCCCCGCTCCCTTGGATTCCAGCTCGTCCACGGTTGCGCCGCTGACAAAAGACAAATAGCCGGGAACGACCGGCAGCACGCACGGGCTTACAAAAGACAGGATGCCGGCGCCGAAAGCGGCCAACAGAGACACGTTCTGCATGGGATTAGTCTGGATTGCTCCCTGATACGTTGGGAGCCCGATTGCTCCCTGAAGGCGAGGGGGTTCGAACCAAGTACGCGCCCCCCATCTTACCGTGACCGACCGGGTTCATTCCTGATCCGAGTCCGTTCGTCGCATCCAAGTACTCCCCGCACAAGAGTTTCCGCTCTTGGCCGGGCTTGGATAAAGGTATCGGACCCGCAGCGAAGGGCCTAAAGTATACCCCATGGTCAAGCTTTCCCACCTGGATGAGCGGGGCAGAGCGCGCATGGTCGATGTGGGCCACAAACCCGTAACTACCCGCCGTGCCGTGGCTTCCGCCTTGGTAGTCCTTGCCCGCCAAGCCCTGGAACAGGTCTGGAACGGGGGCCTGGAAAAAGGCGACGCCCTGGCGGTGGCGCGACTGGCCGGAATTCAGGGCGCCAAGCAAACCCCCGCCCTCATCCCCTTGTGCCACCCCCTACCGCTCGATCACGTAGCGATCGAGCTCCGGCTTCTTCTGGAACGATCAGCGATCAAGGTGTTTGCCGAAACACGCACGCGGGCCGCGACGGGAGTGGAAATGGAAGCCCTCACCGGCGCCGCGGTCGCCAGCCTTGCCTTGATCGACATGGTCAAGGGAGTGGATCGCACCGCACACGTCGCCGAGCTCAAGTTGGAAATCAAGGAGGGCGGCTCGAGCGGACGCTGGACCCGTGAGGGCTTCGAGGATCCGTTTTCTCTCGAAAACAAAGCGGGCAGCAAGAAGCCTCCTCGCCAAAAATCGGCGGGTGGCATGGATGGAGATTCGAACCGCGAGGGAAGCCTACGGATTAACCGACGTGGTCGGCGGGATCAAAACTCGCCGAGGCAAAAACGTGGGCGGTGAGGGCGGGGCGCTGGACAGGCCAAGCGGCGAGGGGCGAGAGCCAAGTGAGGCGCATCGGGGTGCAGGCGAGGCTCGCGAGCGAAAAGCCAGCGACTCCCGGCCGTTTCGCGCGGCGGTGCTCGTCGTTTCCGATCGCGTAACCGCGGGAACCCACGATGATGAGAGTGGGAAAAGCGCCCGCACGCTCCTGACCCAATTCGGTTTCGAAGTCGTGCACACGGACGCAGTCCCCGACGAGAGCGACGCGATTGAAAAGCGGCTTTGTCACTATGCCGACCAGGATCATCTTGATCTGGTGATCACAACCGGCGGCACGGGCTTCGCGCCTCGCGACGTCACCCCCGAAGCGACCTGGCGCATCATCGAACGCGAAGCACCAGGAATTGCCGAATTGCTCCGGCGCGAGACGGCGGCCAGCACTCCCCTTTCTGCGCTTAGCCGCGGGGTGGCGGGCATTCGGGATCACACCCTCATCGTGAACCTGCCCGGAAACCCACGCGGCGTGCAGGATTGCTTATCCGTCTTGAGACCTCTCTTCTCTCACGGGCTCAAGATTCTTAGGGGAGAACCCACGGGGCACGCGGCGTGGAAATCAAAGTGAGCGTCGCGGGGCACGCGGCGTGGAAATCAAAGTGAGCGTGGCGATAACTGACGTCAACCGGGCCTTCTGGAACCCTATGTGAGCGAGCTCATCTCCTGGGAAGATGCGCGAGAGCGTGTGCTCTCTCGCATCCATCCCCTCCCCCCGATCGAAGTCGCGGTGTTGGAAGCGCTCGGTCTCGCCGCTGCAGAAAACGTAACGTCTCCCGAGGACCATCCGCCGTTCGCCAACAGCGCCGTAGATGGATTTGCGGTGCGATCGGCCGACACCGCCCACGCGTCCAAAGACAATCCCGCTCACCTCTCCGTCATCGCCAGCCGGCCCGCTGGCCATGCGGATTTTCTGAGAATCCAATCCGGCCAGGCGGTTCGCATCATGACGGGCGCTCCCTTTCCTGATGGGGCGGATGCGGTGGTGATGATCGAAGACACGGATAATTGGGACGAGGCCGCCGGACGCGGACGAACCGTCGCTGCCCAGGCGGCCACCGGCAAAGCTGAGGGATTCCAGGTAGCCATTTTCAAACCCGCTCAACCTGGCCAAAACGTGCGGCCGAAAGGCGAAGCGGTCCACAACGGCGACTCGCTCCTCGAAACAGGTCACGTCATTCGCGCCCCCGAAATCGGGTTGTTGATTTCGACCGGGGTCAAAACGATTCGCGTGCATCCGAAGCCGCGAGTTGCCGTGCTTTCATCGGGTGACGAAATCGTGCCGGCCGACAAGGAGCCGGGCCCTGGCCAGATCCGGGACTCCAATCGCCCGGCTGTTCTTGCAGCTTTGAAACGACGCGGCTTCCAGACGCTGGATCTAGGGCTCATTCCCGACGATGAAGCTCAACTTACCCGGGCGGTTAGACGTGGTGTAGCGGAGTCAGATTTCATCATTTCATCAGGCGGCGTTTCGGTCGGTGACAGGGATTTGACCCACAACGTGCTCTCCGGTCTCGGCCGGGTAAACGCCTTCAAGGTAGCCATGAGACCCGGCAAACCCCAGGTGTTCGGCGAGATCGAAAACGTTCCCGTATATGGGCTTCCCGGGAACCCCGTCTCGGCACTCGTGGTACTCGATGTGTTCGTTTTGCCCACCCTCAGGAAGATGTCGGGTTGGAGGGATGTGCTCCGGCCGTTCTTCATGGCCCGTCTCGGTTGGCCGATCCAAAGGAAAGCGGGCCGCACCGAGTTCGTTCGTGTACACCTGCAAACCGAAAATGGGGGCTGGATGGCCCGCTCGACGGGGCCACAGGGCTCTGGAATTCTTGCTTCCATGACGCGCGCCAACGGATATGCGATTCTCCCCGCGGCCGCGGAACACCTTGAAGCAGGAGCCCACGTGCTCTGCATGCTTTGGGAGGACTGATCTCAATGAAGCCGATTTGCCTAAGCGCCGCACTGTGTCTGCTTTTCGCTGTCTTGGTCTTCAACGAGAGTGCGGCAGCCTCCGACGTCCTATCCCCGCGTCTCAAACGAGTTCAAACCGCGGTTCTGACGTGGCAAGCGACCGGCGGCCGGGAAACCTTGGCCGTGCCCGAGCACTTGAAGGCGGCGGTTCGCAGCCTGCGTTCCGAAACAGGCCTATTCACGAGCGCGAGTTCCGACCAGCTTCACGATCCCATGATTTCCGTGATCTGCCGCACTACCGATCCCGAGATGCTCCGCATGTCGGGAGCGACGGTGAAGACGGTGGCCGGGCAAGTGGTGACAGCGGACGTTCCGCTTTCCCTGCTCAATCAGTTGGGCTCCATTCCCGGCATGATCTCGGCCGACGTGCCGCAGCTCTATCACCCGCTTCTTGACATCAGCCGCCCCGAGATTCGCGCCGACGCCGCGCAGGGCGCAACGCAACCTCCCTATCCGGGAACAACCGGTCAGGGCGTGGTCGTGGGCGTGATCGATACCGGTTTGGACATCGATCATCCCGATTTTCTGAACGCCAACGGCACCACACGCTTGCTCTATCTCTGGGATCAAACCGACTCCGCGGGTCCGCATCCCGCGTTCCCGTATAACTACGGGACGGAATGGACGGCCGCCAACATCAACGCCGGCGCAGCTCGCGAAATCGACACCGATGGCCACGGAACACACGTAACCGGCATCGCGGCCGGAAATGGCCGCGCCATCGGCACCCCGGGCGATCAGTATCAGTTCACCGGCATTGCGCCCGAAGCGGACATCATCTTCGTGAAGACCACGTTCAACGCCGACGACATCGTCGACGCCGTGAAGTGGATCCAGCTCAAGGCGGCGAGCAAACCGTGCGTGATCAATCTCTCACTGGGAAGTCAGTACGGCGGACACGACGGGTCCGCGGACCTCGACGTGGCCATGGCCGCACTTTCGGGACCGGGCCGCATCATCGTCGCCGCGGCGGGTAACGAGAGCAATTCGGGCATTCATGCCCAGGGCACCATTCCCGCCCTGAGCACGGTCGATTTTCAATTCAGCATCCCCTCCTATACCGCCACTTCAGGGAACAACGGCGGGCAGGGCAACGATCTCTGTTTGATCGAAGCCTTCTCGACGAACTCCAATTTCAACATCAGCGTGGTGCAGCCCAACTTGAACGTTGTAGGACCCGTGGGTCCGAACGGTACGCTCACGCAGGCCACGACTTCGGGTGAAGTGGACATCGATGCTTCGGCAGTGGGTAGCGACCGCTCGGTGTACATCGATCTTTGGGACAAGAACGCCTCGGTTCCTCCGGCGAGCGGCAGCTGGTCGATTCGCGTTCAAAACACGCAGTCCGGTCCCCATGAAATCGATCTTTGGCTGTATTACGTGGACCTCGGAAATGCGTTCGTGATCTGGGGTAACAACCTCGACAACACCGAGCTCGTGTCGTCGCCTGCGTCGTCGGACTCGGTGATTGCGGTCGGCGCCTACGTCACCAAGACCCACTGGCCGTGCATCGCATCGCCGAACGGATGCGGTTATCAACAGCCGCCCCAGGTGGGCGACATTGCGCCGTTCTCCAGCCCCGGACCGTTGCGTAACGGCACCACCAAACCCGAAATCAGCGCGCCGGGAATGGGGATTGCTTCGAGTCTTTCCAAGGACGCCTCCGGCCCGCTCTTCACCAATCCCGCCGGTGAATACCCGGGCAACGTCCGCTACGTAAGCCAAGGCACGAGCCAGTCGTCGCCTCACATCACCGGGGTGACTGCACTCATTCTCGAGCAGCGGCCCACTGCCGCGTTCGCTCAAGTGACACAAGCGTTGGAAGGCACCGCGCGTCATGACGTTTTCACCGGCGCCGGGTTCAGCGTGGACTTCGGCTATGGCAAGGTGGATGCCGCCGCAGCCGTGAACGTGTTCGTTCCCGTTCGTCTTCTCTCCCTGACCGCGGGTTGGGATGGAAATAACGCGATCGTGCATTGGGATCTCCGGGAGACTGAGGAAGGAGCTTCGTTCCGAGTCGAACGCGGCCCCACGCAAACGGGTCCGTTCACCGCACAAAGCCAGTGGCTCACCGGCAACATGTCCTTCTCTTGGACCGACCCCGCTCCAAATCCGGCGGAACCCTGGTATCGCGTCATGTCATTGGATCGAAGCGGCAAGCTCGAAGCCTTGGGCACGGTGGTGCTCTCTCCCCAGCACACGATCGCGCGGCTCTTGCCCAACGCTCCCAATCCGTTCCGCGGATCCACGACGATTGCTTTCGACCTGGATCGCTCGGGCAAGGTCAAGCTGGACGTCCTCGATATCTCCGGACGGCTGGTCACCACGCTGGCTTCCGGGGTACGATCGGCGGGTCACAATGAGATCGAGTGGAATGGGCTGGACGGGACGGGACACCGGGTGGCGCCGGGGATTTATGTTTACCGGCTTACCACTCCGGATCGCGTGCTCGCCCGAAGAATGGTGATGACATCGTAATAACGTGATCGCAACGACACCGAGCTGGGTTTTCCTGTTTCTCGGGTTCTATTTTTTAACGTCGGGGATATTGTTCGTCTACGGCGCGCACGCCTATATGATGGCTTTTCTCTATTTGCGTGCCTTACGAAGGGCGCCGCCCCGGCCTGAATCTGGGCCGCTCCTGCCGGTGACCATTCAACTCCCCGTCTATAACGAGCGCTATGTCATAGGGCGGTTGATTGAAGCCGTCACCCGGTTGGACTATCCCAAATCCCTGGTGGAGATTCAGGTTTTGGACGACTCCACCGACGAGACGGTGGAGGAAGCGGCGGCCATGGTGGCGCGGCTCAATGCCGATGGTTGGACGGCCGTTCACCGGCACCGGAAACATCGTGTCGGTTACAAAGGTGGCGCGCTGCGAGAAGGGCTGGCGGAAGCGCAGGGCGCGCTCGTGGCCGTGTTCGACGCGGATTTCCTTCCTCCTCCTGAGTTTTTAAAAGAAACGATTCCGTATTTTCAGGATCCCGCGATCGGCATGGTGCAGACGCGATGGACACATTTGAACGAAGGATTTTCGTCTTTGACCCGTGCGCAAGCGGCCGCCCTGGACGGACATTTTTTGGTCGAGCACACCGTTCGCAATCGTTACGGCGCATTCATCAACTTCAACGGGACGGCGGGAATCTGGCGAAAGGAATGCATTCAAAGCGCGGGCGATTGGCAAGACGATACGCTCACCGAGGACCTGGATCTCTCGTACCGCGCGCAACTGGCCGGATGGAAGTTTTTGTTTCTGCCCTCGGTGGAATGCCCGGCCGAGCTACCCGCCGAAGTGAACGGTCTCAAGGGCCAGCAGTTCCGATGGGCGAAGGGATCCGCGCAAACCGCGCTCAAGATCCTCCCCCGCATCAAGGAAGCCCCGCTACCGAGGTTCGTTCGCTTCGAGGCGTTGGTGCACCTCACCAATCACCTCGTGTATCCGCTCCTCTTACTTCTCGGCATTTTGGCTTTTCCCGCCCTGCGGATCCTTGACCACCATCCCGAAACGGCAGTCTTGTTCAGGGTCGCAACGATTCTTGCGGTGGCTTCGTTCGGGCATCCCTGGCTTTATCTGGTGGCCCAGCGCGCACGCCAGCGCAACTACGTGGAAGCATGGTTTCTGGTCGCGCTCGTGGTGGCGGGCAACATGGGTATCGCCATCAACAACACCCGCGCATTGATCGAGGGATTGCTTGGGCTTCACAGCGATTTCAATCGCACCCCAAAGTACGCCCTCACTACCCGGCGCGATCATTGGCGGGGAAAGGCGTATCACCCGAGAGCCTCGGTGTGGTCGTTCCTGGAAATCGTGTTCGCCCTCTACAGCGGAGTTGCTCTCGCGTACGCCGTGCGTCACGGACATTGGCTGGCCGTTCCATTTTTGGCCATGTACGCAATGGGAGCGGGGACGCTGGGATTTTTGTCCGTCTACAACTCTTGGGCTAGATCGCGAACCGGCGGCCCCACGCCTGCTCTGGCGACTGCCCCCGGGAAGTAACCATGGATCCGCAACTCCTTCACTTGCGTCTCAATCATTTGCCCGTAGTGAGCGTCCTTTGGACGTTGCCGTTTCTCGTGGTGGCCCTCGTCCGTCCTTCTCGCAACGCGTTCTTGCGGGCGCATGCGTTCGCCGTCGTGCTCGCGCTGACCGGGACCCTTGCGTACGTCACCGGCGATGGTGCGGAAGAGAAGATCGAGCATCTTCCCGGCGTGGTGGAGAGCGCGATCGAAGCGCATCAGGACGCGGGAACAATCGCTTTCGCGATCGGCCTCGGGGCGGGCGTGCTGGGTTTGGTGGGACTCTGGGCCGTGCTCAAGAATCGCTTCGGTCTAGCCCGAACCCTTTGCTGGGTGGTGACGGTCGTGGTGGCGTTCGAAACCGGAGCGCTCATGGTCACCGCCCACCGGGGGGGGCTGATTCATCGCCCGGAGCTGTATCACGGTTCGGCGGGCGCCCCCGAGCGCGTTCCGGATTAGGGAACGGGGCGCGCCAACCGCGCCCTAAATAATTTCGGTTCACTCGGGCGGAATATTCATCTACATCTGTAGTAGTATTGCCCGCAGGCTTCCTCAGAGCCGTGCCGGGCCGTTCACGAAACCACGGGGGAAAGACCCATGACTTTTTCTTCGAAGATGTTTTACCGCAGTAAATTAGCAGGTTGGATCATCACCGGCCTCGCCGCCTTGGCACTCGGCACCGTGGGGACGGGACGGGTGCTGGCGGACGACGATGACGATAAGGACTCAGGAGACGCGTGGCTTGGGGTGGCGCTCCAAGAGTTGACCCCGTCCCTGCGCGAGGCGTTGGGCCTGGACAGCCACGTCGAGGGCCTCGTGATTGGAGGCGTCATGCCCGACAGCCCGGCGGAAAACGCCGGCATCCAGGAGCGGGATGTTCTTCTCTCTCTGAATGGGAAGTCCGTCACGTCGGTCGGTGAGGCTAGACGTGAGCTCAGCAAAGCAGAGCCCGGGGACCGCATCACGGTTTCGGTGTTGCGTGAAAACCGACGCCGTCAGTTCACGGTCAAGCTCGCCGAGCGCAACCGCGACGAAAATTCGAATTGGTTGGAAGGACTCGAGCGCACCCCCGGACCCGGCGCACCCGAGGCACCTGAACCGGGCGAGACACCACCGTATCTGCCCGATGCTCCCAATGCCCCCATGCCGCCCTCGATGTCCCGCTCTGACGAAGGACATCGCGGGTATCTGGGCGTGAGCACCATCGAGCTTGGCGAGCAGCTCGCTGATTACTTCGGTGTTCACGGTGGCGGCGGCGTCCTGGTGACCGAAGTGGCGAAGGATTCACCGGCGGAAGAGGCAGGCCTCAAAGCCGGGGACATCATTCTGTCCGTTGAAAACAGCAAGGTGGATGATCCCGCCGATCTCATGCGTCTCGTGCGTGCGCATGATCCCGAGGACCAAGTCGACGTCACGGTGCAGCGGCGCGGGCAAGTTCAAACGCTCCACGCCAAGCTCGGCGAATCGCGTGATCTCGGGTTCGCCATTCCCCCCGGAAGTCGCGGGCAGTTCAGGATGATGTCTCCCGAGATGCACGAACACATGATGATGCTGGGGCCTCAAATTCGCCAGCATATGCAGCATTTTCGGATGCTGAACGATCGGCGTGGAGGCGGATCGGCCGAGATCTAACCGCCGTCCACTCGAGCCACGCTTGTATGGGGAGGAGAGTCAAGGCAGGCGAGACCTCCCAGGCCTTCCACGCCAGACTCTCCTCCCATACTCCTGTCGCCCGGAACACGGCTAACGGCCGATAGGCCAGGATGACCGTGCACGACCACACCCACCACGCCGGATGCGGCAACGCGAAGAGCACCGGCAAGAGCCAGATCAGGTACCAGGGGTGAACGACGGGCGAAACGAGAAAGAGCGCGCCGACCGTCCACGCATAGGTGGATATCCAGTCCCGCCGTAAACGCAGCATTAGCGCCACAACCAGAGCCACCCACCCGAGCGCGATCCATTTTGCGAACCAGAGCTGCGATTCGGTGGCCGTGTGCGATACGAATATCGAAAACAAAAAATCATTGCTCCGCCACTTTCCCACGAATACGCCAAGACTTCCCAACGGATTGAGCCCGGGACGCCAGAACGCGGCGTAACACGCTCCAATCATGAGCGGCACCACGAACCATCGCGCGCGTAGCCGCGGCCAAAGCAAAGGGAGCGCGATCCAAGGCAGGAATTTCACCATGCCACCCACGCCGAGCGACACCGCGGTCGCGAACGGTTTCTTCTTCGACCACGTCCAAAACGCAATGGCTATGCAGAGCATTCCCATGGCTTCGACATGACCGTTTGCCGCGAGCTCGAGCATGACCAACGGATGCCACAGGTAAAGCGCCACCCACTCCCGCGGTTTGCCGCGCACTTCCAACGCGCGCATGAATGCGTAACCCGCGGCCAAATCCATCCCCACCACGAAGAGCTTCCATGCGAGCACGCCGGGAGCAATCCAGGCGATCAGAGCGAAGAACACCATGCACAGGGGCGGATAGATGGTGGGAAGATCCGGATGATTGATGAGCGGCCAGAGCGCATCTCTAAGGCCGCTCAGCTCCGGCGCGGAGGGCGGATAGCGATAGGGATTGATGCCGTGAAGTAGTACCTTGCCATCCCACAAATAGCGGTAGAGGTCATCGGAAAGAACCGGAGGTCCGGGAACAAGAAGCGCGCGAAAGAGAATGGCGCCACCCCAGATCACTGCAATGCGCCGGCCTGAGGAAGAAACATTCCCGCGCTCCGCGAAACCCAGAAACGGAAATCTCCAGGTGCCGTAAGCTCCCCGGAGCGAAACCGAGTAGCCCAAGAAAAGCGCGGCCCACAAGAGCGCGAGGTGATCGAAGGCGACGAAGCTGACGGAGCTGGCTGCGAAGAGGATGTATCCGATCGCGCACGCCGCTCCGCCGGCCAAGAGCCAGATCATGGAAGAACGATGGCAAAAACCAACCCGGGAGCCAAGCCCGCAGTCGGACTGTTTGCCAAGTTACCCCGGGCGGGGGCGGTCAAAACGCGCTTGTGTCCCCCGCTCTCTCCTGAACAGGCTTCGGCGCTTTATGCAGCGTTTTTGGGGGACCTCGCGGAAATGCTGGACGGGGATCCGGCGTGGGAATGGATCGTCTATAGCCCGGAGCCGGAGCTTCTCGAAGCCGCGTGGCCGCATGACGCCCCGCGTCCCAACGCGTGGCGGCGCCAGGTCGAGACTGACCTGGGGGACCGGATGCACGCCGCGCTGGAAGAGCTGCTCGTCGATGGACGCCCCAAAGCACTGCTTCTAGGAAGCGATCACCCCACCGTGACCCGCGACATGATCGCGCGCGCATTCAATGCGCTGGAAAAATCAGAAGTCGTGCTGGGTCCGACCGTCGATGGCGGGCTCTATCTCGTGGGTTGGACCCATCCCCATCCCGAGATCTTCGTCGATGTACCCTGGAGCACCGAACGCGTACTGGAAACCGTGATCGCTCGCGCCAAAACGCATCAGGTGCAAACCGCTCTCATGACGCCGTGGTATGACGTGGATACCGCGCGTGATCTGGCGTTCTTGCGAGCGCACATCGCGGCGCTGGAGTTGGAGCTAGGTCCTAACGCGCCCTGCGCCCGCACCCGCAAGGCGCTTACTTGCGTGCTTTGAGCGCTTTTCCGACTTTGAGCAGGGGGCCGGCTTCGAGTCGATACATGTAAATGCCCGGCGCAACTTGCTGCCCGAGGTCGTCCATGCCGTTCCAGGGCACTGCGTGCGATCCCGCCTCGAGGGGCTCGTTGACCAGCGTCTTCACGCGGCGGCCGCTGACGTCGAACACGGCCAACCGCACGTCATTTCGCCCGGTGAGCTGGAACATGATGTCGGTGGAGCCGCGAAATGGATTGGGCGCGTTCCATAGCATGAGCGGCCCCCGCGGGCCGTCGCCGATTCCCACCTGCGGCGCCACATAGATGAGACTGTCCACGACGTTTTTGGTGATCTGCAACACGACGGGATCATTGGCTACCAGACCATTTGTCCAGTAGATGCTGGCCGTGTTGAATACCTTCGCATCGTTTCGAGTGAAGTAACCCATGGTTGCGTTGCCATAGCTCGCCGGCGAGTAACCAAGGACCAGGTAATTGAGTGGCGTGCCATCGATGCCGGTGGGATGCGGTATGCCGCCCGTAAACTGCACCACCGCGCCGTCGGTTTCATAGCCAACCAGCCATTCGGTGAACCCGTACTCGTTCCCATCCACGAGTCCCGTCCCGGCATAGATCCAGTGGTTGGTGTTGTAAGCGGTGTAATCGCCGTAACCTTGGGAGGAGGGATAGTAGCCGGCCGCGTTCACGTATCCACCCACGCGAAAGCTCACCCCGGTCATGTGATTCTCGGGACGATTGACCGGGCTGGCGTACCAGTTCACGGTCACCCGCGAGTTGTCCACGTTCCAGTACGGATCGGAGTTGCGATCCTTGTAGCAGATGATCTGGTCCTGGGCGGGATTCAACCGGATCTGC
>Ga0068861_100000873_pt1 | contig 18264 bp, 17 predicted proteins | sample KBSSwiS42_FD_66593 | JGI IMG/M metagenome (GOLD analysis project Ga0068861, IMG submission 66593) | Switchgrass rhizosphere microbial communities from Kellogg Biological Station, Michigan, USA - KBS Switchgrass S4-2 | ecosystem: Host-associated > Plants > Roots > Rhizosphere > Soil ...
GCGCGCTTATGGCCGAGCCGGCGGTCGGGCGATGGGAGCCGTATGACGGGAGACTGTCACGTACGGTTCTGCAAGAGGCTGGGGGTGCAACTCCCCCGGCCTACTAACCGACGCTAATCATGGGGCGACGTATTCCGCCCAAGAATCCTCAGCAACCCCGGCAAGCGCTCCGGTGCCTTCGGCAGCGCAGGGCGCTTTAAGATCTGGCCGGCGTCGCTCTTCGCCCAGTACCCGCGATAAGGAATCGGGATCCCCGCTTTCCTGCAGAGCTTCGCCAACGCGACGTCCGATACGCCAAGCCGTGCCGCCACTTCGCTGACGGGCGCCGTCCATACCAGTTCGTAGAGGGCCTCGCGCTTGAAGTAATGACGTCGCCGCAGTTCCGTGGTCCCGGGTAGCACGGGAGCTTCCGGCCTCGCTGGCAGCAGATTCTCAACCTGCACCAGCTGCGGCGCCGTCGGCAGTGCCGCACCCACCGCTGCAAAGCTCAACACCTTGTCTCCGTGCATCGTCAATGCATCGCGCCGCTGCTGTGTCTGAAAGTAGGCATAGCCGGCCGTCGTCGACTGATCTCGATGATTCAGTACCTCGCCGATCAGGTGCAAGGAGGAGCCACCCTGTGCCAACCAGGATCCGACGGTGCGCCGTAGGTCGTGGACGCGGATATTCTCCAACCCCGCGCGCTTCAACACGCTGCCCAGCTGATATGTCAGCGACGTGAGATGTCCCTTATCGCTTCGACCGCAGATGATGTAGGGATTGCCGCTGATCCGCGGCACGATACGCAGCCTGGCGAGCGCCGTTGCAGTGAGCGGCGCGAGAAGCGGCTCACCATTCTTGGTGAGCCCAATGAACAGCGTCCCCATGTCCCAGTCGATATCGACCCACTTCGCTTTCAGCAGTTCGATGCTGCGAAGTCCGGTGAGCAGCAGCAGCCAGATCGCATGGCGTGCGTGGTCGTTCGGTTCCTGCTCGAGGGAGGCGAGCAGGCGCGGCATCTCGACCGTGGTCACGAAGCGGCGGCGCTTGCGCTCGGGGAAGCGGACGATACCGTTGGTCGGGGTCTCGTAGTCCCTGGGAAGGTAGCCCGCCACCTTGCCCCAGTTGACCATCTTGCGATACACCTTCAGTAGATTGTTTGCGCCGTAGGGATGCTTTGCACCGAAGGCCGCGTGGATCGGTTCCAGGTCAGCGGAGGTGATGGACGAGGCAAAGCGGCTCTTCAGCTTGGGCTTGATCAATCGCCGCAGCATCGACTCGTCACTCTTCCAGGTGATCTTCTTGGGCTTGGCATGCCCCTCGACGTACAGGTCGCACAGCTCATCGACGAGCTTCAGCTGGCGCGATTCGTCGGACTCCCGTTGTGGATCCTGATTGGCCGAGACCCTGCCGAGGTATCCGACCGCCTTCTTTCTCGCCTGGTCCAGCGTCAGGACATCCGCGCGGCCGAGTTTGGCCAGGCGTTTGCGTCGATGGATGCGATAACTGCAGACATACACCCGATGGCCGCTGCCATAGACGCGCAGGCCAAAGTTCTCGAGTGCCCCGTCCCAGTAGATACACTGCTGTTTCGCGTGACCCACGAAGGGCAGCGTACGCACCGTATCCTGGCGGAGCCTGATGATTGGCATAGGAAAAACTAAGCGATTGGAGTGACCACAGCGCGACCACCGCAGGTCATTTTGGGGCGAGTTGCGGCGGACCGAGGCGTACTCTACAATCTGCTAAGTTATTGAATAGCCTACAACAGCGTGTTAGAGCGTAGCCCAGCGAGATGGTAGAACACGGCTCCGAAGCCGAAGGTCACTGGTTCGACTCCAGTCGGGCGCGCCATCTACAAGAAGGCCATGCAGGACAGGGAGACTGAAACGGTCGAAGTCCGCTCCACGTCACCAGCGTCCGCGACTGTGTCCGACGTGGTCGTAGTGTCCAGAAAGCAGCTGTAGACCGCTCTCGGTCAGGCAGCCTGTCGATAGTAGAAGCTGAGCATTCCACCGAGCCGCTGGTGGGCGCTTGACTGAACCGTTGTGCCCGCCGATGCCTTCGACTCCACTTCGCACCAACCGTTTTTCCAGCCCTGCTTGCTCTCCTGATGGTAGTGCCCTATGTATTGAGCAAGTGCGCGCTCAAGCGATGACCTGCCGAAGAAAATCATGCGGCCGGTACATTCTTCTTGATGGAGCAAACGAATCGTTCCGCATAGGCTATTCAGATTGGGTGACCGCGGCGGCAGTCGAATCACCTGAAAACGCTCCCGCGCGAGGACTGCATGGAACGCCTGCGAGTACTTCATATAGCGCTCCGTGATCAGGAAGCGAGTGCGACGGAGAAACGGCTCTTCCACGTCCGTCAGGTTGCTCGCCATCTGAGTCATCCATGCCCCGTGCGGGTGGGGCGTGGCGCCAGCGATCTTTTACTGTGCGGCTTGCCAGATCAAGAAAGAACAGCACGTAGTGCAGGGCATTCGGGGCCATCTGAGCGCCCACAGGCCGAAAGGGGAAAAGTAATGACTCAATGTGACTTGCAGTGAGCCCTCCGCATCGAAAAAATGCCGCGCTTATGACCAGCAGAGCAAAGGAGGGAAGTGTATGCCTCAGATTCGCAAGCTACTCGCCGGTATCGATGCCGACGACCTGCAGGCGCTATGCCGCGACCATGCTGTTGAGGACGAGCAGGTCGACTTCAAGGAGATGATTCCCCACAAGCAGGGAGCGGGGGAAGATCCTTGGCGAGACAATCTCGATTTGAAGCCATACGGACGTGACGCATTGCTGGCATCAGTTGTGGCGTTTGCGAATTCCTACGGTGGAGATTTGATCGTAGGCATCCGCGAGACGAAAGGCCAGCCTGGCCGCGCTGAGGCAGTGACACCGATACGTGACTGTGAGGATGCCGCAGATCGACTGGGCCGAGCCGCCGCAGCAGCCATCGACCCGCCGATTCCCAACCTGCAGTTTCGCGGAGTGCGGACTCACGGCACCGATGGTGTCATCGTGACACGAGTGCCTAAGTCTCGACTCGCGCCACATCGGCTATCCAGCACGCTGCACTGTTACCAACGCGTGCGTCACGAAACGAAGGAAATGTCGATGCGACAAATACAAGATCTCACCTTCGCAGTAGCCCGAGGGATGCGAAGCATAGATCAGCGATTCGAGGAGTTGAGGGCTTCCTTTGAGCGGTGGGGACGACTCTCGCCTGTCGAACAAGGCATTAGCCCTGAGCACCGCTACGGAATTCGAGTGAGTGCAGTGCCTCTGACCTCAGATTGTACGGTGGAGCGAGTTCACAACGTTCAAGAGATGCGCCCTCGCCCGAGGCGCATATGTGCCGTTCAAGAAGACGATGAAGTGGTCGATCTCATCGTTCCGAGTCCGGGAGACAGCTTTCACAATTGGCGACCCTTATTGCGTGGGAAAAAAACGGCGTTGCATGACGTGCACCTGACTCTCCTTGTAGCTATCAGTGCCCACGCGGCGTTCAGGCCGCGCAAACAGGCTAGATCAACATCAATTCGATAGTTACCGATGCCAGTTAACGGCGGACATTCTTGACGAACCATTCAGGCCCATTGTCACTCTTTATTCGGTCGGTGCTACTTGTATGTCGTGTACACAAAATGTAGCTTCGTCATCGCCTCTGTCAACACAAATAAATTTTCAGTCGTGTGAGGGAAGAAGAACGCCTCGACTGCTGACCCACTTGTTAGTCTATATTCCCGATCCACTTCTCGATCCGGCGACTGAAGCATGCCCTTAATGCTCGCGAGCGATGTCAATCCGTTCAGCCGGGCAGGCTGAATCTTCGAAAGTCACCCTCGCGTAGGCCGCAATATCTCAGCGACGGCCGCAACTGTTGTTCTCAACGATCCGAGAGTTTGCGAAATTAATAGACAAGCGCTGAGCATCATTGCGGTTGACGAGGTCGCAGTTGGAAGTTCTCCCTCACAAGACAACAAAAAATATTTTGTTTGACTCAGGTCCACCCTGTAAGTAGTTTCACACAAACCACAGCATTCTTTGGCTGGCAATAAATTCGTAGACTCACGCCGCCCAAATGGCCTTAGAGCCAACTCTGAGAACTATTATTATCTTGCTTTAGCCCGATATGCGCACTTGCAGGTCGAGATACTAGAATATCTCGCAGGGAATAGTCATGACCATCAAGTCTGTTTTTCTGACCTCGGTCGTTCCTTCATAGATATTGTCGGCTCGATACACGCAGAAAATTCCTCGTTGGCTTTTTTAATGAAATACATCAAGTTTTGGAATCATGGCAGTTACTCGCCGCCACGGCCCAGCCCAAAAAACACGCGGAAGTCGTTGACTGAATCGCAAGCGTTGCTGTCCCCATGGATAAAGGTGCCGTATGCAGACTAAATATCGAAGGACAAAATTGGACGCAACTCGCGTTAGACCCTGGCTCGGGGGCGCAATGGGTGTCACACACTGCATCGGCGATCTTCGAGAGTCGCAAAACGTGTGTGTTCACGACGCAATTCGTTGACATAAAAATGGTTCGCGCCCTCACAATAGCAAATTAACGGACTACGTCTAGGCTTGCGCCCACCGAAAGAGTTCGACGTGGTATCCGACATTGGACATGCATGCGTTCGAAGGGAGCGAAGAAAGACGCAAGCCACAGAGACGCAAGCCTTATAGCGCTCTCGATGCTGCTTGGCAGTCGGACATCGTTCGGAAGCATCGATAGGATGAGAAATCTGCGTACCAGACATGCTCGAATTCGTGAGCAATACAGACCTTCTCGTTTTTTTGCCGATCAATCAAGGAACCGTACCGTGCGCGTCATCCCACGCAAAATTCTTTCAGGACTCTTGGTCGCGCTCGCCGCGCTGCTCTTCATCGTGCCAAGCCGTGAGTCGTATGCTCAATCGACATCGAGATCCTTTCAAATGGCACTGTGGCGATCGAGCCTAGACGCGGACGTACCGACGTTCTTTAGTGGGGATTCTCAACCGCTCGGGCGTTCCATCCTGATCAAGACGGACTGGAGGGACGCGCCAATATCCACCAGTGACGGCAGCATTGAGTGGTGGCGGATCGTTGCCGTCTTGATCGACGAACCTTATCTCGATCTTGCTGCCGCGGGCCACAACCCCTGCGCGAGACAGGAAGATTTCGACACGTGGCTCGCCGAGGTCAGTGCTGTCGACGCGAAGCTTGCCCAAAGGGCGGCTGAACTCAGATCTGTCGCTCCCAAGGCGCGATTTTGGCTGAATTTCTCAGAGGATGAAGCCTCTTGGATGAAGAATGGCGTGTGCGGGGGCAGCTCAGCTGTCGACAACACAGTCATTCCTCTCAACAAGTCATATATAGACGTCATTTCGCTCGATCGCTACTTAGTCGCGTTCGAGCCAGCCGTCAAGCAATATTACGATTGGTTCGCCGCCAATCGGGCTAAGTCGGATCAGCAGGTGGGGTTGATTCCCGGCACATTCTATATCGATGGTCGGTCGGCGAATCAACCTGGCTACGTGCTTACTCAGGCGTCATATCTTCAGGCCTACTTCGATTACGCTAACGACATGAATCAGATCTGCAACCTTCCCCTCGGAAGCCGAGGATCAACCGGTAGGTTCGATGGGTGCCCAGTATGGATGGTGATGGGATGGCTCGGCGGAAATCATACGCAGGATGGTGTCACATACATTGGCGAACTCGATCAGTCTTCCACTGCGATCTCGAATGTTTGGCGAGGACAGCTTGCGTTGCCTATCCGGTCGGACTTGGTGCCTAAAGCGACGATTGAACGAACACTACCGCCAATCTTATACATATTGCTGGACAACTGAATCCAACGCTGCCATGGCAGAGAATCTGGCTGATCGTACGAACTTTGATGAGATGGCGGACGGAGTCGGATGCTCACTGCATCAGACAGGTTAGATAGTTGGTTTTCAAACATAGCGGGAGATTTGCAATGAAGACACTGGTGCTGGGTTTACTAACCGTCACTTGTTGTGGGATGGCATCTCAAGTGGCTCAGGCCGCTGGAGAGAGCGGATATGTGACGATCGTCTCCACTGCAATGTCGACGAACCTTGGCAACAATGTACAGATACGCGTGAGTTCACCGCCGACGACGCCCGCATCGTGCTCTACCCATGCTGCCTGGCACTTCACACTATCATTAGATACTGCAGCCGGAAAGAATCTCTACGCATTGATACTCTTGGCCAAGACAGCGGGCACTACTGTCTGGATCTCGGGTACTAACGTGTGTTCAGAGATTGGTAACATAGAGTCGCTCAGGGCGATCACGACTTATGAAGCTGCTCCTTAGCTGAACCGCACGGACTTTCCCGGAGACTCCAAACTCTGAGAGGATGGAGTCATGAGAATAAAGTCGAAGCTATATTTAGAAAAAGTCAGAGAGCACGCGGTGCGGACCGTCACGGAGCTGATCGATCAGAAGAACCGTGTGGACCGCGTGCGAGTTGCTCGGAGACGGAGCCATCAAGGTTCGGTACCAAGACCGTGTCAGATTTGACCGCCGTGTCGAGCCCAACGCATGGGCTCTACGCGTCAGTCGATACATCCGTGAATCGGGCCGCGCTAGATCGTCATGCAAACGTACGACCGTGTCGTCATCTTCGTTGTCGTGTGAAGAAATCTGATTTCCTCACAGGACTGGGAAAATAATTTCGTTGACAGGTTGACCCGCGATTGCGATTGTATCCAGCGAGAGACGGACATTCGTTCGTTCGCGAGAAACAATCAAGCTGGCCGGCATCGAGAAAGCGGGTACGCAACGATCGTGTCTACGGCACTCGCGACAAATCTCGGTAACAATGTACAGAACAAGGGAAGCACTAATGAAGAAAGAACATCGAGCGACGGCGCCAATCTCAAAGTGGGTATTGAGTTCGCGGGCCGGATGGAAGCGCGCGATTCGCTTTGTGGCGATGACGAGCGGGCTGTTATCCATGGGGGCAGTGCACGCTGCGGAGTTTAATCGGTACGTAACAATCAGTGGATCGTTGGCAATGGCGGCGACGCGCCCCGCAAGCATATACAAAGATGTGCTGCTGATTTACATCAACTCAGCGGCGTGGGGTGCTTCCACGTGTCGACAGGACGCCGTCGTCATTCAGAAGACCGACTCCCATCTCTTGGCACAGCTTTGGATAGCTGAGCTATCTGGCAAGACGATTGTCATGCACGTCGACGATGCCCTGCGGCCGTTCAGTGACAACATGTGTCAGGTGACGATGGTGCAGGTTGTTGAACCGTAGCGGACACATGTCGGATGGAGATGGTCTGGAAGGACTCCTCCTTGGAATGCATGCGCGGCATGGGCGCAGGTTTGATTAGGAATCTCGCATCAAGATGACACCAAAAGGTCACTGTCGCGTCATCGACGAGAGAGACAGCGGCTCGTCTTCAAACCGCATCAGCTGCTGATAAAAAATGGAACTCTAGGAGCATGTGGAACAAGTATCTTGCATCTGCGGAAGAACGGCGATTTAGTTCTACGCGATGTTGTTGGGCGCACGCCTCAGCGGTGCCACGGTATCTATAGTCACCGATGGTGGCAACGTGTGCGGTTATCCGCCCGCAACTAAGGTCCTTCTTGAATAGGAGGCAAGCTGATGGGGCACAATTTCGGATCGGCTGTCGCCTTGGCATGCTCGAGCATGCGGCGGGCTTAATCCCTTCGGAATGCAGAATCGATTCGGTGTGAGAATCTAAGGAATAGCTGGCATGCTGCGAATTGCTCGAAGCTGGACTGTGTGGTTGACATGTATCAGCACGATGATCTGCCTTTTCTTGCAACCAGTATGGTCGGATGAAGTCGAGTTGCAAGGACTGGGTGCGATCGCCGGTACGTCGAGCAGTTCCTATGCTGCTCTACAGGGAAACATCGAACAGATCGACCTGCGCACGGGCAGTATGGATTTCTTCCAGGACGCCCTGTCCATCCCAGGCAACGGCGGCATGGCATTGAACCTGGGTTGGAAATTGACGCGCAAGCACTATTGGTTCGATAAGCCCGCAATCTGGGATACCCCGCACGGAGAACTCGGCAATTGGCAACTTTCCATTCCAAAGCTGGTCATCAACTCTGCGAATAGTGCGTATCCGAACGCTGCACCGTACAACAGGCCGAACAATGAATTCTGTACGGCAGCCTCGGCTAACAGGCTGCCGGTTCTGTTGATCGGCCGCACTAGCGTCAGCTTTGCCAGGGTTGATGCGTCCTCGCCAAGCTATCTGCCTACCGCTGCCAAATATGTGAGCACGTCGTTGTGGTACATTGAATGCCCGACGAGCAATGCCGCGGGCCAGTCAGTATTCAAGGTGGTGGCGCCCAACGGAACAAATTACTACTTCGATGTATGGGGCGGCGACGATAGAAACGGCTTCAATATCCAATCCGAGGCGTATGCGAGCAACGTTGTCGACGTGAATGGCAATTCGATCATCTATGCCTACGGCCCGACATTGAGTCAAAGCGAGGGAAACGAGACCATTTCGACGCGCCAGCTGCAGAGTATCTCCACGAGCGATGGGCGCTCAGTGCAATTTGGCTATTTGCCAGGACAGGCAGGTGTTCAATTTCAATCGATTCCGCGGTTGGACTCGATCTCCGTCGGCAACAAGGTCTGGCAGTTCGGCTACACGACTTTCGTCGGTCCGGCGAACAAGGTCTTTCAAGAGCTTCATCAGGTAACCAATCCAGACGGCACCCAGTGGGTTTACGGATACTCGGGCTATCCTCGAGTCAACAATGTTCAATATCGCCACGTAACGTCGATCAATTCGCCTCTAGGAGCAACCTGGACTTACGGCTATGTCGCCGCCCTTCGCGCCCAGGGCTCGGGTAAGTCGTTCTCAGGCACATTGGGCACCGACAATTACTACGCGTTGCAATTGAAGACCCTGTCCGGGCCGAGGATCAATACGGCGCAATGGTCCTATAGCTACGCTTTCGAATACACGACGTCTCCCTATCCGGATTTCCATCGCCAGCGCACACGCATCGTTGGGCCGGATAGAGCGCAGGAATTCGTCTATTCGGTCAGCCTCGAGTATGGGGCACCAAATTACTACAACGTGGTTGAAACCGGAATCTATCCGCCGAGTGTGAATTGGAGTGATCCGCAATATCTGGCGTCGGCCCTGCAGCGTGAATTTTTCACTCGCGTCAACGGCGCTGTAGTGAGCAATGGCCCGGGCGTAAGTCAGCCTTCAGAAGCACAAAACTGGATTCGCCTGCGGATCCCGGCTGTGTTGTCCAGCAAAACAGTCGCCGACTATCAGTCGAATGTATCGTTTGTCACCAACTATTCGGATGTCGATGCGTACAACAATCCCCGGACGATCGTTGAGTCAGGAAATGATGGCAGCCGGACTACGCGGCGAACTTTCTTCACCAATACGGCGCGCTGGCTCATTTCACTTCCAGAGAGTGAAACGGTCGATGGCTATGCTGGCGTGTCTCGAGACTACGACGACTTCGGCCGCGTCATGCGATTGAGTAGTTACGGAGTCGAACAGACCTTCGAATACCATGCCAGTGGCGATCTGTGGAAAAAGAAGTGGCGGCGTGATGCGCTTGGCCCGCAGATCCAGGTAGTCTTTGAAGACTATTACCGAGGCCAGGCAAGGCTGGAGACCCGGCCGTTAGGAGACATCATCCACAGGGTGATCAATCCAAGCGGCACCGTCGCTTCGGACACGAACGGTCGAGGTTACACGACGTCGTACCAATACGATGTGATGGACCAGTTGACGTTGATCGACTATCCGGTTCATTCTGACGTCATCATTTCATGGACTTCTCCTACGGAGAGAATTCTGACGCGAGGAGCCTATCGAGAGAAGCGTACGTATGATGCGGCAGGCAATCTGTCGCTGCTGGAGTCGGAGGATACGAATCGGCAAGGAAGCAAACGCTACCTGCGCAAGACTCACGACCCAGTGACTGGCTCGGTGCTGTTCCGCTCGCGCGTTTCGGATGACGCTAATGAAACTCGCGGCATTCAGACGAGCTACGATCCTTTCGGGCGCGCCCTGAGCACAATGGACACAGCTACGGGAGCCACCAGAACGTTCTGCTACGGTACACCGTGCAACACGGCACGGCCGGGCCGTCCTGCTGTCGGATTCGGCTTCGTGAGCCTTGATGCCGAGGGCTACGAACAGGTGTCGAATTACCGGGCGTTCGGTGATCCATCGAGCAAAGAACTCATGAATGTCAGCGAGCAAGTTGACGCGAGTCCTGCTCGCTATATCACTACGAGTATCGCTCGGGACCTGCTGGGAAATATGCGGACGCTGTCTCGCGGCGGTCTCACACGGGAATATATATACAATTCAAACAATCTCTTGTGGAAGATTGTCGAGCCGGAACACACCACTGTCGAGTTCGGCTACGACCTACAGGGTAACAAGACTACCTCGCGAACCGGCACCGCAGCTGCGACCACCTTTGTCTACGACGACTTAAATCGCGTCGATTGGATCGACTATCCAGTTGGCACCGCCGACGTGGACTTCGGCTACGACGAAAATGGCAATCTCATGACCGCCAGTAACGGTGTTAGCAGTTGGACCTATGGTTACGACGAAAAGGACAACCTCAAGAGCGAAAAGCTGAACATTGACGGTAGGGAGTTCCTGTTCGGGTATGAGATCGGAGATCTCGATAGGATTACTCACATCACCTACCCGTCGGGAGTCGGCGTGGACTTTGCGCCAGATGCTTTCGGACGCCCACATCAGGTAGGGGCATACGTCAGTTCGATCGATTACTACGCGAATGATCAGGTGCACACCATGCAATTCGGGAACGGCGTGGTGTCTACTTTTACGCCCACCGTCAACGACCTGCTCGATACGGCAGTTACTACAAAGGGGGGGGTTCTCGTTAGCGGGTATGACTACGCCTACGATCTCAAGCGCAATCCCACCAGCATTGCGGACTTGGCGCGCCCGGCGCGAACGAAGACACTTCACTACGACGGGGTCGCTCGGCTGGTAGCGGCAAGTGGTGAATGGGGCAGCGGTAGTATCAGCTACGATGACCTCGACAATATCGCCATCAAGAACATCGGCGCCAGCTCGCTGAGTTACCACTACGACGCGGCCACCAATCGCTTGGGCAGCATCAGCGGTTCCAGTGCCTACTCCTTTGCATACGACGCTGACGGCAACCTTACCTCGGACGGGGTGATGGGTTTCGCATTCAACAGTGCTGCACAAATGACGGCTGTCACGTCGATCGCGGGGTCTTCATTTGCATACGATGGAAATGGCATGCGGGTGAAGCAGATGTCACAGGACGGTTCTACTTACTACGTATATTCCCGTGCCGGACTTTTGCTCCTATCGCTGGATACCTCGAAGTCGAGTACTTCCGAATATTTTTATCGAAATAACGTACTGGTCGCCAGGCGTGACTACGGAGCAGGTGTAAATCCCGACCACGATGGTGACGGCATTCCTGATCACATTGAGCGCGCCGCAGGCATGGATGCCAATAGCGCGTCGGACGCAGCGGGTGACGTGGACGGTGATGGGTTGAGCAATCTGTCTGAGTATCTCGCCGGTACCTATCTCACGCACAATGATTCGGACGGCGATGGCATGAGTGATTACTACGAAGTTCGCTATGGCCTCAACCCATTGGCGGCCGACGGAGGAGGGGATAACGACAGCGACGGTTTGACCAACTTGCAGGAGGCGCAGTTGGGCACGAATCCGCTGGATGCAGACACCGACAACGACGGGCTCAGCGACTCGCAGGATCCCAAGCCCCGCTTCAATCCCGCAATCCTCGCGCCAATTTTCCAGATACTCCTCGACTAACCGAGAGAGCGGAATCCATGAACAAGCTGATTGCCGTCATCCTCGCTGCATTCCTTTCGCTATGTGCCGCGTCAGCGGGTGCAGGGGAACTGATCACCTACTACCACAGTGACTTGGCTGGTTCACCGGTCAGCACTACCGATAGCAAGGGATACGAGTTCTGGAGCGCCGACTACGAGCCCTATGGCTATCACCGCCTCAATGCAGTTGACACGGCGAACTCCGAAGACAATATCCGCTGGTTCGCCTCTCATGTTGAGGACGCCGCGACGGGGCTCAGCTACATGGGTGCCAGATACTACGATCCTGCGCTGGGTCGATTCTTGAGTCTGGATCCTGCTGGTCCCGATATCACGAATCTCCGTTCGTTCGCGCGGTACGCCTACGGCAACAACAGTCCGTATCGCTATGTGGACCCCGACGGCGCGAATGCCTTGTCGGTGCTTGACTGGACGGACTTTGCCGTCGATGTCGGCGGTCTAATGGTGGACGAGATCGTTTACGGTGCGGCAGTCATCAACGGCAATGATGCCGTCGCACAGCTTGCCATCGAGGGAATGGTAGAGAAGCGAATGGCCGCAGCTCAATCCACGGCAGGTGTGATCTCGCCCCTGCCTGGCACCGGGCGAATGCTTAAGACGTCTCGCGCGGTTCGAACCGCAGGCGAAGTATTGGCGGAAAACAAAAAGATCGGAAAAGCGGGCGAGGCGATAATTGAGAGAGAAATTAAGGAAAGTGGGGAGGAAATCGCCGGTCGCCAAGTCACGCTGGAGACACTCGATGGCGTAAAGTCGAGAGTCGATTGGGTGACGAAGGAAGCCAAAGTCATCGAGGGAAAAACCAACGGCGCCGAGTTGAGCAAGGGTCAAAGAGCGGTCAGGGACGCCATCAACAGAGGTGAACCGGTGATACCGCGCGGTAAGAACGCAGAAGCTGCAGGTCTAAAACCAGGCGAGCCGATTAAGATGAAAGAGTACGAGGTCAAACGTTGCCAAATCGGCGGTGCACAAGCAGGATGCGGGCCGGGTTAAGCAACCAAGAGTCACATCAGTGATGGCCGACAAGGTAACCACCGCGGAATTGAATCGTGCAATCCAGATGGGACTAGCGTCTCTGGGTTTCAAGAAGAGCGGGCCGCAGACCTGTTGCGTGCCACTGGATCCCGCCGTTCTGGGGTGGGTGGGATTCAATCACGCCAGAATGGACGATGGTTCAGTCGAGTCGGGACCGATGATTGGAATTCACTCGACGAAGATTCATCAACTGATCGCACAGTTGCGGAATGAGAAATATCGACCGTGCGATCCACCCACATTTGTGCAGAACGCGGGCTATTTGATCCCGGAAAGACGTACGTACATAGCAATTAAATTTGAGAACGTGGAACAGCTTACTGAGCGGGTGCAGGTTTTCGTAGACGTCGTGCGTGAGGTGGGTTTGCCGTTCATGCGCGCCCATACGGAAATGGCCGCCATTTGTGAGTCATTGAGGCAGTTCAAACCGTTGGCTGAAGCTGAGGAACGCTCGAGTGTCGCAGAGTATCTCCTTGGCAATCGCGCGGCGGCAAAGGAGATCGTCGAAACCAAGCTCGATCAGCTCAAGAGCGAGCATCCGGTGATGCGTGTCAAGTTCGAAAAATTCTCCACGCCGTTCTTGCAGCTGCTTGCGTCATCAGTATAAATAGGAGCGAGGTCTTGACCACGATCTCAAATTGTTTTTGTCGACGAACTATTACAGTAAGGTGAATGTGTGGCGTCGGCGGTATCCGCAAGGGTCGGCTTGTAGGATGTCCATCAAGCGATTTATCGAGGCCGATCCGCTCGAACAGGCCGGTCGCGTCGAGCTATATGCTTATGCGTCCAACGCTTTCGCTGATCTGCTTCGACCCGCAGGGCCTAATTGGTTGCTCGGAAATCAACCAGGTGGGAAGGTGCTCCTGAAGAGACCATTCAGATGAATGACAGGTGCAGAATGGGCACCGGAGCTGATCGGCTACAACATTGCGTCCCTGGACGTGCTGATCAAGTAACTCTGTAATGACCCAGTGAAAACCTGCTCAGGTATAAACTTGAGAGGAATCACAGATGGGTACGTTGATGGACGACGAGATCAAGCGGTGGACAGCACGGCGTAAGAGCGCTGTGGTGCTGGAAATTATCCAGGGTAAGACGACAGTGGCAGAGGCGAGTCGGGCTCACGATCTGCCACCTTCGGAGCTGGAGAAGTGGATAGAGGACGGCAAGCGTGGAATGGAGAATGCGCTCCGGGCCAACCCTCAGGATGTGCGCGAACAGTACGAGAAGCAGCTGAAGGATCTGCAGGAGGCCTATGGCGAGGCCATGCTGGAGCTGCGTGCCCGAAAAAAATTGCAATCCCTGCTGGGGGAGGTGCGTATTTCACGCCATGCCGGCCACTTGTTTCACCTGATGTCGGCCACCCATTTCACGTCATGTCGGCCGGGTATTTCACGCATGTCGGCCACCCTGTGGGGATGAGTCTGGCATAGGGTCTGGGAGAGGCGGGACAACCCGCTATCGTCGCCCCCTTTTCGAGGGAGGTGATCGGTGGCGCAAGAGAGGTTGTCCATGCGGAAGATTCGAGAAGTCCTGCGGTTGCGGTTTGCGGCAGGCCTGAGTGCGCGACGCATCGCGCTGAGTATTGATGTGGCTCGCTCGACGGTGAGCGAGGTGCTGCAGCGGGCGAGCGATGGCGGGTTGGGTTGGCCATTGCCGCCGGATCTGGACGATGCGCAGCTCGAAGCTCGGCTGTATCCCTCAGCCTGCGCTGCAATCACGCCGCACCTTCCCGACTTCGCGCACGTGCACCGCGAACTCGCCCGACCCGGCGTAACCCGTGATCTGCGTGCATGGGAAATCACGCTCGCACCCAGCGTCGGTGCGGCTCTGGCTCAGCGTCTTCAAGGCACGCCCGAGGCTTCCACGCCCGCCGCGCCTGCCGGACTCTTTGGCATCTCTGATCCGCGCTTCACGGCTGCATCCGATAACGCATCCCTGTTGCCTCGCAATTCGCCGCTCAGGTGCTTGAACTCTCCGATCCAAACGGAGGCAAACGCCCTGGCCGACAACAAGCCGCAGCTACGTGATCTGCCGCGACTATCGGAATTAGGGTCTGCCGTCGCTGCCGCGGCAGCGCGGTGGCCACGCGGTGCGGTCAATATCGCCGAGGGTAGCGATGCAACTGAGGCGTACCTGTGGCAGCACCGCGACGCGCTCGCATTCGCGTCAGTAGTTCTCTTAGGAACACACGGTTTGCGCGGAGCACAGGATCTCGCCGGACTCGATCAGCCGGCCCTGGCTCTGGCCCCCGGTGGGGGAAGCATCCTCGCTTCCCGACGAGACCGAACTGGACGGTCTGCTGAAGGCTGACGAGATTGCCAACTTTCGTCTGCGCGGGCCTCTGGTAGTGATTGCGGCCTGCAACAGTGCAGCTCCTGATGCACGGACCGACGACCCGACTTTTTCCGGACTGACGCGTGCGTTTCTGGCGGCAGGCGCGCGTGACGTCGTAATGTCACATTGGATGGCAAGGGCTTCCGTTGCGAGCGCCGTCCTTCCAGCCCTGCTTGCACCCCATCGTGTCGGCACCGCCGCTGCAGCCCTGCGCAACTCCCGATTGCAACTGATTTCCGATCCGGGCACTGCACATCCAACCTCATGGGCCGTGTTCTCCGTACTCGGCGTACTTTGAGTCCTCGAGTCCGATGACGCGAGTCACGATCACCGTCACTCGGTGCGGACGATCGGCATCAGCCGACGCAAAATCTATCTCAATACCGTCTTTGCAGGATTTCCTGTGATTGGACCCACCCAATTTCCTCGGAATGGGACCACCGGCCGGAGTCGCTTTTCGAGCCCGGCGGCACGCGATGTTGCGTGCCGCCACGGCTTCAGGAGCGGAACGACGATGTCAGCGAAGGCGATGTCCTTTTCCGGGGGTAGCCCCCGGAGCGCCCGATCGTGGATCGCTGCGGTCACGGCAGGGAACGAAGCCGGACACCCGGGATCATCAGCCGCTGAACGGCAGAGTGGCTGCACTTGCCGGACGGTTGAAGGAACGGGCCAGGGCGCTGCAGGCTCAGGTCGCTGCCAAAGCCAGGCAACAGTTCGCATCCGAGCTGCAGGAACTCATGGGCAGGACCGTTCTGGCAGCAAATCTCGAGGCCGTTCTGGCAGAGGTCGAAAAGAAGAAGCGGATCGCGGCCTACGGCCTTTGCCTCGCCGATACCAAGACGCAAACGATCACAGCAAAGAGCACGAGTGTCACCCGTGCGGCCGTCACCCAGAAACTCATCAAGAGTTTCCGCGACGAATTGGCAAGCTTGCGATTCAACAAGATTGAAGTGGAACTGGCTGGTCGAAGCCGGCGGTGCGCAGGGAAATCTGTACCACAAGCTCGTCCTGAAGAGCGCGCCCGGTGTAGAGCTGCCGAAGGTCGTTAGCGAAGGTGAAGCCAGATGTCTATCAATCGCAGCGTTCTTTGCTGAACTCAGCACCGCCGATGACCGCTCCGGCATCGTATTCGACGATCCTGTGTCATCGCTTGACTATTAAGTGGCGAGACGACGTGGCCAGAAGACTGGTCAAAGAGGCTGCCACCAGACAGGTTATCGTCTTCACGCACGACATTGTGTTCCTTCTGCTGCTCCAGAAATTCAGTGATGAACAATCTGTCGGCCGAGTGGACCAGCATGTTCGAAAACTGGCAAATGGCGCGGGCGTGTGCGAAGAAGAACTGCCGTGGCCTGCCTTGTCAGTGAAAAGGCGCATCGGCCATCTCAACAATGAGTGGCAGGCTGCAGACAAACTCTTCAGGACCGCACAGCAGACTGCTTCCGAGAAGGAGGCGAGCGTTCTCTACGGTTTGCTGCGCGAAGCCTGGGAGCGAGGGCTGGAAGAAGTATTGCTTGGAAAAGTTGTCGAGCGTTTTCGACAGGAGTCCAAACCCAGCAGATCATGACAATCTCGGACATAACGTCACAGGATTGCGAGGCATTGGAAGCGGGAATGACAAAGTGTTCTACCTGGCTGCCGGGGCACGACCAGGCCGCGGCGGCGAGGGTCGATATGCCGGAACCCGGCGAACTGAAAAAGGACATCGACGCCCTTGATAACTGGGTGTCCGCCATCAACAAGCGCCTCAGAATTGTGCACGGTCATCGATCCAGGGAGCGGCGTGAATCGCACGCTGTGGGTGATGATCGCGGTGCTCGGGTTCAGCCGTTATCTGTGCGCGCGTGTCGTTTGGCGCAACGATGTGGCGACGACGCTGGCTGCCATCGAATCGATCTGGCAAGAGCTGGGCGGCGTCGCCTCGCGTCTGACCTATGATTTTGTTCCCGGGAACAAAATCATAGATCCACAGACTCGGTGCTGCCCCGAAGAACTCCAGCATCCGGATGTTCGAGCCGATCCAGTCCGGCAGCGTCTGCGTCCACGTGGCTTCAGCGTACGCGTACTTCGATGCGCCCAGTGCCGCAACAAAGATCTCGGCAGTGAGGATCTCGCCGCTCTTTGGGTCGATTACTGCCACGGTGTCGCCGCTATAGTCGATGAACACCTTCTCGCCGGCCCGGTGGACCTGGCGCATCGAGCGCGCGAGCGTTCCCCGGTATTCATGGTAGTGCGCGCAGAACTGACTGTACCGATAGGCGTGCTCGCCGTGCGCTGCCTCGTACTCCTCCCACAGCAACTGCAACGTCACGCCTTTGCGCTTCAGCTCCTGGTGCATCAACGCATAGTCGGGCTGCGCATACTGGCTGCGCGGCGCCGCCTGGTGATACAGCATCGCCTCCAGCCGACTGTCGTCGAGGTCCGCGGGCAACGGCCAGCTCAGGCCCTTCTGCATCGCTCGCTGCACGGTGTTCGTCACCGCGCCTTTCGACATGCCGGTCGCCGCTGCGATCTTCTCGTGGCTGAGTCGCGCCTCGAATTTGAGGCGCAGAACGTCTTTGATTTTGCGCATGGAATTCCGTTTGGCTGGCATCAGGGCTCCCCGATCAAAAATCGGGGCAGCTTAGCCAGGAAAATGTAAGTTCCAGCGCAACCTCGGCTTCATTCCGGCCGAACGTGACCGCCCATTCTGATGATCCTGACCGGCGATTCCGGCCAAGGCCGAAAATCGGTCACCTTCAATCGGAATGCGCGGTCACGTTCGGTCGGAACGACCGGTCACGTTCAAACGGAATCAGCAGTCAAATTCGCCCGGAAAACGCAGTCGGCGACCGTCGCACGGAAAGATGGGCACCAGACGATCATCTTGCAATGTGGTCCAGTGCGTTACCGCGTCGACGCGAAGGCACAGTCGGATGCGCGGTTTTGAGTGCGACGCGAACAAACGAAGGGACGTTTTCATGTTGAAGACATTCCGAGTTTGGTGCCGCATGAGTGATGGGGGTCGGCCCCCCGAGATC
>Ga0068861_100000888_pt1 | contig 18145 bp, 13 predicted proteins | sample KBSSwiS42_FD_66593 | JGI IMG/M metagenome (GOLD analysis project Ga0068861, IMG submission 66593) | Switchgrass rhizosphere microbial communities from Kellogg Biological Station, Michigan, USA - KBS Switchgrass S4-2 | ecosystem: Host-associated > Plants > Roots > Rhizosphere > Soil ...
AGTGCGGAGCTTTTGCGCTGGACAATGTCACCCTCACTGGGGCCATTACGCATACCGCCACTTTCGAGAGCTCAGACGATGGATGGCAGCAAGGACTCCCTCCTGAAGGGTTGGGGGGCGAATGGTCGAATATCGTCAATATAAGCGACCTTCCTCCTTCACTTGCCCCCTGCGCTTGTGCGTTGAGCGATTCGGTCCTTACCTTCAATAATCCGGAATCATCTCCGTACTACGGGCCACACAACAACTACCAAGACAACCTTGCCGCATCACCTTGGATCGATCTCAAGGCCTACGGCAAGGTTGGGGCGGTGGGCAAAATCATCAAGACCAATTTCTATGCCTATATGCCCCTTCGGAACTACCTCTTCATGCAGTTCAACGCTCAATGGTATCCCGAAATCTGCCCGTCAACCGGCAAGCTGATCACAAGTGGATGGATCTCGAACGGGTTCATTTACTATGCCGGCGGTGTGCCGACGTGCACGTCGACCCTCCCCGGCACAAGGGATTTCCAGCTCGATTTCAGCGCGATCATTCCCCCCGGCGCCGAGCAGGTTCGCATCGCCTTGGGTGTCCTTTCCTATTGCCGATTCTATTCTGAATGCTCTCAGCTCTCCGACAGCACGCCTTGGTTCGACTTCGCCGGCCTGGGAGTGTACGGAAGCCCGAATGATTTCGTGATCTTCACCGATCCAATAGGTCGAGCTCAGGACAGCTTCCCCGAGGACGGCACCATTAATGTCACCGCAACCGGGCGCATTGACGGCAACGATGTCCTGGGATACTACCCAGAAAATTCAAGTTTCAGCCCCGGAGTGACGCTAGGAGATACGTTGGTGGTCAAAGCGGGCGGGGCCGGAGCGCAAGTCTACGTTCACTTCCGGGTGACTCCGGGACCCGGAATCAATACCACGAACTTCAACGCCTGGAATCAGAGCCACGGCGTTTCAACCTTCGATCCGAACTACAGGTTTGCGCGTTGTGACACCGCGGAATCGGGATTGAGTGGCCCCGTCAATGGTTATTGGATGACCAGCTACCACGAATCCGATCCGAACTTCGCCGCTCACGGAGCTACGGATCGCACCCTCGATCCAACCGACATTGCCCCGAATGGGGGGCAATGGAGATTATCTCACGATATTTTCCCCGATCATCTGCTGACTCCGGGCACGCACATCGATTACTTCTTTTCCGTCAATCGAGTTGGGTCATCCGTGTCCCAAGTCGATCCGCCCACCGCTCCTGGGAAAGCATACGAAGTGGAAATATTGCCCGCCTTGGCTCCAACCGGCCACACCTTCAACTGCGTTCTGTATGTAAACCATGCCGGTGGGTCAGCACCCACTCTTATCCAGACGGGTTTGGCGGCAGTGCTCGGGCATGCTCCGGGTAACTTCGAGGGAACACGGTGGGATCGGTTTGATCTCGGGGCGCCGTTTGCATATATGGGATTGGGGCGGCCACCGTACGCGGATTACGGCGCCACCACAAGCCAGTTGCTCTTGTCCTACCGTGTGATCCTGTTCGACAGTGGGGATCAGCAGGCGGCGATCAGTTATTCGGACGAGCAAGTTCTCGTCCCCTGGCTCACCACAAGCGCATTCGACTACAACAGCCTGTATTTATCGGGAAACTGGACAGTGTATCAGGCCGTGCAAGGAAACGCCGCCAACTTAATGCAACATTTGGCCGGGGTGAAACTCAAAACACTCTGCACGTTCCAGTACGACACGTGCCCGAGCGGACCGCCCTATACGTATCCACCCCCGTCGGACCTAACCCCTTGCCTGAACTTGATGCCCATGCCGCGAGCGCTCGTGGCCGATTCGCCTCCGGGGCGTTCGGTCGACCATGTTGCCCAAGGAAACAGCTGCCCCGAATTTCGGGCGTTTCATGTCTTGGATGTGACGGCTCCCGACTACGGGACGAGTACCGGCGATGAAATGTATGTGAGCCCGAACAAGCTCTCCCGCTTTGCCTCCATCGCCACCGACGCCACTCCATCCGGCACCCACCACTACAAAATCGTGACCGAAGGTCTGTCCTTGATCTACCGAAGAGATGCAGGCACCCCGTGTGATTTCGCCACCGGGGGGACAACTGCCATCACCGAACGTCTTCGCGAAGTATTGACCTATTTCGATTTTTGCCCGCCGCGCCAAACTACCGGCGTGATCAACGAAGAAATACCACCTCGCACGCTGCTCGACATCTTTTCACCGAATCCGTTCCGTGCCGGGGAGACCGGCCACTTGCCGTTCAGCATGGCTCAGGATTCTCCGGCACGGATCGACATTCTGGATCTCCAGGGACGACTGGTGAGATCGCTATTCAACGGCCCCGCAAAGAAGGGGATGAATGAGGCGGTCTGGGATGGGCGAGACGCCTCGGGGGCTAACCTCGGGAACGGCGTTTATTTCTATCGATTCCGTGCGCTCGATCAGGATCAAACCAGGAAACTGGTCATCGTAAGCGGGAGGAACTGATCATGTCGCTTAATCGAGTGCTTCTGGTATCGGCGATCACGTTACTAATCGCATCCACTGCTTCGGGAAGGCCCGAGAACCGGACCCTGCCGAGGATAAAGATGCTGGATCCATCCGGGCGCATGTCGGATGTTCAGGGAACCAATCCTACTGTGATGCAGACCGCGACGGCTGGTACGACGTTTTTCGGCGGCACGTTCTGGGCGGCGGATTCCCAACGCTGGGAGGCCTACAAGGATCGCCTTTGGACGTTTGATTCGGGGGTGGGCTCATCGATCGTCCCTCCAGGAGGTCCGCAGGAGCTGTCTGAGCCGACGGCGAGCTGGGTGAATCCCTATAAGCAGCCAGGTCTTCACGCCACCATGGAAGGCTGGATAGGCTGGGACAACACATACAGCGAGATCACGTACTTCCGTCGCGTCGCCTCTACTGATCCGCGCTTTACCGCTGTTAAATGCACAGGATCCGCCGGCGGTCTCGGTGGAACATATTCCTACTGGTGTGGTGTATTCCCGGACGAGGCCAATTCGCTCTGTTATGCCGGTGGCCAAGGGTACGGCAATGGTTGGAATCTATGCATTCATCACAGTTTTGATTATCCGGGTGGTGCGGTAACCCTGAGTTTCCTCTATAAGAACGACACTGAGGATGGGTTCGACTATACCCATGTCTATGTCGATACGAGCAGCGGCGGGGAGGATGTTGAAGTGGTCTCCTACACCGGGACAGTCAACGGCACCGCTGGATTTTCTCTAACTCCGGGAGTCTCGCTTCCTCAAGACCCAAAACCCATCGTCATCAAATTCTGCGTGAGTTCAGACGGAGCTTGGTCTGACCAAGATGGCTTGAATCCAACGGCATGCGGCGCTTTCGCTGTGGACAACATTTCGCTGAGCGGTGCAATAACCCATAGTGCCAGTTTCGAGATGTCAGATGATGGCTGGACGCTGTCAGCCCCACCGCCTGGAAAGGGTGGTGAATGGGCCAATCTTTACCATGTGAACGATTTGCCTCCGACGAACACCCCGTGTGGATGCGCGCTCTACGACTCCGTACTCGCCTTTTCTGATGACACTAACGGACATAATGTCTATGTCGACGACATGGCCGCCTCTCCTTGGATTGACCTCAAGGCTTATGGTGCAGTTGGGGCGACGGGCAAGATTCTTAAGACGAATGCATACGCCGATCTTCCAATACGCAATTACATCTTCACCCAGTTCAATATGCAGTGGTATCCAGAAAAATGTTTGCAAACGGGAAAGCTTGTCACGAGTCCATGGACATCGAATGGATTCTTCTACTTGTTCGGTAGCTATTCCTTTTGCACCTCCCCTGCTCCCGGCACCCTGGGTACCCAAATAGATTTCAGCGGGTTTGTTCCCAAAGGTGCGGAACAAATTCGCATTGGCTTGGGTGTGCTTTCATATTGTCGATTCTTCGCCAACTGCACCCAAGTCACCAACACGAGCCCTTGGTATGACGAAGTCGGCCTTGGCGTTTACGGCAACCCAAATGTGCCTTACATCTTTTCCGATGGGATAGACCGGGCTCAGGATAACTTTCCCTCTAATGGCACGCTCGGTCTCTCTGCAACCGGTCGTGTGGACTGCAATAACATTCAAGGTGATTCCCAGCCGGAGGTCGGCACCACGATGGGCGACACCCTCCTCGTCACGGGGGCAGTGGGGAACGCCGAAGTGTACGTTCATTTCCGGGTAACCCCCGGTCCCGGAATAGACGCGACAAGATTCAATGCCTGGTACGTGAGTCATGCGGTATCCCCGATCGACGCTTCCTTCAGACGCGCGCGTATGGACACCGCCGAGTTCGGCGCCTCCGGTCCCATCAGCGGTAACTGGATGACCACCTATCACGAGGCAGATCCGAACTTTGTTGCGCACGGCATCAATGATCAGACCAAAGATCCGAACGACGTCGCGCCGAACGGGGGACACTGGCGTTTATCGCATGACATCTTCCCGGATGATCTCTTCACATCCGGAACGCGCCTCGATTATTTCTTCTCTGCCAATAACGTAGGAAGTTCGGAATATCTTCGGGATCCCGGTGCCGGATCTTACGAAATTGAAATTCTGCCTTCCTCAATGACCAATGAGCAAACGTGGAACTGCGTTCTCTACGTGGATCACTTCAACCGGGGTAATCAAGGATTCATCGAAAACGCTTTAGCATCTATTTTGGGTACGGGACCGGGGAATTCCGAGGGCACCCATTGGGACCGCTACGACGTGAATGCGGAAAGCAGTCAGCAGGGGTCCTTTGGCCGGCCCCTGCAAACGGATTATGGCGCCACGGTGGCTCAAGCACTCGCCTATCGAACCATTCTTTGGGACAGCGGGAACCTGAACGCCTTCAATCTCGTGAAGGAAGATGCGGATGTGCTCATTCCTTGGCTCACGCTGAGCGGACTGGGTACGCACAACCTATATCTTTCCGGAGATGGCATCGCCTTCAGCGCGATTTCAGAAGGAACATCGGAGCCGAGCGCGCGCAAGCTGATGAATGAGATCGCCGGCGTAACCATCAACACGAACTGCTCAACCGGGACATACCGAAACGCCAATTGTCCGTCCCCGGGCGCTCCGCAGGACGTTACCCCCTGTGTGAATCTCGATCCAGTCGCCCGGTCTCGAGTGGCAAATCGCCCCACGCGGAGTGTGGGACATCTGGGGCAGGGAAATGGATGTCCCCAACTGCGTTCATTCGACGTCCTGAGTCTTTTGATTCCTGAGGAAGGGGCTGTCAGTGGGGACGAAGGCTATTCCTCTCCGGTAAAAACGGCCATCTATGCATCCACATCGACCATCGCGGGCGGATTGAAAATCGTTGTCGACGGTCTATCGGTGGGTTATCGAAGGGATAACGGCACCCCGTGCGACTACCTCCTGGGGGGGCAAGCCTCAATCAGGGAACGATTGAACGAGGTGCTCACTTATTTTGGTTACGCGAGCACATCAAACCCAGCTTGCACAGATCCTGCGGCCGGAGTCGGCATACCGCCTCTGCCAATCCCGGTACACATTCCGACGCAATTGCTTGAACTGTCACCCAATCCATTGGCCGTGGGCCAGACCGGACGTATTCGCTTCAGCATGGAGCGGGATGCCTTGGCCAAGCTGGAAATTTTCGATCTGCAAGGCCGCCGAGTTAAGCCAGTTTTCGAAGGCCCGGCCAAGACCGGCACCAACGAGGCAATCTGGGACGGCCGCGATGCCTCTGGGACGTACGTGGCCAACGGCGTTTACTTCTATCGATTCCGCGCGCTCGATCAGGATCAAAGCAGGAAACTCGTCATCGTGGGCGGGAGAAATTGATCAATGCAATCAAAAGCGCTCTTCTGGGCGCGGACTCGCAACGCTGGGAGGCCTACGAGAACCGTCTGTGGACCTTCGACACAGGAGTTGGATCTTCGCTTGTGCCGGCTGGCGGACCCGGCGAGCTGTCCCAACCCACGGCGGGATGGGTAAACAAGCATGGCGAGGAATGGCTCGGCAAAGGTAGAGGTGTTCGACCTCCAGGGACGGATCGTCAGAACTCTGTTCAAGGGAACCGCGAAGGTAGGCCAAAACGAGCTTTCTTGGAACGGAACCGACAGCGCTGGTAGCGAAGTTGCCACGGGCGTCTATTACGTGCGTTTACAAACCGCCGATGAGGATCTCTCCAGAAGAGTAGTGGTTCTAAAGACGCCATAGTGTGCGCTCGGTGAAAACCGGATTCGAGACTCTCCGGGTAAAAACATGCAACTCGGCGCGAACTTTTCCGTCCAAGAATCCAACTTCGCCCGATACGTGTCGAGCGATGGACTGGTAAAAATCTCTCAACTTTTTGAGAGCGATTTCAGTAGTTACATTGGATTGGCCGATTGGAGAACCTCGCCGGGGAGCGGGGGGCCTTCCCAGTCGGTGTTACGCGGTGGCAAGTAGCCGCTTGAGAGAGCTTGCCACCGCGTTCTTTTTTTTCCCGCCCAGCCCCGCTTTCCGTCGCCCGGTATACTCCCCAAACGTTGAAACGCAAAGATCCTTTCAATATCCGCCTCGTCATCTTCGACCTGGACGGGACCTTGGTCGATACCTTGGAGCCCACCTTTCGTTGCTTTCAGGAAGCGGTCGCGCCTGTTCTTGGGCGGGTCCCTTCGCGAGAGGAAATCCTGGAGCGGTTTGGTCCCGCGGATCATCAGATTGTCTCGGATTGGGTGGGATCGGAGCACGCCAAAGCTGCCGTTGAGCGACTCTACCGTTGCTACGAAACAGCGTTCACTGATTCCGGTCCGTTTCCCGGAATCGTGGATCTCGTTCGCGAACTGCGAAGCAAAGGGAAGCTGACCGCGATCTTTACCGGTCGCGGACGCGAGAGCACGGATGCAATCGTAAGCGGGATGGGATTGAAAGATTTGTTCGATGCGATCGTCACCAGTGATGATGTGGATCGTCCCAAACCTGCCCCGGATGGGTTACTGGAGATTCTCGACCGGTTGAGGTCAAGTGCCGAGGAGGCCGTTTACGTCGGAGATACGATCAAGGACATGGATGCGGCGCGTGCTGCGAAAATGATCGGCATCGCCGCGCTTTGGGGAAGCCCGGAGAAGGACCAGCTCCAAAAGAAGGATGTTTTGCTCGTTCAGGTTCCAGGAGACCTCAGGCAATTCCTCTTGTAGCGTTTTGGCAATTTTGATTGCTCGTTAACGATACAAAGAAGGTCATCTATACAACATCAAGACATGTGTTATTAGGCGGCATCCCGCGATGGCTTGAGACTAAGATTTACGAGGCTTGCATCTACCAAGGGGGTCCAGATGCGATTCGGGATTCTAGCTCTCCTCCTGCTCTGCTTGACCGGCGAAGTTGCGGGCAGCATGACGAACGCCAAGTTCGCCTTACATCGCAAAAACAAGTTTAGTGCGACAAAGGCCATCCCTAACCTTTGTGACAATCCGTCCACGACATCAATCGAACCAAATTACAGCCCCAACTACACGAATACTCCCTGTGATCAATACTCAGTTACCGGTCCGCTCGGGGCATCCACAATTTATCTCGTCATCGCCGATGCAGGTCTCGAAGGAGTGGGAGCGGCAAGTTTCGGCGTGGATTATTCGGGAAATGCGACGGTAGGCATAGACCCTAGATACGTAACGTTTACTCCATGCGCCGACGGCTTGACGTTTCCGAATAGTGGCGGTCATGGCGATTTCCCAATGCCGGGAGGTGGGGTTCGATTGACTTGGAACACCTCCGTTTCCTGTGCCAAGCAAGTGATTGGTTCATACGGCGTCCATGCAGTGGTCGGATGTTTTTATGTGTACGCCTATAGTGGAGATGTTCTCAAGATCACGCCGAACAACAATCTGCAAAGTGGCCCCGAGCTGATCGTCGCCGATTGTCAGGGCGTAACCACTGATCTGTTGCCCATCCATCCCGGAGCCCAAGCGGATCTCATCATGGGCAGAGTGGGCGTGGCGGATCAACAACTGCTGGGCTTCAACCCGTGTGGTGGCCTTGCCATGCCCACTCCCGTGGGCCAATGGAGCTTCGATGAAGCCTCTTCCGGAGCGGGTGAAGGCATAGCTTACGATGCCGCCCCCGGTCTGCATCACGGTGCGATTAACGGCGCTGCCTATATCCCTGGCATTCTCGGAAGGGGTGCGTTGCATTTCGACGGAACCAATGACTTCGTGGGCGTATTGGCGGCCGGATCTTCTCTTCAACTCGTCAATACGGATTACACGATCGCCTGGTGGGCAAATCCCTCCAATCTCTCCGGTGTACAAAAGCTCGTGGAAATGGACGATGGACTGGACAACAGTGGGGGCTATTCTGCCTACCTCGATGATGATTATCTAAAACTGGCGCATAACAATGGACAGGACAATACGGTTGCCTTCGAACGATTGAATCTGTGCGGCTGGCGGCATTACGCAGTTGTTTACTCACAGAGCGTTGGGAAACGTTATCTTTATCTAAACGGTGTCCCCTTCGATACGATTTCGGTTAGCGGGGGGGGACTCAACACAGACGGTAATGATCAGCTCTATTTCGGGGCGCACCAAGGCTCGTCGCAATATTACCGGGGCGATTTGGACGAAGTGAGAATTTACAACACTTCACTGTCCACCCAGCAAATCGGGGCGCTAGTTCAAGGGGCGGCGCTGACCGGGCCAGGAATAAAGCAAGTGACTGCACGCGACAGATCGTCGCAGGTAAAGGTCATTTTCACCATGCCGGTTGGAACGGGAGCGGGAACGATTACTAATTACACCCTGTTTCGCACCTCGGACCCCGCTTTGCTGATCCCCATTACCAGCGCGAGTGTTCAGGATACGATCGTAACGCTTTCGGTCGGTTCTCCGCTAAATATTGCCACCGCATATACGCTAACCGTCAAAAATGTACAAAACTTGTGCGGGGTTCCCATCCCATCGACGATAAATGCGTCGGTTCAGGTTCTGGATATCGATCCACCCACCCTGCTTTTCGTTTCTGGTTACGCCGACATGGACACCATCCGCGTTTACTTTTCCGAACCAGTCGGTCCGGGGAGCAATGTCATTGGTAATTATCAAATTCATCCTCTAGGGCTACCCACTGACCTGATTCCCGTGCAGAACGCGTCGGTCTTGGGATCCAACGTGCTCCTTACGCTCTCAACCCCCCTGGCAGGAGGTGTGAACTACAGCCTCGAGGTGAGCAACGTTCAGGATCTCCATGGGAATACGATCGTCACCGGCTCTAAAATCGGTGTTATCCCCGCAGTCGCCCTTATGGGTGAATTGGTGAGTGATCTCACGTTGACCAAAGCCAAACCGGGTCCGCGCTATCACCTTCTTGGAGATGTGCACATCGCGCCGGGTGCGACAATCACCATGGAACCGGGGGTTCTGGTCACCTTTACCCCCAATTTTGACGGATTCAACTTGGGAGATTATCCCTCGCAGACCGAGCTGATTTGCGATGGCCGGTTGATCGCGACTGGGACAAGTCAGGACAGTGTCATATTCAAGAGCGACGGTGTGGGTAGTGCTGGAGTATGGGGACAAATCAAGTTCAACAGCGGAGGCCAAGGAGTCTTTTCCTATATCGCCTTGCGTCATGCGAAATCCGGGATTGTGGTCCTCTCGGGCGGTAGCGCGACGCTTGACCATTCTCTACTCCAGACCGTCAGCCTGGATGCGCTGGTCAATGCGGGGACCTTGAATATCTCGGATTGCACAATTCAGAAGCCGTTGCAGCGTGGCATTTTTGCCACGCAAGGTACGTTATCCGTCGTGAGAACTAACATCTTCAACTCCGTCATGGAAGGAGTGCGTTTGGAAGGCGGATCGGGAAATCTCGATTTCCTGACCATCAACTCGGCCGGATTTGGTACCAGTGGCCCCAAGTATTGCGCCATCGTTTCGGCGAACAGCGCCGCATCAATTCGATGGAATGCGATCAATAATTGCCCACTCGACGGGATTGCGATTTCCGGTATTGCGGCTCGCGGTCTCGTGTCGGGCAATAAGGTGTTCAATGTAGGTGGAAATGGAATCCACATCACCGACTCCGCTCAGGACACCGTGCAGTTTTGCGACATATCCGCGTGCACGGCCTCAGGTATCTTCTTTGAAAATTCAGGGTCTGGTGAGTTCGTGACCAACTGTCTCATTACCGGAGCTCAGGACGGCATCAGGGCGCAGGGTGGCGGCGACCTTGCCGTGCGTTACACCACGATCTCAGGTTGTCGGGGGAGCGGCTTGGACCAGCTTTCCAGCAGTGGGGCGGAGCTGTCTGTACGAAGTACGATCATCGTTTCCAACCAAGGATGGGGCATAAGGGACTTGGCCACGGCCACTGATGACGACATCCGCTTCGTTGATTCCTGGAATAACACCGCAGGCCAGTACTCTGGAACGGCATGCGATTCCATCTGCCTGGCCAGTAACCCCCTGTTCGCTGCACCAGGCGATTACCGACTCACCTCCACCTCACCGCTTCGGTTCTTCGGCGAGAACATGACGCAGATGGGACGCTACGGTCCCGATCAAACGGATGTAGTTGGGATTGGAGACGGTGATGTAACCGAACTCCGGCTGCCTCTAGCGAACTATCCCAATCCCTTCGCGCGATCAACCACCATCGCCTTTGCGGCGGAGAGCGCGGGAGAAGGTGATGTCGACGTCTACTCGGTCACCGGCCGCCTGGTTAGAAAAGAGCACGTTCAAGTCGCCAAAGGCGTGAACCAAATCGCGTTTCAGCGCGGAGACATGGCGTCGGGACTCTATTTCTATCGTGTGTCCTGGAGCGGACACCAATTGACGTCGAAGATGATTCTGCTGCCCTAGCTCTCCGGATACTCGACCCCGTATTTCTCGCGGAGAATGCGGGCGAAACGGGGCGCGTACAACAAATCGTAGGTGCGTTCTTTGCCCGGGAATAACGCCAGCGCGTGCGTGCGCACGCCGGAGACCAGCTTCACCGCCTCCGTCAACGGCATCTCGTTTTGGCGCAAGACGCTGGACACCAAGTCCACCAACAGCCGCAGCCGTCGTATTTTCAAATTCTCCAAGCGCAGCGCGTCGCTTGAAGGCGGAACCGCGGACAAAGCCATCACATCCTTCCTTCGTCTTTATGCCGTGTCAAAACCCCAAGATTCTACCAGAGTTTTCGGTTAGGACTTCCCGTGCCCTCGCCCGCGGGAACACTCCCAACACACCATGGGTAATCGGCCCCATCGGCCTCCAGATTAGCTTTCCGTCTCCACGGCATTGAGGCCCGACTCTTGCTGTGATAGCGTGTTGGCCGCGCGCAAAAGCTGACCCGGCTTCCCCCCGGATACCTACATGACTCAACGCGGCATCACGAATCCTTCGCTCCTCGAGGACGAATCCGGCCTCGATACATCGCTACGCCCTCGGCGTCTTGAAGATTTCGTGGGCCAGGATGCGGTGAAGGAGAACCTCCGCATCGCCCTCCAGGCTGCCAAAGGCCGCGGAGAAGCTCTGGATCATCTCCTTCTTTACGGCCCGCCCGGGCTCGGCAAAACCACGTTGGCTCAGATCGTGTCCCGCGAGCTGGACGTTCCCATCGTCTTTACCTCCGGGCCCACGCTCGAACGTCCCGGAGACCTGGCCGGTTTGCTTACCAATCTTGGCGAGCGCGGCATCCTGTTCATAGACGAGATTCATCGCCTCCATCCCTCGATCGAGGAGTATTTGTATCCGGCGATGGAGGATTTTAATCTCGACATCATGATCGACAAAGGCGTGGCCGCGCGATCGGTGCGTTTGCCGCTCACGCATTTCACGCTCATTGGCGCAACCACGCGAGCCGGACTTCTCACCTCTCCATTGCGTTCGCGGTTCGGCATGATCCATCGCCTGGATTTTTACACCCCCCAGGATCTGGACATCATTGTGAGGCGATCGGCCCAGGTATTGGGAATCGACATCGATGCGGGTGGCCGGCTGGAAGTTGCCAAGCGGTCCCGGGGCACGCCACGCATCGCCAATCGCCTCCTCCGGCGCATTCGCGATTACGCCCAAGTGCACGGGCATTCAATCGTCACCCACGACATTGCTTCTGAAGCACTCAAGCTTCTGGAGGTCGATGCCATCGGCCTCGACCCCATGGACCGTCGTTATCTGGAAGCGCTGGTCGAGAAATATCGTGGCGGTCCGGTGGGTCTTGGCACACTGGCGATGGCGGTGGGGGAGGAGCCCGATACACTCGAGGATGTGTACGAGCCCTTCCTCGTCCAGCAGGGATTCCTTGAGCGCACCCCGCGCGGCCGGGTGGCCTCGATACGCGCCTACGAGCACCTCGGCATAGCGCGCGTGGCCAGCGCTCCGCCCCAGGACGAACTCTTCTAGAATTCCATTCCGTGCATCTTTCCGACTTCGACTACGAGCTTCCGCCCGAACTGATCGCGCAGGAACCCCTGCCCGAGCGTGATGCATCGCGCTTGCTCGTGCTCAACAAATCCAGCGGCGCGATCTCGCATCACACGTTCCGGGAACTGCCGCAATTCCTAAGAGCCGGGGATTGCCTCGTCCAGAACGACACACGTGTCATTCCAGCGCGACTTCTAGGCACACGCAAGGGATCGAACAAGCAAGTCGAGATCCTGCTCACACGTCCGTTAGGCAACGCGGCAGACCCTTCCGGTTACGAAGCGATGGCCCGGCCCGCCCGCAAACTGCACCCCGGAGCGGTCGTGCAAATCGGAACCAGCGGAGTCGAGATTGAAATCGTGGAGTCGATCGATCCACGCCGGCGCATCGTGCGGTTTCCACCCGGCCTCGACATTGCATCATTTCTGGAACAAGAAGGGCACGTTCCGCTGCCTCCCTACATCGATCGGAAGGACGCGCCAAAGGATAAAGAGCGCTATCAAACCGTGTACGCCGAGATGGCGGGTGCAGTCGCCGCGCCAACTGCAGGATTGCATTTCACGCCGGCCCTTATTTCCGAGCTGGAAAACCAAGGTGTGTTCGTTGCCCGAATCACGCTCCACGTTGGACCAGGCACGTTCTTGCCGGTGACCAGCGAAAATCCGAGCGAGCACACGATGGATCGCGAGTTCTATCGCATCTCCTCATCCGCCGCATATGCAATCGGGCGCACGCGGCGCTCGGGGGGCCGCATCGTCGCAGTGGGGACCACGGTCGTACGCACATTGGAAACGGCGGCGCGTCAGGAAGACGGCCTATGGGGAGTGACCGCGGACGAGGGATGGACCGAAGCCTTCATTTATCCACCCTATACGTTTCGAGTGGTTGATGCCCTGATCACGAACTTCCACTTGCCGCGCTCCACACTGCTCATGCTCGTCTCCGCCTTTGCCGGTCGCGAGCACATTCTTGCCGCCTATCAGGAAGCCGTGGCGCAGCGCTATCGCTTCTATTCTTATGGCGACGCAATGTTGATCCAGTAACACAACGATGCCGCTCACGTTCACCATAGAAGCCAAAGATCCGGCCTCGGAAGCACGCACGGGGATCATCAGCAACCGGCGCGGCACGTTCGCCACGCCCGCGTTCATGCCCGTGGGCACACAAGCCACCGTGAAAACGTTGCGCCAGGACGATCTCACGGCGTTGGGTGCCGAAATCATTCTCGCCAATACCTATCACTTGTACTTGCGCCCGGGGCAAGCGCTCATCAAGGACATGGGCGGACTCCATCGCTTCATGAGCTGGGATCGCTTCATCCTCACCGATTCGGGAGGATTTCAAGTGTGGAGCCTGGCCGAGCTCAACAAGATCCGGCCCGAAGGCGTGACATTCCGATCCCACCTCGACGGATCGGAGCATCTCTTCACCCCCGAGCTGTGCATGGACGTGCAGCTTGCGCTCGGTTCCGACATCGTGATGGTGTTCGATCAATGTCTCGACTACCCCGCCGAGCGCGCTGACGCCGAAGAAGCAGTGGCCACTACGCTCGCGTGGGCGCGCCGATCGCGCGAGGCATTCGATCAAAAGGACAAGCTTCCCGGTTCCGATCCGTCTTTGTTTGGGATCGTGCAAGGAGGCGTTTATCCAGATCTTCGCGCGCGATGTCTGGAAGGGCTCAAAGAGATCGGGTTCGATGGCCTCGCGTTAGGTGGGCTTTCTGTCGGCGAGCCCAAGAGCGCGATGTGGGAGATGGTGGAATCGAGTATGCCCGGCATGTATGCCGGCCGGCCCCGATACCTCATGGGGGTGGGGACCCCCGAGGATCTCGTCGAAGGTGTTCGCCGCGGCGTGGACATGTTCGATTGCGTCCTTCCCACTCGCAATGCGCGGAAGGGCACGGTGTTCACGAGCCGGGGACGCCTGGTGGTGAAGAACGCCGCATATGCGCGCGACCCGGGGCCGCTCGATCCCGAATGCGCCTGCTATACTTGCCGCCGCTATTCCCGGGCCTATATCCGGCACTTGTTCCAGGCCACCGAGGTTCTGGCCCAAGAGCTCGCCACTCTTCACAGCGTTCACTTCTATCTCGAGACCATGTCACGCATGCGAACGGCCCTCCGCGAGGGTCGTTTCGGAGATTGGTCAGGGAAGTTTCTGGCGGCGTACCGGAGCGGGGACGGGCTGACCGAGTCTTGAGTAACGGTCTCGAAATGGAAGGGAGCAACAACCGGCAATGCATTGGTTCTTATTGATGGCACCTCCGTCCCAGGGAGGCCAGGGCGGCGGCAGCCCCCTCGGCGGGTTCATCGGGCTTTTGCCCATTCTGCTCATCTTTTTCATCTTCTACTTTCTGGTCATTCGTCCGCAAAGCAAGAAGCAACGCGAACTCCAAAAGGAAATCGAAGGTCTCAAGCAAGGGGATCGCGTCCTCACCGCGGGGGGGTTGTACGGCACCGTGGTGAGCGATAAGGATTCGGGGAACACGTTCGTGATCAAGATCGCCGAGAACGTGAAGGTCGAGGTCGCCAAGAGCGCCATCTCCGGGGTAGTGAAGCGGGCCAAGGAGGCGTAATGCGGGTGGAGGAGCTGGGGCTCACGATTTACGGGAATCCGGTCCTACGTAAGCGCGCCCAGGAAGTGGAGCTTTCCGAACTGGGGTCCGATCTCGACCGCTTGATCAAACGCATGTTCGAAGTGATGTACGAAGAAGAAGGCGTGGGCTTGGCGGCGCCGCAAGTGGGCATCTCGAAGCGCATTTTCGTCATGGACGTGCCGGTGGACGGGCAAGAGAACAAGATCGGGGTGATGATCAACCCCGAAATTCTGGAAACCAAAGGCACGCAAACTGGATCCGAAGGGTGTTTGTCCGTTCCGGGTTTGCGGGAAGACGTCACGCGCCACGGTTGGTTGCGCGTGCGGGGTATGGATGGCCAAGGGAAGACCGTCGAGTTCGAGTGCGACGATTTGCTCGCACGCTGCGTGCAACATGAAGTGGATCACCTGGACGGCGTTCTCTATGTGGATCGATTGAGCCCCCTGAAGCGCAAGCTCTTGTCTCGAAAGCTCAAGGAGATCGCCAGCGAGAACGCGCCCCGAGCGCGAGAGTGATTAAACTATTGGTGCTGGCGGCCCTCGCCATGGCGTCTGCATCGTTCGCCGCCCCGACTCCTTGCGACCCCGGCCCCCAAGCCATTCAGGAATGGAAGGGCTATGATGTTCGTCATCCGCAGTTTAGGAGAGTGTCATCGATAGCCGTCGCGCCTTCCGGGTCGGTATTTCTTCTAGATCATGAGCTATATCTCATCCGGGAGTTTTCCCCGGATGGAACATTCCTGAAAACTTGGGACCTGCCCGAATATGAAGGTGAAGCCATGGTGGCCATGGCGGCAAGCGACAGCTTTCTTTATGTATCGGACGGCCACTGCACGTTCCAGATATTCAAAGACGGAAGCATAGCCAGATGGCTGCGGGGGGCGGTGGATAATGGGTTGGCCACGGATCAAAGCGGGAATCTTTACGTATCCACATCGCTGTCGAGACTCAAGTACCTCGAGGTAATGCGAAATCATGTAAAGCCGGATTACTACAAGACCATGCATGATTCTCTAACCAGCGAGTTGGGAATCTGGAAGCTGAACAGTGACGGAAGGGTAGTAGATCATTGGGCTGCACCAGCCTGGCCGATCACGGTACACAAGAATGGCGCTCTTTACGGCGTCGAGCCCGACAGCGGCGGAGCCATTTTCACCATGGTGAATGGGAAGACAGGGGTGCTTCCGTGTCATCTGGGGTTAAAAGGCACAGCAATGTCGCGCAGCCTGGCCGTCAGTCCAATAGGGCATTTCTTTGTGAACGACTATCAAAAGGTGGTTGAAATCGACGAGCAGGGGAACGTCTTGCGTCGATGGTGCGACCCCGGTCCCCACTATGACCCCTTGGATGTGCCGGGCAGCCTGAGTGTCGATACAACCGGTCATCTGTACGTTGCCGACTACTACAAGAGTCGCGTCCTCAAGTTCGATCTAGGAAACCCCTGAACTTTCCCTTTAAACCAACCATGCGCCTACTCGCACTCCTTTTCCTTCTCGTCCCCGCCACCCTGATCGCCGACGAGCCTGTAGTCACCTACACCGGTGACCCGGCTCCCAAAGTCTTGGCCGAATGGAACGCGTTCGTCGCCGGACATCCCAACTTCTTGCAGCCGGGCAGCATCGCCGCCAGCTCGGACGGACTCCTTTATATTCTCGATTGGGAACACGGCAACGTGCTTCGCTTCAATCTCGACGGAACCTACGTGGACAAGTGGGCCGTGCCGAGCCCCTTCCACCGGCCTGCCGCGCGCAGCTTGAACGCGATTGCGGTCTCGGAACGCGCGGTATATGTCAGCGACTTGGCAAACGAATGCGTGCATCAGTTCACGCCGGACGGAAAGCACAGGAAAACATTTCAGTTTCGCGCCGATTTGAACGGCCTCGCCGTCGATCCCCTGGGAAATCTCTATATTGCCGGCTCCCGCATCCTGGCCGTGGACACGACGTATGCGTCCCAAGCGCCGGGGTCCAAAAGTCCGCCGGACACCCTTCTCGAGGCCACCAAACTCGAGGGCCCTGCACTCTGGAAACTGAACCGCATGGGTGACGTGCTCCAGCATTGGGACCAGCGGGTGGGCGCGATCACCATGGATGCAAAGGGCATGCTCATGGCCGTGACCGAGGTGTTTCCGCAGGGGCCGGTGAGCATTTTGCGACTCGATCCCACCGGCGGCCGCATTTCCCAATGGGAAATAAAGCAGCTGGGACGTAATGCCTACCGCAGCATCAACGATATTGCCGTGGATCCTAGAGGCCATATTTTCATGACGTCGGCAGAGCTCCGCAAAATCATCGAGCTGGACGATAAGGGGAATTGGACCCGGGCCTGGAGCGGGGTGGGGCCGGATCGCCGCCCCATACTCCAACCTGTCGGTACGGCGGTCGATACTTCAGGGTGTCTCTACGTTACCGACTGGGCAGTGAGCCGGGTCGTGAAATACGATCCCCGGAAGACCCCATGAACGTCATCTTTCTCGGAACGCCCGAATTTGCCTGTCCAAGCTTGGAGGCGCTGGTCCAGGCGGGCCACCGCGTGATTGCCGTGGTGACTCGCGTCGACAAGCCTTCCGGCCGCGGCCTGGACGTTGCTGCGCCTCCGGTCAAGCTCCTCGCTCAGAAACTCGAGCTACCCATTCTTCAACCCGCTAAGGTGAACTCGCCTGATTTCGTGGCCATCCTGCGGGCACTCTCTCCGGACGCTTTGGTCGTCACTGCATTTGGCGCGATCCTGAAAGCGCCGCTCCTGGGCCTCGCGCCCTACGGCTCCATCAATGTGCACGCATCGCTTCTGCCCGCGTACCGAGGCGTGGCGCCTGCGCAGTGGGCGCTCATTCACGGACGTCGCACGGTCGGCGTGACGACCATGCTCATGGACGAAGGGGTCGACACCGGCCCCATGCTTGCGCACAGCGCGCTCGAGGTGAATCCCGGCGAAACGGCGGGAGAGCTGTTGAAGCGGTTGTCGGAAGCAGGGGGCGAACTGCTCGTCGGAACATTAGCCGGACTCGAGAAGGGAACCACGCACCCCATCCCGCAACCGGAAAACGGGGTGAGCTATGCGCCTCGCCTGGACAAAGAGCATGGCTATCTCGATCTCTCGCGTACCGCGACGCAAGTCGTGAATCAATTCCGCGGGGTCACCCCCGCGCCTGGCGCGCGCGTGTTTCTGG
>Ga0068861_100000893_pt1 | contig 18102 bp, 14 predicted proteins | sample KBSSwiS42_FD_66593 | JGI IMG/M metagenome (GOLD analysis project Ga0068861, IMG submission 66593) | Switchgrass rhizosphere microbial communities from Kellogg Biological Station, Michigan, USA - KBS Switchgrass S4-2 | ecosystem: Host-associated > Plants > Roots > Rhizosphere > Soil ...
TGCGACGATCACTTTGAATCGTCCGGATCGTCTGAACGCTCTGACGTTCGAAGTCTATCGCGAACTGACAGATACATTCGCGGCATTGCGTGAGGAACGAAGCGTTCGCGTTGTGATCATTACAGGCGCCGGCCGAGCCTTTTGTTCGGGCGGTGACGTGCACGACATCATCGGTGAACTCTTCAACCGCGATATGGAAGGTTTGCTCGAGTTCACTCGCATGACTTGCGAACTCATACAAAACATTCGCGCTCTGCCGAAGCCGGTGATTGCCAGTTTGAACGGAACAACCGCGGGCGCGGGCGCCTGTATCGCACTCGCCGCCGACCTGCGGATTGCGAGCGAGGACGCGCGCATTGCGTTCCTGTTTGTGAAGGTTGGGCTGGCAGGCACCGACATGGCCGCGTCTTACTTGCTGCCTCGCGTCGTCGGGTTGTCGAAAGCGACTGAGATGCTTTACACGGGAGACTTCGTTACGGCAGCGGAGGCAGAGCGAATTGGACTTTACAATCGTGTCGTACCGGCAAATGAGTTGGTCACGACTACGCGGGAGATTGCAGAACGACTCGCGCGTGGTCCGGCGTTCGCGCTTGGCAAAACGAAAGAGATGCTCAACCGCGAGTTTCACATGAACCTCGAAACCGCGCTCGAGAGTGAAGCGCAGGCACAGGCGATCTGCATGCAGCATCCCGACTATCGTGAAGCATACGAAGCGTTCGTCGCCAAGCGCGAAGCGAAGTTTAAATGATCGATCTTCCCTTCTTTACTACCGAACATCGCAACCTCGCTGATGGCGTGGCCCAGTTTGTCGCACAGGAGATCGAACCACACGCGGGCGTCGAAGAGGATGTCGACGGACTGGCGCGGCACTTCGTCAACCTGCTCGCCGCAGGCGGAATCCTCAACTACGCCGTTTCAGAATCAAAGCTCGATATTCGTGCTCTCTGTTTGATTCGGGAAGCTCTCGCGTACTCTTCTGCACTCGCCGACCTTGCGTTCGTCATGCAGGGACTCGGCACCTACGCGATTGCGCGTGCAGCTCCCGATCATGTTCGAGAATTTTGGTTGTCGCGTGCCGCGAGTGGCAAAGCCATCGCCGCGTTCGCGTTGACCGAACCTGACGCAGGATCGGATGTAGCAGCGATTAAAACGACTGCGCGTCGTGACGGTGAAACATACGTCATCAACGGACGAAAGCGGTTTATTTCAAACGCCGGCATCGCAGACTTCTACACTGTCTTTGCCAGAACCGGTACGCGCGACGACGGGCGTCCTGCCCTTTCGGCGTTCGTTGTCGGCGCGAAGATGCAGGGCTTCAGTGTCGTTGAACGAACGCCCCTGATGGCGCCTCATCCGATTGGCGAGATTGCCTTCAACGAATGCCGCGTGCCTGCCGAAGACATGGTCGGAAACGAAGGTGACGGCTTTCGCCTGGCGATGGAAACGCTTGATACGTTTCGCGCCAGCGTCGGCGCGGCAGCGTGTGGCATGGCGCGTCGCGCACTCGACGAGGCGCTTGGTTATGCGTCTGCGCGGAGCCAGTTTGGTCGTCTGCTTGTTGAGCATCAATTGATCCAGGAAAAACTGGCCGACATGGTCACCGAACTCGACGCCGCGCGCCTGCTGGTTTATCGCGCGGCCTTCGCCCGAGACACAGCTCCCGCGCGAGTGACAAGAGAAGCGAGCGAAGCGAAACTGTTTGCGACGGAGGCCGCTGGAAGAATTATCGATAACGCTGTGCAGATCCACGGCGGCGCCGGACTGGTCCGCGGCAGCGTTGTTGAGCGGCTGTATCGCGACGTTCGCGCTCTTCGCATCTACGAAGGAACGTCTGAAATACAGAAGCTGGTGATCGCCGGTCAGTTGCTGAAGGAGCGTTAGTCGAGAACGGATGAAGATTGAGATCATCGGGGGTGGGCCGGCGGGGTTGTACTTCGCGATCCTCATGAAGCAGGCCGACCCTTCACACCAGATTCACATCTACGAGCGAAATGGCCCAGACGACACATTCGGTTGGGGTGTGGTGTTCTCCGGCAAGACGCTGGCTAATTTGCACGCGGCTGATGAACAGTCGCATGCAGAGATAACGCGACAGTTTGAAGCGTGGGACAACGTCGATGTGGTCCATCGAGATACGAAGATCTCGATTCACGGCAACAGCTTTTCGGGAATTGCACGTCTGCAATTGCTGAAGATTCTCCAGCGCCGCGCTGAAGAACTCGGGGTTGGCATTGGTTTTCGTACTGAGATCCATGATGTTGATCGGTTACGCGAGGACTGTGACCTGTTAGTTGCGGCAGACGGCGTAAACAGCACCATTCGTTTGCATTACCTGGAACAGCTCAAGCCGCAACTCGATCTTCGTGCACACCGGTACATCTGGTACGGCACGAATCAACTCTTTCACGGGTTGACGCTAACGTTTCGTGAATTTGCAGCGGGCACGTTTGCGGCTCACTCGTACAAGTTCAACAAGCAGACGAGTACGTTCATTATCGAGTGCGACTCGCAAACATGGAAAAGAGCCGGTTTCGATCAAATGTCCGATGAGGAAACGAGAACATATCTGGGGAACGTCTTTGCCGCGGATTTACACGGATATCCTTTACTCTCAAACAACTCGAAATGGATTCAGTTTCTGCTCGTGAAAAACGAAAACTGGTTTTTCGAAAACGTCGTGCTGCTTGGTGATGCGCTTCATACCGCGCACTTCTCGATTGGTTCGGGGACGAAGCTCGCAATGGAAGACGCCATCGCGCTAGCTGAGTCGTTTCAGGAAACAAGCGATGTGCATGAGGCGTTGGCGAAGTTTACGGAAACGCGCCGCCCGGTCATTGAGGACTACCAGGCGGCGGCGTTTGAGAGCATGCTGTGGTTTGAGAACGCGCGGCGTTACATGGAGCTCAGTCCGATGGAACTCGCTTTTAGCGTGATGACGCGTAGCGGGAGAGTAACGTACGGAGATCTAAAAAAACGCGACCCGGATTTCATCCACGCTTACGAAACAGCCACAGGTCACTGACGCCACGCGGGTGGTTCTAACCGGCGGCGCCCGTCATCAACAGTCGCAATGCCAGATTCGTCGAGATCGACGCGGTCCCACAACTTGCATGTCACCGGCCGGTGCGCTTGATCGAGTGCCTCGCAATAGTTCGTATAAGTGCAACGCCTGACCTGATCACCACGACCCAACCTGACCTTCACAAACCAGTCCGGATCCGCCAATGCCTGCCGCGCCATTCCAACAACATCCGCCTGGTCCATCCGCAAAATCTCTTCCGCCTGTTCGAACGTTGAGATCCCTCCAGTGGCAACCACAGGCGTTCTAAACCCCGCCTCATTTACAGCTCGCTTAATCGCAGCAACCAGCGGGACGCTTCGCCCGAATGGACCAATCTCGTCAGAGAGCACAGTCGGCATGCACTCATAACCGCTTTGACCCGTATAGGGGTACACAGCCTGCCCCACCTTCGGCTGTTGCGCGTCTTCAAACTTTCCGCCCTTCGACAACGACAAGAAATCAAATCCGGCACGTGCAAACTCTGTCGCGTAATAGATCGCGTCTTCGACTCGACTACCTTCGTCGATCACTTCGTCAGCAAGAAAGCGCACACCGACGACGTAATCGTTACCAACTCCCTCACGCACTGCACGAAACACTTCGAGCGGCAACCGAACCCGATTCTGCGGCGAGCCTCCATAACCGTCGTCACGGTTGTTTTGCCGGCTCAGAAAACCGGCCATCGTGTACGCGTGTGCATAGTGAAGTTCCACACCGTCGAATCCTGCTTCGCGCGCACGATTCGCTGCGGCGGCAAAGATACCAGGTAGTTCCTGCGGTAAGTTCTTGATGTGCGGCAGGTGTGTATCGGTAACACGCTCACGATAACCAAAATTAAGCGCCTCAAGTTCTCTCGGCGTCAGGACTCTTTCCAAAAATCCCTCTCCCGCTGAGTCCAGAAAACCACGAACCTCCGCTTCATCAGCACGCAGCCAATGACTTTGATCTGTCGCTTGCGCCAACGCCTGTCGATGCCGATCAGTGAGACGAAGAAACCGTTGAAAGTACTTCTCCCTCTCAGGACGCCGCTTCACCGCGAGAAAGTCGATGATCTGAATAAACAACAACGTCTCACCGTGGCTCGCCTCTTTCACAGCCTCAACCAGTTTCCGCAACCCAGGAATGAAACGATCGTCGCCGATGCGCAGCAACGGACCACTCGGAATGTCGCGCACGCCTGTCGCTTCAACAACCAGCACGCCCGGCCGCCCCTCAGCAAACCGTCGATACCAGTCGAGATTCTGTTGAGTAACAAAGCCGTCTTCGGTAGCGCGCCACGGCACCATCGCAGGTACCCACGTTCGACTACGCGCCTCAAGTTGCCGGATTCTTACAGGAGTAAACAGCTTGGAACGAACTGCTTCTTCGGCGGTCGGCCAGCGGGTGTCTACTATCTTGTGTCGTATTGGACGCGCGAACTTCCACATCTTAGCCACAGATTACACGATTCTGATACATTTACCTCAGGAGGTTCCTTGATTGACTGACGACTTACTGAAGTGGAGAAGCGAGTTTCCGATTCTCGATAAGACTGTCTACCTGATCTCGCACAGTCTCGGCGCGATGCCGCGGGCCACTTACGATCGGCTCCACGAATACGCCGAAATGTGGGCCACGCGCGGCGTGCGCGCATGGGCCGAAGGTTGGTGGGAAATGCCTGTGACCGTCGGCGACGATGTCGCGCGAATTATCGGCGCCGACCCCGGAACAGTCGCGATGCATCAGAACGTCTCCATTTGCCAGTCGCTGGTGCTTTCGTGTCTCGAACCAACGCCACAGCGCAAGAAGATCGTTTACTCGGAACTGAACTTCCCGTCGGTGATGTACGTCTACGAGGCGCACGCGCGCGACGGCAGGCTGCAAATCGAAACGGTGAAATCCGACGATGGCATCACCGTACCGTTGGAACGGATGCTGGCCGCGATCGATGAAACAACGTTGCTCGTTCCGTTCTCTCACGTGCTTTTCAAAAGCGCGTTCTTGCAGGATGCGCGTGCGATCATCGAACGCGCGCATGAAGTCGGCGCGATGGTTGTCTTAGACACGTATCAATCCGCCGGCACTGTGCCGTTCAGCGTCAAAGAACTCAATGCAGACTTCGCAACTGGCGGATCGGTCAAGTGGCTTTGCGGTGGACCAGGCGCCGGTTACTTGTACGTGCGGCCTGACCTGCAAACAAAGCTCGAACCAAAAACGACGGGCTGGATGGCCCACGAAGCGCCCTTCGCGTTTGACACCTCTTTGCGTTACGCGCCAAACATCTCTCGGTTCCTCCACGGCTCGCCCGCGATTCCCGCGCTCTACGCCGCGCAATCTGGGTACCAGATCATCAATACAATCGGTGTCGGCCGGATTCGCGAAAAGAGCGTGCGCCAGACCAGTTATCTAATCGAACTCGCGGAAGAGGCCGGTTTCCAGGTGACAAGTCCGCGCGATCCCGAGAAGCGTGGCGGCACTGTCACTGTTGCGCACGAGCACGCAGCAGGAATCGCCAAGGAACTACTTCGTCGCGAGTTCATTATCGATTACCGGCCGGGCGCGGGAGTTCGCATCTCGCCGCATTTCTACAATACTGACGAAGAGCTGGAGCTTGTGATTGCCGAGATGAAAAAGATCGTGGAGTCGAACGCTTATCGCGAACACGAAGCGGCGGGAGCGGCGTTTTAATGTCGAATACTTACGGCCACAATCCACCACTTTCATACAACAAATACCTTCGCGTGCAGGACCTGATTAATTTGCAGGACTGTCTATCCGATCCTGCGCACCACGATGAACTCCTTTTTATCACGGTCCATCAGGCTTACGAGTTGTGGTTCAAACAGATCCTGCACGAACTCGACGCCGCGATTCAGTTTCTCAAAGACGATCGACTTCCGGCCGCAACGCGCGCGGTCAATCGTATCGTCGTTATCGAGAAGTTGTTGGTCCAACAGATTCACATCCTCGAAAGCATGACGCCGATCAGCTTTCTCGCGTTTCGCGATCAGCTCAATCCGGCGAGCGGATTTCAATCGATGCAGTTTCGCGAGATCGAGTTTTCTTCCGGATTGAAGGACGAGCGCATTCTGCGTGAATTTAAGGACGACAAATTTGCGCTTGAACGTCTCCAGACCAGGATGGACCAGACTTCTCTAGCTGAAGCTTTTTATCAGGCGCTCGAACGCCGCGGGTTTGACGTCGGCCAGCGAGCTCAAGCCATACTCGAAATCCTCACGCACTTTGAAAATCGTTACGAAGAGTTTCAACTCACCGAGGCGCTGCTGGAACACGACGAATACTTCTCGCTCTGGCGTTCGCATCACATCAAGATGGTCGAACGCATGGTCGGAGCAAAGCGCGGCACGGGCGGCTCGGAAGGAATCGGTTACCTCAAAACTACGCTCGACAAAAAGTTCTTTCCGGAACTCTGGGAAGCACGCACGTATCTCGATATCAAACACGGCAGCGCCGGTTGCCCGTTTGCGCATTAAGGAAAGGTAATGGAGAAAGAAAGAAGGTCAGCACCGCGTGTGAGAGTAAACCTGCCGGCGCGCTGGGAAGGTGTGCTTTCACGCGAGACCGCCACTGTGACGGACTTGAGCCGCAACGGGTGCTTTGTTTTGACCGGCGGCAAAGTCGAGATGAAAGAGTTGGTATGGTTAGAGATTCGCCTCACGGAAACACAAACGGTTAACTTCTGGGCCGAGGTTGTTGATGAAGCGTCGGAGATTGGGTTCGCTCTCAAGTTCAATTCGAGCAGTCCGGAAGACGAAGCGATCCTCGCGAGTTTTTTAGACCAGTTCTTCCGTTCCCAGGCACAAAAGAAAGCATGACGCCGTCTTTCCCTGAACGATTCAACATGGCCGATTACTTCCTCTACCACAACCTGGAGGAAGGACGCGAAAACAAAGTCTGTCTTTACTTCGAAGACAAGAAGTGGACCTATGGTGAGACGGCGGTACGATCGAATCGTGCGGGAAATGCGCTGCGCGAGCTTGGAGTTGATATTGAAGATCGCGTGTTGATGGTTTTGCCGGACTGTCCTGAGTTTGTTTGGACGTGGTTCGGCGCGGCGCGCATCGGCGCAGTTATTACGATGGTGAATCCGCTGCTGCCGGCTGCGGATTACGAATACTATTTGGATTACACGCGTGCGCGTGTGGCGGTGGTCCATGAGTCGGTGTTGAATACGTTTGCGGAGGCAGCGAAGGGCGCGCGGTATTTGCGGGGCGTTCTGGTCGCAGGTCAAGGGGAGGAGATAATTGTTCCGCACGCGACGGCGCTGAATTTTAGGAGGGCGATTGAGGCCGCTAATGATGAGTGCACACCTGCTGACACGCGTAGGGATGACATCGCCATCTGGTTGTTCACTTCAGGATCGACCGGACATCCCAAAGGCGCGGTACACCTGCAACACGACCTGCCGTACAACACGGAAGTCTTTGCGAAAGGAACTATGGGCGTCAACGCTGACGACTTGACCGTATCCGTGCCTAAATTGTTTTTCGGCTACGCTACGGGAACCAATCTACTTTTCCCTTTCGCTGTCGGCGGCGCCACAGCGCTCTTTGCGGAACGTTCAACTGCGGAAAAGATGTTCGAAGTAATCAAGCGCTATCGCCCAACAATCCTCACGACCGTGCCGACGATGATCAATTCCATGCTGAATGTGCCGGGCGCGTCAGCAGACGATCTCTCGAGTCTGAGGTTCTGTTATTCAGCGGGCGAGGCGCTTCCGATTGAACTCTACGAACGCTGGATGAATGCGTACGGCGTCGATATCTGCGACGGAATCGGATCTGCCGAGATGTTTCACATCTACATCACCAACCGTCCGGGCGATATTAAGCCCGGGAGTCTCGGACGCATTGTCGAAGGTTACGAAGCAAAGGTTGTCGACGCCGATGGAAACGAAGTGCCGGTCGGCGACATGGGAACGTTGAAAATCAAAGGCGACTCGGCGGCGCTCTGTTATTGGAACGTGCACGAAAAGTCGAAAGAAACTTTTGCCGGCGACTGGTGCACGACCGGCGATCAGTTTCACGTCGATGCCCAGGGATACTACTGGTATCACGGACGCACGGACGACATGTTGAAAGTCTCGGGCGTTTATGTGGCGCCTGCGGAGATTGAGAACTGTTTGTTGCAGCACGAAGCGATTCTCGAGTGCGCGGTGGTGGGCCACGAGGCCGAAGCGGGGTTAGTCAAGCCTAAAGCGTTTGTGGTTCTGCGTGAAGAATTTATGGGATCAGAGCAACTCGTCGAAGAGATACAGTGGTTCGTGAAGTCTCGAATCGCTGTCTACAAATATCCACGCTGGGTAGAATTCGTAAAATCCCTCCCCAAAAACGATCGCGGCAAAATCGATCGCAGAAAACTAAAGGCGGGTTAACGTCTTCTCTCGAGGTCGTAATCTCGAAGACGGCGATAGAGTGTTGAAGGTGAGATACCGAGGATTTCGGCGGTCTTGCCACGGTGCCAACCGGTCTTTTCCAACGCGGCGAGGATCTGCTGCCGCTCAACTTCCCTTAACGATCCCGGCGCTGTCGGTGCTGCGGCGACCACAGCCGAGGCCACTTCACCACTGGTCACGACCGGAACTGCACCCGACACCATCGGTTGGACCACTGCCGGTCTTGTAACTTCAGGCGGCAATTCTGCCAACGTGATGCGCCCGTTGTTGGAGAGAATAACGGCGCGTTCCAAACAGTTCTTCAACTGCCTCACGTTTCCCGGCCAGTGATATGTGCGCAAGGCTGCGAATGCTTCATCGTTCAGTTGCGGTGGATGAGTGCCGGCGACCTGTTTCAGCAGGTAACGTGTTAACGGTTCGATGTCTTCCGGACGCTCTCGCAATGGCGCAAGAGTGATCTGAAAACCGTTGATGCGATATAGCAAATCCGATCTGAACACGCCGTCGTTAACGACCGCATCAAGATTGCGGTTAGTCGCGGCAACGATGCGCACGTTCACTTCGACCTTTCGCACACCACCGACTCTGAAAAAGGTTCGCGTCTCAATCGCGCGCAGGAGTTTCGCTTGTAGCTGCGCCGGCAACTCCGTCACTTCATCGAGAAACAGCGTGCCACCGTCGGCCAACTCGATTAGACCAAGCTTTCTTCCCTTCGCACCGGAAAACGCGCCCGCCTCGTAACCAAACAACTCTGACTCGAGCAACGACTCTTGAAACGCCGCGCAGTTCAGATCCACAAAGGACGCTTCCGATCGGCTCGAAAGCCGGTGAATCGCGTGGGCCACCAGTTCTTTTCCCGTGCCGGACTCACCCGTGATCAAAACAGACGCTTCCGAAGGAGCAACACGTTCAATCAAACGAATCGCTTCTTTCATGACCTCTGAAACCGAAACGATCTCCGGCAACGCTGATTGCCGCGCAAGTTGTTCGCGCAAACGAGTGTTGTCTACGCGTAGCCGGCGCTTGTCGGCAGCCTGCTTCACGCGCACGTCGAGTTCGGTGATGCTGTAAGGTTTGGTGAGGTAATCGTAGGCGCCCAGCTTCATCGCTTCGACCGCAGTCTCAACTGTTGCCTGGCCGGTTAGCATGATCACTTCCGGCGGATTCGGTCTTTGATGAACACGACGCAACAGCTCCATGCCGTCGATGCGCGGCATGTTGATGTCGCACAGCAACACATCGACGTTGCTCTCTTCCAGCTTGCGCAGAGCAGCTTCACCGTCCGGCGCCGCTTGCACGCGATAGCCCAAACGTTCCAGCTCTTTTTGCAGCACCAGCCGGAGGTTTGCCTCGTCTTCTGCAATCAGAATTCGTGCTTGCTGTTGCTCACTCAACCGTTGATTCCTCGTACTTGATTGCTGGAAGAGTAATGGTGAACGTGGTGCCTGTTCCCACTGTCGATTGCACGTCGAGGGTACCGCCGTGCTCGGTTAAGATACCATAACATACGGCGAGGCCGAGACCGGTTCCTCGTCCAATTTCCTTCGTCGTGAAGAACGGTTCAAAGATTTTGGCAAGGTTTTCCGGCGAAACTCCCACGCCCGTATCGCTCACTTCAACCACGACTTTCCCGTTATCGTTATGCGCGTTGATCGATAACGTTCCGGTCTCGCCCATCGCGTCGAACGCATTGGCCGCGAGGGCGATCACCGCCTGTTGCAACTGGCCTGGATCGCCGGACACGAGACTGAGGTCCGGCGCAATGTCGAGTTTGAATTCGAGTTCGGGACCTCGCTTCTGGTGCGAAAGCAAACGTGCCGCGGAGCGAATCACATCGGCAAGATCGATCGTGACGTGTTGCGAAGTGCGCGTGCGGCTGAAGTCGAGCAATCCCATCGTGATGCTCTTACAACGAAACGCTTCGCTGCGAATAAGGCCAAGATACTCTCGCAGATCGTCGACCGCCGACGAACCATCAAACGCGCCTTCATTGACTCTTGCTTCGAGTGATTCAGCACACGCGGAGATCGTCGCGAGCGGATTGTTAATCTCGTGAACGACTCCCGCAGCGAGACGACCGACCGCGGCGAGTTTTTCTGCCCGCGCAACAGCGCGGTTTGCTTCGACTTGGTCAGTGACGTCCTCGCCCACAGTGATCACATGACTAACCTGTCCAGTCATGTCGGCCCACATGGGAATCTTACTGATCACCCAATGTCTGATGTCGCCTTTCGGACTCGGCGTTTCCTGTTCGATTCTTTCAATCTCACCGCTTTCGAACACGCGCGCGAATTCCTGCTCCAACATCGCGCGTGGCTGGCGAGTCAGCACATCGAAAACATTCTTGCCCAGCACGGAACCACGCGGAATACCAAGCTCGCCGAGTTCGCGGTTGCGGTTCCATGCTACGACTCGATACTCGCGATCGATCGCGTAAAGCGACAACGGCAGACTATCGACAATCGCTTCGATGAATCGCTTTTGTGCCTCGCTCTCCGCGGTGCGCCGCTCAACCTCTCGAGCTAGACTCAGCGACGTGTCGCGCGCCGCTTGATAAAGCGAACAGATATGTGCGGCGAGCGAGGTCTGCTGCGCCGCCGCATCCATCAAACGTCGTTCGGTCTCGCCACACTGTTCGCGCAGATCGAACGCGACGATCAACGCGCCCTTTGCTTTGCCCGCAAAACGAAACGGCGAAACGTACTCAACGGTGTGAACATCGTCGCTCAACAAAAACTCCGGCTGCTCTGTGATCATCAGCGAACTTGCCGATGCCGCTGAACGAAGCCATATCTCGAGCGCCTCCAGATCGAGCACTGTTTGGTCGTCAGCACTGCCTTCGCGATCGAAAACACAAACGGCATGACTGTCTCTGCCGACCGTAACGTAAGCAGCACAAAGAGAGGCATCGAGCGCGTCGTAAGTGGCGCCGGCGACGCGGCGCACGAGTTGTTCGGGTTCGAGCGCACGCAGCAGACCGCGACCAATGTCGGACAGGAAGCGAAGTTCGCGATTGCTCCCGATGAGCGCCCACTCACGTTGCGACGTTCGCACGTGCAAGCTGACGCGTGAGAGCAGTTCACCGGGCGTGGAAGGCTTAGTGATGTAATCGTCTGCGCCGGCGGTAAAAGCCTGGACCTTGCGTGCTTCATCATCGCTTTCGGAAAGCGCAATGATGGGCAGCTTACTGGTGGTCGGCTGAGCGCGGAGGAGTTTGCAGAGCGCGAGTCCATCGACGCCGGGCATCTCGAGATCCAGCGCCACGAGGTCACAACGGACGCCTCTCAACACACGTAAAGCAGAGGCGGCTTCATTCGCGGTTACGACACGGTATTTCGCGGTCTCGAAGATTTCGCGCAGCCGTTCGCGAGCGGCGTGATCATCGTCAACTATTAGGAGGGTAGCGTTCTGGTTTTCGGCGGGCGCAACCATTACTAGCCACAGATTACACAGATTGAAACTGTGGCCGCAAGGATATTTCTCTGTGTCTCGGTGTCTCTGTGGTTCAACTTCCGGGGAAACCACGGAGGCACAGAGATACAGAGTTAAATACCCAGCGCTCCTAGGCTACAGTGCGCTCCAGTCTGTGGCTCGACTTCATGCGATACATCTTCTCGTCCGCGGCGACTACGAGTTGGTCGAGAGTTTCTCCGTCTATGCCAAACGTCGCGGTGCCGATGCTGATTCCCACGCGCGCGAAGCGGTTGCGGCCAACCATCAATGAGAACTTCGATACGGCATTTTCGATGCGCAGGCACAATTCGTCGACCTGCGAGCCGACTACTTCCTGCACGAGCGCGACAAACTCATCACCACCGTACCGCGCCAGGAAATCGTACTCGCGCAGTTGACTGCCGATGATGTGGGCCACTTCGCGCAGCATCTTGTCACCGACTCTGTGACCAAACGTATCGTTGACGTTCTTGAACTCATCGAGATCCAACATCATTATTTGGAACGTGCGATCGGTACGTCGTGCGCGTGCCGCTTCTTCATCAAAGCGCAGCGATAGATAACGTGCGTTTGGTAAACCGGAGAGTGGATCTGTCAACGCATTCGACTCTGCGGTCGCGTGCTGCATCGCGTTTCCAAGCGCGTCTGACGCGAGACGCGTCACTGTTTCCAGCAAGCGCATGTGATCGTCGGTGTACTGTTCCAGCTCGGTCGAGTAAACCGAAAGCGCGCCAAGTAACACGTCGTCCTTGAAGAGCGGCAACGAAGCCATCGAGCGATACTTGATTGCCGCTTCGGGATTGATGTCGGTGAAATCAAGACTCGGATGAAGCTGGTTGACTGCGCTGCGATTCGCAAGAGCAAATCCGGTCACGCCTTCACCGAGCGCAATGCAACGCGACGCCAACTTCTGCGCGTTCTTCCCGGCGACGTGCCGGACTGTCGCGTAGCCTTTAGTCTCGTCGTAAAAATAGACAACGCACGTATCGAAAGGAACGACGTGCCCAACCTTGTCGACGAGTATTTCGAGTGTATGTTCGACGTTTAGAGACGTACCGAACGTGCGTGCGATCTCGTAGAGCGCGTAAACCTCGCGATGGGCTTTCTTGATCTGATCGTAGGCGATGTATGCACCACGTTCGCGAGTTTGATCGAGATCGATATCGCTCAACTGAATCGGCGGCTCGGCGAAATGGTTCGTGGGTTGATGCTGCAGACCGAGCTCTGCGATCTGTGCTTCGAACCGCGGCAAGTTTTTGATGAACTGTTCGACCACGATCGGATCGAAGTGGATGCCGGCGCCTCTCAGCAACAACGCTGTTGCTTCGCCCAGCGTCATACCGCGCCGGAAAGGGCGGTCTTCACGTACCGAGTCGAAACAATCAACGACGGAGATGATTCGCGCGGTGATAGGAATTTGTTCGCCGCGCAACTTGTCGGGATAACCACGGCCGTCCCACTGCTCGTGATGATGACGAACGATCGGGATCACCGGATACGGAAACTTCACTCGCGCGAGGATCTGTGCACCGACCACTGTATGAATCTTCATTTTCTCAAATTCGGCCGGAGTCAGTGGTCCAGGCTTGTTCAAGATGTGTGGCGGCACGGCAAGTTTGCCAACGTCATGGAGTAGCGCGCCGGCTTTCAAAGCAGCGATTTCATTGGACGACAGGCCAAAGACTTCGCCCATTCCCGCGGCGTAGATCTGCACGCGACGAACGTGGCAGTGCGTTGTTTGGTCCTTTGCGTCGATGGCCGTGGCCAGGGCCTCGGCGGTCGCCAGATGTAGTTGGCCCAACGCTTGTATTTCGTCAGTTTTCGCTTGTAGACGTGTCTTCGTGCGGCGATAGATCAGGTAGGTAACAAGTATTGAAAACGCAATGAGAACGAGGTAGAGCAGCGGGAAAGTGCCGTAAGCGAGTTCGAGAACGAGCGGAATGAGCAACAAGCTCCACAGAACCAGGAGCTGATTTGTAAACCACCATTGGGCCAGACTGTCGCGCAGGGAACTTTGCACCACCTGGGGGTGGATGGATGGAAACCATGGGGGTAACTCCATTGATTCTCCTGAAAACGCGACCGGGTTCGTCTGCACTCAAATCAATCCATCTCACCGCTCGCCATAGGGATGGTGCCGGAGACAAAGCTGGGAGCAACTCAGCTAAGTCCCCGGCAAATTGGGCAAGTGGCGGTCCTTGTCAAACAGGGACTGCCGTGCTGGGTGAGATGTCTGTATTGCCGATTTCCAATTGCCGATTGCCAATTTGCTGCAGGCTTGGTGAAGCCAGTTGAAAATCGGCAATTGGCAATCGAAAATTGGCAATGTCAAAAAACTTTGCGGCTACGGACTCCGTGCGGAGAGCCCGCGAAGCCTGAGGCTCCTGAGCCGCGCTTTCCTTCTTCACAAATGGTGTGCCGCAGCGTTTATTCCTAAAACCGGCACTTTTTATTCCTGCCTTTTCAAAGCGACAGGTCAAACTGAAAACTTCGGTCAGCCTGCTTAAACGCGCTTGTGCTTTATCTTCGCTTTTATGGCAAGCTCATCCGGAATGCCCGAAGAGACTAGCGAGAAGAAACACCTGCCGACTTACGAGCCAGTGGGATACATCGATCTGCTCCGCCGCAATCGCGCCTTCAGACAACTTTGGCTCGGCCAGGTCGTCAGCCAGATGGGCGATTGGTTTGACACGATCGCTCTCTACACGATCATTTTGAATTTGACCGGTTCAGGTCGCGACGTTGGACTGCTTCTCGTCGCGCGCTTTGTGCCGAGTTTTTTGTTTGGTCCATTGTCCGGCGTCGTCGCAGACCGTTTCAGCCGGCAACGGATCATGATTATCTCCGACGTCTTGCGCGCCCTGGTTGTGCTGGGGTTCTTGTTCGTGCGCCGCGCGGATCAGTTGTGGATCGTTTATGTGTTGACCGTTTTACAGCTCGGTCTCTCGACGTTTTTTGAACCGGCGAAGACTGCGGCGATTCCATCAATTGTGGAAGACCGCGAATTGGTCGCGGCCAACGCGATTTCGTCAGTCACCTGGTCGGTAATGCTAACGCTCGGCGCCGCGATCGGCGGGTTGATCACGGGTTGGTTCGGCACCGACGTCGCTTTCATTCTGGACGCCGCCACCTACTTGCTGTCGGCTGCGCTGATTGCCAGTATTCGCGTGCAAAAGAGGCGAAAACGCGAACGCCAGAAACTCACTTTCGGACGCGCGCTCGGTATTACGGAGACTATCGAAGGTATTCGTTACGTGAAGGATCGGCCTCGTGTGCTGGCGCTGTTGCTGGTCAAGCCCGCCTGGGGACTCGGCGGCGGAATACTTACGTTGCTGGCGGTGTTTGGCGAACGAATTTTTCCCGTGGGTAAGAGTGCGGCAACAGGAATCGGTGTGCTGTTTGCGGCTCGCGGAATCGGCACCGCGGTCGGGCCGATTGTGGCTCGACGGATGGCTGGTGAAATTGACAGGCGCATGCAGGCTTCGATCGGAATCGCGTTTCTGATCGGCGGCGCGTTTTACATCGCGTTCGGCAGTGCGACGAGTTTTATTTTTGCGCTCATCGTGTTGGGAGTCGCGCATTGCGGCGGCAGCATCCTATGGGTTTTCTCGACAGTCATTCTGCAACGCGCAGTCGCGGACAATTTTCGCGGCCGCGTGTTTGCGGCGGAATTGGCGCTGCTGACGCTTACAATGGCAGCGTCAAACTACGTGACGGGCGAGTTGTTGGATCGCTTTCAGATTTCGCCTCGTGTGGTTACGATTGGTATCGGCATCTTCTTTCTCATACCGGGTCTTGCGTGGTTTCTGACTCAACGTTGGTGGGACCGTGACGTTCGGAAACTTCAATTATGCGAACTAAAGTCGGAGTGATGGGCTCGGCCGCGCCGGACAGCACGCGGTTGGATACAGGCAGCGGTTTGGTCGAGAAAGCAGAATCTCTCGCTGTAGCGATCGCCAAGCGTGAGGCCGTGTTATTCACCGGGGCTACGACGGGACTTGTTTACGTCGTCGGCAAAACCGCGCACGATGCCGGGTGTTTTCACGTTGGCATCTCGCCGGCCAGTAATGAATTGGAGCATGTGGAACATTACAAATTGCCGCTCGATGCCTGCGATACGATCGTCTACACCGGTTTCGGTTTGAAGGGTAGGAACGTAGTGCTGGTGCGGTCCTGCGACGTCGTCTTGTTTATTGCGGGCGCGATGGGTTCCTTGAACGAATTCACGATTGCGTATGACGAAGGAAAGACTATCGGGTGTTTGACGGGCACTGGCGGCGTCGCAGGCGAGTCGGATTACCTGGTCCAGAAGTTTGGCAAACGCGCGACGACGAGTCGTGTGTTTCAGAGCGACGACGCGGACAAGTTACTCGACCAATGCTTGCACCATACGTAGACCCACCGATTAGCGCAGACGACTTCGACAACGCAGCATGGCAGAAGTGCGAACCTGTGACGATCGCTCATCTGTGGTCCGGTGAGCCCGCCCCAATTCAGCGCCAGGCCGAAGTGAGAATCTGCTGGTCTGCCGAAGGGCTGCACGTTCGGTTTGTTGGTAATCAACACGAACCGCTCGTCGTGTCGGCGGAGCCAAAAACTGATCGCAAAACGCTCGGTCTGTGGGATCGTGACGTCTGTGAGATCTTCGTGGCCCCGGACGCCGAAAATCCATCGCGCTACTTTGAGTTTGAAGCCGCGCCGACTGGAGAGTGGGTGGATTTGGGGATTGTGATCGCTCCCGAAGGCAGGATCACGGATTGGGACTATTACTCCGGAATGGCCGTCGCTTCGGACGTTTCTGACTCAAAGTTGAAGGTTGGAATGAAGATTCCCTGGAGTGAGTCGATCCCGAAACCTGGCCGTAATGATCTCTGGCTAATCAATCTCTTCCGGTGCGCCGGTCCTGAAGCGCCCGATCGATATCTCGCCTGGCGTCCCACGAAAACGCCGGAACCCGCGTTTCACGTTCCCGAAGCCTTTGGCTCGCTAGTTTTCGGTTAGTCTGGTGGAGCACCGCGCATCAGTTTCCCGAGGTACCTATCAAAATTTGCGCGGTCGGCATCGTCCATCTCGATGATGCGCGCGCCAATCAGGTAGCCAGTCTCGTCCGGGCTCTCATCCAGACTCTCATAGCGGACAGAGGCCACTCTCATTTCCACTGGCCCATGCGGAAGTTCCAGCTTCAAGTGCAACCGCCGGTCTGAGCCCGCCAGGTAATGTTCGCCAATCCGGATGGCTGGAACTATCAACGCCAGACCGGTGGTACTGACGTCCAGCGTATGCCCGTCGAGCGTCGGAAGGCGCCGGGCGCCGTTGGAACTGACCCGCGGATCGGCCAGGCTAAGCCTAAAGCTCAAGCGCACGCGCACGCGTTTACATCGGCGCCGATTGCCGATGAAATGGCGTAAACGCGAGACAATCCTGCGAGGGAGTTCTGACATTTGTTTGGATCCCAAAAAGATGAGGATGGCTCAATCGAGAGGCTCTTGGGGGGCAGCCGCAAAACTCATTCTAGAGAACCTCACCATGGCGGCGCAACACTAATTATTTTTCACTACCAGCGGCTTTCCACCATTGTCGCCGCTTCTTACGCCACTGGCGTCGAGGTAAAACGAGAGCCTTCCGGTACGGCCGTATTGGGCCGGTTCGGCCGTCGCGTACCACGTCTTGCCGTCGGCCGAACGATTAATCTGGAAGTGGTATCCGGTGGATTCAGTTCCTTCGATGTCTTTGGGAACGACGCTTGCGCCGACCAGTTCAGCCGCGTTGCCAAACTGTCCGTTGTGATTCTGGCTGTAAAGCACCTGCGCGAGCGAAATGCGCGTCAACATGTCCTGAACGTCGTTGTGATGCGCGTTGATGCGGGCCTCGAAGAAAAACTGTTTGCCGGCCTTCTTGACCAGGTCCAGGTTTTCTCTGTCGCCGACGATCCAGTTGTTGTCGATTTTGATGAGCGAGGCCGGTTCGATTTTCTCCTTACCCTCAGCGTCGAGAACTTTTACGAAGACAGTTGCTGCATCACCGCTAATCTGCTCGCCCGAAACGTCGATCTTTGCGGGGATTTTTTCACTGATTGCCACGGCCATGCGCTCGAAGTCAGGCCGCAACTCTTCAAACTCCTGCGCCGAAAGACCCTCAATCGCAGAACGGTAGATCGACAACACAAACGCCTCGCGAAACTTCTTCTCGCGCA
>Ga0068861_100000894_pt1 | contig 18099 bp, 14 predicted proteins | sample KBSSwiS42_FD_66593 | JGI IMG/M metagenome (GOLD analysis project Ga0068861, IMG submission 66593) | Switchgrass rhizosphere microbial communities from Kellogg Biological Station, Michigan, USA - KBS Switchgrass S4-2 | ecosystem: Host-associated > Plants > Roots > Rhizosphere > Soil ...
CACGGTGCACGCGCCGCATTGCGATTCACCGCACCCGTACTTCGTGCCCGTCAGATTCAGATCGTTGCGCAGAACAGTTAGCAGACTTGTCTGCGGATCGACGTCGACAGTCAACTTCTTGCCGTTGACATTTAGTGCGGTGACGTTTGCCATGCACCGGCCTCCCACATTAGTTTTGCTCAGATTGTAGTACCCTTTAATGGAACCATGAAAACCCCGGCAGCCAAAACTTTTCGAATCATAGGCGCGCCGCAGATCATTGTTTTTCTTCTCGTCGCCTGCTCGATTGCGACCGCACAGACTAAACGCACCGTCATCGCAGCGGACACACTCCTCGACGGCAAAGGTAAAAACATCGCGCACGCAAAAATGAACGAACCAGGCGGAAACGTTCGAAATCTGTTCTCCAGACAAGACTATGAAAACTCCTCCAAAACTCTGCGTCACTCTTGCGCTGTTGGTCGTCTTCGCTATCGGAACCCGAGCGCAACAGAAACCTTGCGCTACTGCTTCGCGATTTGGCCCGGAAGATCAAATCGGCAACCTAAACTACGTCACGCCGGCCAAGACGTTGGCTGCAAGCAGACTCGTGACTACGGGCAAGTCGTATCGCCTGGGCATAGAAACGAATAAAGACACGCCTGCTTATCCGCCCCGCACTTTCGCCGTCACGATCGTCCAGCCCACGCAAACTGGAGGCGCCACGATTGGTCCAACGAAGACCACGTACAACGATGACCTGATCAATGGTTGGTCCGGAGTTGGCACGCAGATCGACGGCCTCGGCCACATTGGCATCGATAATCTCTACTACAACTGCAACAAAGCCGCGGATTTCGTGGTGACTGACGGCTTGAAGAAACTCGGTGTCGAACATGTACCCGCGATCGCGACTCGAGGAGTGCTGCTCGACATGGCTGGTTATTTCAATACGGACATCGTCAAGGAAGGCACGGCGTTCAACCGCGCGGAGATCGAAGGCGCGATGAAACGACAAGGGATTAAGTCGATCGAACAGGGCGATGTTGTGCTGTTTTATACGGGCTGGCTGAAGTTGCTGGGTAAAGACAACAAACGGTTTGGATCGGTTGCACCGGGATTGGGCCGCGACGGAGCAAAGTATCTCGCATCACTGGGCGTGGCAATGATTGGCTCCGACACGTGGAGCTTCGAAGTGGTTCCGTTTGAGAAAGACGCCGGCATTTTTGAAGTGCACCAGATTCTGATTCCTCTCAACGGGATTCACATACTCGAGAATGTTAACACCGAAGAGATGGTCCGGGACCAGGCGTGGGAGTTCTTGTTCACACTTGGTCCCGCACGGATCACCGGTGGTGTACAAGCAATCGTCAACCCGATAGCGATCAAATAACGCCGCGCCCTTTGCAACGTTGTCTGTCGGCCTTTCAGGCCTTCCTGATTTGTTCTTGAAATCCCAGGGGCGGCGCTTCGCGCTCGCCCCTGGCTACCTTCTCTCGACGCCTTCGGCGCCTAAGCTTTACTCCGTATGGTTCCTGTCGCCATATCCATGCCGTCCGCCGCAAACATCGCACACGGTTGGTTCTTCTCCGTTATCGATGCGATGTTGAACCGGCGTCAGCGTTCGCAAATACGCGTAGATCGATTTGAGATCCTCGTCGGTCATGTTGCGAAAATAGCCCCACGGCATGATTGAGTTCAGTTTCCGCGCGCCGACTTGTCCCGTGCGCAGCGTCTTCACAAACAGTGCTTCGTCGTAATAAGAAATTCCCGACGCATCCGGTGTGATGTTCGCGCTGGACACTTCACCCCATGGACCTTTAAATCTCAAACCACCGGCAAACGCAAGCTGCATCAACGGCTGACCTTGCTTGTTCATCGGCGTGTGACACGACATGCAGTTTCCCAGCGTCACCAGATACTTACCGCGCGCAACCGGATCCGACATGTCTGGCCCCGCGACCGACGCAGTGATTGGTTGATGCGGCGGCAAACCGGCCTTCACCGGATCAGGAAGAACTGTTTTCGGCACCACGTTGCGCACCGGCTCGATCGAACGCAAGTAGACGATCACCGAAGCGAGATCTTCGTCAGCCATGTTGCGGAAGTTCATGTACGGCATCATCGGAAACAGTCGCCGCCCGTCATGACCGATGCCTTCGCGAATCGCCTGGGCCAACTGCGCGTCGGTCCACGACCCGGCGCCGGTCTCAACGTCGGGCGTGATGTTTGGAGCTACGAGCCAATCCATTCCATCCTCGACGAAGACTGTGCCTGCGCCTTTCTTACCCTTCCTGGGTTGCGCACCGGGCACTTCCCAATTCACTTCCGAGTGACACTGAAAACAGTGCGCAGGTCCTTCGACGAGATAACGTCCGCGTTCCAGACGCGCCGCGGTCGCCTCGAATTTCACGGGGATTGCCGCGGCAGTGGACGCCTTTTTTCGAACTGTGTAACCGATTGAGAGAATGCTGCCTGTGAGAGCAAGCACGATCAGAAATGTTTCAAAGACACGCCGTTTGCGTTCCATTTATCTTTTTTCGCCTCCGAGTTCCCTTCCACTCAGATCGCGAAAAACCGGAACGATTTGGACCACTGGCTCAGAAGAAATTCTTATCGGAAGCTGTCGGTGGCGCGAATAAGCGCGTCGGCAATGCCTGGCTCCGTGGCCGCGTGACCGGCATCCGGGATGATGTTCAGTTTGGCTTCCGGCCAGGCACGATGCAGGTCCCACGCACTCATGACCGGACAAACGATGTCGTAGCGCCCGTGCACGATCACGCCTGGAATGTTTTGAATGCGATCGACGTTGTCCAGCAGGTAGTTTTCGGTTTTGAAGAAACAGTTGTTGACGAAGTAGTGACATTCAATGCGCGCGAGCGCGATCGCTTTCTCGTCTTCGGTAAACTCCTCGATCTTGTTTTGATCCGGCAGTAACCTCAAAGCGCTGCCTTCCCAAAGCGACCAGGCCTTCGCAGCTTCGAGACGCACTGAAGCGTCGTCGCTTGTGAGCCGGCGATAGTAAGCATTGATCATGTCGTCGCGTTCAGACTCGGGAATGATCTTTACGTACTCGTCCCAGTTGTCGGGAAAGATTGCGCTCGCGCCCTGACTGTCTTCATAAAACCAGCGAATCTCCGTTGGGCGGCAGAGAAAGATGCCGCGCAAGATCAATCCTCGAACGCGCTCCGGATGTGTTTCAGCATAAGCGAGCGCAAGCGTGCTACCCCACGAACCGCCGAACACGAGCCACTGCTCGATGCCGAAGCGTTCGCGAATCGTCTCGATGTCCTGGACCAGGTGCCACGTCGTGTTATCTTCCAGCGAAGCGTGCGGAGTACTGCGACCGGAGCCACGTTGATCGAACAGAACGATGCGATAGGCATTCGGATCGAAGAAGCGGCGATAGTCGGGTATGAGGCCCGCGCCTGGTCCACCGTGAAGAAAGACAACCGGTTTACCGTTCGGCGCGCCGCATTGTTCGTAATATAGTTCGTGAACAGCGGAGACTTTGATGTGACCGCTGTCGTAGGGTTCGACTTCGTCGTATAGGGTTCGCAGTGTTTCCATGTTGATGGCGATTATGATGTGAGAACCCGCCGCACCGCAAACTGATAGCGCAAGGAGACTCGCCCCGGAAAAGCATAAACACAAATTCCTTCTGCTGACTTCGTTTGTCGTGCTGTTGGTTGCGGTCGTGGATGTGAATGGTCAAGCGAAGGCTCGCAAGTTTGACGAACCGGCGATAGGGATTGGGGCTGAGGCTCGTCCGGGTTGTTCGGCCGATTACGAAAACCAATACAGGCAGATGCGCGCGGAGCGCCGAAGGCGCGGCAGAGGGTAGCCAGGGGCGGCGAAACGCCGCCCCTGGGATCTTAAGAAAAAAGGATCCAGCCCTGAAGGGGCGACAGAATTCACCGATCGCGCTCTACAAACTTCGAGAACCGGCTCTGTCCGCCGCTTTCAGTCTTATCCTGATACAGGAACGCAAGCTTGTTCTGGTCGAACATCTCAAAGAACTCTTCCCAGGTAATAGGCTCGAGTGTGTCTTCACCCGAATAGCCGGGATAATCGATCCTGAGCAGCGCCGAACCACCCCTTTCAGTTCCTTTCACTATCGCCGGACTTCCTCCGCGCTCCTCTATCCAGTTTTGGATCTCTTCGTGATCGGTAGTTACTTTCGCTTCGTGACTGGTCTTCGTCTTTGCTTTTGCCATCGTACTCCACTCCTCAATTAAACTTGCTGGTCAGCGAAACTAATCCGAGAAGTGTTTGGCAACTTCGATGCCGCCTATTAAAGTGCAATAATTCGCGGCAAACACTGGAATTACTTACGAGGTTCGGCTGTTTTCGATACACCTGTACGGTACTCAGAACCTGACGAGAAGTGGAAATGCCAATGGTTGGAGGCGTGATTTATGCAGTTATTACTGATTAGCAATTCGACGCTGTACGGCAGCGGATACTTGGACCATGCGGCGAACGAGATCACCGACTTTCTCGGCGACGTGAAGCGGGTCTTGTTCGTGCCCTTCGCACTCCACGATCGCGACACTTACGCAGCCGCTGCGCGCGAGCGTTTCACACGCCTTGGTTACGAGCTTTCATCAATTCACACGGCGATGGATCCGGCGCGCGCCGTCAATCAAGCTGACGCGATCTTCATCGGCGGCGGAAATACGTTTCGACTCTTGAAAGCTCTTTACGATTTCGAGCTACTCGATCCGATTCGCAAACGCGTCGCTGCCGGCATGCCGTACATCGGATCCAGCGCCGGTTCAAACGTCGCGGCGCCGACAATCAAAACAACTAACGACATGCCAATCGTCCAGCCACCGTCCTTCGACGCGCTTGGTTTAGTTTGGTTTCAAATCAACCCTCACTACCTCGACGCGGACTTGAACTCAACGCACATGGGAGAAACACGCGAACAGCGCCTTCTTCAGTTTCTCGAAGAGGACAGCACACCCGTCGCCGGATTACGCGAAGGAGCAATGCTGCGCATTCAGGACGGCGTCACGTTATTGAAAGGGACTTCAGGTGCGAGAATCTTTCGCCAAGGACTCGAGCCGGTTGAAACGTTGCCGGGCGATCAACTCGATGCGTTACTTCAACCGGCCGCGCCGACAGTTTAATTCAGCGGTAGCTATGCGGCCACGGTCACTCGAACTCACGATACGGCTCTGCCGGCCGATGTGAGGCGGGGCTCCGCCCCGCCGTGTCTGGATTGAATCTCTTGGGGCTACGCCCGACGCAGTGGGCCAAACCAACGGCGTAAGACACGTAGCCTACTCGTCTTCGAGTGGTTCGAGGTACCAGATGTCGACGTTTACTTCGTCTGCGTAGTGAAGAATAGGCGGAGTCTTCGGTACCGGAAGGCGGTTCACCTCGAACAGGTTTGTCTCAAGGTCCTTCAACGTCACCGCACGCAACGGGTATGGTTGATGAAAGATGCGTGCGCGATAAATATCGCCGTCACTCTCCGCATACAAACAGTAACGTTCAACGAGAAAGAAGTCGCGCGTTCCCGGTTGTGCCTGCGGCAACGCATCGCCAACGGTCCACGCCGCCTTAAATACGGCTTCCGCTCCGGACTCTCGCTTGGACCTGAACTTGAAACTTCGTTTGCCGCTGAAATCGATCTCCGAGGGATGATACGGCAGATGAAAAAACGCGCGTGCAGTGGTTGCCGCAACCACACTGTTTACGTCAAGCGAAAAGAACCAAACACCCGGAACACCCTGATAGTGAACATAGGTGCGCACGTTAAGTTCGTGCATCGACTCAAGACCGGGAACGGACGGCGCGAACGGTGGAAACGCGCGGATGTCCCACATCGTAAACGGCACGATTCCGATCCACGCTGAGTCGCCGTACAAATCCAGCTCGAGCGGCTCGGGAATCAGGTGTCTGATTAGGTTCGGTCGCACTCGCCAGTGCAGGAAAAGGAGGTTGCCCCAGTCCTGATGCATCACTGGCTGACCTGCTGGTCTATGTCTAACGGCGAGGCGGTCAGCGCCCGTAGGGTGTCGCAAAATAGTTGGTGTTTTCATGGTTCTTCACACGTCGCGACGCGACGACTATCATTTTTACTTGGCCTTCCCAGCCTTGAAAGGCTGGGCTAAATTCAAACCGACGCTAACGCGTCGGGTAGCGCAACTACGCAACAACACACCTAAGCAGCAACATACCTACGCAGCAACACTTCTACCCATAGACTTACGTACCAGCAGACTATGTCAACATCTCTTTGTTGCGGACTGCGGCGCGTTCGTTGAGTGTTTCCTGGCTGTGTTTCTTGAGCTCATGACGCTGAGTCTGCAAAGCAACTACTGCTCCGCTGAGCAGTGCTGAACCAAACGCGCTGGCATCGAGGTTGCCGAATGAATTCTGTGAATTAAGAAGGTCCGCTTCGGAGCGAGTTTTGCCCTGTAACTAAACAGACCGCTCCGCTCGACGTACGGTACGAGTACATGCGTGTGCCTGAACCAGCACAGCAATGAGGAAACGCTATGACAAACGCAGCCAAAGATATTGCGAAACAAACGACAGAAACCACTCAACCCGAAAAACTGCTCGATAGGCTTTTACAGTTTGAGCCAACCTCCGGTCCCTGCATCAGTCTTTACCTTGATGCGCGGGTGGATCAGAACGGCAAACGAAACCTGCTGCCGTTCGTTCGCAAGGAATTGAATGAACGTGCAAAGACATACGAGAACCACTCGCCGGAACGCGAACGCTTCGAGGAAGATTTCGTGCGCATCCTCAGGTATCTCGAGAACGGCATCAAAACGTCAACCAACGGCGTGGCGATCTTCGCGTGTTCAAGCGCGAATGATTATTTCGAAGTCGGAGAGTTTGAGGCGCCGTTCGAGCGTAACCGGCTGTTTGTGTCTGATCGACCGCACCTGTATCCCCTCGCACGCCTGATCGATCAATATCGCCGCTACGCGGTAGTACTCGCCGACACGAACCGCGCCCGCATCTTTGTCTTCGCTTCGGGACGCGCGGTTGACGAGCGTTCGATCGAAAACGTCAAGACGAAACATACAAGCGTAGGTGGTTGGTCGCAGGCGAGATATCAGCGACATGAACAGAACTATCACCTGCACCATGCGAAAGAAGTTGTCGAGATGCTGGATCGTGTCGTCAGGGACGAAGGAATCGAACATGTGATTCTCGCAGGTGACGAAGCGACAGTGATTCCACTGCTGCGCGAGCACCTTCCACCCGCGCTGTCAGACAAAATAATCGACGCTGTGAGTCTCGGTATCGACACACCAGAACACGAGTTGCTCGAAGAGACGTTTCAGACGTTCAAGCATCACGACACGCTGACGGACATGGAGAAGGTCGATCGATTGCTGAATGAGTGCCGTGCTGACGATCTCGGTGTAGCTGGTGTCGCCGAAACCCTCGCGGCCCTCTCGAACGGTCAAGTAGAAGAAATGCTGATCACTGCCACCGCAGACCAACTCCAATATGACACGGAGGAAGTGAAAAAGGTGTTGGAGGTTTACGAAACCGACGGACAGTTACCGCCTGAACTCGATCAGCGAACCGTTGCCGACGAACTGGTTCGCCGTGCAAACCTGCTTTCATCAGCGCGTGTCACATTCATCGAGCAGGACACGCGATTGCAACAACTTGGCGGCGTGGGAGCCTTTTTGCGTTATCGAATCTCGGCGGAGAGCGCGGCGCCTTACGAAGACAGTAGCGCAACGCCACGATCTAAAGCGCTGACAACGAAAGCCTAAGAATTGAGTAGTCTCGCCACAAAGAAGCACAAGAACAGTTCAAGTCACGGCAGCGGTCTACTGCTCCTTGTGTTTCTTGTGCCTCTTTGTGGCTGTTTACCGGTTACTCAGGTTGTAGTACCGACAGGATGTTCCCGGCGGGATCCTTGAACCACGCGATCTCCGGACCGGAGTCGCCCCGGCAAATCCCTCTCTCGTCCGTTTTCAAGTCAGGTAGGTCGTAATGTTCGAGCCGTACACCCAACGACTTGAGTTCATCTACTGCTTCTTCAATGTCGTCTACCACGAAATTTAAAACAGTGAATGAGGCCGGTGTGTGGTTCGGCTTCGGATAAAGGAAAACCTTGTTTCCACCAGTATTAAGTTCGAGACCTTCAGCCGTCTGTTTGAGGTCGAGCCCGAGCGTCTGTTCGTAGAACTGTTTCGCGTGCTGGATGTCATTTACCGAAAAGCTTGAGAAAACCTCAGCTTCCTTGAATAGTGTTGAAGCTTTCTTTCGCCCAGCCTTCGATGCGGCATTCGCTGTCATCATAATCTCCTTTCATTCTGACGTATTTGCGCGAATGAAAGCATTAGACACTCTGCAGTTTGCATTCGTGTCGCAGTTTCTCTGTATCGCTGTTGCGTTTCCGTGGCGGGACTCTGAAAGTCTAGGGTTTGAACAAGAGTGGAAAGAACTTTCCCTCCATTTTCTCGCCCGCAGGAATCGGCGGCACACCCTCCAATAACGGTGCGTCTGACGCTGACTCTACTCCATCGCGAAACACATTGAGCACCACTGCACGACGAGGTCTGTTTGTAGTGTTTGCGTAAGAGCCATGGACCATCATCGGATGATGAAACGAACACTCACCTGCCTTCAACTCAATCGGCACCGGCTTGAACTCAGCTCGTTGCGCCGGAGTCAGCGAATCCAGCACCGCATCCATGTCGTTCGCGAAACTCAGTCGCGGCAGCAACGGCCAGCGGTGACTTCCAGGTACGTAATGCACACAGCCGTTTTCACGCGTCGAGTCGTCTAATCCAATCCAGCATGAAAGATGGGCCATCGGCATCGTTCTGGTCCAATACGAATAATCCTGATGCCAGATCACGACGCCGCCGTGGTGCGCCGGCTTGTAAAAGATTTGATCGTGCCAGAACCGCACCGCGCCACCGAGTAACTGCGCTGCTCGAACAACAAAACCCGGATGCCACAACAAGTCATGCAGGCCCGGTTTGATGCGCCACGCACCGAGCGCGTGAAACAGAATTTGCCGCGGATCCGCTGACTCGTTTGCGTGAAACTCGTAAAACAGTTCGTGACCGGGGTGCGCGGGATCAGTAAGCGCCTTCAACTCCTCGCGTAATGCGTCGAGCTGTTCGTCGTTCAGCATTCTGACGCCCGCGAGGTATCCGTTCTCCTCGTAAAACCGCAGTTGATCGCCGGTAAGTGCATAGCTCGGAGTGTCACTAAGAGTTGGAAACAGTTCGGTTAAGGGCTGATGGTAACGTGACAGGTCTTCAACCATGGCGGAGCGCAAGTCTAGCCCTTTCGGAAAAATAATCAACCCTTACTGATCCCATGGCCCAAACGTTTTGCGCGTTAGATTCAGATAAGGGAACCGTAAGGAGGTGTTCCAGGAAGAAAATGCTCGAAAGATATTCGTATCAGTCTGCCCTCGCGGCGCAGGAAGTAGTTCACTGGCGTATTGAAGACATTATCGGTGGAGAGAAGCGATTAGACTTCACTAAGCCGTTCATGCCGGAGAGCCTGGCGCGCGTGGAGGAACTGTCGTTTCTAGACAGCGAAGAAAAGCTAATTCTGAATCAGATCAGAGGCAATGCGTATCTGAGCATCTTTGGGCTCGTCGAAGAGTTCATTCTGCCGTTTGTGCTGGACCATGCGCGGCCTCATCTGAGCGGCGACGATTATCGTGTGCGTGCGTTGCTGGAATTTGCCAGTGAAGAAGCAAAACACATTCAACTCTTCAAACGCTTCCGGCAGGAGTTTGAAGATGGGTTCGGCACGTTTTGTCCGGTAATTGGTCCACCTGCGGCGATTGCCAGTGCGATACTGGCGCACGATCCGCTTGGCGTGGCGATCACAACGTTGCACATCGAGTGGATGGTGCAGCGTCACTACATCGATAGCATCAAGGACGATAAGCGACTCGATCCGCAGTTCAAGAGTCTGCTGAAACATCACTGGATCGAGGAAGTGCAGCACGCGAAGCTCGACACGTTGATGGTTGAATCGTTGGCAGCGGGTCGCAACGAACAACAGATCATGAATGGGGTAGAAGAGTACCTCGCGATTGGCGGCTTCATTGACGGTGGTTTGAACAAGCAGGTCGAGTTGGACCTCGACAGTTTTGAACGGGCCACCTCGCGTAAGCTGAACAAGAGTGAGGAAGAGGAGTTTCGCACGAAACAACTACAGGCAAATCGCTGGACTTATCTCGGCACTGGTATGACGCATGAGAAGGTGCTCGAGACGCTCGAAGGGCTCACGCCGGCCGCGCGACAGAAAGTGGAAAGTATTTCCGCGGCGTTCAGCTAACTGCCACAAAAAGGCACAAGAGGCACGTTCTTGTGCCTCTTGTGTTCTAGCTCTTAGTCGCGCGTATTTTCAACGTCAACACAACATCATCGCGAATCAGGTTGTCAGCGGCGCCGGCGTAATTGATCCCAAAATCCTTCCGGTTAATCGTAAACGTACTATCAACCGTGATCGAATCCGCCGCGACGGAAATCGTCGCCGGAAATGTCACTCCCTTCGTTGCACCATGCAACGTCAGGTTCCCCGTCACGGTATGCGAAGCGCCCTTATCACCACCCGGCTTAATCGCAGTCGAAACAAACGTCGCCTGCGGATATTTCGCGACATCGAAAAAGTCCGCCGTCTTGAGGTGTTTGGTCAAATCGGGACTGTTGGTCGTAATCGAATCCGTCTCGATCGTAACACTCACGCGGCTGGTTTCGACATTTCCGGTGTAATCGATCTCGCCGGAAAACTTTTGGAACGAACCATTCTCGCTACCAGTAACTTTCGAACCAATGAACTCAATCTTCGAATTCTGTGGAGTAATCAAATACTTCTGACTGCCGGCAGGGTGCGGCGACGAGGCCTGCGTAGCCTCGCCGGTCACCGCCTGACTCTTATTCGTCGCCGGGTTTCCGCACGCGGCAACAACCATCAGTCCAGCCAGAACGATTGGCAATACGCCTATACGCATCTGTAGTTCCTCCCGTTGTAAAGTGAGGGCCAAACCTTACCACGGTCCATATCGGCAAACAAATCGACCACAGAATTAGATTAATTTGGTAACCTCTATTTCACAGAATCGACCGCGCTGGAAAATGAGGATCGTTTTTTGTAAAACCGCCTTCGCTGGGCCGATCAGCGGAGCAGACGAGATAGCCGTGATGTACGCGCTGGAATTAACACGCGCGGGGCATTCTACTGCGGTATTGCTGGTCCATCCGCCGGCGAGCGATGACTCTTTAGCCGTTCGCCTGCGCGAAGCAAACGTCCCGTTGACCTCACTCGCGTCACCCGCATTCAGTGCTTCACTAGCCCACGCACGCAAGTTCGCCATTCGCGCCATGCGCGCTTTTAAGCCAACAAGCCAACTGATTCTGAACCGCTCTCGGAATCTCGTTTTCGAACTGATGGAGCGCTACCACGATGCGTGCTGCGCGTATTTCAAACGTGAAAAGCCCGACGTGGTCCACGTGTTGACTCCCGACCAGGGCGCGATGATGCTGATACGCGCGGCGCACACGGTCGGCGTTCCGGTAATCTACCAGGAGGTTGGCATTCCGTTTCACCCTCCGGGTTTCGAACATGTTTACGAGCGATTCGTCTCAGTTCTTCCGCTGTGCGCGAGGGTCGCAACGCTCTCTCCGGGTCTTGCCGAACAAGCCAGCCAGGCGTTACCAAACGTGCGCTTTCCAAGCGTGGTGCCGCTCATTTCGCATGAAGTGAGTAACGGTGTTCCGCACAATGAATCGTCACAAAAAACCGTCCGTTTTGGGTTTGCAGCACGGCTCGAGTATCTGAAGGGCCCGTTACAACTGGTCGAAGCTTTCCGTTTGCTGCATGAAACTCAGCCGAACATCGAGCTCCGAATCGCAGGTCAGGGTTCGCAACGGCAGGAGATCATCGACAAGCTTCGCCGCTATGGTCTTGAACACCAGTGTTGGCTACTTGGCATTTACCATAGCGTCGCGGAACGAAACCAGTTCATGAAAGAGATCGACGTCTTTGTGCTTCCTTCTCTCACCGAAGGAACGCCAAACGCGATCATCGAAGCGATGGCCCACCAAAAACCGATCGTTGCCACGCGCGTCGGTGGCATTCCGGATTTGGTTAGTGAAGATGTGGGAATGTTGCTACCGCCCGGTGATCCGCAGGCGCTGAGCACCGCCCTTGCGAGATTAGCTTCCGACGCTGAGTTGCGCCGGGCAATGGGCGTAGCGGCGCGAAAGCGTTACGAGCAACTCTTCACGCCCAAAGCGGTTCTGCCTTTGCTGATTGATTTCTATGAGGGCGTCGCCGGAAAGAACGGACATTCCAACAACGGCAAAGTCTTACCGGCGCATCCCTGGTCAGCTATCAAGCACCCGTGAAGTGTGCTCCACTGTGGAGCAAGTGTTTCAATCGCCCGCTTCGCCTTCCGCCAACACCGGCTTACGCGATCGACGCGAACGGAAAAACGATGTGCGATCCAAAACTCTCTCCTGAAACTGCTCGAGATACAGGTAAATCACCGGCGTGATGTAAAGCGTGATGAACTGCGAAACGATCAAACCGCCGACTACCACCAACCCAAGCGGCCGCCGCGATGAACCGTCCGCGCCGTAACCCAACGCAATCGGCATTGCGCCAAAAACCGCTGCCAGCGTTGTCATTAAAATCGGCCTGAAACGATCCATACTCGCATCGTGAATCGCCTTGTCGGCAGCTTCGCCTGCTTCGACGCGATGGCGCGCAAAGTCGACAATCATGATGCCGTTCTTCTTCACGATGCCCATCAACATAAACATGCCGACAAACGCATAAAGCGACGCTTCCTGTCCAAACAGAATCAGCGTTAACAAACCGCCGACGAGCGCGGTCGGCAACGTTGAGAGCACCGTCAGCGGGTGGACATAACTCTCGTAGAGAATCGCAAGAATCACGTACATCACAAACACCGCGAGGCCCATCAGGATCGTCAGACTGCTTACAGTGCGACTGAAAGTTTGCGCTTCACCTTGCAATTCTGCGCGCACACCCGGTGGCACGATCTGTGCGGCCGATGTAGTGATGAAATTCGTCGCATCGCCCAGTGCAACACCCGGTTTCAGGTTGAAAAACAGCGACATGCTGGTGAACTGATTTAAGTGGTTCACCGTTTGTGGTCCAAGAGTCGATCTCCACGTCACTAGCTCTCGCATGGGCACGAGGTTGCGGCCGTCATCGGATTTGATGTAGAGCAGCGACAAATCTTCCGGCTTCTCGCGCACCGAATCGGCCATCTCCAGAATCACCTGATACTGATCTTCGGGTTTCTTGATCAGGTACAGGTAATTTTGCGAGTAAGCGGTGCGCAGCAACGATAGTATGCGCGCTTCGGAAACGCCGTAGGTTTTCGCCTGATCGCGCTGGATGTCGATGTCTAAGTTGGGCGTGTTGTTGTAGTAATCGGACGACACACTCAGGAAGCCCGGATACTCCATCATCTTGCCCATCAGCTTCTGGCCCACTTCGTACACCTGCGCCGGATTAGCGCCGGAAACCGTAAACGCATACTGGCCTTGCTGCTGACTCGTTACACCCGTGCTGATGTCGAGCACGGGCAACGGACGCAAGAACGTGAACAAACCCGGAATCGTGTTCAGTTTGCCCATCATTTCCGCTGTGACTTCGGCGATGGGCTTGCGATTATCGGGTGGACCAATAAACGTGAACGTGATGCCCTGGTTTGCTGCCAAAAAACCTGTGGCGCCTGTCATCGTGAAGTCGGTGACGACGTTCGGATCGTTGTGCAACAACTCGTCAACGCGGTTCTGATACTCCTGCATCTGTGTTGGCGACGACCCTTCCTTGGCGATGAACGCGCCGAACATAACGCCGCTGTCACCCGGCGGCAGAAACGTCTTTGGAATCAACATAAACAGCCAAATCGTGCCTGCCAAACAGATGATCCAGATAACGGGAGAGATCCAGCGGTTCCGCAAAAACCACCACAGCGAGCCGCCATAGAAAGCGAGAATTCGTTTTTCAATACCACCAATGACGCGTTCCATCCACGTCTTTCTGGAACCTTCGCCGCGATGGCTCAATAGCCGCGCGCACATCAACGGCGTCAGTGTGAGCGACACCAGACCGGACGCGAGAATCGCGATCACGATCGTGATAGCAAACTCGCGGAAGATTCGTCCCACGAGTCCTGTCATGAACACCAGCGGGATAAACACAGCCGCTAGCGAGATCGTCATCGACATGATCGTGAAGCTGATCTCTTTCGCGCTGCTGATGGCGGCTTCGAATGGTTGCTCGCCGCGTTCCATGCGCCGTACTGTGTTTTCGAGAAAGACAATTGCATCGTCGACAAGAAATCCGATCGCCAGCGTCAAAGCCATCAACGAGAGATTGTCGAGGCTGTAACCGAGTCCGCGCATCGCGATGAACGTGATCAAAAGCGACAAGGGCAATGCAACAACCGGGATGAGCGTGTCAGTCACGCGACCGAGAAAAGCGAAGATCACGATCACGACCAGCACAAACGCGATGAGCAGAGTCGTCTGCACATCGACGACGGAATGGACGATGCTTTGCGCGCGATCGTAAATCGGAGTGATGTATATGGAGCCGGGCAATTCCGAACTGATTTGCGGCATCACGGCGTAAATCGATTTCGAGACCTCGACCGCGTTCGCGCCCGCGCGACGATTAACAGCAACGATCACCGTCGCCGATGGAATGGAACGACCTCGCACCCAGAACCGCATGTTCACGCGCTCGTCCTGGACCGAATCTTTCACTGTCGCGACGTCTCGCAAATAGACCGGTGCGTTGTTCGTGCCGCCGACGATCAGGTTGGCATACTGCTCCGCGGTTTCGAGTTGTCCCTGCGGCCTGAGGATCTTTGTCCCGGTCGAACTGTCTAATTGTCCGGCGCCGGTGTAACTCGTACCGTTTTTGATCGCGTTGCTGAGATCGTCGACTGAAATGCCGCGCGCCCACATCGCCGCGGGATTTGCTTTCACCCGAATCGCCGACTTCGTTCCGTAGACATTAACCTGCGAGACGCCCGGCAAAATGCTGAGACGTTGGCCGACGTTCGTGGCGGCGTAGTCGTAGAGCTGTCCGGGCGTGACCGAATCGCTGACCATCGCGAGGTACATGATCGGCTGATCGTTTGGGTTCGTCTTCGAGTACGTCGGCGGCGACGGCAGATCGGCCGGAAGACTACCCGTAGCCTGCGAGATTGCAGTCTGCACGTCAGTCGCGGCGGCGTCGATGTTCTTTTCGAGTGCGAACTGAAGCGTGAACGTTGCCACGCCCTGCGTGCTCTTCGAGGTCACCACCTCCAGCCCGTTGATCTGCATGAACTGGCGCTCGAGTGGCGTGGCGATGTTGTTCGCGATCGTGTCCGGGCTTGCGCCAGGATATCCGACGACGACCTGAATCACGGGATAATCAACCGCCGGCAGATCGTTCACCGGCAGTTGGAAATAACTCATCACGCCAAACAGGATGACTGACAGCGTTAGGACCGCCGTCATTACCGGCCGCCGTATGAATGGTTCTGACAGATTCATGACTTCGATCCGTCTCCCGGATTTGCTGCGGGGCTGGTTGCTTCGCGCGGTTGTTCAACTGCGACTTTGCCGCCGGGCGTGACGCCGAGTTGGCCGTCAGTGACTATGCGTTCGCCGGCTTGTACGCCTTTTTCAACGACGATCAGATCGCCCTGGCGTTGGCCCAACGAAACCGCACGTTGTTCGGCGGTCGAATCCTGCTTCACTACGTAAACGTAAGATCCATTTGCTGACGTCTGCGGCGCTGACACTGGAACGAGCACCGCGCTCTGCACTGTGCTCAACACCAAACGAACGTTGACGAAACGTCCCGGCCAGAAGCGATGGTCCGGATTCGGCAGCGTCGCGCGTAGTGTTACCTGGCCGGTTTCGTTCTGCACCGCATTATCGACGAACGTGAGTTGGCCCAGGATTGGGTCCTCGACTATGTCCGGCAGACGAACCTCGGCTTTCAGCGAACCCGCGCGCATTTGTTGTTGCACGGCGGAGAGATTGCTTTGCGAGATTGTGAAGTCGGCGTAGATCGGATCGAGCCGGTCGATTATCAATAGAGCGTTGTTCGGTGGCTCTGAACCATTCGAGTTTCCGCTGCCGGGATTGACGACGTTACCGACGTCGACGAGCCGTTGTCCCGCACGGCCGTCAATGGGAGAGTGAATGTAGCAGTAACTCAGTTGAACTTTCGTTGTTTCGATAGCTGCGTTATCGACCTTGATCGTTTCGTCTGCACTGCGTACGGCAGCGCGCGCGGCTTCAGTGTTTGCCTGCAACGTGTCGTAGTCTGCGCGCAATTGTTGATACTGCTCGCTCGCAACGACGCCCTGTTCGACGAGCGTTTTATATCTATCGACTTGTGTGCGTCCCCATTTTTCGCGCGCCACCTCGCGCGCGAGATTCGCCTCAGCCTGTTTCTTCAATGCAGCGTCACGCGCAAGGTTGGCCTGTGCCTGTTTCAGATTTGCGTCGAACGGCCGGGGGTCGATCGTGAAAAGCAGTTGGCCCGTCTTGACGTTAGAACCGTCGGTGAAATGGATCTTCATGATCCGGCCCGACACTTGTGGCTGGATCGCAACCCTCTCGCGCGCAACAATCTTGCCGAGCGCATCGAGGTAGGTAGAAACATCCTGCGCCACCGCGGGTACGACTTTGACCGGCGCTGGAGGTCGTTCAAAACTTTGCTGAGCTTTGTTTACGCAGCCCGCCAGGGACGACAGCAACCCCGTTATCAGGAGTGCGGTTGCCAGACGAAGTGACAGGCTCTGCTCGCGTTTCATAGCATTCATTCCTTGGTTCCCAAAGTTTGTCAGGTTGAGTTGGGTACGTTGCCGCGGTTGCTTTTGTTGCGCACGCAGGACCGCGTTTGCGCGCGCGAGCCGCGCCCGAAGCGGCCCTGCCCATTGTGCCACTTCGCGGCGCGGCCCGCGACCGCCCATACGCCCCCAAATCAACCACTACCTTTGCCCGAGGCCGACAATAATACGCCGCCCGCAGCGGCGGCATGTTAACAACACGTAAAAAGTTGTTAAGAATTGTGAACCGTTCGGCTTCGCCGCTTGATGTGCGGCGAAGCCGCACCGCGGGACTTTTGAGGCAAAGCGTGCATCCGCCGCGCAGCTCGCAGCCGGTCCATGCTGGTCAGGAAGTGTTCCCGCTAAGACAACTCAATTGGTTGGGCGGAGATTATTTGTTCCAAGTCTCGCAACGCTTGTAAGGTTTCTTTACTTGCGGGGGCGTCGATCTCGATTAGGGCCATCGCTTCGCCGCCGCGTTCGCGCCGGCCCAGGTGAAAGCGACTGATGTTCACCCCACCCTTTCCGAGAGTGGTGCCGATCTGGCCGATCACGCCCGGCACGTCGCGATTGCGCGTCACAAGCATGTGACCTTTCGGCGTGGCTTCGAGATAAAAACCGTCGATCTCGGTGATGCGGCCTTCGCGGCGCTGCTGCCCGTAACCAAAGAGCGTTCCGGCGAGACTCCGCGTCGATTGTTCTGTCGTGATCTCGGTGCGTATCGCAGGCGCCATGTCGCCGCTCGTGCGCACGTACGTCGTCGTCACCTTGATCCCGCGCTCTTCGGCAATCAGAAACGCATTGACGACGTTCACGCGTGCACTCACATCGCGCAACAGCCCGGCGAGAAACGCACGGGTCACCGGCGTCGCATCCACCTCGACAATTTCACCGGCAAACTCGATTCGCACTTCACTCACAGCCTTATCGACGAGTTGCGCCTGAAAACGCCCAAGACTCTCCGCCAGCGAAACATACGGTTGCAACAAACTCAGTTCTTTCATTCCAAGCGCCGGCACGTTCACTGCGCCCCGTAACGCGCCAGTCAACAAGAAATCGCGCATCTGTTCGGCGACTGTGAACGCCACGCCTTCCTGCGCCTCCGCCGTCGAAGCTCCAAGATGCGGCGTAACGATCACTTGATCGAGTTTCAATAGCGGATGATCCGCCGGCGGTGGTTCTTCGGCAAACACGTCCAACGCTGCGCCGGCAATCATCCCACTGCTGATAGCGTCGTAAAGCGCATCTTCGTCCACCAAACCACCACGCGCGCAGTTAAT
>Ga0068861_100000901_pt1 | contig 18048 bp, 23 predicted proteins | sample KBSSwiS42_FD_66593 | JGI IMG/M metagenome (GOLD analysis project Ga0068861, IMG submission 66593) | Switchgrass rhizosphere microbial communities from Kellogg Biological Station, Michigan, USA - KBS Switchgrass S4-2 | ecosystem: Host-associated > Plants > Roots > Rhizosphere > Soil ...
GTCGTGATCTGGAGCCCGTCCTCGGCGGGGTCCTGCCCGAGCGCGTCCACGATCTTCTTGCGCGCGGAGGCGAGCGACCCTTCGGGCAGGTGCTCGCCGATCAGGTCGATCGCCGCCACAAGCGCCTTCGCCTCGAGTGGAAGCAGCCGGGCGGGTTGAGCAAAGTTGTCGCCGTAGGGCTCGGGGTCGACCTCGATCTGGTCGCCCTGCACCTCGGCGTAGAGCACGTACGACCCGCCGCCGAAGTTCACGACGTTGAGCACGTCGATGTCCTGGCGGAGCTCCTGGTCCGACACCTGGAGCGTCTCGCACAGCTCGCGCACGTCGAGCTTGTGGCTCTCGCGCGCGGCGTCGATGAGGATGCCGGCCAGCGTGACCAGCCGCGCGAAGCGCTCGGGCCTGATCGGCGCCTCGTGGCCGTCATCGTCGTCGTCGGGCTCGGCCTTTCTGCGCCGCCGGGCGGGGCTCGCCAGCTCCGGCGGCCGTCCATGGCGCTCGGTGACGAGCTCGAGCCGCTCGCGGGCCTCGGCCGCGAGCTCCTCCGGCCCCTCGATCCGAGCCTGCTCGCCCAGTCCCAGCACCCACGACACCATCTGCCGCGAGTCCGCGTACTCGGTCTCGAAGATGACGCCGCCGTCGGCCTCGTGCACCTCGCCCGCGTGCCCGAAGTGGCGCAGCGCGAGCCAGTCGATGCGGTCCGAGAGCCAGATCCGCGCCCTTCCGATCGGATCGCCGAGCTGCCAGTCGGTACGCGTTGCGTAGACGCGCGGGTCGAAGTCGTCCGGCCTGTTGAAGTCGTGCTCGGCCTTCGACGAATAGCCCACCTTGCCGCGGATGCGCGACACGCGGAACACGCGCACGTCGTCGCGCTCGTGCGAGTAGCCGATCAGGTAGAACTGGCCGCCGCGGTAGAGCAGGTGGTACGGGTCCACCTTGCGCTTCTCCTGGGCGTCGCGGCCGATCGTGTAGTAGTCGAACACGATCGTCTTGCGGCGGAAGATCGCCGTCTCCACCTTCGAGAGCCGCTGCGAGAGCTCCCGACCGCCCGCGCCGGCGGTGACCGCCAGCGCGACGCTGCGCTGCTCCGGTGCGTCGAGCGGCGACGGCTTGCCCCACGAGAGCTGCTGGAGCGCCAGCCGCAGAGGCTCCGCGTACGCGAACTCCCCGTCGAGGAGCGACAGCGACGTGCGGAGTGCACCGAGCTCCTTGTCGGTGAACTCGATCGCTGGGAGGTAGAAGTTCTCCGGCGGCAGCGAGTAGTTCTCGGCCTCGTAGTAGCCCTCGGCCGGCTTGTCGACCTTCAGGTGGATGCCGAGCGACTCGAGCTCGGCGCGGTCGGCGTAGAACCGCCGGGCGAAGGCCTCGTCGTTCATCTGCGAGTAGCCCTCGACGTCCTGCTTGATCTCGAGCGCAGTCACCGGTCGCCGCTCCGCCATCAGGAACGAGATCAGGGACAGCTGCCGGATGAGCTTCTCGGTGTCCTTTGCCATGGCCGCGCTTTGAGGATAAGCAGGAAACCTGTGCTGGGTAGCCCCTCCCGCGGGCCGAAACCGCCAATTTGCGGCGTCAGACGGGGGAGCTGCGCGCGCCGACGGCGTACCCCACCACGTTGACGACCGCGTGTGCGCCCGCGACCACGACGCACGCTTCGACCACCTCTAGGGCGGTCATCCGCCACAACGGCCGCAGCATCAGCGCCGACAGCGGTACGAAATCCGCCTGGTCGTAGACCGCGATCGCCCTGCCGAGGGCTGAGCTCCTCATCCCTCCCGGTGCGATCCCGAGCCGCCGTTTCACGGAGCTGTTCGGCAGCTCGCCGAGCACGACCCCAGCGCCGAGCAGCAGTCCGTACAGAGCGGGCGGCGCCTCGCGCAGCTCGCCGGGAAGTCGTTCACGGAACCAGCGCTGGCGGGTGAGGACCATCGCGGCGGCCGTGGTTCCCCCCGCCATGACGAGCGCACCGCGGAGCGTCTTGTTGTTCCCCAGGAGGCGCCGGCCGCCGAACGTCGCACCGCCGTCGAGGGGGAGCTTCAACGCGGCCAGCAGGTCGTAGCGGAGCACGGGCGCATGGACCAGGGCACCGCCCAGCGCCGGCAGGAACGCCCAGCCGGGGCGCATCCCGGGTCGCTACCGCCCGTTTGCCGGTCGAGCGGGCCGCCGGGCCATCTCCACCGGCACCTCCGCCGCGATGTTGACGGTCCGGCAGCGGCCGCATCTGATCCGGACCCGCCTCCCCATGTGCTCCGGGTTCATCCCGGTGGCGAGCACGTTTCCGCACTCCGCGCACACGTAGTCGTTCGCGCCGTTGCCGCGGAAGACCGGCCTGTCCGGATCGTCCTGGACCGCGGTCCCGCCGTCGATCGGAACCTCGCCCTCGCGTATCCGGCGCATGGTCATCGTGGCCATCAGATCGTCGCGAGCTTTCCCGTGAAGTCCTTGATAAGCGCGTCCAGCACGCTCACCACGACGCCCTCGCCCATCGAGGCAGCCTTGCCGGTGATCTGCGCTGCCGTGTGGATGGTGCCGCCGCCGTCCGAGAGCGCGAAGGTCACGTCGGCGTTGGCGTATCCCTGCCCGCCGGCCTCCTTCGACTTCACCTGCATCACAGCGCGGTGCTCGCCGGCATCCTGCTCGAGCACCTCGACGGTGCCGGTGAAGGTCATCGACATGGCGCCCATCTTCACCTTGATCTCGGCCCGCGCCGACTCCGGGCCGGTCCGTTCGAGCACGCTGCCGCCCTCCACGCACGGGATCAGCCGGTCGAGGTCGAGGATCGCCTCCCAGGTCTCCTCGATCGGCTTGCCGCTGGTGAAGGAGTGATCGAGCTCAACCATTCGGTGTCTCTCCTTGTCTTAGGGTTCGTCCATGGCGCGCGTGTTCGGGCCCGACAACGCCACCCTGACGGTGAGGACGAAGCGGATCGGCGCGGCTTCCAAGGCGGGGCACGACCTGCTGATCGAGGTGGGCTCGTGGTCCGCGACGCTCGACCCCGAGGGGGATCCCGCGCTCACGCTGACGGCCGACCCCCGCTCGCTCCGGGTGCTCGAGGGCACCGGCGGCATCCAGGCGCTCGACGACGAGGCCAAGGCGGGCATCGCGCAGACGATCGACGAGGAGGTGCTCGTCGGGGCGCCGATCGAGTTCCGCTCGACATCCATCGAAGGAGAGAGGGTCGAGGGAGAGCTTGAGCTCGCGGGGAAGCGCCACCCGATCAGCTTCGAGCTCGCGCCCGGTGAGGCCGGACGGCTCTCCGGCAGCGCCACCGTCACGCAGAGCGACTGGGGCATGAAGCCGTATTCCGCCCTGTTCGGGACGCTGAAGGTCGCCGACGAGGTCGAGGTCGCGGTCGAGACGGAGCCGCACGGCGGCTAGTCGCGGTAGACGGTCTGCGCGTCGAGGCCGCCCTCGACGCCGGGAGGAAGGGCGCCCGTGCCGTGCGCGTACAGGGCGAGGTCGGCGATCGTCTTGCCGTTCGCGCCGTCGCCGGCCGCCGCGAAGGCGCCGCGCGCCCACGTGAGGCTCTCCGGCGCGGTCCCGAGCGCCACGCCGGCAAGCAGCTGGGCCTTGTCGCGGATCTTGCCCGCGGCGCTCGTCACGGCTGCCTCGGTCCCTGGGGAGGGGCTCGTGTTGAAGCCGTGGCCCTCTCCGAAGCGGTCCGTGTCGGCGGGCACCACCTTCACGTCGAGCGGCGGGACCCCGAGCTCACCGGCCACGAGCTCCGCGTAGCGGCTCTCGTTGCCGTCGGGCTCGGTCGTCAGGCTGAGCACCATCTTGCCGGTCGGGTGCACGCGCAGGAAGACCGCGCGATAAGCCTCGTCAGCCATCGTCGTTCCTCTCCTTCTCCTCATGCTCGAGGCGCTGGCGCTCCTGATGGGCCGTCAGCGCGTTGTGCTCCTCCAGGTCGCAGAAGCTCGGCTGCGGCCCGCCGAGCGGATGGGCCGGCGCGGCGGGGCGATCGCAGCCGGGGTAGATGCACGTCTTCACCTGCGTGTCACTCGCCTCCATCGGGCCCCCAGCCGGGCGTAGTCCGACCCCTGCTCGGCCCGTAGCCGCTCGGCATCGCGACCGAGCTGCCCTGGAGCGGAGTGGCGCTCGCCCAGGGCTCGTGTTCCTCGATGGGCTCACCTGCGCCGGGGATGGGGACAGGCTTAAGCCTGTCCCCATCGACGTCACCCGCGGCGATCGCCTCGATCACCTCGTCGAGCGCGTCCAGGCTGTGGCCGCTCACGAGCGCATCGCAGTACGGGAGCGCCGCCGCCATGCCGCCCGCGCGCGGGGAGAAGCCCTCGGCGCTGGCGCGCGGGTTCACCCACACGATGCGGTGGGCGAGGCGCGACAGCCTCTCCATCTCGCGCGCGACGAGCGCGGGGTCGCCGCGCTCCCAGCCGTCCGACAGGATCACGACCAGCGCGCCGCGCGCCATGCCGCGGCGCCCGTGGCGGTCGTTGAACTCCTTCAGCGCGTCGCCGATCCTGGTGCCGCTCGACCAGTCGGGCGCGGTCGCCGCCGCGCGCTGGATCGCGCGCTCCGGGCTGCGCGAGCGGAGCGCCCTAGTGAGGCGGGTGAGCCGCGTGGCGAACACGAACGCCTCCGCGTTCGGCCCGCTGCCGGCGGCGCAGGTGAGGAACTGGAGGTACGCGCGCGCGTAGGGCTCCATCGAGCCCGAGATGTCGCACAGCAGCACCATGCGCCGCGGCACGACGCGACGGCGGCGATGGGCGAGCCGGATCGGGTCGCCGCCCGTCCGGATGCTGCCGCGAAGCGTGCGCCGCATGTCCATGCGCTCGCCGCGGCGGTGGCGCTCCGCGCGGCGCATCCGCCGCCTCGGGGTGGCGATCTCGAGCCGCTCCATCAGCCGGTACAGCTGCGACAGCTCCGCCGGGGCGAGGGCGTCGAAGTGCTTCGAGCGCAGCACCTCCTCGTCGCTGGCGGCGATGGGCACCGGGACCTCGGGGACAGGATTAATCCTGTCCCCGCCTTCGTCGGGGGGCCCGGACGAGAGGTCCCCGCCCGCCACGATTCCCCGCGCGTCGCGGGTCTCGCCGCCGGCGGTTCGGTCCGATGGGCTGGCCGTCGTCTCAGCCTCCTCGTGCTCGAACCCGGTCCCGGGCTCGCGTACGCCGAACACGTCTGCGAACACTTCGTCGAACGCGCGGACCTGCGCCCGGTCGGTCACGAGGACCCCGCGCGCCGTCCAGTAGAGCCGCCGCTTCGACACCGGCCGGACGAGCTCGAGGGCCTGCGCGAAGCGCGCGGCGCGCTCAGCGGTCGTGGGCACCCCGGCCTCGTGAAGGCGGCGGCTGAATGCTCCGGCCACCGCGGGCAGGTCGAGATGCAGGGTCCGGACGGTGAAGGCGGGGTCGGTCATCGCGTCACCAGGTGCTCGAGCCCGGCAGCGCGGACCACCTCCTGGTCCTCGCTGTACTTGAGCACGGCGCCGAGCGTGCGCTCGACGGCGGCCTCGTCGAGCTCCTCCACGCCCAGCAGGTCGAGCGCCGCCACCCAGTCGATCGCCTCGGCCACGCCTGGTGGCTTCTGCACGTCGCTGGCGCGGATGCGTGCAACCGCGGCGGCGACCTGAACGGCGAGCGTCTCCGACGCGCCCTTCACGCGCCGCCGCACGATCTCGACCTCGCGCTCTGGCGTCGGATAGTCGATCCACTGGTAGAGGCAGCGCCGCTTCACCGCGTCGTGAAGGTCGCGCGTGCGGTTCGAGGTGAGGACGATCGCGGGCGGGTGCGTCGCGCGGATCGTGCCGATCTCCGGGATCGTCACCGCGGCGTCGGCGAGCAGCTCCAGGAGGAAGGCCTCGAAGTCGTCGTCGGCGCGGTCGATCTCGTCGATCAGGAGCACGGCCGGGCGCGGCCCGGGATGCTCGAGTGCGCGCAGCAGCGGGCGCCGGATGAGGTATTCCGGCGCGAACAGGTCCTCCTCGGAGAGCTTCGCCCCACCGCTGTCGGCGAGCCGGATGCTGAGCAGCTGGCGTGGGTAGTTCCACTCGTACAGCGCCTCGGACGCGTCGATGCCGTCGTAGCACTGGAGCCGGATCAGCGGCGTGTCGAGCACCGCGGCCAGCGACCTGCCGGCCTCGGTCTTCCCGACACCCGCCTCGCCCTCGAGCAGGAGCGGCTGGGGCAGCCGGAGGCTCAGGTACATCGAGGTGGCGAGGCCCTCGTCGACGAGGTAGTCGACCGCCGCGAGCCGCTGGGCGAGGGTCTCTACGTCGGGGATGAGGTGGCGGAGCTCGCCCGCCGCCTCACCCGTCGCTTCGCGCGGGCTCACGCCGCTCCTCGAACGTCTGCATGCACGCGGCGGAGCAGAAGTAGACGGTCTCGCCCTCGTGTTCGAGCGAGAGCGTGTCCGCTCCGACGACGACCGACATGCCGCAGATCGGGTCGGTCGCGGTGACCGGGTAGACGACGTCGGGGACAGGCTTAAGCCTGTCCCCGTCCTCCGGTCCGGTGCGGCGCAGCTCGACGATCCGCGCCACAATCGACAGAGCCACCTCAGGCGGCGTCCGCGCGCCGATGTCGAGCCCGGCGGGCGTCTCCAGCCGCGCGAGCGCCTCGTCCGCGACGCCGTCGCCGCGCAGCTCGTCGATGACCGTCTCCCCGCGTCTCCGGCTCGCCACGAGGCCCACGTAGCGGACGCCCGCCTCGAGCCCCGCTCTGAGAGTCGCGATCTCATCGTTCCCGTGGGCGGCGACGACGAGCGCGAGGTCGCCGCTCGCAGGGGTGAGCGTGCCATCCGGGATGTCGTCGGCCGCGACGATCTCGAACCCGACCGCGGCGCCCAGCCTGCGCAGCTCGGCGACGATCGGCGAGCTGCCCGCGACCAGGACCCGCGGGGCGGGTAGGACGGGCTCGAGGAACACCTCGATGGCACCGCCGGACAGGCAGGAGTTGGTCACCGTGATGAGCCCCTCCTCGCGCCTGACCGCGTCGGGGCCGTCGGGCAGGATCCGTAGAAGGAGCGGCATGCCGCTCTCGAGCGCCTCGAGCGAGTGGAGGCGCACGCTGTGCTGCGCGCAGACGCCGCCGATGAAGCCCTCGATCGTCCCGTCCGCGAGCACGAGCCCTACGGCGCCGGGCTTCACGCTCGCGGGCCGCTGCACGCGCACGACGGTCGCGACCACGAACGGCGACCGCTCCGCCGCGAGCGTCTGCGCCCTCCGGTTGAGCTCGTCCCGGATCACTGCGGCGGCTCGGGCCTTCCCTGCATCGCGGCCCAGACTCGCGCCGGCGTGCAGGGCATGTCGATGTGGGTGACTCCGTGCGACTCGTGGAGCGCGTCGATCACGGCGTTGACGATGGCAGGCGGCGACCCGACGTTGGGGGACTCGCCGACGCCCTTCGCGCCGAGCGGATGGTGGGGGCACGGGGTCACGGTCTCGCCGAGCTCGAAGTCGGGGCATTCGAGCGCGGTCGGGATCAGGTAGTCCATGAACGAGCCGTTCAGGCAGTTGCCCTCCTCGTCGAAGGTGATGACCTCCATCAGGGCGATGCCGATGCCCTCGGCCAGGCCGCCGTGGATCTGGCCGTCCACGATCATCGGGTTGATCCGCACGCCGCAGTCGTCGACCGCGATGAAGCGCCTCACCGTCACCGCGGCCGTCTCGGGGTCGACGTCGACGACCGCGATGTAGGCCCCGTACGGGTACGTGAGGTTCGGCGGGTCGTAGATCACCTGCGCGTCGAGGCCGCCCTCCATCCCCTCCGGGAGCGGCTCGCCGCTGTAGGCGCGCACGGAGATGTCCTCGATCTTCGCCGCCTTCTCCGGATCGCCCTTCACGTACCAGCGCCCCTTCTCCCATGCGAGGTCCTCTGGCCTCGTCTCGAGCATCGTTGCCGCGATCAGACGCGCCTTGTCGCGCACCTTGCGCGAGACGACCGCCACCGCAGCGCCCGACACCGGAGTCGAGCGGCTGCCGTAGGTGCCCAGGCCGTACGGGGACCGGTCGGTGTCGCCGTGGCGCACCTGGACGTCCTCCGGTGGGATGCCCAGCTCCTCGGCGACGATCTGCGCGAACGTCGTCTCGTGGCCCTGGCCCTGCGTCTGCGCCGAGATGCTCACCACCGCCTTGCCCGACGGATGCACGCGCAGGTCGGCCCCGTCGTTCATGGCAAGGCCGAGGATGTCCATGTGCTTGCGCGGCCCGGCGCCGACCCCCTCCGTGAAGAAGGAGACGCCGATTCCCATGAGCTCGCCGCGGGCGCGCTTCTCGGCCTGCTCGCGGCGCAGGTCGTCGTAGCCGGCGATGTCCATCGCGACCTTCATGGTCTCTGCGTAGTTGCCGGAGTCGAAGGTCCAGCCGGTCGTGGTCTCGTACGGGAACTGCTCGGGGCCGATGAAGCTGTTCATCCGCAGCTCGATCGGATCGACCCCCATCTCCACCGCGAGGGCGTCGACCATGCGCTCGACCAGATAGACGGCCTCGGTGATCCGGAACGAGCAGCGGTAGGCCACGCCGCCCGGCGCCTTGTTCGTGTAGACCGCCTTGACCTTCACGTGCGCGGCCTCGAGGTCGTACGAGCCGCACACGATGTGGAAGAAGCCGGCCGGGAACTTGGTCGGCTGGGCGGTGCTGTCGAACGCCCCGTGGTCGGCGATCACGTCGACGCGCAGGCCCGTGATCTTGCCGTCCTTCGAGCACATCTCCGCGTGCATCACGTAGTCGCGGGCGAAGCCGGTGGACATCAGGTTCTCCGAGCGGTCCTCCACCCACTTGACGGGCACGCCGGCCACGATCGAGCCGGCGATGGCGCACACGTAGCCCGGATAGACGGGCACCTTGTTGCCGAAGCCGCCGCCGATGTCGTTGCACTGGATCCGGATCATGTGCTCGGCCAGGCCGGCGACGTGCGCGTACACGGTCCGGTGGGCGTGCGGCGCCTGGTTCCCGTTGTAGATGTTGAGCTGGCCCGTCTGCGGGTTGAAGTCGGCGATCATCCCGCAGGTCTCGAGCGGCGCCGGATGGCAGCGCGGGTAGATGATGTCGCGCGTCACCACCGTGTCGGCCTCCGCGAATGCGCGGTCGGCGGCGTCCTCGTCGCCCGCCTCCCAGGTCGGGCTCGCGAGGTTGTCGGTCTGGCCGCTCTTGTCGTCGCGGATCAGCGGGGCGTCCGGGTCGAGCGCCTTCCGAGCGTTCACGACCGCGGGCAGGGGCTCGTACTCCACGTCGATCAGCTGGAGCGCGTCGCGCGCCGTGTACTCGTCGGTCGCGACCACGAAGGCGACCTCCTGGCCCTGGAAGCGGACCTTGTCGCCCGCCAGGACCGCCTGCGTGTCGTAGGAGATCGTGGGCATCCAGGCGAGCCCGAGCGTCTCCAGGTCCTTCGCGGTCACCACCGCTGCCACGCCCGGGTGGGCGAGTGCCCTGGAGGTGTCGATCGAGACGATGCGCGCGTGCGCGAACGGGCTCCGCAGCACCGCGCCGTGCACCATCCCCGGCAGCCGGATGTCGTCGAGGTACGTGCCCTTGCCGCGGATGAAGCGCGCGTCCTCCTTGCGCTTCAGGCGGCCGAAGCCGATCGGCCGCTCCTGCGTTTCGCTCGGCAGGTTCTCGACGGTGGCCATCCTCATACCTCCTGCCGGGTGGCGGCTTCGTGCTGGGCCGCCCACTGAACGGCGGCGACGATGTTCTTGTAGCCCGTGCAGCGACAGATCCCGCCGGAGATCGCGGTGCGGATCTCCTCGTCGGTCGGGTTCGGGTTCTCGTCGAGCAGAGCGCGGGTGGTCATCAGCATCCCCGGCGTGCAGAAGCCGCAGTGGAGCGCGTGCTTCTCGTGGAAGCCCTGCTGGATCGGGTCGAGCTCGCCCCCCGTCTCGAGCGACTCCACCGTGCGGATCTCGTGGCCCTCGCACATCGCCGCGAGCGTGGTGCACGACTTGATCGGCTGCCCGTCCATCAGCACGACGCACGCGCCGCAGTTAGAGGTGTCGCAGCCCCAGTGCGTGCCGGTCAGCCCGGGCGTGTCGCGGATGAAGTGGACCAGCAGCTGGCGCGGCTCGACGTCGCGCGCCACCTGTTCCCCGTTGATGGTGATCGTCACCTGCATGGTCAGGCCTCCTGGTGCTGCGCGCGAGCCGCGGCGCGGCGCAGGGCGCGTTTCGTGAGCACGCCCGCTAGGTGGCGCTTGTAGTCGACGGGACCGCGGCCGTCCGGCAGCGGGGCGCAGTCCTCGGAGGCGATCCGCCCCGCCTCCTCGAACAGCTCGTCGGAGGGCGGCCTGCCGCGCAGCAGGTCGTCCGCGCGCGTCACCTGGATGGTCGTCGGGCCGACCGCGCTGAGCGCGACGCCCGCGTCGGCGATCGTGCCGTTCTCGACCCAGAGGGCGGCCGAGGCCGCGGCGATCGCCCAGTCGCCCGCCCGCCGCTCGACCTTCTCGTGCGCGCTGCCGGCGCCCGGCCGCAGCGCGAGCCTGACCTCGGTGAGGATCTCGCCGTCGCCCACGGCAGTCGTGAACGGGCCGATGTAGAAATCGTCCATCCCCACGACCCGCTCGCCGCTCGGGCCGCGGATCACGGCCTGCGCCTTAAGCGCCGAGCAGACCGCGGACAGGTCCTCCGCGGCGTCGGCCTGGCAGAGCGAGCCGCCGATCGTGCCGCGGTTCCGCACGACCGGGTCGGCGATCACCTCCTCGGCGTCGCGGAAGACGGGGAAGCGCAGGGCGAGCAGGTCGGACTTCAGCAGGTCCACGTGGCGCGTGAGGGCCCCGATCCGGACCTCGGAGCCCTCCTCGCGGACGTACGCGAGCTCGTGGAGGTCGTTGATGTCGATCAGGTGCTCGGGGTTGGCAAGCCGCAGCTTCATCATCGGCAGCAGGCTGTGCCCGCCGGCAATGACCCGCGCCTCGGAGCCGAGCCGCTGGAGCGCCTCGATCGCGCCGTCGACGCTGGTCGCGCGCTCGTACTCGAATGAGGCCGGGGTCTGCACTACGTCTCTCCTGTCGTCACGTGTCGGAGCCGTTTCCTGAGGTCGCGTCAGCGTCGTCGCCGGCGCTTCGGTCGATCCCGCCACGGGTCGCCGGCTCGTCCGATCCGGTCGACTCCCCGAGGACGGCACTGCCGAGCTCGGGATCCTCTTCGAGCATCTCGCGCGGCGCGTCCGATCCTCCGAGCTCGCCGGGCACGATTCCCTCCGCGGCCGTTTCCGCCCACTCGCCCTTGTCGCTGAGCTCCGCCGCATCCGGTGTGGTCCCGCCGCGCTGCTCGCTGGGCAGGTACTGCACGGGCGAGTCGGTGCCGATGACCGGCGACCTGGGCATCTCCTCGGGCCGCCGCTGGCGCGTGTCGGGATAGAGGGAGCGGGCGTCGAGGCTGCCCCCCTCGATGTTGCGGAGCACCGGCCCGTTCGGGCTCGCGGCCGCGATCGGCGCCTCGCGCCCGAGCCGCGCGAGGGTGAGCGTGCCCTTCGTATACACCTCGGCGATCCGCGGGACCGGAACCGTCGTGCTGTCGGGGAAGTTCCGCAGGCCCGCGGCGGCGGCGCCCGGATAGAGGCCCTCGACCAGGCCCATCGAGTCCACGAGGCCCGCCTTCTTCACGAGGAGCCCCTCGAGCAGGTCGACGCCGGCGTCGAGGTTCGCGTTGATGTCCTTCACCACCGGCTCGACCGGCGCGCTCTTCTCGATGATCTCTCCCACGCCCGCGATCGCCTCGTCGAGCCCTGTCGTTATCTGCTGCAACGCGACGATCGTGGAGACGAGGTAGTAGACGAGCGCGAGGACGATCAGGACTACCGCGACGATGAGTACCACGCCTGCTGCCGGCATCGCTCCTCCTCAGTCCGCGTCGTCGACGATCGTGTCGAGGGAGCCGCCGTAGTTCGCGACGACCTCGACCGTTTGCTTTACCTGAGCCTGCGTGGTGAGCAGCAGCGGAACGGCGTCCAGGTCCTTCGACCCCGCCTGAGCGGCCGCGGCGATGCGGCCGACGCTCGGCACGATGCTGCGCGCGGCGTCGAGCACTCCCCTGAGCAGGTAGACGACCACGGGCAGGACCACCACAAGCAGGAGTACGTCCCCGATCCACCAGAGGGTCATCGCGGCCTCCTCTCGGCCACCACCGCAGCCTTCGCGGCGATCCCAGGAAACGCGCCGACGATGACGTCGAACTGCGCGTTGATCGCCTTGACGGCCGGCTCGAGCGGGCGCAGGTGCTCCGACTCGACGGTCTCGAGCGCGTCGGCGAGCGTGGCGAGCCCCTTCGAAGCCGACTCGAGGCCGGCGCGGATGCGTATCAGTGCCACCGCCACGACCGCGACCGCGACCACCGCGAGCAGCACGCTGAGGAGGACGAGCGTGTCCGTGTCGCTCATGACTCGCCGTACCCGTCGGTGAGGGCGTTCATGTAGCGGTCCTGGACCAAGGCTTCCTCCACGATCAGGCCCAGCACCGGGGCAGTCGCCTCGAGCTTGGGGATGTTGGCTGTGTTGCCCGCGACCTTGCCCGCGACCTCGAGCAGTCCGGCCACCGACCTGTCGATGTCCTCCACCGTTCGGACCAGCACGACCAGGAGGAACGCGACGATCAGCGCCGCGACGAGCCCGATGCCGAGCGAGATGCCCCAGAGCGTGTTGGCGGACACCGCGAGCGTCGTCATCTGCCCACCGCCGCCTTTCGAAGCGCGCGCGCCGAGTGCAGGATCCGGACCCCGGAGTCGTTGATCCGGTCGATCCCGGCGAGCTCCTCGGTCTGCGCGCGCACGACCTCGACGCCCTCCACCGCGCCGCGCGCCTGCCCCGCGATCCTGCGCGCCAGGAGCACGATGGTGATCACGATCGCCGCGGCCACGGCTATGACCACGATGCCGAGCACGAGCCCGATCCACCAGCCCGTGGAGGCACCGATCACAGTGGGCATCCCACACCTCCGGAAGGTTGTTGTGCAGACAGTAACCCGCAGCGCTAGTGCGCCGCCATCGCGCCCTGCAGCTCCTCCCTGAACGCGTCGGAGGTCATCACGTCGGAGAACATCGGATAGTCGAACTTGATCGCGTTGTCATGCTCCTCGGCCGACGTCGCCGCGACGCAGTCCGACAGCGTGATGACCTTGTAGCCCTTCTCGTAGCCGGTGCGCATCGTCGACTCGACGCAGCAGTTCGTCAGGAAGCCGCCCAGCGCGATCGTGTCGATCCCGCGTGCGCGCAGGATGAAGTCGAGGTTCGTCGTCGCGAACGTGTCGAGGCCGCGCTTGCCCTCGACCACGACGTCGCCCTCCTGCGGGGACAGCGCGTCGACGATCTCCGCGCCCCACTCACCCTTCACGAACGCGGTCGAGTCGACCACTCCCTTGAGAATCCCGTACGGGTGCTGCGAGATCTCGCCGTAGCCGGACACGAACGTGATCGGCGCGTGGACGATCGTCGCGCCGGCGGCACGGGCGGTGTCGACGAGCCGGCGCGCGTTGTCGAGCATCCCGGTCCTTTCCATGACGTCCTGCACCGCGCCGTGCAGGGCTCCGCCCTCCGAGGTGAAGTCGTTCTGGAACTCGATCAGGACGACGGCGGTGCGCTTTGGATCGAATGCCATGGAGCCTCCTTGCGGGCGTAATGGGCGTTACCCGAACTGTACGACTCGCCCCACCCCGGCAACGATGCGCCGGACGATCTTGGCGCTTCGGCTACGCCGCCTCTTCGCGCCGCGCCTTCTCGCGCGGGCCGAAGAAGGCTGACGTGGAGAGGCCGCGGTCGAAGTCGGACCAGCTCGCGCCGTCGGCGAGCGTCCGCTCGATGCGGTCGAAGCTGCCGAGGTTGCCGCCCAGGTTGTCCACGAAGTGGACGAGCGTGGCCTCGCGCGTGCACGGGACCACGGGGCTGCCGTGCTCCAGCTTGCCGTGGTGGCTGAGGATGATGTGCAGGAGGCCCTCGGCCTCGGATTCCGGGAAGCCGTCGATCCGCTCGATCTCGCGGCGGACCTTGTAGTAGCCGAGCGGGATCTCGCCGAGCAGCTTCCCGTGGTCGGTGAGCTCGATCGCGCCGTTGACCGTCGAGTAGACCTCGGTCTTGCCGATGTCGTGCAGGATGGCGCCGGTCACCGCCAGCTCGCGGTCGACGCCGTTGATGAACGGGCCCGACGCGAGCGCGTGCACGCCCTGCGCCACCGACAGGCAGTGCTCGAGCAGCCCGTGCCTGTAGGCCTGGTGGTAGTACTTGGCCGCGGGCGCGGCGTGGTAGGCCGCGCCGGTCGGCGTGGATGGGTGGATGAGCCGCGCCAGCAGCTCCTTCAGGTGCGGCCGGCGGATCGTCTCGACGAGCTGGTTGAGATCGGTGACCATCTCCTCGTACGAGACCGGGGGCTCCTCTGTGAGGTCACCCAGCTCGTACTCGTCCGGGGCGGCGGGCCGCATGCGCTTCACGGTCACGGCGGCGCCGTAGCGCTCGTCGACCGTGTAGCGGCCCAGGATCCGCACGATCGACCCCGCCGGGCAGATCGGAGCAAGCGCCTCGACCTCGTCCCAGATCACCGCCTCGACGGCGCCCGAGCAGTCGCCGAGCTGGAGCTTCAGGAACGGCTCGCCGTTGCGGCGCTGGCGCCGTGTGTGGGCGCGCACGACGAAGACCTCGTTGAGCTCCTGGCCGTCGGCCAGGTCGCGCACGAAGCACCGAGTCGGGGTCAAGGTCGTCTGCTCCATCGGGATTACGAAGGTAAGCCCGCAGCCGGACGGTTTAGCCTGACCGGCATGGCTGTGCTCGTTGCCGGTGGGACCGGGGCGCTGGGGACGGCGGTCGTTCGGGAGCTGCTCGATGCCGGGTACGACTGCAGCGCCACCTGGATCGTCGACGTGGAGCTCGAGCGCGGGCGCGCGGAGCTCGGCGAGCGGCCCAACTTCATCCGGGCCGATCTGACCGAGCCGGGCGATGCCGAGCAGGCCGTGGCGGCGGTGCCCGACCTCGAGGCAGTCGTGGACCTCGTCGGCGGCTTCGCGTCCGGGCCGCTCGTCCACGACACCGCGCCCGAGGAGTTCGAGCGGATGATGCGGCTGAACCTGACGCCGGCCTTCAACCTCGCCCACGCCGCCATGCCGCGGCTCGTCGAGCGAGGCGGCGGGGCCTTCGTCGCGGTCTCGGCGCGCCCGGCTCTGCGGCCGTTCGCCGGCGCCTCGCCGTACGTCACCTCGAAGGCGGCGGTCCTCGCCTTCATCCAGGCGCTCGACGCGGACTACCGCTCGCAGGGGCTTCGCGCCAACGCCATCCTGCCGAGCGTCATCGACACGCCCGCGAACCGGGCGGCGGAGCCGGATGCGGACCACTCGAAGTGGGTCCAGCCGGCCGAGATCGCGAAGGTCGTGCGCTTCCTCGTCTCGGACGATGCGCGCGTGGTGACCGGCGGCGCAATTCCCGTCTACGGGCGCGCGTAGTAGTTGAGCGCCTTCACGCCGAGCTGCTTCGTCACCGCTCCGTTCCGCACCGCGCCGATCGGGGCGCCCACGAGCGGGATCAGCTTGCCCGCGTAGCGGCGAGCCACCCGCTGGGCGGCGTACTTCGCCAGGCGCAGGTGGAGCGCCTCGGTGTTGCGACCGCGGAGCGCCTGCTCCGCCATGGCCTGAGCCATCCGCTTTCCGACGCCGTCGAGCGCCTCGCGCGCCTCGGCGGGCGTGTCGTAGAGGCCCTGGAGCGCGAGGTACTCCGCCGGCCGCATGGGGTGGGTGGGGTCGTATCCGCAGGCCGCCGCGATGTAGAACACCATCCGGCTCTGAATCCAGAGGAGCGACACGATGTCGGGCGCCGCCGTTATCACTCCCCCGACGCCGAGGACGCCTCCCTCGAGCCGCGCGAGGCGCACGTGCTTCTTGAGCGCCACGCGGCCAAGCTCCTCGGGGGTGTGGCCCGGGCCCATGATCCGGACCCAGTCCTCGGCCTGCGGCCCGAAGCGCTCGGCGGCCGCGAGCGCGATGTACTCCGGCGCACGGTCCGGCTCGGCCAGGATCTCGTCCCAGAGCCGCTTCGGCGGTCGCCTGATGTGTTCGATCTCGACGGTTTCCGGCACCGTGCCGAGGGTAGCCTTTGCGCATGGCCTCAGACGCAGCGACAACCCCCCAGCACGGAATCCTCAGCGACGACATGCAGGACGATCGCGAGCAGCTCGTGGAGCTCCTCACGCGCGCGTACTGGATGGAGGTCGAGACCGTGATGAGCTACCTCGCGAACTCGATCAACCCCGAGGGCGTGCGCGCCCAGGAGATCATCGAGTCGCTCGAAAAGGACATCGAGGAGGAGCTCGGCCACGCCCGCAAGTACGGGCAGCGGATCAAGGAGCTGTACGGCGTGGTGCCCGGCTCACTCGACTTCCAGGCGGAGCAGAGCTACCTCCAGCCGCCCGACGACCAGGTCGACATCGTCCACGTCATCCAGGGCGTGATCGAAGCCGAGACGGGCGCGATCGAGCATTACAACCGGATCATCGACTTCTGCGAGGGACGCGACCCGGTGACCCAGGACATGGTCATCCAGATCCTGAGCGACGAGGAGGGGCACCGGCGCCTCTTCGAGGGCTTCCTCCGCGAGTACAAGGCGGAGGGGCTGGCGTAGTCGCGCAAGCCGCGGGCGGTGCCCGCGGCGCAGCGACCGCCTTCAGCCGACCGCGTCGGCGATCAGCACGACCGTCCCGAACAGCCCCGCCGCCGCGGCGATCACCCCGACGACCGCCGGCGACGGGCCGCCGTGGATCCCGGTCGCGTGCACGGCGGCGTGGCCCTTGCCGCGCTGCAGGAGCCAGCGGTTGACCGGGTAGGCGAAGAAGCCCGCAACGAAGAGGGCGAACGACAGCGAGCCCCAGAAGAGGACGTCGTCGAGGCCGGCGTCCATCGCGCCCGGGATCACCACGATGATCGCGTTGTCGACGAGCTCCATGACGGCGATCGAGAGCGTGTCGGAGGCGAACGCGATCGGGATCACCGTCGCCAGCGCGAGCCCGGCGCGCAGCAGCGGCCAGCTGGTCAGCGAGTAGCCGAAGACGAACGCGAGCACGATTGCCAGGACGATCGTCGCCTCATTCGACCAGCCCAGCGCCGTGCCGACGATGACCCCGACGATCTCGCCGATCGCACAGCCGGTGAGGCAGTGAAGCGTGGCGCTGAGCGCCATCTGGTTCACGTCCATCTCGTGGCCGGCGTGGGCGTCCATCAGATCGCCAAACGGTAGATACCATCGTGTCGCTACTAGGCGAGGTAGCTCAGTTGGTAGAGCACACGACTGAAAATCGTGGTGTCGCCAGTTCGATTCTGGCCCTCGCCATCTGACCGGCTGCGGCGCATCGCCTGGCGGCGTCATCGGTCCGCTCGCGTGCATAGCACGCGTCGCGAACCTCTTCCTTGCCTGGCGGGCGCCTCGCTCGGCAGATGGCGAGGGCTGCGCCCTCGCCATTTCTACGGCGCCAGGGCCGGCTCTCGGGTGCGCGGTCCGTCTGTGGCGGCCGCGCCGCCGGCGGACTCGTCGTAGTGGCAGTTGCCGATCACGAGTCGGGCCAGAGCGGACCTGGCCGACGTCGCGCGGGCCTCGCATCGGGCGGGCAGGATCACCAGCACCAGGAGAAACCCCAGGCCAAAGATGCCGGCGGCCCACCAGAAGGCCGTCGTGTCGCCGTGGACCTGCGCGGCGGACGCAAGGCCTCTGACGGGGGGATGGCTGGTGAGGTAGTCGGCGACGGCGCTGGCGTAGATCGTCGAGAGCAGCGAGGTGCCGATCGAGCCTCCGATCTGCTGAGACGTGTTGACCATGGCGGATGCGATCCCCGCTTCGTTTGACGCCACGCCGAGCGTCGCGGTCGAGAACGCGGGGGCGAAGATGCAGCCCATCCCGACGCCGATGACGAGCAGGCCGGGCAGGACGCCGGTGCCGTAGCTGGAGGTGGGCGTCAGCTGGGCGAAGAGGACCATCCCGACCACCCCGAGCGCCATGCCGAGGAGGAGCAGCGGTTTGACGCCGGTGCGCTCAATCAGGCGGGTCTGGACGGTCGTCGAGGTGATGACCAGCACGACGCTCAGGGGCAGGAACGCCAGGCCCGTCTTGAGCGGCGAGAAGGCAAGGTTCTGCTGCATGAAGTAGGTG
>Ga0068861_100000904_pt1 | contig 18021 bp, 11 predicted proteins | sample KBSSwiS42_FD_66593 | JGI IMG/M metagenome (GOLD analysis project Ga0068861, IMG submission 66593) | Switchgrass rhizosphere microbial communities from Kellogg Biological Station, Michigan, USA - KBS Switchgrass S4-2 | ecosystem: Host-associated > Plants > Roots > Rhizosphere > Soil ...
GCGTAGTCGAGTGCGACTTGCTGTCCGGCGATCTTGGTATCGGCGTCGTCGGCCTGTTTGACTTCGTCCAGCCAGGCGCCGCCATGTTGTTCCATCAGTTCCACCAGGCCGACGATCGTGTTGCGGCTCACACGGACGCGATGCGCATAATCTTTCCACGAATGCGTTTCGACCAGCACGGTGAAGCGATTCCGTGCCGGGTGATAGCCGGTGGAAAATCGCGGCGAATACACCGTGAGCAGAAAACCCGAGGCCGGATCGTCGGTCTTGAACAGGTCGGGATAGAACGGCAGCGGCAACGAACCGGCCTTCTCGAGCTTGCCTATGAGTTCATCGCGCAGCCGCGTGCCGCTGGCATAGAGCTGCGGATTGCCTTGATGAATGGGTTCGACCTGGATCGAAATGTCCGGCTCGAAATCGGCACCGTCGGTCACGTGCATGTCCGCACACACCAGCGGATCCCATTCGTTCAACAGCTGCAGCATCGCCTGCATCTCCGGCGCATCGGCCTTCATGTAGTCGCGATTCAGATTGAGATTCTGCGCCGTCGCACGCCAGCCCATTTCTTCGGGACCGACCTGGTTGGGTCGATTCCAGCGGCCGACGCGTTCGTGACCGTCCGTGTTGAATGCCGGCACGAACAGGATGGCGATACGATCGAGCGCTTGCGGCAGGCACTCCCCTTTCAGTATCTCGCGCAGGACCATGAAGCCCGCATCCTTACCGTCGCTCTCGCCCGGATGAATGCCGGCCTGGATCATCAGCAAAGGAATGTGCCGCCGCTTTACCGCACCCGCCGATAGCGCTCCGGTTCGAGTGACGATGAGTGCCCGCAACGGACGGCCTTCAGCGGAGCGGCCGTATTCGAAACTACGTACGCAGTCGGGCCAGCGCCGTGCGTATTCCTGCGCCAACCGCTCGACTTCATCGGTGCGGCCGGTCAACCGAAAGTTGGATTGCTCCGCCAGGGTCAGGGGGATTTCGGTGGTGTGTTCCGTCATACCGTGCTCGATAGGCCATGCTCATTGGATCGGCGCATCACTCCAACCTGGAGCGCGCCGATTTCGATTCGTTGCGAACAGGCGCGAACTCGGAGCCGCTGCGCCACTCGGGCCAGCGCCGCGAGTTCGCCAGGTCGCGGCCGATAGTATGGAACAGTTCGACATCCTGGGCAGCGCCGCGCAGATCCCAGTTCGCGTCCCATCGATCGCAGGTCTGGTGATAGCAGCCCATATAGTCGGCGAGCCATTTCGCGCCTGCCTTGGTGCCGCCGTTTACCAGGTTGGTCTCGCCGCTGATCGCCATCAACAGCAACACCGGAACACCCAGCCGCGCCAGCGGAAAATGATCGGCACGATAGAAGAGCCCGCGCTCGGGCAACGATTCAGGCGTGATCGTGCGGCCTTGCGCAGCCGCCGCTTTCGCCAGGTCGTCTTCGAGCGAGCTCTGGCCTGCGCCCACCAAGAGCACGTCACGCGACAGGCCGGCAGTCTGCAGAATATCTAGCGTGAAATTCGCAACGGTCTTCGCCGCGGGATACAAGGGTCGCGCTGCGTAGGCCTGCGATCCAAGCAATCCGCGCTCTTCCGCAGTCCATGCAGCGAATACCATCGTGCGCTCGGGCTTTGGTCCTGCGGCAAACACACGCGCCAGTTCCAACACGCCGGCAAGACCCAGCGCATCGTCGTTCGCTCCCGGCCTCACCTTTCTACCTTGCGCATCGGGAGCACCCAATCCGTAAGCATCCCAATGCGCTGCGAACATCAAGGTTTCATCGGGATGCCTGGTGCCGGTCAGTTTCGCCAACACATTGCGGCTCTCTGCCTTCACCGCCGTGACGGGCACGTCGGCCGTGAAGGTCGCGCCCTCGAGTTCGATTGGATGAAAATCCGCACGGCGCGCTTGTGCACGAAGTGCCGCTAGATCCAGTCCGGCGCTGCGAAACAATTCGGTAGCCGCTGCGCCTTCGAGCCAGCCCTGCAACGCCAGACGCTCGATCGGTGGATCCAGCACCAGGTCGTAGTTCTCGCCGCCCGGAGCGATGACCGTCGACCATCCGTAGCCGGCACCGTCGGTATCGTGCACGATGAGTGCAGCGATCGCACCTCGTCGCGCGGCTTCTTCGAACTTGTACGTCCAACGTCCGTAGTAGGTCATGCGTCGTCCACCGAATCTCCCGGCGACGGGTTCGGTAGCAGCCGCAGCGAAATCAGGATCGTTGACGAGAATGACGGCGACCTTGCCGTGCAGGTCGACCTCCTTGAAGTCGTCCCATTGGCGTTCCGGCGCGGTGACCCCGTAGCCGACGAATACCAGCGGCGCCTTGCCGATGACTGCACGATTCCAATTGCGAAGGCTGCTGATGTAAACCTCCCGGCCCTGCACCAGCGGCCGGGACTTGCCGGCAATCTCGATGCTCATCGAACCGCCGGCGCCGATCTGCGTCCGCACGATGGGCACGGCCTGGGTCCATGTGCCGCGCTCGCCGCCTGGCTCCAGGCCCAGCTTCCTGAAGGCGTCCGTCAACCAAGCCACTGTCTTGGTCTCGCCGGGCGTTGCGGGCCCGCGGCCTTCGAATTCATCGGAAGCCAGGATTTTCACCGTATCAGCGAGGCGCTGCGGATCGATCGCTCCCTGCCCCGTCGAAGGAGCATCGGTCGATTGGGAGTGGGCCCTTGCCGCCATCGCCAGCGCCAGGACCAGGATCGAAAGGCGTCGCAGTGCAACTGACATCACGGTCTCCAACTTTGCAAACGCGGCGAGCATACGCGCAGACCCGCCCGGATGTTCAATCGAGCTGGTACCAACGGGCCGACAGTTCGGCTCTCCTTTTGTCTACACTGCCCGCATGAACCGGCCATTCTCGGGAAACACAGCGCTCAAGGAGGATGACGCCAGCCAACTGCGCCCTTGGACGCCGCAGGAACGCGAAACATTTTTCGCCGCCATCGAGCGGCATCGTCGTGCTTTGTGGCAGGTAGGCGCAGCCAGCCAAGCCTGCATTTTCGTCCTGGGGCTGGTAGTCGCCATCCTGTTGTCGCCGCTGTTCTACGCGGTGCTGGCACTTGTGCTGGATGCAATCAACCTGGTCGTGCCCATGCCCGACCTGATGCAATCCATCATGGATGGGCTCGACCCGGTGCTCGATCACCCAGAGACCTTGCATGCGGGCCGGTGGATCTACCTGACGTTCATAGCCGCACTGCCTGGCCTGGTAGTGATGGCCTACGTGGTGTTCACGCTGAAACGCATCGTGCGCGAAGCCGAGGTCAGCGAGACGCAGAGCATGCAGACTCGTCCACCGAATCCAGCAGCACTGGCCGAACAACGGTTCGCCAATGTCATCCAGGAAATGGCGCTCGCCGCGAATATCACTCCGCCTCGCGTCAGCATCGTAGACAACGAAGGCGCCAATGCGACGGTGTATGGGGAGAACGCACGCACGGCGACGGTTCTGGCTTCGAGCGGCCTGCTACAAGCGTTGAGCCGTTCGCAAATGCAGGGCGTCGCCGGTCACCTGGTCGGTCTCATCGCCAACGGCGACGTGCCGCAGGGAATGCGGATCGCGCAGACATTGAGCACGTTTGGATTCATCGCGCGCTTGAGCGATGGTGTCGTGGATCCGGAGGCCTTCAAGCGGTTGCGGGAACTGGCTCGCGAAGCATTCCGTCACGGCGCATCGGCGGCGGATACGCAGCTCATCCTCGAACTCACCAATCCTTTCGGCGACAGCAAGCCGGCCAGTGCCTCGCGCTCGGGTGGCCCCGACAAACTCACCTGGCGCGAATGGATCCGCATGCCCTTGTTCGGTCCCATCGTGATGTGCGGCTTCTTCGGCGGCATGGTGAGCAGTTTCCTGCTCTCGCCGTTGCTGGCGTTGGTCTGGCGACGGCGCAAGTACATGGCGGACGCCATCGCGATGCAATTGACTCGCGACCCGGATGCCTTGGCCAGTGCCTTGATGAAACTCAACGGTACGGCGACCGGCGGAGCGTTGCCGGCTTGGACTGCACACATGTCGCTGCTTCAAAGCGGCGGGCGCAAAGGGTTGCTGAGCGGTTCGAGCGTGCCGCTGTTCCCTTCGATCGAGCGTCGGCTGAAAGCGCTCGGCACCATGGGCGCGACCGTCAAAGTCACGGAACGGCACGTTCCTGGATGGGTTTGGGCGGTCGGCATTCCCATCGGCCTGCTGGTCGCCGGCCTCTTGGGAACGGCGATGTTCCTGCTGGTCTGGCTGTCGGTCGCTCTTTCGGGGCTATTCACCTGGTTGCCGGCGGCCCTCATCCACTTCCTCCTGAGATCGCTCGGCCACTCCTGAGAACGGCCTCAGTAGCGCAGTTCTACTTATCGGTGCAATGAATACCGCATCTTTGCGCCGCAAAAGCTGCGTTTTGCGAGCCTTCGTGCCCGTTGTCGCACCGGAAAATGGGGCGGCCAGTCACACTTTCGGTAGCCAAAACACCCGCCCCCACAAAATGTCGAACAGTTCCGCCTCATCGCCCCACAGGCAAGAGATTCTTCGGCCGGGTCGTATGCAGGGGATAGCAATGAACAACCGATGCACACCAATGCGGGCCTCAGATCGGATCTGGACGCGGGTCATGCGAGAGGGAGTTTCAGTGGAAGAAGCCGCCAACGAATTCGGCGTGAGCCCGGTTCGTCTCGAACAGGTATTGATCGCGTTCGGCCGCCGACGCATTGCACGGGAGACTCGCGAGGAAGAATCCGGCCAAGGCCCGGCTCCGGCTCTCAGCCCTGGCTCCTAGAGCCGTAGAGCTCCCGTCCTGGAATTCAAGCCTACAGTTCCACCGTCTCACTGCGTCTACGCTCGAGTCCCTTGGCAACCGCTTCCGCGCGGGAGCGGGCGCCAAGTTTTCGGAACAGCGACTCGATGTGAAATTTCACCGTGTGCAGCGAGATGTCGAGCTGCCGCGCGATGGCCTTGTTGCTCAGGCCCGCACCGATCGCCGACAACATTTCCACTTCCCGCGGCGTGAGCAACGAACGCACCTTGCCCTGGCGCAATTGGCCGAATCCATTCGTTCGATCCCGTGCGGGCCGCACGATCAATCCCACCGACACTGCGCGAATGCCCGCATCGATCTGCTCGGCAGTCGCATTGGCCGGCAAAGCGCTGTTCTGATCGCTTTCGGCTGCACCTAGAGTGATGACTGCAGCGGCGCTCACGGTTGCGGCTGGCGACGCAGCGCCGTCGCAAACAATCACGTCCGCATCGCTCAGCGCAGCGACGATGACGTGACCTGAGCCATCGAGCTTTCTCGACAGCTCGGCACGCCGTGCGCTGTCCGTCGAGACGATTGCGACTCGCACCGCCTTCCCTGCCGACAACTGCAACGCCGCTGTGCTCATGCCGCTCACGCCGTCCCTATGCCGCTACAGGTCGCGCTGCGATCACAGCACGCAAAGCGGTCACGGCGCCGCTGTGAATCACACGCAACTCGATCTCTTTGCCGATACGATCGGCATCCAGCCGTGCCGCGAGCTTGTGTATGCGTCGGGCCGGCGCTCCATCGATGGTCAGGAGAATGTCGCCAGCGACGATGCCTGCGTTCGCCGCGGGCCCACCTTCGACGGTAGACATCACCATCATGCCGCTGCGCTGGCCTGCTGCTTCAAGCAGGGCATCGGGCACAGCAACCGGCTGCATCGCCAATCCCAACCAACCGCGGGCGACGCGGCCATCGCGCAGCAGTATCGGCACCACACGTTCGATCGTCGCTGCCGGGATGGCCAATACCTGGCCGCGAGGACCGAACGTTGACATGCCAACGAAGGCGCCAGCAGCGTCGAAGACAGGGCCGCCCTCTTCTACGCGCGACAGTTGAATATCTACGATCACGCGTTCATCGATTCGCCCTCCCGCCTGGCTGTGCCATTCAGGACCGACGGAATTGAAGACACCGAGCCTGGAACGCACACCGCCATTGCCATCGGCACCATAAGCAAGAGCCAATGCGCCGGGGCGAGCACGTGCAGTTTCGAACGGCGCGATAGCGACTTCCTTCTCGAGCCGCAGCACGGCGATGTTGGTCCCAGGATCGCGGCCTGCGACCTTGGCTTTGTTGACCGCACCGTCCTGCGTAACCACGTCGAATTCGTCGCTCTCGGGAAGCGACTGCTCCGACGTCACGAGCAGGTGTGATTGCTGGACGATGGCCGTGAGATGCCGCCCCGAATGCAAGGTAATCGCCGCCAGCGAACCGGACACCGCGGCGGATTGCGTTGCCAGCGCCACGGAAAGTTGGGAAAGAAGTGTCTGCGAGGCGGCCATGGAAGACTCCGGTAATCAGTTACCGGAAACTGTGCGCGAGCACGGCGATGGCAACCATCGGTCAGTTGGCTGGGGCAGAGCTGGGACCGGGACCTCCCCAGTCATGTGGCCGGGTTGAAGCAATATCAATAGGCGTCACGTTGCCTCCATGTCGGAAATCTTCCCAGAAGCGGCAACGCTCGATCCTTATTCGCAAGTCGTCGCCAACGCGTTCGATCGGGTCGGCCCGGCGGTTGCGAGCATCACCGGTCGCAGTTCAGGCGGAGCGACGCTGGGCCATGGCTCGGGCGTGCTCTACACGCCGGATGGCTATTTGCTGACCAACAGTCACGTCGTCGCCGGCGGCGCACGATTCACCGCCTCGCTGACCGATGGACGTGAGCTGGCGGCACAACTGGTTGGCGACGATCCGGAAACGGATCTCGCGGTGCTGCGCCTCGCCGCCAGCGATTGCGGTTTCGCCAGCTTCGGCAGCTCATCCACTTTGCGAGTCGGACAGCTGGTCGTCGCGATCGGCAATCCGCTCGGCTACCAGGCAACCGTCACTGCCGGAATCATCAGCGCATTGGGCCGCAGCCTGCGGGCACGCACGGGACGATTGATGGAAAGCATCATCCAAACCGATGCGCCGTTGAATCCCGGCAACTCGGGCGGACCGCTCGTGGACGGATTCGGCCGCGTCGTCGGCATCAACACGGCGATGGCCGGCGGCGCACAAGGCATCTGCTTCGCGATCGGCATCGATATTGCCGCCGACGTAGCGGCTCGACTCATGCGCGACGGCCGCGTCCGCCGCAGCCGCCTGAAACTACATGGCCAGACCATCACGCTCGACCGCCGCATCGTCCGCGGCCTCGAACGCAGCAGCAGCAACGCCATCATGATCGCGGAAGCCCTGAGCGGCGGACCCGCCGCTCGCGCCGGCCTCGAAAAAGGCGACATCCTGCTCGACTTCGACAACGAGTCGCTCTCAGGACTCGATCACCTGCATCGACTGCTGACTGCCGACCGGGCCCATCGCGATATCCCTATCCGCGTGATCCGCCGCGGCAAGCTGTTGGAAAAGACGATCAGGCCGGAGGCGGATTAGCTTCCGGGAACTGCGCAGCGTGGCATCCCAAGAAGTTATCTCACGGAGAACAAGACGATCAAAGCCGCACGCTCTCGCTCCGGTTTTCTCTGCCCGTGTTCTCCGTGCGATATTTCTTGCAAGCGGTAAGCCGTTGCCGCAAGAGTAGCCACGGCGCCCTTGACACCAACTCAAAGGTCTTCAAGATATATCGCACGGAGAACGGGCAGAAAGGAAAAGTGGTCGCAATTCAGTCCAATGGGCTCGCGACGTTCGCGATGTATGGAACGTCGGTCACCCCGCCTTGGTAACCTCGCGATAAACCTCGATCGCTATTGTCGCAGCCGGAACTGCGCTTTCGTGCTCTCACGCATGGCGTCGGGCGGACCAGGCCGGCACAGGTTGGATCCGGTACAGGCAGTATCGACTGCATGGTATTGCTCCAGGCCGGTCAGCAATCGATAGAGCGCGTCGCCGCCTGCTCCGCCATGTTGACGGGCATAGGCAAATTCCCATACCGGCCGCGTTGCATAGAGCACGACGCCCCATCCCGTGGATGAGTCCAGGGCGAGCACCACGCTGGCTTTGCAATTCGGCGCGATGTCCTGGTCGCCGTGCAACGAGCACCATCGCCATTCGTCGAAGCGGCGGTCGCGCGGCTGCACGAACTTACTATCGGGCGTCGCGATGATGACGAGTCCCCGCTTCTCATAGTCTTCCGGCTCGCCGTACGCCTCGATGAGCGCCTGCAGGATACGATCGTAGTTGGTGACCACCTCATTCCCGCTTGCGGCGACCTCTTCCTGAGTCTGGCTACGAAACAGCATGCGCATACCGCAGAAGCTCATTCTATTCTGGATGTCCTCAGGCACTTCACCGGAGAATCCGCGCCATTGCGCGCAGAACTGGTAGAACACGGGAAACAGGAACGCGCCCGAGTCGCCGAACTGAATTCCTTCAGCGGCTACATAATATTCTGCCAGCGTGTGGAACCCCTCGCCTTCGGTCTTCTGCCGCATCGATCGCAGGGTCGCCGTAAGATCGCAGCCAGCGCATTCCGCGCTGACGAGCGTAGTCTTGCCACGGCTATGCGCAGTCTGCACATACAACGGATCCACTTCGAAGTGCGTGAAGGCGCTCAAAGGCTCGCCCCATCGATGTTCTCGGAATCCTGCGGGAGGCACGTAGCGCGGCGTGTCGCGCGCGCTGTGCACACTGATCTCGATTGCTTCAGCTCCGTGAACCGAAAATGCATACGTTGCCGCCAGCGGCAATGCCGCCAGCGCCAGAAATCGTGCTCGCATACCTGCCCTGCCTGATTGCCTATCCGGATGGCGCACTCACACGCGAGTTGATTCATCCGGAGGCGCTCGCCAATGTAGCTCTATAGTACTACACATGGTTACATCCTGAAATGGGATTGATGCGGACCCTGGTTCAAATTCCGACTCACTCCCATTTTTATCTTCTCTGCGTGCTCCGCGCGTGAGAAATGGGAAGCAGCTCGCAGATGCCGGCCGATGCATGCACCCTTTCGCCGTCACCGTGCGTTGTGATTGCGCCCCCACCTCGAAACGTTTCAACGAGATCGCCCATGACTACTCCGAGTAACCGCGCCTCGCGTGAAGGCCGCAGCGTCCCCAACGTCGAACTGTCGCAGATCGAAGATGGCAAAGTGCAGAGAATCGGCACGGACCAGCTCTTCAAAGGCCGTCGCGTCATTCTGTTTGCCCTGCCCGGTGCGTTCACGCCTACATGCAGCACGGCGCACGTGCCCGGCTACGTGGCTCGCATGAAGGAATTTCACGATGCTGGCATCGACGACGTCATCTGCCTGTCGGTCAACGACCCCTACGTCATGGAGGCGTGGCAGCGTTCGGAGAAGGCCGAGGGAGTGCACTTCGTCGCCGACGCCTTCGCGGAGTTCACCCATGAGATGGGGATGTCGATCGACCATCGCGACGCCTTTCTCGGCACCCGTTCGTGGCGTTACTCGATGCTGGTAGACGACGGAAGGATCGAGAAAATGTTCGTCGAGCCCGACCAGCCCGGCGACCCGTTCGAGGTTTCCGATGCGGACACCATGCTCGCCTACCTGCGACCGGGCCATCGGGGCATCGGCCCGGCTTTTATGCTGGCGCGCCACGGCTGCCAATATTGTGCGAAGGCCAAGTCGATACTGACCGAGCGCGGCATTGCGTTCGAGGCGGTCCATCTCGGCGACGAGTTGACCATGCAGGGCGTGAAGGCGGCCTCGGGCGCGGCCAAGGTCCCGCAGATTTTCATCGACGGCAAACTGATCGGCGGATCGGACCAGCTGGTGGAGTACCTGGGTACTCACTGAACTTGCAAACCGCCGCACCGGGGCCATTATCGTGGCCTGACAATCGTGCGGGAGCGAAACCATGGCCACAGGCTGGGCCGCTGAGGGTGCAGTACAAGATCAGATCGACGCGACCGTGAAGGACGGGGTCCGTCGTGCGCAAAGCCGCCTGCCGTCCGGGCCGGGACTGACTCATTGCGAAGAATGCAGTGCGGAGATTCCCGAGGCGCGGCGCAACGCCATTCCGGGCGTTCGCTTGTGCGTGGCCTGCCAGGAAGCGCAAGACAAGGAAGCTGAAGCGTTCGCCGGCTACAACCGCCGCGGCAGCAAAGATAGCCAGCTGCGCTGAAACACAGGGACTGAAACGAAAGGGGACAGACCCTCCGACAGGAATGCGTAGATGGCGAAATGAACTCGCGAAGTGCGTAAGCCGTAGGCGCTGGCCCTACGTTCGACGGAATGAATCTCGGAGAGTCGGCTAACCCTTGCCGTAGTCGAGCTTGGGGTACCAATCCGTGCCGCGCCCTTCCGGCGTCGCATCCAGAATCGTCCAGAGAGGCATCAGGTCCGGCGCCCCGCGGGGATCCTGGCCGGGATCGGCCGTCTCGGAGCCCATTTCGCCGCTCCAGAAATGGCGGATTTTCCCGTCGCGGCGCGTGAATATATTGAATGCGGGAATGTCGCTGCCGTCCGGAGCGACGCCGAAGTAATCGCGGCTATAGTCATTCGTCGGATCCGAATAGAGCCGCAGCTGGCGCCAGCCCCGTTCCTTCTTGAACGCGACCAGCCGCTCGATGGGCGAGCGAGCGATCACAGCCAAGGCGACGCGCTGCTCGACATCCCGCGCCTCGCCGTCCCAGGCACTGAGAAGAGACGTGCACATCGGGCACGGCCGTTCCCGTTGCGGACCGAACATGTAGCTGTAAGTCACCAGCGTCTGCTTGTCGCCGAACAAATCGGCAAAGCTTACCGGCCCGCGTTCACCCTCGAAGCGATACGCCTTGGTCACCTCTCCACCCGCCGGCAAGGCCCGGCGCTGCTGCGCCACCCGTTCGATATGCCGCCTGAGCTCGATCTCCTCCGCCAGCAGGGCTTCCCTGGCGCGACGATACTCCGGACTTTCGTTCGGAAAGCGCATCTTGTTGCGTTTCGCGAGTTCGGCGGCGGCTGTCAGTTTGTTCACGGCACTCATGCTTCCTCCTCGGGAATGTCGATGGCGACATCCTAAAGACGGTTGGCGGGCCGGCATTCCGACAATTGGATGGCGTCACCTCCGCGTAGTCGGACTCATTACCTCGATCCCTGCATGCGAGGCCGGTCCTTCGGACGTCGGCTACTCGCTCCAATGCCCGCCCAGCGCCTGGATCAACCCGATGGCTGCCGATTGCTGGTCGACGACGGCCTGGATCTCAGCCTGGCGCGCCGACAGCGCTGCCGTCTGGACGACGATGACATCGGAGTAGCCGATCTGCCCGGCCAGGTATTGATTGCGGGAAATTTCTTCGGCGCGATTGGCTGCGACGGCCGCAGCTTCCCGTTCGCTGGCTACGAATTTCAGCACGCGGACGGCGGCGAGCTGGTCTTCGATCTGTTGGAACGCGAGCAACGCCGTCTGCCGATACTGAGCCACCGTCTGTTCATAGGCAGCGCGAGCCTGATCGACACGAGCGGAGCGGCCGCCGAAATCGAGCAGGGTCAGAGCACCGGTGAGGCCGAGCGACCACACGCTGTTCGCGGACTCGAACAGGCTACCCAGGTTGCGTCCGCTGTAACCCGCGTCGCCGCTCAAACTGATGGACGGAAAGAAAGCGCTGCGCTCGATGCCGATCGAAAAGTTGGCGGCGGCGACTCTGCGTTCCGCGGAAGCGATATCGGGACGACGCTCCAGAAGTGTCGCCGGTAGGACGGCAGGCACATCGGGAATCACGCGCACCCATTCCGCATCGGGAAGCTTGAACGTAGACGGATTGACGCCAACCAGCACGGCGATCGCATGTTCGAATACAGCACGCTGCCGGCCTAGATCTGCATTATCGGCGCGGGCATTGCGCAATGCTGTTTCCGCTTGCAGCACATCGGTCCGCCCGACGACGCCGGAGTCGTACCGATTCTGCGTGATGCTCAAAGCACGTTGATATGCGTCGATCGTAGCTGAGAGCACTCGCTCTTGTGCTTCAAGGCTGCGCAGTTGCACGTAATCGAGTGCCAATTCGCCTTGCGCCGCCAGTGTTGCATTCGTCAGGTCCGCGGCACTTGCTTGTGCCAGCGCTCCGGCCTGGCGAACGCTGTCGCCGATGCGGCCCCACAGATCGGGCTCCCAGCTCGCGCCAATCGAGACTGCATAGCGTGCGTTGCCACTGCTGGTGCTGCTACTGCTCACCGTCCCGGTGCTGCCCACCGCAGGACTGCCTTCGCCGAACGAGCCGACCTTGGTTCCGCTTGCCGACAAACTCACCACGGGCAGCAACGACGAACGCAGCTCGCGCACCAGGCCACGAGATTGATCGTAGGCCGCTTTCGCCGCTGCCAGGTTCTGGTTCGAGACCAGCACCTGCTGCTGCAGGTCGTTCAGCACCGGATCGTTGAACAGCTTCCACCATTCGCCGCGTGCCACAGCGTCCGCCGGAGCGGCCGCTTGCCAGCCTGGCTCCTCCTTGAACGATGCAGGAATGTCTACTTGTGGCCTGCGATAAGTGGGAGACAGGCTGCAACCGACCAGCAGGACGGTGCAACTCCCAATTAGCCAGGCACGTTTCGCGATCGTCATGTCGCTTCGTGCGGGTGAGCGAAACTGGCTTCGTGCGAACCGCGGCGGCGGAAGCGATCCAGCGCGAGATACACCACCGGCGTCGTCAGCAAAGTCAGGAACTGACTCGCAATCAAGCCGCCGACGATGGCGATACCGAGCGGGCGCCGCAGCTCGGCGCCGTCGCCGAAACCGATGGCCAACGGCAATGCTCCGAATCCTGCGGCGAGCGTCGTCATCAGGATCGGGCGGAATCGCAGCAACGAGGCCTCGCGGATAGCAGCTAACGGCGACAAGCCACGCGAGCGCTCGGCGTCGAGCGCAAAGTCGATGATCATGATGGCGTTCTTCTTGACGATGCCGATGAGCAGGATGAGTCCGATCAGCGCGATCAGGTCCAGGTTCAACTTCGCAATGAACAGCGCGAGCATGGCGCCCACACCGGCGGACGGCAGCGTCGACAGCACGGTCAAAGGATGGATCGCGCTTTCATACAGCATGCCCAGCACGATATAGATGACGACCAGCGAAGCCAGGATCAGCAGCGGCATGGTCGACGTCGACTGCTCGAAGACGCGGGCGCGGCCGGCGAACGAGCCGTTGACTGTTACGGGCAGTCCGGCACCGTGTTGCACATCGACGATCCTGGCCGTAGCGGTATCGAGCGACACGCCGTCCGCCGTGTTGAACGAGATCGTGGCCGAAGGTTGTCCATCCTGATGATTCAGTTGCGCCGCGGTCGAGTCGGTCGCCCAGCGCGCCACTGTAGACAATGGGACGGTCCTCAGCGCCGTTTCGCTGATAGCACTGCCTGTCGATGTATCGCGCGAACCGGTAGTGGACACCGGCGTGGATCCGGTCGTGGTTCCCGCCGTCGATGCGGCCGACACCGGAACATAGACATGGGTGAGCGACTCGGGCGAACCGGTGTACTGCGGCGCCACGCCCATGACCACGTGATACTGATTCAGGCCCGAATAGATGGTTGCGACCTGCCGCTGGCCGAAAGCGTCGTAGAGCGCCGCATCGATGGCCTGCGTGGGAATACCGAGCTGCGACGCGCGATCGTGATCGATGTCTATGTGCACTTCGGCGCCGCCGTTCTGCTGGTCGATGTCCAGATCGACCAGCGTCGGCTCCTGCTTCAGCAACGCCACCAGCTTGGCGCCCGCCTTCTGCAATGTCTGCATATCGTCGGCCTTCAGCGTGTACTGATAAGCGCTGTTGCCGCCGCGGCCGCCGATCTGCATGTCCTGCACCGGGTTCAGGAACACGGCGAGACCGCTTACGTGGGCGAGTTTCGGACGCAGGCGAGCGATGATCTCGCGGCTCGAGCCGCGTTGGTCGCGAGGCTTCAAGGTGACGAACATGAATCCGCCACCGGCACGCGCGCCTCCAGTGAAAGCGACGACCGTAGCTACATCGGGATCGCGACGGATGATGCCGACCACCTGCGTGATCTTCTGCTGCATCTGCTGGAACGAAATGCTTTGATCGGCGCGCATGCCGCCCTGGAGCGAGCCGGTGTCCTGCTCCGGGAAAAAGCCTTTCTCCGCTTTCGCCATGAGATACACGTTCAGTCCGATGGTGGCCACCAGCACGAGCAGCACCGTCACTCGATGCTCGAGCGCCCAATCCAGGCTGTGGGCGTAACGCCGTTGCAACCGATCGAATGCGCCGGTCGCGATATCGGCAAGGCGGCCCGGCTTGCTCCGATTGCGCAACAGGAGCGAGACCAGCATCGGCGTCGTCGTCAGCGACACGACCAGGCTGATCAGCACGGCGACCGACAGCGTGACCGCGAACTCGCGAAACAGGCGGCCGATGATGCCGCCCATGAACAGCAAAGGAATGAATACGGCGACCAGGCTGATGGAAATGGACACGACCGTGAAACCCACTTCGCGGGCGCCCACCAGTGCTGCCTGGCGTGCCGGCATGCCTTGCTCGACATGGCGTGAAATGTTTTCCAGCACCACGATGGCGTCGTCGACCACGAAGCCGGTCGCGATGGTCAGCGCCATCAGCGATAGGTTGTTCAACGAGAAGCCGATCGCATACATCACGCCCAACGTGCCCAGCAGGGACACGACGACTGCGACCGCGGGCACGAGCGTCGCCCGCAACGATTGCAGGAAGGCGCTCGTCACCAGGACCACCAGCAGCGTCGCGATGATGAGGGTGACTTCGACTTCGTGCAGCGAGGCGCGAATCGTAGTCGTTCGGTCCGACGCGACAGTGAGTTTGATGTCGTGAGGCAGCACCTCTTCGAGTATCGGCAACTGCGCCCTGACGGCGTCCACCGTCGCGACGATATTGGCACCGGGCTGGCGACTGATGACCACGGTGACCGCGCGTTCGCCATTGACCAAGCCCATGGTGCGAACGTCTTCCGGCCCGTCGTAGACCGATGCGACATCGCTGAGCCGCACGGCTGCACCATTGCGCCACGCGATCATCAAGTCGCGAAAGTCGGCGGCCTTCTGGCCCGGCGTACGTCCTTGGACTTGCCAAGCGACATCGGTGCCTTCTATCACGCCGCGAGGACGATTCGCACTGGTCGAGGAGAGAGCGCTGCGCACATCTTCGAGAGAGATGCCATAGCTCGACAGAGCGAGCGGATTGAGATCGACACGCACGGCCGGCAAGGCGGCGCCGCCGAGTTCGACATCGCCCACTCCCTCGACCTGCAACAAGCGCTGCTGGATGACGTTGGAAACGGCATCGTAGATTTCAGCCGGCGAACGCGTCGGCGACTGCAGTGCGATGATCATGATCGGCGCGTCGGCGGGATTCGCCTTGCGATAAGTCGGATTGCTACGCAACGTCGCAGGCAGATCGGCGCGTGACGCGTTGATCGCTGCTTGCACATCGCGAGCCGCGCCATCGATGTCCCGATTCAGGTCGAACTGCAACGTGACGCGAGTGTTGCCGGTGCCGGATTGCGAAGTCATTTCGGTGACGCCGGCAATCACTCCCATCCGCCGTTCGAGCGGTGCTGCGACACTTGACGCCATCGTCGAGGGACTCGCACCGGGCAAGTTCGCCTGCACGCTGACCGTCGGAAAATCCACCTGCGGCAGCGGGGCGACCGGCAGCACGAAAAATGCGCCGATGCCGGTCAACGCCACGCCGATCGTGAGCAGCAACGTGCCGATCGGTCTGCGAATGAACGGCGCCGAAAGGCTCACGGCGCATTCTCCAGCGCCGGTTCCTGTCGCGGTTCACGCGAGCCGAAGCGGGAGAGCAACCGCTCGAAGGCCAGGAACACGACCGGCGTAGTGAACAGGGTCAGTGCCTGGCTGACGATGAGGCCGCCCGCAATCGCTATGCCGAGCGGCCGGCGCAACTCCGACCCCATGCCGAAGCCGAAGATCAGCGGCAACGCGGCGAACAGGGCGGCAAACGTAGTCATCATGATCGGACGGAAGCGCAGCAACGCTGCCTGCCTGATCGCAGCTCGCGCCTCTTTGCCTTCGGCGCGCTGAGCTTCGATGGCGAAGTCGATCATCATGATGGCGTTCTTTTTCACGATGCCGATGAGCAGCACGATGCCGACGATGCCGATCACGCCCAGATCGCTGCCGGTAACCAGCAAGGCCAGCAACGCACCCACGGCGGCGGACGGCAAGGTCGAGAGAATGGTCAGCGGATGAATGAAGCTTTCATACAGCACGCCGAGCACGATGTAGACCACCACCACGGCAGCGAGAATGAGATAGAACTCGTTGGCGAGCGAAGCACGGAATGCGCTGGCGGCGCCGGTGAACTGTGTCGTGATCGAATTGGGCACGTGGATTTCTTTCTCGAGATCGTTGATTGCATCGACCGCAGCTCCCAGCGACACGCCCGGAGCGAGATCGAATCCAATGGTCGCCGCCGGGAACTGCGACACGCGCGAAATCAGGACCGGCGAATTGCGCATCGTGAATTTCGCGACGGTATCGAGCGGCACGATGGTGCCCGCCGCAGTGGGTACGTAGATCTGCGACAGCGCTTCCGGGCTGGTCAGCATGCCCGGCGTGCTTTCGAGGATGACGCGATACTGATTGGACGGCGTGAAAATGGTCGAAATGATGCGCTGACCGAACGCGTTGTAGAGAGCGCTATCGATGGTCGCCGCGCTGATGCCGAGACGGGCGGCGCTGTCGCGATTGATATCCACTTGCACGGCCTTGCCTTGATCCAGCACGTCGGACGTGACGTTGCGGACTTGCTCCAGGCCATGCATCGCGTCCGTCAGCCGCGTGGCCCAGGTCGAAATCTCTTTCTGGTTGGCGCCCTGCAAGGCGAAGCGATAGCTGTTCGCACCGCCCTCGGTATCGATGGTGAGATCCTGCACCGGCTGCAGGTATAGCGTCGCACCGACTTTATTCCGCACCTGCGCCTGCAAGCGCGAGATCAATGCTTGTTGCGAACCGCGATCTTCCCGGGGTTTCAGGTTGATCAGCATGCGGCCTTCATGCAGGGCGACGTTCTGCCCATCGACACCTATATTGGAGCTGAGACTCACCACCTCGGGATCGGCGAGGATGACCTCGGCCACGCCCGCCTGGATGGCGACCATGCGCTGATACGACACGTCCTGTCCGGCCACGACGATGGCTTTCAACTGGCCCGTGTCCTGTTGCGGAAACAGTCCTTTCGGGATCAGCAGGAACAGCACCGCCGTCAACGCGACGACGCCCAGGAAAGCGAACAGGGTGGCGCGCTGCCGGTCGAGCACCCAATCCAGCCGGCGTGCATAACTCTCGGCGAGCAGGTGGAACCAATCCAGGCTCTTCTGGACGAAGCGATTCACATGCAGTTCGCGCTCCGGCACCAGCCAGTACGATGCGAGCATCGGCACCAGCGTCAACGCGACGACGGCCGAAATCAGGATCGTCACCGCGAGCGTGACCGCGAATTCGCGGAACAGCCGGCCCACGACGTCGCCCATGAACAGCAGCGGAATCAGTACGGCGATCAGGCTTACCGTGAGCGAGATGATGGTGAAACCGATTTCACGCGAACCGCGCATGGCGGCGGCGAACGGCGTGGCGCCTTCTTCGACATGCCGGTTGATGTTCTCGAGCATGACGATGGCGTCGTCGACCACGAACCCGGAAGCGATGGTCAACGCCATCAACGTCAGGTTGTTGATGCTGTAATCGAGCATGTACAGCGCGGCGAAGCTGCCGATCAACGACAGCGGTACCGCGATGCTGGCGATGATGGTCGCTCGCGGACTGCCGAGGAACAGGAAGATCACGATGGTCACGAGCACTACGGCCAGGATCAGTTCGAATTGCACGTCGGACAGCGACGAGCGAATGCCTACGGTGCGATCGCTGAGCAAGGTCATGCGGACATCGGGCGGCAGCTGCAATTCGAGCGCCGGCAGTGCTGCGCGAATCGCATTCACCGTACCGATGACGTTGGCGCCGGGCTGCCGCTGGACGTCGACGATGATGGCCGCGGTACGGTTCATCCACGCACCGAGCCGTGTGTTCTCGGACGAGTCGATGATGGACGCCACATCGGCCAGGCGCACCGGCGATGCATCGCGATACGCAATGATCAGGTCGCGATACTCCTGCGCCGTCGCCAGT
>Ga0068861_100000905_pt1 | contig 18010 bp, 18 predicted proteins | sample KBSSwiS42_FD_66593 | JGI IMG/M metagenome (GOLD analysis project Ga0068861, IMG submission 66593) | Switchgrass rhizosphere microbial communities from Kellogg Biological Station, Michigan, USA - KBS Switchgrass S4-2 | ecosystem: Host-associated > Plants > Roots > Rhizosphere > Soil ...
GCGCCGGCGAGGCCGGCCATCGCCTCGTCGGAGATCAGCAGGCGCGGCTTGGCCGCCATGGCGCGCGCGAGCTCGAGCTTGCGCAGCTCCACCTGCGAAAGCTGGGTTGCCAGCACATGCGCCTTGTCCGCGAGGCGGATGCCGCGCAGGAGCTCCATCGCCATCTCCTCGCCTTCCGCTTCGCGCAGGTGGAGGACGTAGGCCGAGGGCACCAGCAGGTTCTCGAGCACCGTCATGGTGTGGAACGGGCGCGGGATCTGGAAGCTGCGCGCGATCCCCAGCCGCGTGCGGCGGTAGGCAGGCAGGCGGCTGATCTCCTTGCCTTCGAAGTGAATGTGCCCGCCTTCATTTCGCAGGGAACCCGAGATGCAGTTGATGAGCGTGGTCTTGCCCGAGCCGTTCGGCCCGATCAGGCCGAAGCGCTCGCCCGGCGCGATGTCGAGGCTCACCGCCGACAGCGCGGTGAAGCCGCCGAAGTGCTTCGAGACTGCCTTTACCTGGAGGAGCGGCGCGCCCATTTCCTGAACAGTCCGACGACCCCGTCCGGGGCCAGCACGACGAAGAGAACGAGCAACACGCCGACCACCAGCACGTTGATCTCGTTGGAGATGGTCACGGTCACGATCTGCTGGATCGAGCCGAGCAGCAGCGCGCCGATCACCGGGCCAATCCAGTGCCCGGTGCCGCCGATCATCGGCATCGCCAGCGCCGACACGCCCCAGTTGAGGCTGAAGCTCGAGGCCGGCTCGATGAACGACAGGTACATCGGCATCGGCGCCCCGGCCGCGCCCATCAGCGCGCCCGAAATCACGCAGGCGAAGAGCTTGAGCTTCAGCGTGGGCACGCCCGAGCACTCGGCGGCTTCCTCCGAATCGCGGATCGCGCGCAGCCCGCGCCCGATCCAGCCGACCTGGATGTAGCGCGCGATCGAGACCGCGATCACCGAGAGCAGCGCCATGACCACGAACAGCATGCGCGTATAGCTGCCGAACGGCGCCATCACCTCCGGGCGCAGGAGCTGCAGGCCGGTGGCGCCGCCGACGTAGCGCCAGTTCACCATCAGCGTCTCCATGATGAACAGGATGGCCACGGTGGCGATGGCGAAGAAGATCCCGCGCAGGCGCAGCGTCATGATGCCCACGGCGAAGCCGAGCGCCGCGCCGATCGCCGCGCCGGCGATGATCTGCACGATCAGCGGCGCTTCGAGCGCCTTGAACAGCACCACTGCGCTGTAGGAGCCGAGGCCGAAGAACGCCCCGGTGCCGAAGTTCACGTAGCCGGCATAGCCGCCGAGGATGTTCCAGGCGGTCGACAGCACGACGAAGGTGAGCACGATGTAGCCGGCGTAGAACACGTACTCGTTGATGCCGGAAATGGCGGCGGCGAACGCTGCCGTCAGGAACACGAGCGCCGAGATCCAATACGTCATCGGCCGAACAGTCCCTGGGGTCGGATGCCCAGAACCACCAGCAAGAGACCGAACGCGACCGCCGGCGCCCACGACGCGCCCAGCATCATGAGCACGATGGATTCGGAGATGCCGAGGATCAGTCCGGCGGCGAGCGTGCCGGTCATGCTGCCCAGTCCGGCGAGCACCACCACGCAGAACGTCCTTCCTATATAGAGCCGGTCCATCGCCGGCTCGACCGGGCCGACGATGATCACCATCGCGCCGGCCAGCGCCGACACGCCGGTGGCGATGCCGAACGCCCACTGCTTGATGCGCACCGGGTTGGCGCCCATCAGGCGCAGCGCAGGCTCGTCCTGGGCGACTGCCTTGATCGCGCGGCCGGTAAAGGTTTTCGAGAGGTAGACGGTCAGCGCCGCAGTCAGAACGAGAGCCACGCCGAAAGCCACCAGCATGCGGTAGGGAATGCGGTAGTCGCCGATCGCCCAGCTCGAGCCGATATACGGCGCCTGCACGGTGCGCTGGTCGACGCCGAAGCCGAGGATCAGGCCGACCTCGATGATGAACGCAAGGCCGAAGAAGAACGCCAGGCCGCGCACCCCGGCATCGCTGCCGCGCCGCTCGAAGGTCTCGTAGTAGAAGCGGTAGATCAGCACCCCGAGCACGAAGAACACCGGCATCAGCACCACGCCGGCGAGGATCGGGTCGAGCCCCCAGCCGGCGACGATGTAGGCGCAGTACGAGCCGAAGATCATCAGCGCCGGGTGCGCGACGTGCGGCACGTCGAGCAGGCCGAACGAAACCGACAGGCCGATGCTCACCGCGGCGTAGAAGCAGCCGAGCAGGATCCCGAACAGGACCGCCTCGAACAGCAGGTCGAACGAGAAGATCACGCGAAAAAACGGCGCGGGATTGCCGCGCCGTTGGTCTTGAGCAAGTTCGTTACTTGGCCGATCGGGCCTTCTCGAACGGCGTGATCACGTTGCCGGTCTTGTATTCGTCCGGGTAGATGACGACCTGCTTGCTCGCGCTGCGGAACTGCTCGGTGTCCTTGTCCGCGACGCCGCGGAACTGCGCCTGCACCACGCGCGGGTTGGCCCACTCGCCGTTCTTGTCCCAGCGGATCGGGCCGACGATGGTCTTCACCTCGCTCTTGTGCAGCCACGCCGCCATCGCCTTCTGGTCGATGCTCTTGGTGGCGGCGACCGCCTGCTCGAGGATCTGGCCGATGGCGTAATTGAAGGGCGGCAGATAGAAGCCGAGCGGATCGACCTTCGCCTCTTTCGCCTTTTCCGCGTAGCGCTTCAGGAACTCGTCGATGCCCGGGTACTTCATGCCCGGCACGTAGGAGTTGTAGTTCAGCACGCCGTTCATCAGGCTGCCGAGCGAGGTCATGATCGGCGTGAACTGCAGGCCGACCATGCCGCCGCCGAAGATCTGCACCTGCGAGCCGACGCCGATCTCGTTCACCGCGCGGATGATCGCCACCGAGTCGTTCGGATAGGACATGACGAACACCATCTCCGGCTTGGCCGCGCGGATGCCGCGGATCAGCGAGGAGAAGTCGGTGGTGGCCGGCGGATAGTTCTGGTCGTAGACCGACTTGATGCCGGCCTTCTGCGCCAGCGTGCGCGCACCGTTCGCCAGGTTCTGCGCGAAGTCGTTGTCGGCGGCGAGCACCGCTACCGTCTTCGCCCCAGCGCCCTGGCCGGCCTTGAAGAAGCCGTCGGACCAGCTCGACGCATCGTTCCACGGCGCGTTGTTGAACCACATGTCGTGCTGCACCTTCGCGTTCACCTGGAACGAGAAGTTGCCCATCAGCAGCAGGCCGCGCTGCTTCACCAGCGGCATGACCGGCGCGGTCGGCACCGTGCCGTAGGGCGCGATCAGCAGGTCGACCTTGTCGACGTCCAGCAGCTTGGTATAGATGCCCGGCACGTTGGCCGGGTTGGTCTGGTCGTCGTAGGCGATCAGCTCGACCTGGCGCTTGAGCAGGCCGCCGCGCTTGTTCACGTCCTCGACCCACATGCGCAGCGCGAGCAGCGCCGCCTGGCCGCCGGCGCCGAGCGAGCCGGTCTGCGGCATGCTCATGCCGATCTTGATCGGCCCGCTCTGGCCGATGGCGAAGCGCGGGAAAGTCGTCGATGCGGCAGCCGTCGCGGCAAGCGCAGCGCCGGCCTTCAATACCTTGCGTCGGGAATCCTTCATGATTTGCTCCTCCTCTGCGACTTATTGTAATCAATCTTCAGCAGGCGGGCGGCGTTGCCGCCCATGATTTTGGCCTTATCTGCAGAGGAAAGCTTCCCACGCTCGACGAAACCGACCGGATCGTCCACGCCCATGTCGAACGGATAGTCGGTGCCCATCACGACGTGGTCGGCGCCATAGCGCCGCACCATGTTGTCCAGCATCTGCGGGTCGAACACGATGGTGTCGAAGTAGAACTTCTCGAGATACGTGGTCGGCTTGCGCTTGATCACCGTCCTGCAGTCCGGACGCGCCTTCCAGCCGTGGTTCATGCGCTCCCAATAGTGCGCGAGGAAGCCGCCGCCGTGCGGCAGCACCACCTTGAGCTTCGGATAGCGGTCCATCACGCCGTCGAAAATCAGGTGGCTCGCCGCCACCGTGGTCTCGAGCGGGTTGCCGATCACGTTGTTGAAGTAGTGGTCGAGCAGCCGCTCGCCCTGGGTGTAGCCGGTGGGATGCATGAAGATGATGACGTCGAGCTCCTGCACCTTGGCAAAGAACTTGTCGAGACCCAGGCGCCCGTCGGTCAGGTCCATCCCGTTCACGCTGCCGTTGATCTCGACCCCGCGCATGCCGAGGGTTTTCACACAATGCGTCAGTTCCGAAACGGCGAGGTCCGGATCCTGCAGCGGCACGGTGCCCAGGCCGACGAAACGGTCGGGCCACTTGCCGACGATCTCGGCCAGGCGCTCGTTCACCTGGCGCGCGAGCTCCGCGCCCATCTTCGGCTCGGTCCAGTAGTAGGTCTGCTGCGGCGCGGGCGAGATCGCCTGGATGTCGATGCCCTGCTTGTCCATGTCCTTCAGGCGCACCTCGATGTTCGAGAGCTTCGGCGCGCGCTCCGCCACCTGCTTCTTGTTGGTCTCGCGCGTGAGCGCGTTGGCGAACTTGATCTGCATCTCGTGCTGCGCCGGGTTGAGCGGCGCCACCTTGGCCGCGGCATCCGGGTTGAGGTAGTGGCAATGGATGTCGACCCGCAGGCTTTTTCCGCGCTTTTTCACGATACCGGTCGAGGAACCCCGCGATGCTGGCGCGCAGCTATAGAACATTCAGAAAACTCCCAGGTGTTGAGTAATCAGAGCGCGGTCGTCGCGCACGTCGGCCGCCCTGCCCGCGAAGGCGACGCGGCCGGTGTTGAGGATGACGACATCGTCGGCAAGCTCAAAGGCGAGTTTCACATTCTGCTCGACCAGCAGGATCGACTGGCCCTCGCCCTTGAGGCGCGCGATGGTGCGCCCGACCTCGGCGACGAGCAGCGGCGCGAGGCCTTCCGAGGGCTCGTCCATCAGCAGGACGCGCGGATTACCCATCAGCGCGCGGCCGATGGCGAGCATCTGCTGCTCGCCGCCGGAAAGCGAGCCGGCGTGCTGCTCGGCGCGCTCCTTCAGGCGCGGGAACAGGTCGAAGACGCGAGCCAGGTTCCATCCGCTGCCCCGCTGCGCCACCACCAGATTTTCCTTCACCGTCAGCGTCGGGAACATGCGGCGGCCCTGCGGCACCAGGCCGATGCCCTTGCGCGAGATCGATTCCGGCGACAGGCGCTCGATCGGCTCGCCGAACAGGCGCACCTTGCCGCGGCGCGGCCGCAGCCAGCCGATGATCGCGTTCATGCACGTGGTCTTGCCCGCGCCGTTCCGGCCTAGCAGTGCCACGACTTTTCCTGCTTGCAATTGAAATGAAACTGCGTGGAGTACGTGGCTCTCGCCGTAGAGAGCATCCACGCCATCGAGCGCGAGCGCCTCAGTGCCCAAGGTAGACCTCGCGCGTTTTCGGATCCGCCACCACCTCCGCGCGCGTGCCCTCGACGATCACGCGCCCGTAGTGCAGCACGGTGATGCGGTCGGCGAGATCGAGCGCGGTATCCATGTCGTGCTCGATCAACACCACGGTGGTGTCGCGCGGGATGGAGGCGATGAGCTGCTTGATCGACGCGCGCTCTTCGCGCGAGAGTCCCGCCAGCGGCTCGTCGAGCAGCAGCACGCGCGGCTTCTGCGCCAGCGCCATCGCGATCTCGACCCGGCGCTTCTCGCCGTAGGCCAGCTCCGAAACGGGTCTTTGCGCCAGGTGGTCCAGCCCCACCCTGCCGAGAACCTGCTTCGCGTCCTCGTAGAAATGCTTCGAAAAGCCGCGGAATACATCCCAGCGTGCTTTCGTCAGGCCGAGCAGCGCGAGCGCGATGTTATGCTCGAGCGTGTCGCGCGGGAAGAGCGTGATGATCTGGTAGGTGCGCGCGAGGCCGCGGTGGGCGCGGCGGTGCGGCAGCAGCCGGGTGATGTCTTCGCCGAGGACGGAAATGCTTCCGGCGTTGGGCGTGAGGTCGCCGGTAATCAGATTGAACAGCGTCGTCTTCCCCGCGCCGTTCGGCCCGATGATCAGGCGGCGCTCGCCCGCCGCCACCTCGAGCGTGACGTCGTTGATGGCGGGCAGGCCGCCGAAGGCCTTCTTCAACCCTTGGACGTGAAGCGCCGCCATAGCCTTTTCACCCCGGGCACCACGCCCTCGGGCATGAAGATCACGATGAACACGAAGACGAAGCCGAGCAGCATGTTCCAGCGCTCGATATAGGCCGAGACGTAGTTCTTGAGCAGCATGACGATCGCGGCGCCGACCAGCGGGCCGGCGAGCGTGCCCGAGCCGCCGGCAATCACCGCGAGCAGGCCCTCGGCCGAGTTCGCGAGCGAGAGCGAAACCGGGTGGATGTACTTGTGGTAGTAGACGAACAGCAGCCCCGACACCCCGCCCCAGAATCCCGCGTAGATGAAGGTGATCCAGCGCACCATCCACACGTGGTGCCCCAGCGCTGCCATGCGCCGCGGCTGGTCGCGCGTGCCCTTGAGCGCCGCGCCCAGCGGCGAGGCGACATAGCGCGCCATGAACCAGATGGATCCGGCAGTGACTGCCAAGACAAAATAATAAAAGGGCATGGCGCCATCCAGCCCGAACGGCCGCGTCAGCCCGCGCAGGCCGTTGTCGCCGTCGGTCAGCGACACCCAGCGGTACGCCGTGCCCCACAGCACCTGCGACAGCGCGAGCGTCAGCATCAGGAAGCCCAGGCCGGTCGCGCGCAGCGCGATCAGCCCGAACAGCGCGGCCATCGCGACGGTGCCGGCGAGCGCGAGCAGCGCGCCGAGCGCGTGGCCGAGTCCGAGCTTGAGCGCGACCAGCGCCGAGAGGTACGCCGACACGCCGAGATACGCCGCGTGCCCGAGCGTCGGCAGGCCGCCGTAGCCGAGCAGCAGATTGATGCTCGCGGCGAACACCGCGAAGATCAGGATCTGGCTGCCGAGATTGACGTAGTACTCGCCCATCGCGACGGGAAGAAGGGCCAGCAACAGCAAAAGCAAAACCCACCTCACGCCGCGAACTTCCCGAACAGGCCCTTCGGCCGGAAGGCGATCACCAGGATCATCGGCAGGAACAGGATCACGTAGGCGAGGTCGGGCAGCAGCGCCACGCCGAAGGTGTAGACGAAGCCGACGATGAAGCTGCCGACGAAGGCGCCGAACAGGCTGCCGACGCCGCCGAGGATCACCACGATCAGCGCGAGCGGCAGCATGTCGGAATCGAGCCCGGGATACGCCGACATGATCGGCCCGCCGATGATGCCGCCCGCCCCGGCGAGCGCGGCGCCGAGGCAGAACACGATGGTGAACAGGCGCGATACCGGAATGCCGACCGCGCGCGCCATCTCCATGTCGTCCACCCCGGCGCGGATCATGGCGCCGAGGCGGGTGCGCTCCATCAGGAGGTAGAGAAGTACGCCTACGAGAACTGCAAGAACCACCACCGCGAGCCGATAAGCGGGGAAAACGAGGCCCCACAGGCGCACCGGCTGCTGCAGGAATTCGGGCGTCTGGATCGGGATCGGGTCGCCGCCCCAGACCATCAGGCACAGGTCGGCGATGATGAAGGCGACGCCCAGGGTCACGAGCACCTGCCCCAGCACATTCCCGCCCAGTTTTCGGAGAACCAGTTTTTCGAACAGCGCCCCGAGCACGCCGATCGCCAGCCCGCCGAGCAGCGCCGCCAGCCAAAGGTTCGGCACGACCTTGAGGATGCTCACGCCGAAATAGGCGCCGAGCATGTAGAGCGCGCCGTGCGTAAGGTTCGCGATCCTCATCAGGCCGAAGATCAGCGAAAAACCGGCCGCAAGGAGGAACAGCAGTCCTCCCAGCGACAGGCTATTGAGGGTCTGGATCGCCCAGTACTGCAGGGCTTAAGACTCCAGGTTCTTGTACGGCGGGGAGTCTCGCGAGTAGACCGGGTTCTTCAGGAATTCTTCCGGCTTGTAGGTCCAGAACTGGCTGACGTTCGGGTAGGTGTGGATCACCCGGTTCACCAGACGCCCGTCCTTGCGCTCGACCTTGCGGATGTAGATGTTGCCTACCACGTTCCCGTATTGGTCGAACTGCACCGGGCCGCGGCAGGTGTCCACCTTGATCGAGCGCACCGTTTTCATGAACGCGGCCTTGTCCTCGATGTTGCCCTTGATCGCCTGCAGCGTGGCGTCGAGCACCGCCGCCTCGGTGTAGGTGGCCGCGGCGTAGAAACCGGGGTCGTACTTCCACTCGTTGCGGAACGCGGACACGAACTTCTGGTTGATCGGGTTCTCGATCTCGGCCGAGTACCAGCACGAGGTGACGATGCCGAGCGCCTCGTCGCCCATGTTGCGCAGCACTGCCTCGTCGAGCGCGGTCATGCCGCCGACCGGGGTCACCTTCTTGATCAGGCCGTACTCGTTCATCTGCCGCAGGAAGCGGAAGCCGTTCGAGCCGGCGAAGCCGAGGAAGATGCCGTCCACGTTGGTTTTCAGCTGCGCGAGGTAGGTGCCGTAGTCGGGCACCGTGAGCGGCGGGAACATGCGCTGCACCACCTTGCCGCCCGCGTCCTCGAACACGCGCATGAAGCCGGCGCACATCTCGTGGCCGTAGGCGATGTCGTCGGCGATCACCACCATGCGCTTCATCTTCAGCGTCTTCGCGCAGTAGTCGGCGAGCGGCATCGAGCACTGCGACGAGGTCGAGGTGCCGCGCGTGAACCACGGGTTGGGCTTGCGCTGCGTCATGTCCTCGGCCGCGGCCACCGAGAGCGTCAGCAACTGCGCGCTGCGGATGTAGTCGTCGGTGGCGAGCGCCGAGGCGGTGTCGAGCGGCCCGATCATCGCCTGGATCTTGTCGCGCTCCACCAGCTCCTGGGTCTTGGTGCGCGACTGCGCCGGCACGCCGCCCGAGTCGCCGACGAACAGCTCCACCTTGCGGCCGGCGAGCGTGTTGTTGTGCTCCTTCAGGTACTGCACCAGCGCGCGCTCCATGTCGATGCCGCCCGACGCGAGCGGCCCGGTCTTCACCGTCATCAGCCCGAGGCGCATGGATCCGGCCTGTGCGCGGATCGGGAAGGCGCTCGCCAAACCCAGCACACCCGTGGCCTGAACGAAACGGCGGCGATCGAACGTCATTTGCGTCTCCTCCTCCAAGAGGGAACTAGCGGTCTTTTAGCACAGGACCAAGCCAGGACGAAACCCGCCGCGCGATTTCATCCTCGCGCCGCACATAGAAGTGATCGCAATCCGGCACGACCTCGACAGCGCAGGGTCCGGCGCAGCGCTCCCGGAACGCCTCGGCGGGATAGAGTTCGCGCGGCTCCCGGTCGCCGCGCAGATAGAGCACCGGGCAGGCAATGTTCGGCGCGAGCGCCAGGACGTCCGGGCAATTGGCCAGGTCCAGGAAGCTCGCCGCGCTGGTGACGTACCACCAGCCGGGCAGGAGCATCAGCTCCCCGCCCTTCCCGGCATCGACCAGCGCTCTCGCCTTCGAAGTGATGGAATCGAGCTGATCTGCGGCCAACAAGCCGGCCGCGGACGCCAGCGGCACCATGTTCTTTCCACCGCAGTGCGCGGACAGCAGGACGAGCGCCGGGGTGCGCGGATGGTCGACGACGTGCCGGACCGCGAGCATGCCGCCGTTGCTGTGCCCGATGACCACCGGATCGGCGAAGCCGCGTTCGGCCACCCAGCGCGCGGCAATGCGGTTGTCCTCGATCGCTTCGCTGATCGACTGGAATGCCGCCCCCTCGGGCGCCCGGCTGTCGCGGATGCCGAGGATGTCGCGCCCGCGGCGATTGAACGCCAGGCAGGCCAGGCCGAGCCGGGTCAGTACCGGCGGCAAAAAGCGCGGCGCACCCGTGTAGAAGTTCATCGCGTTGCCGTGGAACAGGAGCGCTGCCCCGCGTGTTGGCCTTTCGGGCTCGTACCACGCGCCGTCGAGCGGCGTGGTCGGCGTCGGGATGCTCACCAGAGTGGTCTTCACGCGAGCGCTATGATGGCAGGCATGAGGGGGGTGCCATTGCTGGCCGTGCCGTTGCTCGTCCTGTTGCCGTCGGCGGCTTTCGCGCAGGACTACTACGGTGCCATTGCCTATTCGCCCGGCAAGAAGGCGCACGGCTGGGCCTCCAACCACCCCTCGCGCGCCGCCGCTCAGCGCACCGCACTGGAGAACTGCCGGAAGTACGCGCCGGACTGCAAGACGGTCGTCTGGTTCTTGAATGCCTGCGCCACGCTCGCTACGGGAGAGGCCGGGTACGGCAGCGCGTGGGGCTCGACCCAAGCGGCGGCGGACAAGGAAGCGTTGAAGCTCTGCGGCAGCCATACCAGGGCGTGCACGGTAGTCCGGCAAGTGTGCACCGAGGGCAGGAAGTAATTCGGGGTCAGGGTGCGAATACGGTCAGCGAGTTGCGGCCCTGACCCCGAATTTCCTCAGCGACGGCAAGAGCTAGTTTTCCACGGTCTCCACCGTTCCGCTCTTCACCGAGCGGAACACCGCTTCCAGCGCTGAGACGTTGGCGATCATCTGATCCTGCGGCACCGGGTACGGCGCGCGCTTGAGCGCGGCGTCGGCAAAGGCCTCGAGGTTGGCGAGCACGGCTTGCGCCGGCGGGTATTCGAAGGATTTTTTCTCGGAGCCCCGGTGAGACCTGGTCAACGTCCATCCCTGCGGTGACTCGGGGTGCGCCTTGTCGCGCACTTCCACCCAGCCCTTGTTGCCGTAGAGCGCGAAGCGGCCGTCGAAGGGCGTGGCGAGCACCGCGCTGATGAGCGAATTCGCCCCCGACTTGTGCGTCACCAGGATGCCGAGCGTGTCTCCGTTCACCAGCCGGCTGCCGAGCTGGCGCACGCGCGCGTAGACCTGGTGGGCGGGGCCGAGCAGGCCGATCGAGAGATCGAGCAGGTGGATGCCGGTCGCGGTCATGGGACCGGCCGGCGCCTCCTTCTCCGACATGCGCCAGTTGTCCTCGGTCAGCGACAGGAACTTGTCCTGGCTGAAGTTGGCCTCGATCTGCAGCAGCGTGCCGAGCTCGCCCGCCTTCGCCAGCCGCGTCAGCTCCTGGATCGGCGGCTCGAAGCGCTTCTCGTGGCCCACCGCCAGCGCGACCTCGTTCCGGGTGCAGGCCGCCACCGCGCGCACCACGTCGGCGTGGTTGAGCGACAGCGGCTTCTCGCAGAACACGTGCTTCTTCGCGCTCGCCGCGGCGACGATCTGGTCCGCATGCAGCGTGTGCGGGGTGCACAGCACGACGCCCTGGACATCGGGATCGTCCAGCGTTTCCTCGAACGAAGCCGAATAAGGAATTTCCTGCGCCGCCGCGAACTCGGCGCCGGCCGGCGTGGGGTCGACGCCCTTGACCACGCGCAGCTTGTCGCTGCCCTTCAGCAGCGGCACGATGATGCGGCCCCACCAGCCAAGGCCGACCACCGCGACGCGCAGCGCGGGTGTGGGCTGTGTCTCCTCGACTCCCGAGCTCAGGACTTGCTCGCGCAAAGCCGCATCACCTTCAGCGTACGGCGGTTCTCCTTTGGGTCCTCGACCACGTCCGCCTCGGCGCTCGGCGCGTGCGTGAAGGCGATCGAGCACCCGTCGGAAGAAACGCCGACCGGCCCGGCGCGCCCCGGAAGCAGGTGCCGCACGTTATTGCCCTCGGCAAGGTATACGCCGTCGGTGTGATCGAAGAGGCCGCCGTGTCGTACCAGGACCAGTCCGGCCCGCGTGAGATAGAGCGCGGGATCGTCGTTACCGGTCCACGGGCCCTTGGGAATCACCTGCTTCGTCACCGTACCGTCGGGCTTGAGCAGCCACAGCGGGCGCTCGAGGTTCGCCGGCCAGGGAAACACCGTGGTGCGCTTGGTGGCGTCGAAGTAGATGCTGCGGATGAGATACGCGTCGGAGAACTCGGAGTAGCTTGCGGCGGCGTTGAATTCGCGGCTGCCGAACGGCAGCTTGACCGCGGCCTTGTCCGTGGCGCGCACGTATTGCACCGGGGTGTTGTTCTGCACCATGCCGGGAACCTGCCCCGACCTCGGGTCGAGGTAGCCGTGCTTCTCGAGCAGCTGAATCATGCCCCGACCGGGGCGCTTCTGCAGCTCATCGTTGGTAGCGACCCTGCAATTCAGCGGATCGTAGATGCGCGCGACATCGCCGCCGGCGTCCTTGCGCCCCGGCTGCTCGCTGCCGAGCTTGCCGGCGTACCAGGTGCCGCGCACCATGGTGGCGTCAGCGGCGTCGAGCACCTTGTAGACGATGGTGCCGTCGCGATAGCAGTAGTGGTTGACGTTCTGACGGTAGGCGCTCGCCTTGCCATCGATTTCCCACCTCGCGATCGCGCGCCGCTGCTCGTTCGGCTTGAAGCCGGGGCCGCTGAGGAACAGGACGCTGCGCGCATCGAGCCAGGTCGGCGCGAGCAGGCTCAGGCCCGAGCCCCACACCTTCGAATCGATGAGTTCAGGATCGGCCGCCGCCGCAGGCGCCGCCAGGCCGGCAACTGCGGCGACGCCGAGCGCGAGGCTAGTCCGGCGTAGCACCGGCTTCCTTTACCGCCTTGCCCCAGCGGTCGGTCTCGCTCTGCACGAACTTGGCGAATTCGCCCGGCGCGCTGGTGACCACGTCGACGCCGCCGTTGCCGAGGCGCTGCACCACTTCCGGCGTCTTCATGGTCTCCATCAGCACCGAGTAAAGCTTGTCGACCACGTCCTTGGGCGTCCCAGTGGGCACGAATACGCCCTGCCAGGAGCCGCTGGTGAGCTCGGGGAAGCCCGACTCGGCCATGGTCGGCGTGTCGGGGAACGCGGCGAGGCGCTTGCTGCTGGTGACGGCGAGCAGCTTGACGCGGCCGTTCTTCACGAAGGTCATCGCCGAGGACGCGGTCACGAACATCATGTGCGTCTCGCCGCCGGCGAGGCCCGCGACTGCCGGGCCGGCGCCGCCCTTGTAAGGCACGTGCACCATGTCGAGATTGCCGGCGACCTTGCGGAACACTTCCATCTCGAGCCGGTTCTGGCTGCCGCTGCCGGGCGAGGCGTAGTTCAGCTTGCCGGGATAGGCCTTGGCGATCGCCACCAGGTCCTTGACCGTGTTCGCTTTCACGTCGGGATGGATCACGAGCACGCCGGGCACGTCGACCACCTGCGTGATCGAGATGAAGTCCTTGGTGGGCGTGACGCCGAGCTTGGGAAACACCGCCGGATTGAGCGCGATGGTGCCGACATTGCCGAGGAAGAAGGTGTAGCCGTCGGGTGCGGACTTCGCCGCCGCGTCGAGCCCGATGTTGCCCGACGCGCCCGGCCGGTTCTCGACCACGATCTGCTGGCCGAGCAGCTCGCCCATGCGCGGCTGGATGATGCGGCCGACGAAGTCCGACGCGCCGCCGGGCGCGAACGGCACGATCATGCGGATCGGCTTGTTCGGGTATTGGGCAATGGAGATTCCCGGGATGGCCAGGGCCAGCAACAACAGCAGAACCTTCTTCATGACTCCTCCGTAATTGGAAGTTGCACGGCTTTTTTGCGCTTCGCCGATAGGTCGAACGCCTTGGTGAGCATCAAACGATTGTGCGCCTCGGCCGCGGTCGCGTGCTGGGTGGCGTGGCCTTGCGAGACGCGGTTCAGCCATTGCTCGGTCTCGTCGCGCATCGGCCCGCGCAGCTCGCCGAGCGCCATGTCGCCCGGCGGATAGCTGCCGAGGAAGTCGACTTTTCGCTGGCTGTCGGGGTTATAGCCTTCACTCTGGGAACGGCTGGTTGCCAAGACAATGTCGCGGTGCGTGTCGTCGATGGTGAGCACGCCCTCGGTGCCGTTGATGCCGACTTCCAGGCTGTACACCGCGCCCGGCCACACCACCGGCAGCGCCCACGAGATCGACGCATGATAGAGGCTGCCGTCCTCGAACGTGATCAGGCCGGCGGTCGCGTCGATGCCCTTGCAGATCGGCCCGAGCGCCTTGTCGACCGAGCGTGCGTAGAGCTCGACCGGCTTCTTCGCCTCCATCATCCACATCACGACGTCGAGGGCGTGGGTGCCCGAGATGACCATCGGCGAGATCTTGGAAGGGTCGGAGGTGCGCTTGTAGTTGTCGAGCGCGACCAGCCGGTTCATGAAGGCGCGCGAGGTCACCAGCGTGACGTCGCCGAGGCTTCCGGTGCGCACCTTCTCCTTCGCCACCAGCCAGCGCCGGCGGAAGCGCTGCGTGTAGCCGACGACGGCATCGACTTTGGCTTTTTGAATGGCATTCAGTACCCGTTGCGATTCGGCCAGCTCCGTCGCCAACGGCTTCTCAATCAGCAGGCTGATCTTTCTTTCACAAGCGGCGAGGATCGGCTCGACGTGCAGGTGCTCGTCGGTGGCGATGATCGCCGCGGTGATTTCAGGCCGTTCCAGCAATTTCCTGAAATCCGTGGTCGCGTAGTCCGCCTGCGTCTTCTTCTGGACGAGCTCGAGCCGCTCCTCCTTGAGGTCGCAGATCCCGATGAAGTCGACCATCGGGTGGCGCGCGGCGACTTCGCCGCGGAACAGGCCTACGCGGCCTGCGCCGACGATCGCGAGGCCGATGCGCTTCGGGGTTTTTCGCACGGGATGTCGACTGCGGCGTTGCGCTCCGCGGACAGGTCGGCGGCGATGTAGACCTCCATCACCATGCGCGCGTGCTCGGCGGTCACCAGCACCGGCCGGTCGTAGACCACGGCCTCGAGGAAGTGCACCGTCTCCGGCGCCATCGCGCCGGCGTAGGTGTGCTCGACGAACTCGCCCGGCATGGTGGACATCGGCAGCTGCATGCCCTTCTTCACCGTGTTCAGCACCACGTCGCGGTGCGAGTCGTCCACCATCACCACGCCCTCAGTGCCCACCATCTCGATCCAGGTGGTGGAGAAGTTCGGGTAGCCGAGCGGCAGGCTCCAGCCGCCGCCGACCACGAAGGTGAGCCCGCTGTCGAGCGTGACGGTGATCCATTGCGTGTCGGGAATATCAGCGCCGGCCGAGCCGCTTTGCTCCCTTAGGGCGCCGTAGTTCACCTGCGAGTACACGCGCACCGGCTTCGCCGGCTCCAGGCACCAGAGCAGGAAGTCGAGGTCGTGCGTGGACTCCATCGCCGCCGGCGAGAGCTTGATGCGGCCGCTGATCTTCTTGCCCAGGCTGCGCGTGATGTGCCGGCTCACCAGCGCGCTCACCGGCTTGCCGATGGTGCCGTCGCGGATGCACTGGCGCACGTAGGCGTACTTCGGATTGAAACGCTGCGAATAGCCGATGCTGAATTTGAGCTTCTTGCTTTTTGAAATCCTGATCAATTCATCCGCTTCTTCCAGCGTGACGGCAATCGGCTTCTCGAGGAACACGTGCTTGCCCGCCTCGAGGAACTCCTTGGCGATCGGAAAGTGCAGGTTCTCCGGCGTGGCGGAAATGTAGACCGCGTCGATTCCCTTGCGCTCGACCAGCTTGCGGTAGTCGGTGGTCGCGGTCGTCGGGCGCGTCTTCGCCTCCATCTGTTCGAGGCGGTCCTCCCGGATCTCGGCGAGGTGCAGGCCCTTCACCAGCGGATGCACCGCGAGGGTCTCGGCGCGGATCCCGCCGCACCAGCCGGTGCCGACGACGGCAACTTCGATCGGTTTCATCAGTGTGGTTTTGCTCCAGCTTGTTTCAGCGGGTGGGCCTTGGCGAACGCGTCGATCTCCATGCACTGGTTGTAGATGCGCATGGCGGTCGGCATCGCCTTGGTGTCGACGTTGAAATAGGCGAGCGCCGCGATCATCTGCGATGCGAGGCAGATGTCGGCGATGGTCGGCGCGTCGCCATGACAATAGCGGCCGGTCTCCTTCTCCTTCGAGAGATGGCTTTCGATCGCTTCCAGCGCGCGCATGGTCCAGTGCCCGAGCCAGCGGTTGCGCGCGTTCTCGTCCTGCTTCATCTCTTTTTCCAGATACATTCTTATTCTGGGGGTCACGAGCGGATGTCCATCCGCGGCCGCGATCAGCGCCAGCCCGCGCACGCGCGCGCGGCCGCGGGGGTCCTTGGGCAGCAGCGCCGGCTGCGGGCGCACCTCCTCCAGGTATTCGAGGATCGCGAGCGACTGGAACAGCGGCGGCCCGCCCTCGTCGAGCACCAGCGCGGGAACCACGCCTTGCGGGTTCACGGCGAGGTAGTCGCCTTCGTTCTGCTTGCCCTTCAGCAGGTCGATCGAGATCTCGTCGGCGTGCATGCCTTTCATGGCGAGCGCCACCCGCACCCGATAGCTGGCCAGCGAGCGCCAGAAGCCGTAGAGCTTCACGGGTTGACCTTGATGTTGGCTTCCTTGATCAGTTTCGCGTACTTGGCCATTTCATCGCGGATGAACGCCGCGAATTGCTCGGGGGTGCTCGACACCGCCTCGACGCCCAGGTCGGCGAAGCGCTTCTTCACGTCCGGGTCGGCGAGCGCCTTCACCGTGTCGGCGTTCAGCTTGTCGACGATCGCCTTCGGGCTGCCTGCCGGCATCAGCACGCCCCACCAGTTGACGGCGACCAGGCCCGGCGCGGCGTCCCGGCACAGCGGCGGCTCGGGCAGCAGCTCGTAGCGGCTGTCACCGGTGACGCACAGCGGTCGCAGCTTGCCGGCGCGGATATGCGCCATCGCCGGCAGCGAGTCGGAGAAGATGTACTGGATCTGGCCGCCGAGCAGGTCAGTGATCGCGAGCCCGCCGCCCTTGTACGCCACCTCGACCGCGTTGATCTTCTGGTTGTTCTTGAGCATTTCGCTCGACAGGTGCGACACGCTGCCGGGGCCGCTGGTGCCGTAGTTCAGCTTGCCCGGATTGGCCTTCGCATACTGGATGATGTCGCCGAGCGACTTGAACTCCGAATCCGCGCGCACCACCAGCACGTTGGGTCCGGTGGAGATCATCGACACCGCGATGAAGTCTTTCTGGATGTTGTATTGCACGTTCGACAGCAGCGGGTTCACCGCCACCGGCCCGAGGTTGCCGACCACAAAGGTATAGCCGTCGTTGGGCTGCTTCGCCGCGTAGTCCATGCCGATCGATCCCGCCGCCCCGGGCTTGGACTCGATGATCACCTGCTGCCCCCAGAACTCGGCGAGCTTCGCGCCGTAGACGCGCGACATCAGGTCCGAGCTGCCGCCGGGCGGGTAGGTCACGATCAGCTTGACCGGCTTGGTCGGAAAGCTCTGGGCCAGGGAAACGCTGGACACCAGCGCCAGACTCCAAAGGATTTTTCTCATCATGGTTACCCCTCGATCTTCATCTCTTTAATGATCGGTCTGAACTGGTCCATCTGCCGCTTGAAAATTGCCTCCTGCTCGGCGCCTGACGAGCCCACCGGCTCCGCCGCCATCTCGCGCAGGCGCTTGGCGACTTCCGGATGCTTCACCGCCGCGGCGGCTTCCTTGCTCAGCCGCTCGATGATCTCACGCGGCGTTTTCGCCGGGGCGAAGAAGCCGTTCCAGCCGTCGGCCTCCAGCACCGGATAGCCGAGCTCGCGCACCGTCGGCACGTCGGGCAGCTCGGGGATGCGGCGCGACGCGCTGGTGGCGAGCGCCTTGAGCTTGCCGCCCTTGATGTCGGCGAGCGAGCTGGAGAGCTGGTCGCCGCCGAGATGGATGCGCCCCGCGATCAGCTCCTGCTTCAACGGCGCCGCGCCCTTGAACGGCACATGCGTCATGTCCACATTCGCGGCGCGCGACAGCGCTTCGCCGAGCACGTGCATGGTCGAGCCCGGGCCGGTGGAGCCGTACGTATACGGTTTGAACTGCTTCACGTGGCTCATCGCCTCGCGCAAGTCCTTCCCGGGCGTGGCCGGATTCGCGGTCCACACGAACGGCACGTACACCGCGATCGAGACGCCGGCGAAGTCCGCATCGGCGTTGTAGGTCGCTCGGTTGGCGAGCGCGGCGGCGACCGAGGCGATCGGGAAGGTGACGTTGTGGATGAGGAGCGTGTAGCCATCGGGCGCCGAGCGCGCCACCTCCGCGGCGGCGATCGTGCCGCCGGCACCCGCGCGGTTCTCGACCAGCACCGGCTGCCCGACCTGCTCGCTCATGCGCTG